>Ga0100402_1000182_pt1 | contig 76484 bp, 47 predicted proteins | sample CryGeyme20150102_FD_80419 | JGI IMG/M metagenome (GOLD analysis project Ga0100402, IMG submission 80419) | Groundwater microbial communities from Crystal Geyser aquifers in Utah, USA - Crystal Geyser metaG 2015-0102 | ecosystem: Environmental > Aquatic > Deep subsurface > Groundwater | place... | reverse complement strand
GTCTGTGCTAGCAATTTAGTATTTTTTTCTGCAGAGTACATGAGGTCCATGGACCTCGAGTTAAGTTTGATTATAGAAACTTTTAGTACTCCACTTTGAAAATAGTAAGCTAAATATTTATCTTGGTTGGAATTTGAGGTCCGAGGTCCCAACTTAAGATATAACTATACAAATTTTCAGTACCCTACTTCTATAATAGTAAGCTAAATATTTATCAGTAGCACACAAATAAAACTTTCATAGGCCACCCACTGGCTAGAGTGGTTGGCGATTAGTATTACTACCAGTTACTAGTCTACTCCAGCTAGAGTAGCTAGTATTTGTATTAAGTGCCTTCCTCTGCCCGTGTAGTCTTGTTTCGTCTGTGCGGCGACTTCACGCCGAAAATCCCAAAGACACACTTGACACCCGCTGTCACGCACTTCTTTCCGTTCCGGTTGCGGCTTCAGGATATTTCTCTGAACGTGCCTGTTTTCAACTGCCTCGAGCGGCTAGTAGTAGTAATAGTGTCAAGAAGAGGTTTCACTGCGATACCCTGGCATTTGCTTAAAATTTTAAAGGTGCTGATGATACCAGTACACTAACTGGTACTGAAAAAAGGCACACGTCCGGGTTAAGGGAGTCTTCATCGGGCAGACCATAGAATACGAGCTGTCAGACGCAGCATTGGTTGGCTGTTGTTGAAGTAAAGCCGTTGTCTTTCTTGACATTTGAATGTCTTTTCTTTGACAGTCTCGGCATTGATTGTTTAATGGTAGATTCAAAAAGTGGTGGAGCTTGCCAAGAAGAAAATTAGCAACTCTAATTGTGCTCTACCAAGAGTGGTACTACTATTAGTGGCGTAAAGTATTAGACCTGCTCGTACTTCATTTAGAATTCATCACTGCTAGGATTCGACTTTGTACTGTAGCTACCTAGGTTTAAATGGCACAGTACGGAAATATGGGAGGTACGCCAGAGTACTTATACGATATTATTATGCTAGCTAGCTGTTGTTTGCGTGTGTGATTAGAGAAGAAAATGAAATAATATCCTTGAACAAAATTGTGCGATTGATCGCTGATCGAGGATGATGTAGCACCCAGAACTGAAGGATAGGAGATTACAAATCAAGCATAAAAATGTCTTCCTGCTCCTCCTCGACTATCTTCGTGCCTTGCAGGAAGGAGTGGCGCCGTATGCCACCACTGCTGGTAGCTACGTTCGTAAAATTCGTGTATGAAGAGGCACAGGAGTGTGCCTCCGTGGAGTGAACGAACGAGCCGTCCGCTACAGGAAGGTGCCGAGTGCGCATGATGTTTTCCACACTTGGATCTGTCGGCCTATGGCGATGATAGGGATCATGGTTGCCCTCTCGGCGGCTGTTGATTCCATTGACAAGTCGACAATAGAAGCAGTAGTCGCGGTAGTCCGCCAAGGCTTCTTCTTCGCAAAGCTGAATCTCGGAGAGTGTACGCTTCATGTTGGTGATGGGAATGCTCTTAGAGGGAACAGACGACTCGCTCTGTACAGCCAACGGGCGGAAGGGTGGAAGTCGATCGTCATATTCCGAAGCAGGATTCTGGCGATAACTTCGTTCTTCCTGTGAAGGCAGCTGTTGTTTCAGTAGTTCCTCCCGCCGATCCTGCTGGCTCAAAGGAAGAGGGCTGATCATCGTCTCTAGCAGTGTTAGATTCATGGCAGGAAGATACTTCATAGAAGATGCCAGGATCTAATAATCTAAGTTGAGGGATTGGTGAATGTTTTTCGCTTCTGATTTTTGATGTTGTGAAGCAACTCTTGTGGCTATGGAGCTTTCGAGAGACATCAGTCGGTGAAAAGTACAAAGCCAAGTACTAGGTATTGAATCAAGAAAAAAAGAACCTCTTCCTTCTCAAGCCAAAAAAAGTCGCGCCTAATTGTAGGTATGGTTATGAACAAAATTAGGGATAAAGGTGATGTTTCTTGACAGCTTCCCAATCTGTTTGAATTTTGGAAGTTACTACGGTACGTACGGTAGACCTAGTACCAGGTATCATGTACGGTAGTACTGTAAGTGTTAACACAGTTAATTCAATTCAATAAGTAAACGTAAATACGTGGCGAATGACAACAATAATGACAGTCCAACGACTGGGGCTCCTTCCGTTCTACTACTACTACTAGTAGTCGTAGCTACTCGGAGTATTATTCAGCAACTCAATCTGTTCAACCTTATCCCAATAGCTAGTAATATTGTGGCGCATTATTTTTTTAACTAAAAAAAACATAAACCCGGTCAACCTTGTTGACACCCTGTCATTATTTATTAACCATTTTTTAGTGTTCTCCTGGCCTTGTAATTTTAGGAATTCCTTGGCTTGGATGGCAAACGCATAATTTTCTTTTTCCAGATTTGTAAGTCACAAACAATTGGAAAAAGTTGTTCTGTGTTTGGATTTTCCCGTGGAAAAAGACATGAAAGAGCTTGCTGATTACAGCTTGAAGAACCGTCGGGAAGATAGACTATGTTTCATGAGGGAAATTGCGAGGAGATTGAAATGCGGTAACGTCGTGCTACTTACAAGCTATGGCCAACAAACAAGCTCTACTATTCTAGGCGGTCGATGTTCCCGAATTTTTTTTTGGGAGTAACATCTGATAACGTGTCGTTCTCGGGCGGCAGCTGGCAGCTCTGCGAGTTGTTCAATGACTGGAGGTGTCCGCGACTCGATCACAACTTCCGGATGCACAAGCGATAGTCTTTTCGAACTGAAGCAAGAGAGATCCGTCTCGAGATGGGAAAGTTTAACGCCCACCAAAAGCCAGCTCTCGCAGCTCAGCTTTCTGCGATTTCTTATTTTTATTTTTGAGCTGTTGGCTTGCGCTGTTCTGTGCAGCGTTTTGTTGTTTGGTCTCCTTTGCCATGAATTTTGTGGCGGTTCCACCTTGTGGTGCTTGGTTCGCCACAGCCGAACCAACACTCACAGGAGCTGTTGCTTTCACTTGCTTTATCGTGGGACCAGCGCCTGCCCCGTTACCCCAAGCGCCCTTCTTCTTTCCAGTTGGAAGGATGTAGCGAGTCGTTGTTGTCTTACCACGATTTGCCGGTGGTGCCGGTCGAGTAACAACCGACGGGGTGGGGAAGGATTGCGGTGTTAAATTCAATGGGGCTGCATTCCACTGGTTGCCGGTCTCAGGGGCCGCCATGAGATTGACAGGTTCGACGTTCGGGGCCGACTTGGTCCGCAGAGACTCCATGTACTGCAATGCCTCATTTGCCGATGATTGATTGGGACAAGAAGCTACTAATAACGGAATGGTCTTCCAAAATTCCGAGTCGCTGTAGCCACGGTCAAAGAGAGATGCAGCGTGATCAATGTAAGCATCTGGGTCAAGTTCTCCTTGAGCAAATTCCCGAGTGAACTTTTTTAACTTTTTGTACTTGGCAGGTCCAAGCGAGGCTTGCATATCCCTTAGAGTGTCTTGGGGATCTTCTGGAGCCTTGACAGATGTCTTTGGTATTTGCAGCATATTGTTTCTTGCTGACTGAGATAATTGCTTCTTTCCAAGCGCCTTATTCTTGGTAGCATTTTTGCCAGAGGCAGTCGGTGGAGCTGGAAAGTCCTCCTGACTGTTCACAGACGGAGGCTTTTGCCTGGGGGCTGCCGCAGATGTGGGAGCCGGTTTTCGGTCTGCACCTGCACTGGGAGCTGGAAAGTCCAAGGAACTATTCCACAACGGAGGCGGCTGTCGTGGTGTAAAACCTCTGGAAACAAGCTTAGACGTGACAGGATTTCTTGCTGCTTTTTTACTACCTCCTCCAAGAGACGGAAAGTTTCCAGGTGCCAAATTCTCCGTGCGATTGAGAGGCCTGGATGAAGGTGCCGGGGGGAACGCAGAAACGTTGTACTGATAAGAAGCAGAAGGTGCGACAGCAGCTGCAGCAGCAGTGCTGCCCCATCCTCCACCTGCGCTTACTGCTGGCTGTGCAGCTACGGCGCGAATAGCATTAAGTTGTCGGTTGCTGGGACCAGTGCCCGCGCGTAGCTTGGAAGAGGCAGAGCTTTTCTTGGTACCCGAAGGCAACGTCGGAAAGTCATCTTCTGTGACTGCACCGGCATTTTTCTTTCTCCTTGCAACCTGAGCAACTGAAGTTCCCGAAGTCCAGCCAAGATTGAATTGTTGGCCTCCTTCACCGCCTTCGTTTCCTCCAGTCGCAGCCTGCAAGGTTGGAAAGGATGCGCCCTCTGTTTCCTGCTGTTGCTGTTGCCGAATTTGGCTCGCGTGCTCTCGAAATTCAGCTGTGCGCTGCAAATGAAGAGGATGGAGCGTAACGTCACCGCTCCGAGGCATTGCAGCAGGAACAAAGGCTTCGCCCTGGAGCCCGAAATTGAAGTCGTCTTCGCTGGGAGCTTCCTGCTGCTCCGCGACACCAGATCCACCGTATCCGGCACGACGCGTTTGAAATTCCAATTGGATTTTGGTAGACCCGGCCGTTGTTCGTCCGTGCACTTGGCGTTCATGAGCATGAAAATCAATCTCGTTCTCAAAGACAACAAATCGCGCGGCAAGACATTGAGGATCTTGACACAGAAAATGCTGTCGATCAAAGTGTTTCTCCAAGCTCTGGTAATTTCGAAAGTATTGATTAGGCTGTCCGCGTTTCTCGCACACGTGGCATTTGTAGTGATCTTTCTGTAAATGCAAATGTAGCTGGGTCAAATCGTAAAATCGCTTGGGACGGCAAAATTCACAGATAGGATGGCCTTCAAAGCCGGATCCTGGTCCGTCACCCTTGGTCAAATGCTTCTTCAATTGATGGGGAGCAAACCGTGGCAGAGCTGCCACAAAGTCTCGTTTGTTATCAATGCAAAGCTGACACAAGGTTAAACGATGCTTGATACGCAAGTGATCTTGCAGAGCTCGTAAAGGGGTCGGCGGTCTCTTGCTTTTGCCATTTTTCTTCTTTTGCTGCTGCTGTTGTTGCTGCTGTTGTTGTTGCTCGTGGTTTCCGCTGCCATCCCCGTTTTGCTGGGCCTCCAACTCTTCTTGCATCTGATCGTAAATGTTAACATCCGGAACAGTACCATCGTAACCGCATTTACTTACGGTACATTGATACCCGAACAGCGGTTCAACAACTTCGTGGTAATAATCGGTTGGAAGGAACATTCCTACATTTTCGCGGTACACATAGTTGCTGCCTAAATCGTTGCCCCAAATGGGATATTCGTCAAAGCTTTTTCCGGGCCTATCGGCAACAATTTGTTCGTGTTCTTCCTTACAGATGGGGCACTTTTTGTTATCGTGAAGAAAACGCAATCTCAAATGACAAACTGCACAAATCTCGTTATGACCGCAGGGTTGAATTCCTACGGTAGTAGGTACAGTAGGAGTTCAGAAGATGAACGTACTCATCAGAGTGAGAAAGAGACAAAGAGAGAGGCCAAAAGTATATAAATCATACGTGTTCCACACACACACACAGACACACACACACACACATGTTGCTGCTGTGTCAATGCTGCTACATACCAGGATGATGAAGATCTGAGTAACAAACCAAACAGTGTTGATGGTCTCCGACTTTAGCAGTCTGCAATGCATCTAGAGGAACTCCGCTCGAAGGAGAAACTGGGATTACTTCTTGTTTTGCTATTTCTGACATGATTGGTGTGTTTTTGCTGTACTATTCGCTGGCTGTATTAAAAAAAAAATGTTGCAGATTCGAGCAGTGTTTTGTGTGTTATTATTTGTTATAGTAATATCGTATTATTAATCGGTCGGCCCTTGCCTTACTACTTTATTATTTGCTTCCAGGGAACTGAAACGAAAGCGAGACGATTGAATCACCAATATGATTATTAGTAGTCCAGTAGTAATACGCAGACCTGCACCCAAGAGCGAAAACAACGTGCGTGAGTCCCATTAGGGATTCACTTGACGCAACTTTATGAGTAGCTATCGTACCGATCGCCCCCCACTTAATAGTCTACTCTAGCTAGTAGTACTAGTCTACTTTTTGTTGTTATTATTCGCTACAGTACAAAGCAGAACTCTAGCTACCACTCGTACGCTGATACAAAACTGTTACTCTATTTGAGCGTGTATAGGTTTAACTCAACCGCACGCATACCACTGAATTTCAATGTAAACTCATAGATAGATGATAGATGTTCTTTTGCGAATCAGGATTGAGCATAGGTGCATTGGGGACTTTGACTGGTGCAGAGTAAAATTGATAAAGCTGAAAATACGACATACGGTATCCGGTGTAGTATGCCGCTTTTCATAATTTCGTCTGCATAGCATGGGCCTGCCAAATCAATGAAGGATGCCTAAATTTTAACACATTAGAGATCCATCAAGTGATCCAGCATTCCGAGGAACTGATTCCGGCGATTCTCGTTGTTGATGATAATAATATTGTTGGGGTCCACAGCAGGGTTGGGTTGCGCTGCATCGCGAGCCGCTGCGCGAGCTGCTCGAGCTCTGATTGCGCCATGACGACCACCAAAAAAGTTGCCCTCTACATCATCCGCAACATCTATTCTCGCCCCAAAAAACATGGGACGGCCGTCCATTTCCTCGTCATCCGATTCGGAAAAATCGTCCTCGTCCTCCTGGAAAGCTACTGCCTCATGATCTAGTGGTTGTCCATTTGGTCGACCAGGAAAATCTACTGCCCCAGGATTCGGTTGCTCTCCGTCTAATTGACCTGGTGGATTGGCTCGTGGTGGCCCTGCTGCAAAGAAAGGAACGCCTGGAGGTGGCGCTGCAAACATACCAGCGGCCCCTCCTCGATGTGCAGCCATCAATCGATCTTGGAACCGGGCCCGTCCAGCTTCATCATCTCTTTGAGGACCAACAGGACCAGCAGCACCCACAGCCCCGTCCTGAGCGCCATCATCAGCACCGTTTGCTGCATCTCTGTTTCCTCCTTGCATTCTTTGTTCCCATCTTTCTCGTCTTCGAATGCCCAAAATGTTGACCATATCATCTTCCAAAGCCCCCAGTTCTTCTCGGTCTCGGTCTCGATCAGAAACATCTACATTGCTTGGAGGATACGTTAAATTAGTCCAAGCTTGTCGCATAATCTTTAATTCTTCCCCCACCGGTACACCCACAAATTCAGCAATTTTTTGTTTCAAGGCTTGACTTGTCTCGATACCGCGATCCAACAAATGCAGCGAACTACGTTTTGCTGGCGGTACATGTGGTTTATTGATAGCAATACCCCGCAAAAAGTCCTTTACAAATGTCAAATGTAAATCCAGCTTAGCCTTGACCCATTTCCGGAAGCTAGCCTCCTGATAAATAACTGCCAACAAAGCACGGTGGTGATTGGCAACAGCCCGAACACAAACATCAAAATCAGCCATGACGTCTCGACCGGCAAATCGGAGTATCCGCCCATCTAATTGCACAGCTTCCATCATGTACTCCTTGTTGCTGCGCAATGCCAAACCAACCTTCTTGAAGTTGGTCCAATTGTTCTTGGCGATGGCAAGACCCATTTCTCGATTCGTTGCGACAATGCGTTCAAATCCTTCCAGTACATTCCCACCCTTGTTGAGCCACGCCATGATCACATCATGATTTCTTCTCAATTCTTCGGGAATGAGGGCCTCCAAATACCGCAGACGGCGGGTAGGGGTAACTTCAATCGCCTTGATAGAGATTTCCGGAAAGCGACGACGCACGTCCGGTGATATCTCACGCATGGTGTCCACGGCGGATTCTTCCTGAATACCAGCCATGATGATTTCGGGATCCTCTCTCAGAGCTTCTCTGGCGTATTTGAAGAGTTTGCAGTCTCGCTGGACCGCTGCCAGCATGAGTGGTTTGTCATCGAGATACTGCTGAGCACCTCCGCCACTGAAAACGCTCTCCAACAACTTTTGGTCTCCACGAAGAGCAATGGCCATGATGACATCTCGATTTTCTTTCAGCTGCGGAGCAGCCAGCAACGCTTTACGGTGCACTTCGTCGTCGCTATCCGGGGCAGTGGCGGCCGCCAGGGCTAGATCCGGGTCCTTGCTGGTAATGAACACCTCCATGTACAGTTTACTGCTTCGTGCGAGAGCATGAAGCACAAAGACCTTATTTTCCTTGTATTCATCGGGCACGCATCGAAAGCGCATACCGTGCGCCAACGCCTCCAACAACAAGGCTCGATCGTTTTTCAGAGGCTCGGGAACCAGCCGGAACATTTGTCCTCCTTTATTTCCCAAGACTTTCAACATGAAATTCCGATCCGAGGTTAATTCATCTCTCGTCGGTCCTGGAGGGCAATACTCGAGTGCTCTACCGTCCTTTTCGCAAGCAGTCACGACTAATTCCTTATCGTCTTGCAGACGACGAGAAGCATACTGTAATTCGAGACCTCCCAGCTTCACTGCAGCTAGTACCATGTCACGATCATTGCAGAGTTCTTCGGTACACTCTTGGAGTGCACGAGGAATCTTGGCAACATAATTAATCATAATATCCTTATCCCCAGCAAAGGCTTGAGGAACGAACAAATGTCGGGTATAGTAAATTTCCGCAAAGTCCGGCCGAACGGCAAATCCCAAAATCACCTCGCGATGATTCCGAATTTCGTGCTCCATGGCACGTTCAAATTCATTCTTGGGAGGCAGTATGGGAGACTTGAGTGCCGCCAAAACAAAATCCAATTCGTGACGATTGGCCTCCGGGATAGTCTTCCAGACACGAGAGGCATCTCGTTCTAAAGAACTCAGAGCAAACCGGCGCTCGTCGCCAGCCAAGACGGGCTTGCTGCTGCTGCTGCTGCCGTCGTTCATCGTGATTCTATTCTGATTGCTTGTAGTGTAGCCCGAAGCGTTACTGCTGGAATTATTTCGTTTCATAACTTGTAGTCTTAAGAATTCAGATGCCAAAGATGACAGCATGGATGAGCTCCCCCAAGGTGGAGTAAAGCTTCGAAAGAACGCCGCAAGGACAAAGCTATGTTTGTGGTACTTAGTATTGAATATCAAAGGTACTTTCCGCAGTCAGCAGTGACAAGTTAATGTGTTTTGTTGGTGCTGGACTCGATTGGCTCTTAACTTATTGTGTGAGCCGTCTATCTTAATTTGCAGAACACAAAGCAGCAATGATGAGGATATTAATAGAAGTAGGTCTAGTCTTCTCGGAATAAAGGTTAACAGGTTTAACAGAGGTAGATCCCGTGAGCGAAAGTAAAGGATGGGTTGGTTGGTACAAGCAGTACTAGCTAGCTAGTCTACGACTTACTACTGTAGCTACTACTACTACTGCTATTACTCTAGCTAGTAGTAGTAGTAGCTACTACAGTACTACTAGTAGAGTAGTAGTACTAGCAGCTAACTACTGTAGCTAGTAGTACTCCGAGTAGTAGCTACTGTACTACTAGTAATAGCTACTAGTCTACTCGAGTAGCTACTACTATTACTACTACAGTAGCTACTTTAGTAGCTACAGTAGTAGCTAGTAGAGTAGTACTCCGTAGTAGAGTAGAATACTCTAGCATACTAGTAGCAACAGTAGTAAAGAATAGCATCAATTTTTATTAGGGGTTGGGACCATAACATTCTTATCATGCAGGTAGCATAGGTAGGGTCAAGGGAATCGAGGATTCAGATTTAGGCAGAATCGGTTGCACACACACACACCCACTCAATTACAGTACATGATGCGAATAAAACAACTCTTTTCCTCCTCACATCCAAGCAACTCTGATGAGATTCACTTTTGCGAATGAATGAATTTGGCCGAATCGAATCCCTCCAATTTCAACCCATCCTATCCTCGTCTAGCTAGTAGTAGTCTACTGTCCTCTACAAATAAAAAAATAAAAAAATGTCCTCTGGTAATGACAATAAAAGCACCACATGAAGATATTACTACCAGGTACTAATACTCTGGAGTTAGGAATGACCTACTAAACTAGACGCGTGGTACAAATTAAGCCGCGAGCAAGGAGCATTATTATTTTTAATCTGGTCCACTTATCCAAGTAGTTAATCTGAAACTTCAGGAGTATCGTACTGTACGCAGCAGTACGCAGGAATACGGAATACTGCAAATCCTGAACCAAGAACAAGAGATGTCTGCTCGCGAGCAGTCTTCTGATGTAGGGCAACCCCCTGACGGGGGCCTCTCTGATTTTAATATCACTATACCAGCTAATAATAATGACAGACAGCAAGAAGATACGGATATCCTTTCCCGTCCCATCTTGGTCGGATACGCCTTTGGTCCCAAAAAGATGAGCACGATGGGAGTCGTCATGGCAGAAGCTAGTCAGACGGCACTGTCGACGTTGGCGATGACAGTTCTGGTCGAGAAAGCTGACGAATGTGATTTTGCTGGAGATAACGAGCATCGATGTGATCTAGTGTACGCGCAAGACGCAGACGAACACGACCAACAACGAGATGAAAGCAGCAGAAAGGCTCCTTTGCAGATTTCTGTCCCAGAATTACCCGAACAAGAAAAGGAAGATTCTTTTAGTGCTGTTGGAAGTACGAATAGTGTGGATTCCAAGCAAGCACAGATAGCCATGGTTTCTTCTTCCAACAGCTCCTCACGAGTGTCGTGTCAGCCTCATCGCAAGCTAAAGGATGCTGCTGCTGCTGCTGCTCCTACCAAATCCAAATCTACGGCACGCATAGTGATGAGTTTAGATTCTTACGATGGAGGGCTTCAAAATATTGTCCGATATCTACACTCATCGTGTTCCTCCGTGGGAACCAATTCCACCAACACGACCCTCTTGACCATCGGCACCTCTGCTATGGCGTCATCTTTGGCCGGCACGGCTGGCGGAAGCAACAAATGGGGAGCCTCTTCTTCCTATTCGGGCCGAGGATCTTCGACAGGAGACTGTCAGCACCAACGTCTTAGAGTTTCCTTTGTGCCACTGGACCCTGATTTTCCGCTGGAAGAACAGCACGGAGCCAAAATGGATATCATTTTGCACAAGCTGACGGAAGATATTTTGTGCTTGTCCAGGTATTCTCCTCTTTATCCAGACTTGGTTCCTTCGTTGGGTTCCACAGATGAGGCCTTCGAAGCTGTGCTGGAGGCGATGAATCTAGAAAACGATGCCCACGAGGCCATTCGACGTGTTCATCGGCTTATGCAATACCAAAAGAGGAGACCCGATTGCTCTTTGGTGGATGATCCTTCCAAGGTGTTGACCCTCATGTCGCGCTCAGATATTGCACATGCGCTTTCAGAGTGTTTGGTCGGGGTTTCTAGTAAGAGTGGAATACCGGTGTCATCTCCGAAGTTTGTCGTTTGGGATCAGCAGCATAAGGCTAAAAGGGATCCTATCGAATTGTTGGCGCAACTCCTTAAAAATGCCAAAATGTCGTATCCGCTGATTGCCAAGCCTCTGCAGGCTGCTGGAACAAAGACAAGTCACTACATGACTGTCTTATTAAATGAGTCTTCTCTGAAGCATATAGGCGCGTCATCTTGTTTGCTACAAGAATATGCCAACCATGATGCCGTCCTGTACAAGGTTTACGTCCTCGGTAACAACGTGCGTGTCTACCAAAGGCCTAGTCTACCGAATTTACCCCCTCTGGCTATCATTGCGACCCAGAAAAGTAGTGGATATAGTCCAAGCTATGTTGACTTTGATTCGCAGAGGCCATATCCAAGATTGTCGGCGTTCGGGGTCTCGGAAGGCAGCCTACCGAGACGAAATTCGCCTCCCTTCCTGGCGTCACTGACAACGGCTCATACGTCATCATCGCCGAGCAAAAGCGCCACCACCATAGGTGATAATCATACAATTGCAGTGACGGCGGAGGAAGTTCAACCCATTGTTGATACGCTTATGGAAGCATTTGGGTTAGAGTTGTTCGGATTTGACATTTTGATTACTCCTGGAGAATCAAAGGAGGAACGGCAAATGCTTGTCGTCGATGTCAATTACTTTCCTTCGTACAAGGAAGTGTCGAACTTCCCTTCATTACTGGCGCAGTACTTAACACAGCGAGCTGTTGATAGTAGAAGGCGGAAACCTCAAAGTACATGACTCGGAAAGAATCAAGTGTTTTGGAAGTATAAAATGTAGAAAAGGTTGTATTATATTACAGATAATAGACCATCAATTGGGAATCCAGCCTTAGTTAGCGCTGTATGGTAGAGGTTTATTGCAATAAAAGTTGCCTGCTGCTCAACTAGTAAGAGTCTTGCTCAGCAGACGAGACGCTGCATATATTACTTCAAACGAGGGTGTTGGGACGCTGGTTGACAAGAATCACCATTGCTGCCCTCTGCTTCCCGTTGTCGTTTGATGGAATGCAAGTGCTGTTCAACCTGTTCAGGAGTTCCATCAGGATTCAAGAGCATCCATCGCGCCTGTTCTTCCAGGTATGAAGAAACTTCTGGCCCGCGTGGCAAGTTCAGAGCGGCAATCACTGCTTTGCCATTCAACAATGGTTTTGTCTTCCAGCATTCTTCTAAATTCAAACTTAAAATCGTCTTGTACGCCGAAGCTGTGAGTTTGATCCAGTCAACAGCATCAGAAGATGCCATGGACAGATCCTGTTCTCGCATCTTGACAATGCAAGCAAGTAGCAGAGTGGTCACCCAGAGCTCCTTTGTCTCTCGAATTACAAGTCCAGCCTCTAGACGGCATATCTTCAGCGTTTCGTTAGCTCCATCCGTTTTCAACGGGTGTTGCTCTGCCAAGTCTGCCAAAAATGTAGCCATAGGATCAACATTGTTCATTATCTTTGCAATATCTTGTGTATCCTTAGTCTTGAATTTAATGCCCTCACGGAACATAAAGGTCGTAACGCCAAGTTGTTTACCTGTGGAATTTTGAATGTTTCCCTTTTTCCTTTCTTCATAAAGCAAACGCCGAAAGGGCAAAAGAAATGCGGCAAGTGGAAATAACCTTTCATCCAACAGCGATGCTGTCTTTGGTAATTCTCTATGCAACTGGTGAACTTTGGGCAAATATTCCAGCAATTGCTGTGCTTCTTCCCAGCCCATCTCTCTTAAATGACTCATAGAATCGTGGTCGCCATGATAGTTATGTCCCATGATTTCGCCATGAGGATGACTTGTAATTTGTGTTGAATTCATCACTTCGCCCGTCGTTGGGAAACAAAAGACGCATCCAGCGAGGTTGAGCTGGCTGATTGTCGCAAGGGCTCGTTGTGGATTCGCACCTTTGCCTGTTAGCATGCCTTCCAATTCCTTGCCTACTCGTTCTCGACTGACTTTAACTTGCAAGGCCTTGTGAATTTTTGGATTCATGGCCACGGACTTCAATTCATCGTCCAACTTGAGCTGGTACCGTACCGCAAATCGAATGGCCCGCAAAACACGGAGTGGATCATCTTCAAACGTCACTCCAGCGTCCACGGGCGTCACAAGACGCCGTTCGCGCAAATCTTGCAGACCCCGTCTCGTCCAATCCTCAACTTGTTTTGTTTTCAAGTTATAAAAGAGCGAATTGATGGTAAAATCTCGCCGTTGGGCATCTTGGAAAGGTGTTCCCATTTGGACTCTGGGTATTCGAGAGTTTTCGTCATAAATTTCATCGGCACGCAAGTGGCAAATATCAATATCAATCCGATGCACTTTCATGGTGGCTGTTTCCAAATGTTTGGATGCGGCTGGGTTGGCAGCGATGACTCCTATTTTAGGATACTTTGTCTGACACCGGGCTGGGTGCGACAAGGGCAAACTTAAGAGATATTTTTGAATCAATCTGGCAAAAGAAAGGCCCATCAAATTATCCAGCGTAATATCTACATCATGAGAGGGCAATCCCAAAATTTTGTCGCGAACCCAACCTCCTGCAACGCGAACTTCGAGTGGCCGGGGCAGAGCATCACTCGCCTTACTGCTACTGGTATTGTCAGCATCATTCATGGCTGCGTCGCCGTCGCCGTCGGCCTCGTCATCATCGAGTGTAATCTCTCCTCGTTCGTAGGCTTCCGTGGTGTTGATAAGGGTATCGAACAACTGCTCTTCGTCGTGATCTATTCCCAAACGGACGGTAGTTGTATTGGAAAGAGACTCGAAGGCTCCTGGTAGCGCCTTTTGGAACTCTTCTGAACTGATACTTGCTTGACTATCGGGTAGCGAGTAGATCTCGGTGGGGATAATTACACCGTCATCGGCCGCCGTCGGTTCGCTTTCCAGCACGGAGGATGCAGTTGGTTGTTCCATAATTACCACACGATTACCTTCTGTAGAAGGAACGGCCGAAGAAAACAGGAAATGATGTGGGCTGAAAAAAGGTTTGTTCAATTTAATAGTAGTAGCCGTAGTACCAGACAGTAAGGCTTGGGAGAACGACAAAGCTGTCAGAAACAAATACCAGAGAAAAGCAACGAGACGCGACGACTGCATTCAGCAGATCTAGTAAGGCAGGGAAAGCTTTTAAAGCTTGGGTTTTGTCAGATGTTGCTACTGCTGTACGATTGCTTCAATCTTTCCATCGTCGTCCGAAGGTTTCTCCTGTTCTGTGTTGCTAGCGAAAAAAAAAAATGTTTAAGTTCTCTTCTACTCGTAGTAGTCTAGACCTAGTAGGTCTTTGACAGGTCTTGTAGTAAATTTACTAGACGACGAGTGATGATTACTATTGATGATGAGAGATTGTGGAGCACCACCTGGAACAGTTGGTGTTTTCGGACAAGTGTGCGCATCCATCTATCTTCATGGCGACTCCTACACCCACGATCACATTGCGGGTCAACCAATAGTATAGTTGTTACTCCAGAGTATTACTTTGGTTTTAGTTTAAAAAGCTTGGATTGTGACAAGCCAACAAAGTTTGACCAAAGTAACACATCTTATTATTTATTTCCTGTTCCAAGTAAGTCACTATTTCAGAGACAATAAAATGGAGTGCCATTTCCATCGTCGTCGGTCAGTAGATAGGAGCTGCTTTTCTACATGATATTATTTCTCTTCGGTTTCTTGCCCAACTGTTCAGGAGCAAACTGTAGAAATTGAATGAATATGATTGTGAATAGAAGAGATAAAACGTTCCTATGTACAGGTTGGATGCTTTCGCAAAAGCAATTTCTCTCTAGCGCGATCCGAGGTCAGTGAATTGGACTATTTTAGAACAACGGTTGGAAAAAGAAGGGAGTCTCATTGATGACGGGTGTTCGGTAAAGCGCTTCCTGTACAACAAATCCCAGGACAGCCATCATGGCAAGACGTCCGTGCTTGAGCTCCTTTGTTTGCAAATCCATTTGACCTTTGGCATCGGATGGGAAAAGGCCCAATGGGTCGAATCCGCAGTCACCAAGAACGTAAGCTTTTCCATTGTCCTCCTTGGCGCCGATATTGGCAAGCTCTACAATTCCAGCCAACAGCACAACAGCGACCCAGTAGAGGGGATCAATCTTTCCCAGGCCTCCATTCAAAAGAGATGGGGCTGCTCCCGAGGATGTAACGGCAGGAGGAAGTCCGGCAGCGTTTGCAATGCTCTGATCCCAAAGCTCAGAAAGAGGCCATCCAATCACAGCTAACATTGCCAAACGGCTGTGCTTAATTTCAGCCTCGCGCATGTAAATCAAATTAGACATTTCGTCTCCGGCAAAATTAAATGGGCTGCAATATATATAAGGGTGGAGAAATAAAAAACAACAACAAAAAATGCATTAGTTGGACATCCGACTTGGCACCACCAGCATTTAAAAAATGAGATTCACAAGTGTACACGTACTCGAAGCCAACATCTCCAGCGAGAGTTCCATCCAAAAGTTTGGGACGGGCGACAAAGGGAATTGCTTTGGACTTTTCTCCTTCGTCTTTGCCAGCAGCTAGCTGAGTCGATTGACGGGCAACACTGGAAGACGGAGCAAAAGCGGAAGCTCCAGCGAAAAGAGAAACAAGAGCAAGAGTAATCTTCATTGTATTTAAATTAATTTAATTTAATTTAATTTGTTGAGAGACCTGAGGTACAAAAATGATGAGAAAATTGTATGCTCAAAACTGTAAAAAGACGTGAGAAGAAATAATGTTTTGGTTTTGATTTTTAGATGTGCTGGTGTGAAAAATGTGTTTGAGTGACTCAGCTGCCTTGTTACGCATACCACTACTATTGTGACTCAGTACTTGCTGACGAGTCACGAGAGAGACTTGGTTCAAATTAGACACGAATGAATATCATCGACAACAGTGAATGCTGCAAGCTCCAACTGGCGCTTGCTTGAATGCAATAATAGTGACTATTGACCTCATCTTTCTTTTCTGATACGTAATACGTAGCATCTGTGACAGATCCTTTGATCCTGATGAATAGATAATAATACTCTTACTGGTCTTCGTAGTATGAAGATATCAAAATGATCTTATTCCACAAACGCTTACCGCTACTGCTCCTTGCATCTTCTGCCGTGGCTTTCTCGCCGCCTTTCTTCAACGTGTTGAAGTCTCAGAGACGATCATCTGGTTTGGCTCTAAAGCTATCGGAACAGAATCCTCAACCCTGGAAAGGAGAAGTGGTGGCCAACAGTGCCAATGGAGGAATTCGTGGTTGCTCTGTGGAACCTGTAGGTGGACCACCTACCGTCGAATGGACTATTACCATTGATGGGTACGTGTGATGTAATTCTGTTTCATTCTCTTTTACCGTTGTTTTGGAATGCCCCTCAAGAATCTTTGATTATTTCTCACAACAAATAATGCAAATCCTCGCAGGGAAGAAGCAGATTTGGGACGCTTCAGTGAAGCCATCTATAAAAAGATTACCACCGATGCTAAGCAGGAACGATTTCAAGGATTTCGACCCGGCACAATTCCACCGCATTTGTTGGGCACTTACAAAGCCTTTGCCATGGACGAATGCGCCCGAGAAACAGTGCTGGAGGCTATGCAACAAAACAATATTCGACCCTTTGACGATGCTCGAAGTCAAATTGAAATGGATACATTTTTCATTCCACCTCCAAAAACAAAAAAGAGCAAGCAGAAAAAAGTTAAGAAGAAAAAGCAGGGCGACGAAGAAGAAAAATCGTCCGTTGTAGAAGAGCAGGAAGATCAGAAACCAGAATGGCGAGCATTCAATACTATGAAGGAGGCTTTGGATGCGGGCTGGCAACCTGGTCAAAGTTTCAGCTTTGTGGCCCGAAAGGTCAAGGGACAGAAAGTAAAACCTGATGCTGACGTTCAAGGGGCCTCACCTCTCGGCTTGAACTACTGAGCTAAACTTCGCACGGCAGCCAATTTGAACAACCATTTTCGTAGTCGCATATTTCTTCGAAAAACATAACGAATCCTCCAGCAATATGATAACCGCATACTTACGACAACCTTTTATGTTTACAATGGAATTCGGACATCGCTAACAAATGTGCCGCGGATGAATAAAGCGACCGGCGATGCGACGCGATGCGATACGTCGATCCGGGAAAGTAGTTTTCTTCGCTGGTAAAGACCGTTGCTACCTGTAGTATATTTTTAGACAGTATGCGAAGCGCCAGCAGAAGCTATGACGTACTCAGCGCTGAAGTACTGTACTGCTAGTGTGCCAGCTTCTACTGCGGTCACAGCGTCATCTCTCGTCCAGGCCTCTACACCAGGACATTTCCGAATCATTTTTTTGGTGTGCGCGCTGAATACCATGTTCTGTGTTCTTCATCTGGACCAGTCGTGCGCTGGTGTGGGACTTAAACACTTGTCTTCTCATTGCATGTGCCATTTTCAACCTTCATTCACGCCGCGCGAAGCCTGGGACTCGAGAAAGCCTCTTTTGGCGTGAATTTATTTTCTCCAATTTATTAGAACGATCTTCCATGATACGCGCATTTTCTTATGGTACAACTAGACTGCCTGGGCACCAATCAGAGAGATGGACAAATTTGTCGGGATACCGGCGAAATGAACGAAGCACTCAACAGTCAGTCGTTTGAAATCGATCGTTTCAACTTTCAGGTGAAGACGATAGAGTCTACTGGACGAGCTAATAGGGAAAAAAGACGACGGGCTCCAGTGTAGAGTACGTAACAAACTTCCAGCAAGAATAAACGCGATGCTTTGCGATGACTATTTTTTCAGCGCCGGCAGTCCAGGGAAAGCCAACCAGGGATAAAAAAGGCCGTAAAAAGAAAACAACACGGTAGTAGTAGTCAATTCATTGATAAAGCCTCTTAAGTCTATCGGCTTTCTAAAATGCATCTCAGCTGTGTATAACTAGCTAGTAGTATCCTGTGCGAATAGAAGCAGAAAAGCTACGAATGCAATACTTGCACCCCCCCCACTATTCTACTTTTCTCTTCTGCTGCACGTCGTGGTGTTTTATAACCTTTGTAGTCTTTTAGATCAAACTGCAGCAGTAGGTGTAAACTTTCATACATAAGAAGGTCCCTGGTCAGACGTACAAGATGGAGCACATGCTTTGACACAAACGACACCAGACTGGTAATGGGTACTGTACTCGAGTAAAGCATACTACTAATAATGAGACGCAGCGCAGTTATAAAAAAGGCCTCCGTCATCAATCGTATTTTCCAGTTGGAACATTCCTCAACCCTATTTTAATTTCACCCGAGGCGACATTACTTCTCACATGGCTAACACTCCAGGCGAACTAAAAATGCTTGTTAGCCACATGTATGGCTCAACGGTTCGTGGTAGCACGGTATCACGATTCAGACCAAGTAGACGGAAACTTCTGGCCTAACAAAGAATCAGCTTTTTACCATCCCGTGAATACTTAAGAAGCAAGCCACCCGGTCAAACACACTCTTCAGCGCTAAACTCCACGGCTAACACAATTGAAGCGAAAGCATCAAAACTCGGAAGCCATCACTACTCTATCTCTCATAAAGAGAGAGTTCAAGCCGAACGGGTGAAATTAATTGTAGCTTCCACGCTGGCTAGGTTCTATTGTTTAGTCTTGACACCGGCACCGTGTGTTCCATTCATAACTTTAAAAAGCGATTCATATTCATTGCCACAAGATATCTTATAGAGTAATAAACAACCATCTTTGGACATAGTACGATATTCGATCGTGCGTCTTTTGCAAACAGCAATTCAAACACAAGCCTATTCCCCCCTTCCCTTCATCGTTTGCGACTTTGGTGTGCCGCTGGATCTTTTCAGTAGCACACTCAATACAGCAGAACGATCAAGATTGTGAACTCGGGAAAGGTAGAGCGGATTTCATCGGCGTTGAAATCCTGCCTTGATCCCACAAAGTGTGCTTCGAGTCTCTGTCGTTTGAGAGAAGAAGCTATGCCCTACCAGAGTCGGGGCTTTTGGTGCTGCGAATATTGTAAACTAAGTCTGGATTCCTTTGAAGACGCCAAACAACACGAGTTGATTGAATGCGACAAGAACCCCAACAAATCGCAACAACAGCAACAGCAACAGGCACAGATACATCAGCAACAACAACAACAACAGCTATATGCCCAACCACCACCACCGCCACCGCATTACTACCAACAACAGCCACAGCATCCTGGGTATTATCCACCAGCTGGACCAATGGCACCCCTTTCAAGCGCCTCTGTGAAGCAGCAGGAGGCCAGTGCTTATGAACTTCAGTTTGCATCTAGGTTGGCTCCTTTAATGGGGGCGAATGAAGCTAGCAATGCTATGAGTGAAGGTGATGCCATGGCATGTCAGGGTATCGAAGTTTTCGAAGCAAGCGAGACGGAAGCATCAGACGAAGAGCTACTATCACAGCTTCCCACGCTGACTGCCGGCAACATTGGCATTAGATGCAGCTACTGTGCCAATAGCAGTTCCAGCTCGGATGCTGCCAGTCCCAAGGAAATGACTGTCTTCCCTGCCAGTATGGAAACCATGGCAGATAGTGTCAGAATCCTATCCGAGTCGCACCTGGGAAAATGTCGTCTGATACCTTCATCAGCCCGAGAATCACACCGACAAGCAGCCGAGAAACGAAAGATAAATAATGAACAGGAACGGGGTTCTTCCTGGCAAGAAGACGAACGGAGCCTCTTGGCCCTAAGAGAATGGTGTCACCGATTTTGTCAGCGTCAGGGGATTGTTGACAAGGGACCGAACGGTGCAGGTTTAATTTTTCTGCCATATTATGCTCCCGTCGGGGCACCTATGTACAGCGATATTCTCGGACCACCATCTCGTCGACGAGATCGAGCTGCCATGATGCCAGGGGACTACCGCGGCCCCATGGGAGGATACGATGCGTATGGTGAAGGCTACTATGCAGCACAGGATACCATGGCACAAGGTCCAGATGGGCCGGAAGGACAGCAGGGAATGTCAGCTGTTCAACAGCAGATGCCACCAATGGACATGGAGAGCCTTCCGTTTTACCAGGAACCTAATGGGTGTTGGTCCTGCAAGTACTGCAGTCACTTGCCTCCGCCTTACCGGCAGCCCCAGTCGATGTGGGGCGCGCCGAATCATGTGCCACCTCCACCTCAATACATGGACCAGCACTTGACGATGTGTCGTTCCTATCATCACTCCATTTCGTCTCAACCGATGTTTCCGGGCAGCTCTCAGGGACAGGTGCCTTTCATGGCGCAAGCTTTTCCTGGTGCTGGCATGGGTGGTCCTCCCCAACTGGGTGGTTGGGAAGGAGGTGGACCTCCTCAGGCTCAATCCATGTCGTATACAGCAGAGAGTCCTGCCTCGCCGTTTCCACAGACACCACGACAGAGTGGAAGAAATAGTGCAGCTTTATCCAGCTCCCCGACGCTGAAGGCACGTCGACCAGAGTCCTCCGATGCAGCTGTACAGAATGCGATTGCTTTATTGTCGGCCGCCGATCGAGAACATCCCTATAGTCCTGGTGTCCATAACGACGAGGGGCCACTGGTCCTGGACGAAGACCAATTGCTGCTGACAGACTACTTTTTTCACCTCATGAAGCAGCTCCGCCTCTGTCGCTTTTCTGAGGCTGACAGGAAAACTCGCGGTGGGAAACGAGAGAAGATTGTTATCGGGTTTGGAGGACTGCAGTGCATTCATTGCTCTGAGGCAAACAATACTAGAAAATTCTTCTGGAGCAATGTCGATCGCTTGGCCAATAGCTTTGCCGAGATCCCTGGGCATGTGTTGAAGTGTCGGTCCTGTCCACAGCAAACCAAGGATGCTCTTTTGCAGTTGAAACAGATGCACCCAGAGCAAATGGCACGACTACCAAGAGGATCTCAAAAGGTGTTCTTTAGACGAATGTGGAGACGTTTGCACGACGACGACCCTGAAGCACCGAGTCCTGAGCAAGAAGCTATCCCACCCAGAGCGACAAGCGCTGGCTCTCCTCAGGATTCATCAGGCGACGCAAAAGTCCCTGCATTGCAGACGAAAGGATCGGGCAATGATTCATCTCCCGGTGCGACAACAGGAAGTGAAGAGAGCATCTTGCTGATGCAGCGATCGACCACGGAGGCCGCAAAAGTACTGGCGGATTCTTCGTCTTTGCCACCGTCGCCAAATTCCCGGGTCTTGCTAGCTATCCCCGAAGATAAGGAATGGCTCTCCGATACGGATTGCTTTATCAGGCGCCAAGTTGAAGTATTCTGTGCCAGTGCTGATGACGTTGACGTGGCTCGCAGTGACCGTAAGTTTCCTATTCACGAGGGGCAAGTGGGAATCCGTTGCATTCATTGTGCTCTGTCCAAACAAGGGGCTCGCGGATCAGCTGTGGCCTATCCTTTTTCTGTCAGCGGCATTTATGAATCTATTCGTGAGTTTCAACGTTTGCATTTAGACGCGTGCGAGAATTTGCCTGCTGAGCTCAAGGTCAAGCTCTCTGATTTGAAGGGGTCGACATCACTTAGTTCGGTGCTTCGCAAGTACTATGTTTTGGCTGCTAAAGCTCTTGGCTTGAAGGATACAAAGAACGGCATAAGAGCCGGCGCTGGCTCTGTTCCCATCGGCTCTCAAGCTGCCTTTGCTTTCTCTGACAGCACGGTCTCGGAAGAGATGCGGAGTTCTAAGATGCCTTCATCGTTTGGCGAGAGATCATCTCCGGAGAACCTCAAACGAAAATCGGAAAGCCCAGATAGTTCAGCGGCAAGTAAGCGTCCTCACTCGTGAAAGGCTACCATAAAGACCGGATGGACCTTTTCCTCCTCGCCGTCATTATTGTCCCCGGTCATGGATTTCTCGGGAATGAAATTATGGCTTTATTTATTTTTTGGGGAACTTTACGATTTTTAAGCTTGCTCAACTTATCTTTCATTAGCCTACGTTTTAAGTTTTCAGCATGTACTAGGAAAAAGCTTCCTTGGTATGCCTGGGGCCTTTAGGTCGACTATTGTAGTAGTCATGGGTGAAGTTGTATGAGAGCAAGAGCGTATATCCTAATGGGTAGATGCCACTGCTTTTTCCATCTGCAACATATCAGAGCATTCACAATATCTTCGACGATTGACTTGATGCTGCCCCTAAACCCCTCCTACCTGTGATCTCTACCGACATTTCGAACAGGTTCACATCGCCTTCCGTAATGATGTCACATTTCATCGGCTTGTTGTTGGCGATTTGTATGTGTTTCTGTGTGACCAATGACAGAGAATGAGTTGTAAAACATGGGTTCTCGTGTAAGACACTTGTCGTAATTCATTAGATTGCAAGGAATCTGGAAATTTCAATGCATACTGCATACTGCATACGGTTACTCTCACCTCTCACCACAACTGCACTCAGCACAGCACAGCACAGCACAGCAAACTCACCTGTACGACTTCCATAACATCTCGCTGTAAATCATCCATGTCCACGCCTGCTAGCAAATTCGATCCCCGCTGTGAGGCCAAGATAACACCCAGTCTTTCCTTTGCCACGGACCTTGTGGATCCCTTGGCAGCTGTAGCTTTGCTACCACTGTTCATTATCCGCGAAAGAAATGACATTATTTGATGATGTGACGGAAACTAGCAACTGATCCCTTTTACCAACCAGTTGTCGCCGAACGCGTTTCTTATCGAGATATGCAATAACTAACAAAGTCTATTGCATATTGCATGTGTGATTATTTATTATTTTTTGTCACGTTGCTTCAATGGAGAGAATAGCATGCTTCGACCCTATCCCTATTTATGCTGTAGAACAAAAGTATTAGATAGTGCTACCGGTACTAGTAACAAGTACTACTACCAGGTAGCTAGACTACGGCTACTCGAATAAGTCCTCTGTAGTGCCGTAGCTACTACTAGTGGAGCCAACTTCGTTTGAATCGCAGCCCGAGCGATCGAGCGTTTCTATTTGCTTGTACAATCAAAAACAAGTCACATTGCGGGTCAGAGATTAAGCAAGACTACACAAGCACAATGACAATGACAAGCACAATGACAAGGACTTCCATGATGGACCAATTTCCCCAAATGAAGCCATTTCTGCCATGATATTTTCAGCCAAAATCAACACGTGTCGACTTTGGCTACACACCGTGTTGAAAGAGGTAAAAAGGTATCGCTATAGACACGGAACCTGTGCTGTTGGCTGACCTACAAGCTCTTCATAATAATAATAAAAAATGCTGTCATAATGATTACTGTATTAATAACCGGCAGCCAGCCACACGACTGAAATCGAGCAAGTGCTGGTCTTTCCCTGTTAAACAAACACGATTAATTCGGAAAGAAAATCAATGAACAACAAGCGCATTCAAACACTGTACACTAAACCAGTAAACTATAATAAACATTAAACGCAACCTATGCAAGGTATCACAATAAAAAAGGAGCTATCTGAAGCCGTACAATAATTTTCAACAAACAAATCATCATGACAAACGGAACTTCAACTAAGTCTACTAATAATGCAATAGGCCCCCGCGATGTTCTCTTGGGCCGCGGGGGACAGACGAACAACAACAACGGCAATATCCATTTTCGAACCATCGTTGCCAGCAAACAACTCGTGTACCTGGAGGCTAAGAAGCGAGATAAAAAATCGATTGCGGAAGAATGCGTCACTGTGGTCCATTCCCAAGGCGGACGTTTCTTGCGTCGTGATGAAGCTACGGGGGATTGGGTCGAAGTACCTCTTACGAAGGCCATTACCAAGGCCAGTCAGTGCTTGCGAGAACAACTCGATGTCCGCAACAAACGATTTCGAGAGTCCAAGATGTACAACGGCAAAAACAGCAAGAATGATGATCATGCGAAGAAGCGAAAGATTACAGCGGGAACCGTGACTGTGGGTACCGTTGCTCCTAACAAATCAATCGTGAAAGGGGAAGATGAAGTTGTTCCAGAGCTCGAGGAGGAAACCATGTCCAAATTTACACGAACTACTCCTGTTTCTACAAATAACTGTGATTACCAAGCTGCTGTTTGACGATGAGAAGTGTAGCGATGATTTTTGTTTCAAGGAGATGGCGGAATGTGGCTACAAAAAACAATCAGATGGGCATTGTAGGATTTTTTTTCGGTAACACAGTTGTGGTAGTGAGTCGTGCACGGATGTTGCTCTTCGAACACTTGCCTAGGGGGAGACAAGGAGGAAAAGAGCAACAATTACCACAATCGCAACAGGTAAACATATTGTATAATATAATCATAGCGAGGCACGCTATGGTAGAACAATCCTAGAAACCGGGTACTGAGTATATCTTCAATGGGCTTTCTTTGTATTATTGTTTACCGTACTTGATATATCGTAACAGCGTCACAAACATTTTCCTAGCTCTAGCAATGACGCGCGCAACTAGTTGGTACTATCACCATTGTCAGCAGCATTTGTCATCTTATGTAATACTGTAGTAAGTTCTTATTTCTAGAGAAGATGGATCAAGACAAGACTGGGTTTCCCAGTCGAAATATCAGTGCGACAACACCATCGAGTCGCGGGGACAATTGTTTAACAGCAACCTTGTTCCAAGTTGACCATGGAAGGGGCACGCCCAAGACCGTTCGCTTGAAGTTCAGGACAGACCTCGAGCTCCTTCTTATTGTACGCGTTGTTGTACCATTCCACGGTACGACGAATACCTTCTTCAAATGACACAGTCGACTTGTAACCCAACATTTTGTAGGCCTTACTGACATCGGCACACTGCAGCGGGTGAGGGTTGAAAAGATAAAATGAGTTAGTAGTGATCTTCGATGGACAGTAGCACAACACTACATGACAAAACATATCGGTACTTACAGTGTAGGGAACATCACCAGGCTGGTCTGGCATGACCTTGATGACAGCATCCTTTTTGGTGTGCTTTTGTACCAAGTCAATAAACTCCTTCAGGGATGTACCATCGCCCTTGCCCAAGTTGAAGACCTCGTACTTGTGGGGTCGGTCCAACGCGCGGACAACACCATCTACAATGTCCGAAATGTAGGTGTAGTCACGGGAAGAGGAGCCATCTCCAAACTGCTGGATCTCCACACCACGGCTCACACGATCAATGAATTTGAAGGGAGCCATGTCAGGGCGGCCACGAGGTCCATAAACAGTAAAGAATCGAAGTCCCGAAACGTTGAGATTGTACAAGTGGTGGTAGGTGTACGCAAGCAACTCACAAGCCTTCTTGGAGGCAGCATAGGGCGAGACTGGGTTGTCCACGACCTCTTCCTCGGAAAAGAAGGTAGATTTGGAACCACCGTAGACAGAGGAGGAAGATGCAAACACAAAATTTTCAATTCCGTGCTTGGCAGAGAGCTCCATGAGGTGTGTTGTTCCCTTGATATTGCTGTGAATGTAGACAAAGGGATCCTGAATAGAAGGACGAACACCGGCACGGGCAGCCATGTGGCACACCCATCCCAGGTTTTCCGTTTGGAAAATGTGTCCCATGATAGTCTCGTCGCAAATATCGGCACGGTAGATTTTGAGGCGCTTCTCATCCGGAAATGCCTCGCGAAGCAATCGGAGATTGTTTTCCTTAATCTTGACATCGTAATAGTCGTTCACTTCGTCCACAATCACGACATCATCACCACGATTCAACAGGTACTCGGCAACATTGCTGCCAATGAATCCTGCACCACCCGTCACGAGGACACGTTTGTGACCAACATGTGGAGGTACCGCCGTCTCGACCTCTTCCGTCAAATCGTCAAAGCACACCATGCTCTCAGCATGATGCAGGCGTGCGTTGACAGGACTGGGACTGTTGCGTTCCGATGAACCACGAGAACTGGTTTCATCGTCCGAACTGCAAAGAGCTGGCAAACTGTGTACGTGATGAATCTTCATGGCTCTTGTTAATTCTTTGTTGTTTGTCAAAGTTTCGACGTAGTTTTAACCCCGCGATAATTGAATACTGAAGTTTACTATAATCGATGTTCCTCCTGTGATTGGATTATTAAGAAAAATAAAAACGAACAGAAGTCATCGAATTAGCAATCATGAAATTAAAATATATATAATGGAACGATTTCCTCTGCAACGTAGTCAGCCAGTGAAGTGACACATGACAGCCATCCTTCATTTTTCCAAACAATATAATGCAAGGTTTCGTGTAGCAAGACTTTCTGCAAAGTACAAAAACAAAAATCGAACACTCACCTTTCACGCAGGTACGTCTAAATCCGGTGTATGGAAACGTTTTTCAAACTGTTTTGAAGCTCCTCTAAAACCTATTAGAGGAACTTGGAGGGTAAGAAGGTATGTATATAGTTGTTTTTGAAAGAGAGTGCAGGTATAATTTCGCAAAGGAAAGAATAGAATGCGATTAATTTTTTGTTGTGGTGTTTGATATAATCAGTAGTAAATTATGTTGTTGCTTTGGGCGAAAGCAATCTTGTATTATTAGAAATTAATTGATGGTACATCAAATTAATACCTGGTACCTGGTAGTACTAGAGTACGGTACTCCGTATGATTCATCAATGAATCAGAGCTGGAGAAAGGAAATTCATCCGAAAGTTAGCTAGAGAGTACTACTAGCTACTAGTACTACCTGGTACAGTACCTGGTAGCTAGTAGTTGTAGTTAATTCAAGGCCTTAAAAATTCTTTCGTCTTTTGATGGGATACCAGTGGTAAAAAGACAATCGTGGCGATGTAGGATCAAGAATGAACATTCGTGAAAACCGCAATACCAGTACTAGATACTTGTATTATTAGATTCTTCGACCTCGCACAATCAAGCTCGAGCTTAGTACCGTAGTCTACCAGGTACCCCTGAAAAAATGGTACCATATCATGTCGCTGGACATAAAGTACGTAGCTTTAGCTACCACCAGGTACTAGGTACTCAAATACCATAGTAGGCAGTAGCACTGTAGCTACTCAAATAAAAAATCAAAGGTGACCATTAATTTACGTCATTTGGATACGTTGCACATGATGATTCTCGTCATCAATCGGCATAATAATAATTTTTACTGGACTATGAGTCACGAAAAATTTGAGAGTCAAGATGACATCATCCTTACTTCAAGGTCCCAAACCCTAAAAAATAATTCCAACTGGTTTTCAGTCGGGCTTTTGGATTCACAATTAACTCTAGCTTTAACTTTAGTCGGCATCGTCTTTTACAGTACTACTACTAGACTACTCCTACTAGCTAGTACGAGTAGCTAGACTACTCCCTCCGAATACGTCAGCCAGAGAAGCTCGAATGGATCGTAGCGATACTACTCTACTAGTATATCGTAACATGTTGTAGAGACGCAGATAGAAAGGAACAACAAAGACAAAGGGAACGAGTAGTGAGGAAACCGACCTGACCTTTTTTTTTTGGCAATCGCACAAGCAGTAGAGTAGTAGTCTACGTAGTCGACCCGGCAGAAATACTCTTCTGTTGGCTTTTACGATCGATCGATCGATCAATCAATCAATCGTCTCGCTCGATCGTCCATCCAAGTGAGGAAGCATTCGTGTGTCTAAGAGGGGATCTTACTGTTCTAGTAGAGGAGAAAGGAGAAGGTGCACCCATCACAAATCACAACCCGCCCACACTGTACGTCGAATCAAAGAGGTCGAGATCCATTGGATTTGTTGAATAATACAGTACTCTCATCGAGTGCAGCAAGGATCATCATCTGATCTTTAAAAAATCCTACAATTTTTCCAACAGTGCTGAGGTAAGCAACGATGCTACCTTCCAACTATTACAAGCGACGAAGACGGCGGAACAGAAGGTTGACACTAGAAAGAAGCAGCAAGAAGAGCACAATTTTGCAAAGACAAACGCTGTCCTACAGTAGTAGTATCATGTATGTTGCTTTCCTCCTGATAGTAGTAACGACATACCCGACATCCATGCGATGGGGCGTCGAAGCACTTTCTACCTTGCAACGTCGATTACACTCACACCCGAAATGTCAGCGACGACTGCTCGACAATACTCTGTGTTCTTTCAGAAGAACCATTTTTTCGCCCTGCAGACAACGCTATACGAATCTCTTGGGGGTTACCAAACAACCATGCGACAGTTTTACCTCTGTACAAGATGACGAAATCAAATGGCGCAAAAAAGCTATAATGGAATTCATCAAAGACAATAAGCTACAGCGAGCCTTGCAAGGTATCCAGGAAATGGTCGTCATGGTTGAAGCCGAGACGAATCCAGAGATAAAAAAGAAGGCAAGCAGAGAGGCAGATCAAGCATTGGAGACATTTACCAGTCGTGCCTTTCAACTTCCTTTCCAAGGCAATGCTGCACAAAGTCGGGTGAAGCTAGGTATGGATGCCTTGACATTACAGTTATCGTCGCAACTGGCATTTCCGTACAATCTCGTCGAGAAACGAGTATTCTTGAAAGCTCTCGGAGCTCTGACGGGTATAAACGAAGTACTGCAGCACCGCAGTGCCTTGTTGGAGTATGACTCGAGTTATTCGTCCTTTCGAATATTGCAGCGGTTGGTAACAGGAGCTGGTATTCGGCGAAAGGATATAAGCAAGGCAAAATACAACAATGGCAGCATACAAGAGAAAGATTTTAATATGGTGCTGAATTCCTTTTCCAATATTGGCAGAATGGACATGGCCCACAAAATTATTGCCCTGCAAGAACGAACGGAACATGCACCACCATTATCTCCTGTGGCATATTCTATTCTCTTGAAGGGATACGGTCGACTGAAAGATCTAACAAGTGTTGAACTGATCGTTAGACAGGCCGAAGCTGATGATATTGTACCAGATACAATTATGCTCAATAGTTTGATGGATGCCTATATCAACTGCAACGCTACTGAAAAAGCAAAAGGTGTATTTTATTATATGACAAATTGGAAATGTGGCACAATGAGCGAAATGGATCAATTTTATTGGAATGGAACTACCATCGCCAACCAACAACCGCAGGCCAACCGGCGCACCTACAATACCATGCTCAAAGGCTTGGCCAAGACAGGTTCGCTTAAGCAGTGTCTTGAGCTATCCCAAGAAATGGAACGAAAAGGACTCTGGGATGACATTACTACAAATACCTTAGTGCACGCCGCAGTCACGGCACGAGACCTTGAGCAAGCACAATCTCTGTTGGATCGATACACATCGACAATCCGAAGCCCGCAAGGGAACTCGAAGCGCACTGGTTGGCATCCGAATGTCGAAGCTTACACAGAGCTTCTAGACGGATACGCAAAAGCCGGCGAACTGGATACGGCCTTGCAAGTTTTGCAAACCATGAAGGATCGTGGCGTCGAACCGAATGTCTTTACCTACACCTGCCTGGTTGCTGCCCTTGCGCGCATTGGGAAGGTGGACCAAGCGAAGAAAATGATGCGCTACATGGAATCTACTGTTGGCATCAAACCGAGTGCCATTACATACAACGCATTTTTATGTGCACTGATTTCTGATGCTCATCTAGACGAGACCGCTGCCCTCACCGACCATCAAGTCGACGAAGCGCTCCGTGTATTCTACACAATGATGAAATCGGGAATCCAGCCCAATGGAGTTACTGTATCAGTTTTGATTCTAGCCATGGGACGATGCCAGCCACTGGCAAGAGTGGAGGAGGCCAAGGCTCTGGTGGCGAAACTGGAGGCCAATGGAATTGTAAAAACTGCAGAGGACGAAAAGATTGCCACGGCCTTGATAAATGCATGCGGACGCAGCAAAGACCTTGAAGGAGCCATTGAAGCTTTTCGAAAGCTGCGAAAACCAGATTTGGTAGCCGTGAATTCGTTCTTGGATGCTTGCACTCGCTGCGACAATGATCAGGTGGCAGTCAAAACCTTTGTCCAATATTTTGGCGGCAAAGATACACCCGCAAAACTTGACCCAGATGTAATTTCCTATTCAATCATCATTTCTGGTCTTTTGAAGAAAAATACGATCAATGCCTCCAAAGAAGCGCAGCAATACTACGATGAGATGAAAACTCTTCATTCCATATTTCCCGACAATGAGATGGTGGACCTGTAAGTGTCGCGGCGAAATACACTCCATCTTTTCTTTTGCTTGCGCATTTGCTATCAATGTATGCACTTTGTTGTTTCTGACTTTGGTTCTGTTATGACGATTTGTTGTAGAATACTAAAATGCATCATCCGAACTGGTCGACTGCAAAAGAAAGACGTCCATTTGGTTGCCAGTGTCGTCCGCGATGCAGAGAAGCTGCAATGGAGACCAGGACAGCTGGAGCGACGAAAGAGAGCCATCCAAGCGGTCCTGTCTAGTGGACCAGGTGCTTGGTTGGACGAGAGTGTGGATGATGACATGCTACGACGGGAAATCAAGTCTGACAATGCCCTCTTCAAACGCAAAGGCTGGAACGAAGTTGATTCTGGGTTCCGCCTTTGGGGTGGGGGCAAAATGGACATCAAGGCAGCGGACGAGAAGAGTCATGATGGGGTTGACGACTTTCTGCAATCCAAAGGCTGGAACAATGTGGAATCAGGCTTTCGCATCATTTGATTTGCCTTTTTCAATTCTACAGCTTGATTCCAATGATTCTGGGTTTGAATGTTTGTGCCGAAGTTACAAAGATATCTTTTCTCAAGCCCTACAACGCTACAATAATTATTGTACCTGTTTTTTTCTGAAAAAAATGTACTGAATTCAACGCAGCCATCGTGTGTTGCAAAGCTACGAACAAATGTCGCAGGTTCAAAACTAACTAACTTTGCTACAGGCGATTGTGCATAACTAACACACAGCTTTGCTACGGAAACACCTGTAGCCATCAATGTTGTTTTATTGCTAAAGTATTACTATTAGCTTGCGAGCGGCAGCAAAATAAAATCTCTCTTGCTGCCTTTTACAGTACTACTCTAGTGCTATTATTTCTGACACTTCATCTTCTGACACATCTCGCACAGTTCGGTGTTGCCACTTGGTAAAGGTTTCCATCTTGTGTGATCCGGTGGTTGTCAATTGTGCCTTGCACCAGTTTTCGTAATCCGGTTTGGTCATCATGTTAATCTGGGCCATTTTTTCGCGCTTCATACACGATACAAGGGTTTGTTCTGGTTTACGTCCCAATTCCATCAATCGGTGCGTCACCTTGAGAGCCAGGGGTGCCTGTCGTTCCATTCGTTGCAGAAGATCCTTAGCGACATCGATGCCTTCTTGAACTTCTGGATCTGTCGTTGTACGAGTGGCAACTTCATTAAGACCTTCCATCATACCTTCAACGGAATGTTGTTTGAAGATTTCATCAAACGTAGCAGCAATGTCCACGAGATCACTTTCACGCTCTTCGTGCCAAGGAAGTGGATCGTAATCAAAAGCGGCCGGTGCTGTGGTATCTTGTGTTTCCATATCCATTGACGCCTGACGAGCATCGGCATGATAATTGGTAAAAGCGTGAATAGTACTGGCAACTGCAACGTTACGAAACCGGGCATTATGATCTGGTTGTTCCTCGGGTGGAACGTACTGGAGTTGCTGACGTTGGGCTTCTGTTTTGGTAGGCACTTTGGTGTAATTTTGTTGATTCCACGGTGGCAACTGCGACAGCGTCCGTTCGAGCATTCCCATGACCGAAGTGGGGTGTTCCATGTAATGCGTGGCCAATCCTGTCTCGACCATGTCGTTGGCATTGGCCTCGTAACCCGTCAGAGCCAAAATGTCCCCGCAGCCTCTGTACTCGGCACTGGCTTGTCGAAATTCGTGACCCAATCGTGGCAAAATGTAGGAAAATCCGACAGGATCGAACGTCAGTCCCCTCGATGGATTTAGGATGCGAAAGTGTGTTTGTTCCGTGGCAATCATGTAGGTGCTCAAACAGAACGCGTATCCACCGTCGTTGACCAATCCGTGTGGGATAGTAATGACGGGAATTCTGGACTTGGTCGCATGTCCCCGCGTCGCCAAGGCTAAATCTTGTACAGAGTCCAAAAGACTTGCAACACGAGCCTTATCTTTGTAGTGTCCTGATTTGTAAAAGGCGACCGGATCGTAGCCACCAGCGGCGTGCCACATTTGGTTCGGTGCTGGATCTAGCAAAAATCCATCAAAATTTTCTTCCGGTCGCAGTGCATCGGCATCCACAGCCATGCTGGGCAGTGCATTGGTCTTGACGGGATCGTCGTCATCCGTGGCGATCAGGACGCTGTTGAGAGCCTCGTTGGCCGACAGCACGCGCAGTCGATACGCCAGTCCTTCTATTTCGTCGGGTGTCAAGTACGGTTTGAGTAAGAAGACACGACGCGAACAACCAATGGGACGAATGACGGCTCCCGCGTGTTCGATAGAATCTCCCGCGTCGGTAGGAATGGAAGCAATGGAAGGTGGTGCATGACACAAGACTTGAGCCTTGCGTCGAACAGCCTCAGCCCTCCGTTGAATAGCCAACGACGATGACGTGTGACGAAACCTCCGGCTTTGCTGTTGCTGTTGCTGACTCTTGAATCGCAGCAGTAAGCAGGATGGTGATCGTCGTGATGAGATGCTGGCAATCATTTCACTGTGTCTGTGTCGCCTATTGCGGGATGAGGTTGGTGGATGACAAAGCAAAGAACTAGAATTGTCTGTTTGTGTTTTGTGTGTGAGCCAGAGTGTTTGTGTGTTTTGTGTGATGATAAAAAATAATGAGGATATCCAGAGCCTTTCTAACGATGTACAGACGGAGAAATAACGCTCACGAGTACTGCTAGGGAGTGAAACAAAAGGTCAGCAGCACCAACTTAAACAACATCAAACAGCCTTCGCCCAACGATCATCATCATAAAAAAATTATCTTAACTAGTCTAGTACAGTATTCAGTAAGATAATAAAATATCGAAGTAGTAGACTACTTAATAAAAATATGATTGCTGCTGCATCCAAGACTATGCCCTTGGCACGAACTACCGCAGTTCGTGCTATGGCAGCTCGTCACATGAGTTCTGCTGCACCCAAACAACATCGAGCTAAGGATATGTGGAAAGAATTGGAAGCGACTCGTGCTCCCATTGATGCTGATGATACTCACGTAAGTTCTTTTTTTTTTGGAAGAGAGAGAATGAAAACGCCAGAAAATAATATAGCGTCTTGTATTTCATTTCACAACGCGAAAGAGACTTGTTTCGTTGGTGCGCAAGTCAACGGAGGTGTGACCATTTGGAGGTCAAAGATTTGCGTGCCATGCGAACTTCAACCATTGCCAATACAATTCTGCATCCTGTCATTTGCCCTCTCTCTCTCTCTCTCTCTCTCTCTCTCTCTCTCACACACACACACACACACTCTCTCTCTCCCTTTCTCTATTTCTCTTTCTTTTTTTACTCAATCCGTCATTTAGTTAATGTTTCATCCTCCGTACAATTTTGCCGTTACTACGGCTATGGTGATTGGTATTGCCTTGACCGGATGGGGTCTCATGTCGCTTGGTGTGCGGCACCAACAAATCAAGCAAGGATACTGGAAATAAATGCGCAGTGACATGGCATGGCACTTATGGAATGCAACTGTTGGGCCTAGTATCGGTTGGAGTGTTGGACGGTCGATGAGGGATTAGTCATACGAAGAAGATTGATAAAGGAAAAATAATGTGGAAGACTAAATAATAAAAACCACCATTATCACACTTTTTTGGTTTTGTCCCTTGTTCATCGTTGCATTGTTATGGAGCTAGCCTGCTGATCTGCCGTTTGTTCTGTTCGCAATTTTTTTCATTCGCCACAACAAGACAGTGCTTGTCTCAATTTAGTTTTATATTTTCCTTATAAACTTATAAAGCATACTAGTACATGAATGTTTACCCTTTCTTGCTACAAATGAGTTGTAGCAATAATAAAGACTTTATTATTGCAGTATTTAGGAGCACAGCCACACAGAAAGAAGCGTTGTTGTGTGTGCTCAACTTGAGAGATTCCGAGGAGGTACGTATCATTTGAAGCAACAGTGCGCTCCTCCTTGGCATATAATATTTTGTGAGCTGATGGTGATCTTCTCTGAGTCCACCGCAACATAGTACTACGCACAGCACAATTCATTTCTAGTAGAACGCAGGCTGATAAATAAAAATAGACAAGCCGGGGCAGGCGAGAATGACAAAACGTTTATATGAAAAATAAAAATAAATAAAAACGTATCAAGTTCTTGCTCAACAATGGACGAAGAAAGTTGCCCTGGAAATGTGGAAAGGTTTCTTTCCAATTGTGTTTGATAGTATGAGAAGAGAACTCCTGTGTGTCTCTATCAACTACCGTTAGGGCGTAATATATATATAAACTGTCATCGGAGCTGCCGAACTTGGGCTGCGAACACAGATTGGGAAATTGGGCTGCGATCCTCACAATCGAATCTGTACGCAGATATCCAGGAAGTGACAAGACATGCAATCTTGAACTTACCAAGACAGGTAGACCTAGCTAGCAGGGGTTACAATAATTATTACTGTAGTTCATTAGCAAACCAATTAAGGGTTATGTGTGCGCCTAGAGTATACAGATTCAATGAAGATCGCGATCATCAGTCGCATGAAATCAACAACCAACAACCAACCTCCTTCATTTACTCTGTTCATCACCTCCTTTCATTTATTTATCACGCCACAAGCTTACGTCACAATAAATTGATTTGCCTTCTCCATTCTTAGAAGCCATGTCGACCAACGAGAAAGTCACCACTGCAGCCGCCGATGCCACTGATACTGTTGACGCCGAGAAGAAGACAGATGAATCGACGGAAGCTATCAAGACGGAAGGTCCCAGCAGCAAAGATGACGCGGAAGGTGAAGCAGACAAGAAGACCGAAGGAGACGAGGAAGCGGATAACAGCAATGTAAAAGCCGACGAGACCTCAGATAATAAAAACAATAATAAAAAGCGAGATGCCAGGGAAATGGAGCCTGATGATGATGATGCCGCCGCAGATGGAGTTGGTTCGTCTGTCGGCAAGCGAAGAAAAAAGACAACTGCAGTCTTCGTACCAGATAATTTTCACGAGAAAAAGGAGGTTGAAACTACCAAGGGTCGGGGCAAAAAATTGAAAGCAATCCCTTCCACCAGAAAATCTATTGAAGAGTACAAAACGACCTCGGAGGCCTTCCAGGCTGGCTACCGCCTCTTGTTTCCAGGCCGAGGAAGACTCCCACTCTCGGCCAAAGATGAACTGCTAGATTTTGATGGTTATCTACCCGAAGTTGACAAGGATGCAGACCAAGCGAAAATTGATAAGCAAGAAGAAGCCTTGGAAGTGCGTACTTACTGTTGTATGTTTGCTTGTTTGTGTGTTTTTACACCGCGAAATGACGCTCTTCACCAATCAGAATGGCTCACACTCCCATTGGTCGTATCTATGAAAAATACAGACGAAATATTCCAAGAGAGCTTACAAACTCACAACACCTGCTCTGAAAATGATTTGTGACTTTTTCGGTACGTACAGTCGTCACGGCAGGCAGAGCAGCTGTCTGCGCCTAATCGTACCACAATCTAACAGAGACCTCATCACCACTCTCTTCGCTCACGATTCGCCGTAGATGTCGACCGTTCCGGATCCGCCGAAGAAAAAGTCAATAAGGATGTCTTGGTCGACAGGCTTTTGGATTTCTTGAGTGCCCCAGATGAGAAATTAACAAAAACGTCAGGTAAGAGGCCCAAATCCGCTTCCAAGAAGAAAGCAACTGATGACGACGACAACGACGAGGATGAGGAGGAAGAAGAGGAAGAAGAAGAGGAGGCAGAAGAAGAAGAAGAAGAAAATACTTCCGAAGAAAAGGGCAAGAGCAAAGTGCTCAAAGGAAAACTCGGTACCAAAGCCAAGAAACTCAAGTTGAAGCCAGATGATAAGATTCCCAATGACAAAGTACTTCGCAAATGGGTGCGTGCATACATTGCTTGTCACAACATGAAAAATGCTACCCTACGACATGCAATTGAGCTTGCAACGGAGAAATTTGAAGTAGATATGAAGCCCAAGAAGGGCACGATCAAAATGTTTATCATGGAAGAATCTTGAAACAATTGATACAGTACAGAATTGAGTCAGGAGAAGACGAACCAACATTGCAGGACCTAAAACGAGAATCAAATTGAAATCAATAATTTAAAGCTACTACTACTAGTAAAGACCTGACTAGTAGTAGTAGCAGTAGCATTAATAGATTAGTAGTATTCAAAAACCTGTAATATTTCAAGGATTTTGACAGAGAAACTTGGCCAAAGCGAATGAGACTATGATGACTACACCCTAATAGGGTCTATGGAGTAGTCTACTAGACTATCAGGACCAGTAGTCTAGTACTGTATCCAGACCATGATGACTACAAGTCGTATCTTGTAGTAGTCGAGCCACTAGAGCATTGTCCTGAACCTTATCAAACAAGCTCCACCTAAATGACTCTGACAATGACTGACAAGGATCTGGCTATCTTCTCACTCAGTAGACTGCAGTCATAACTACTTACTTGTCGTCATAACCTTTCTTTGAACGCAAGAAGTGCTTAACATAACACACACAAACACAAGAACTAGACTAATAATATTGCACAATGGGAGTCTCTGACGAAATTAAAGAAGAATACGAAGAAGTCTTCAAGCTCTTTGATAAGGACGAAGATGGTAAGATTGAATCCGCCGAAATCGCTTCTATAGTACGAGCCTTGGGTCTCAATCCGTCCGAAGAGCAAGTCCAGGCCCTGATCAAAAAGGTCGATCCAAAAGGTACCGGCCAAATTGGAGTGGACGCTGTCTTCACGGCCATGGATGGACATGGTATTGAGAACGACTCGGAAGAGAAGATCTTGGAGTCTTTCAAAATCTTTGACAATCAAGGCAATGGAAAGATCTCGGCAACCGAGTTGCTTGGAATAATGAAAAACATGGGCGAACCCTTTACGGACGAGGAAGGAGATCAATTCATGGCTTTAGTAGACACAGATAGCTCCGGAGATGTCAATTACGAGGAATGGATGAAGACTATGCTGTCGGCATAAATGCTGTCGTCAAGAAGTAGAGATGATCTTAGATCTCAGGTCTTTTTCGGTTCATGCCGTTTGTTTGTTAACCAGTCTAATCGATAGACAAAAAATTATCTCATGGCTATATGCAGCCATTATGTGAATATTATTATTTGAAAGCGTGATAATTTTAGCACTGGACTCAAGTGGTGTTCTTTGGTTTCGTGTCGCTTTGTGTGTTCTGCCGGTTGCGCCTCTACTATAGTTTTGCGCGGACAATACGGATATATTTACAGATGGTTTTCTAACTTCTATCAAGTAGCACTACAGCTTACAACGGAGTAGCTAGGAAGTGGCAGTGATTTCGGCTCTTCACTGCAGACTTTGGTCTGTAGGCGGTAGGTAGGTAGAGTGCTCAGTAATCGTTTGCATAATAGAACTATCTATTCCGTATTCGGACTGGCGGCAATCGTTGTACAGGTGACGAGAAGACGGGCAGCATTGGCCTTCGTACTAACCGAATGTCATTTGATGCGTCGCCGGTGTGGACTAGAAGCTGAGAAGGAGAAACGTCAACAGCAAACTTGAAGGTGCGTCTACAAGGCAAAATTAGAATCGCTTGATGCACATATAAAAACTTCGCATTACTATTCAATCAGCTACACGCAATATATTCCGAACTAGAGTAAGTTGATAGCGCGTCAGTTGGTCCATGCAATTGTCAAGTCAATACAAACCGCGCGCGTCGAATCCACTAAAGGTATGTAGTGGTCATTTTCTTAAAAGACCATCAGCATGTTATCAATAGTGTGAATGATGCCATTGTCAGCAGACATGTCGGCTCTGACAATTCGAGCATTGTTAACCATAGCGCCATTTCTGAGGGACACAGTGAGTGCCTGTCCCTGCAACGTGGTCAACTGCATGCCGTCGACAAGGTCAGTAGAACGGTAGAGACCTGGAACAACATGGTAGCTCAGTACAGCTCTCAACTCGTTCAATGGCTCCGATTTGACAAAGTCAGCTAAGGCTTGCCCTGACGGGAAACCCTGGTTATTAGGGGCGAAAACCGTGATTGGGCCAGGGGATTTTAGGTCATCCACCAACCCAGCGGTGAACAAGAGTTTGATGAGTGTCTGGAATCCACCAGCACGGATCAAGACTTCAGCAACGTCATTGGAACGGGGCTGTGGCACTGTGCCTCTTAGAGGAGGGTTCCTGGGAGGAACTACGGGGCGGCCCACATCGTCACTCGAAGAACTGTCATCAAGTTCACGGATGTTTCCTTGGACAGCAGCGACGTTCGTGAACAAGAGGCATACAGTCACCAAAAGAGCAACAGCGCGAACGGAAAATTTCATGCTTGTGTTCATTATTTCTGCTTGTTTTGGATAGTTGATCAATGGTTTGGATTTTCGAATTTGTGAGACCATCAATCAAGTTGGAACGATGCGAAAGAATGAAGCTCATTCTTGGATCGATCGTATCAAAATAGTAAACGGCACAACGACTTCCGAGTACTTCCGGGGTTTTATGGTATGTTTAACAATATTGGAAAGTCTGCTGAGTGTGTTTCGATTTCCGTAGATAAGATGAGGAGAAATCGTGTCAAACTTAAAAATCCTGAACGAAAATCAGTGAAAATGTGGTCGTAGATTTCCTGAAGAGGGTAAAGTGCTGTCTGGCGCGATCAGACCTTAAATAATCTAACTGCACCGGCACTCAAATCTATAGATTTTTAAAGGTGCTTCATGTGAATTACACCGATGATAGAGCTGAGTGAGAGTAGTCTAGCTACGTCGTGTCGTGCATACTGAGCACTAGTCTACTAGTCTAGTCCTATTCTTTTTCAGTACTCAGCTGAGCTGTAGTAGCAATGATTAATCAGACACAGACGAACACGGCGCAAAGGTCGGAAAGATGGGATTGAACGAGAGCAAGTAGAAGAATTCGATATTAATGATACTGACTGTACCAGTTATCAGTCTTTCGCCGAAATTGTTTACAAAATTGGTCGTGGTTGTGCGTAGAATGGACGCAACATCAGCATGATGACACATGTTCGTCATCGCTATTTCAGGGATGATTCTAGCTTCTTATAGATTGTGACTAGACTACTTGGTCGAAATTTCTTGTGCAATCAAAGGATGCCTTCTTGTGTGACAGAGTAATTTTCACATCGACTTGAACGAACGATTGCTTACTAGCTAGTAGGAGATATCTTGAACGCAAGAGTCTCCTCGCAAAACTTCCTGATCTCTTTTTCGGCTTCATATTATTTGTTAGCTGCGAAAATAATAATGATATCAAATAATAATATCAATGGCGCGCCTTACGTGCTACGTCCTCGAGTCTGAGGAAAGATTTCCACTCATGAACTGGTGGCTGGTTGCATTGGCTACCAAACAATTTACGTAGCCCAAATTAGTTTTCAAAGTAACAGCCTTTGCTCAAGAGATATCAAATAATCATGAAAGTCTCCTGGACTTCTCTTTCTTTGTTCAACATCCGAAATTGCCACGAGACAAGGAAATTCCTCACGCCAAACTCTGCGCCAAACTATTCCCTCTCTTAAAAGTCCAGGTCTTCCAAGATGAACATTTTCTCCTCCTGTGGTTCCATCGCTTTTCTACTTACAGCTAGCTCTTTTTTTTGTAGTTGTTGGGGTTCTGCATTTTCCTTTTCGGCCTCGCTGCGGATCATTCCAGGAAGGGCATCAAAATCAATCTTCTTGCTCCCTCCAAGTTGTGTAATCTCCCCGAGGTTGTTAAGGACCACATAAAATGGTACAGCCTTGAAGCCCAGCACCTCTTTGGCGATTTCTTTGTCTTTCGCGCACATGTAGTAATGAGATACGTGTTGCCATCGCAATTCATCGTCCTTTTCAATAATTTCTCTTGCTCCATCACATTTATCACAGCAAATGGAAATGAATTGAATATTGGCATATTTTGAATCCTGAGCCATCTCGTCGAGCTTTGTCAGAGCATCCGGACATCTCGTGCATTTTGTCGTCCAGAAATCTGAATTTCGAAGGGGTGGAGGAAGGCAAGAGTGCGTGAGTGATGTGGTGCGATGAATGGATATTGGATATAAATCAAAGAACACTAGATAACGAACGTACCAATTACAGTATTTTTGCCCTTGACAACGTCGATAGTTGTAGTATCATCAGCCGTCTTCAGACATACAAGAGGCAGCTTGGGTAGAGTAATAGTCGTCATCCTTCCCGAATTTGATGTTGCGCGAATATTGTGAATGATAAATGATTAATGATAATAATGAGGTCAAAATGTGAATTTTAAACAAAATTGTGGTCTGGAAATGGCGCCAAGACTACTATGAAATTTTCTGTACTATGGACTACATGGCAAGCAGGCCAAGATCATCCATTTTGGCGCAGAGTTTTGCCCTGTCATTGCTTGAGGCACTAATAATAATGATTGATGGACAACATTCTGAAGTTTGGCTATTGGAGTTGAATGAAAAAATAATAATGATGATGATGGGTCACACCTGATCAAATAATAACAATAGTAATAATACGTAGAGCTACATTAGCTACAACTAGTAACATGCAGAGCACTTCATTTCTGTTTGGCCATCGATCAAATAGGAAACAACACTTGACATGTCCTCGTCGACCACGAAATTTCGACGACTTCGCGGCATCATATTCGCAGGATTTTCGAGTAGTTCTTCGTCCGACCAGATACTAGCGCTTTGGTCGGATGTTACACTGTCGTACGACGGTTCGCCAATCATTTCTGTTACTTCGTTTCGGCTCTCTTTTGGTGTGGATGGTGATATAGTCACGCCTTCAGTGACCACTGTTCTATTAGCGCATGTAGGCAACCAAAAACATAGCATTTCAACAAGAGATTCCATGGAAAAATCTTTAGCACTCTTCTTTGGAATGGTGGTATCCTTCAAAACTGGTTTGTCACGCTTGCCCTTTTCTTCTACTAGATCGTCGACGCTTTCCGGCTTCTCGCCCTCCTCCATGTGGAACGATGTGCTGTAGCCAGTCAATCCTGGCCTTGTAAACCTTCCTGCGACTTTTAGCTCCGACTCGCTTTTATTTGCTATAACAGCTCCATGTCGAGCTTCCCAATATTTAAGTTTTGCGAGCGTTGCAGCTTGGCGCTGTTCCGATCGTTTCCAAGCAAATGTATCAGGGGAGATACGCTTTACGATCAAATCCTGGTGATTTCTCAAGGCATTGACGTATTCTTGTCGAGCCATTCTTTCTTGCTCTCCTGTAAACTCTGGGTCCTGCGAAACATTGAAGCTAAACTGTTTGATTGGCTTTGTTGGAACATCATCAGGGTCGCCACTGATCTTGGAGGCAGGCTCGGCGGCATCGTCGGGCCCAGGAACGCGCGCGGTCATATCAGACTTTGATGTGTCTCGAGCCGCACGAGGAGTTGTATCGTCTGCAATCACGCGACGGTTTTCTCTCTTCTTCTCTAGATATTCCATCCTGGCATAGCAAGCCTGGAGGACTTTGTTCGACTCAGTCATTTCTGCGGAGTTCGCCTTGTGACCATTTTGAAGCAACTCTGATTGGATTCTCATGGCGCTAATGTAGGCTTCGCGGGCTTTTACTTCTTCCTCCATGATCGCTTCTTCAGTCATGTCAAACGACCTCGTCGCCTCTGGGGTCCTGCTCGCCTCCGTTTCGAAGGAATGCTTACGTAGAGGTGGAGCGTCAACGGAATCGTTATGATCTAGGCTGTCGCTGGTATCGGGTGTGAGGGCTTCCGTTAGTATATCCAGTTTCGGCAAAACAGTAGTATCCACTCGAAGTCCAGGTTTGGTAGAAGGAGTGTCCTGGCTGTTCTCAGCAGCCTCCTTCTCTTCCTCTTCCTGGCTATAAACATCTGACTTCCTCGATTTGGGACTGAACAGCTTGCTGTTCCCTTTCATCAGGCGAATGGATTTAGCCAAGCGAAGAGAAATGGATTCCCGTTTGCTTTTCAAATACTGCAAGCTTTGCTCTTCAGCTGTATCCGGCTCTACACCTGCGCATTGGGTGACTGCCTCCCCCTTTCCGATATCGCGCGTCTTCATTTTCTGAATTGAAAGCTCCAAACGCTTACTAAGGTCAGAAAAGGCTTTCTCGACCTCGTCTAAAGACGTCATGTCTGAATCGTTCTTTTCCGTCTTGTCCTTTGGTTTGGTAAGACCTGCGGCTACTTTTGCAGAATGATTGCGAGACAAGGCAAGGGCGCGAGTCTGCAAGTTAGTACGAAAGGATCGTTCTCGATCTTCCAAAGTTAAGCCTGACTTCTGCTTGGCAAGGCGGAGAGACTCCTCGACAGCTTCTTGGTCTTCTTTTTCTTGCATGCTTTGTCGCAGTGCAGTCAATCGATCCAAGTGATCTTTCGAATGCAACCTGTTCTTGTGGAAGATGGAGGGAGATCTCACAAAGAGAGCATCGTCCAGAAGTTTCGACATTGTAACAGGCCTGGGAGGATAGCTATTGTCAAATATGACAGTGGATTTTTTTGGAGTTGGATCAATATTGGTTTCTCTTTCGTGACTTTCTACCTCATCAGGTCTTAGTTGTGTCTCTATTTCAGTCCTCGAGGAGCGGATGTCGTCTATCATATCTCGCTCCATAAGCGTAGTCGATTCCTCCTGCACGAAATTGCAAGATTTGGAAATGAAAAAAGACAGGTCATTAGTATTATATGGCAATCAACTGTTCTCTTCCTACTGCTCCATCGAAACGAGACTGTTTTTCCGTGCAACATGCAGTAATATGTTTCCTTAACTTACTCTTGATTCATCCCCTTTTTTGTCGTCGTCGTCTTCATCATCATCATCCTCAGGAAAGAATTGTTTCTTTTGTGTTAACGATGGAAGCCAGGAGGGCGACTTGGTCATAGACTTGGCTGCTGACCGGGTCACAGATTTAATTCGCTTCTTAAAACTGACGGCTTTGTTTAGAGGCACTGGGGTTGTTGTGGCCGCAGGTTCCGTTTCGGAATAGTCATTACTGGAATGAGAAAATACAGAATAAGCCCTGTTGGGGGTACTTGCGGCCTTTTTCAATGGTGTCACGCAGAGCTCAGGTTCTGTATTTACTTCATTCATTTCTGGTGTAGTCCCGTCGTCCAATGTCTCTGTCTCCACGACTACCAAATCCTGTTCCATCGCCTCGAGCTCTCTTAGTCGAGACTTGCTGCTTGCCCAGACTTTGCGAAGGGCAGAAAACTCCCGTTTCAGACTGTTTTCGGCGCTGGACATTTCGTTTGTCTTGTAATTTTGTTTGACATTCTCGGCGATGGTCTTGATCTGTTGATCCAAATCCGCAATCATGGTGAGACGATATTAGTATTATGATTATTATTACTACTTACTGCTGAGAAACTGAAATATTTCAAATGCTGTTGCTGACGAGCGCAACAAATCATATGATTTTTTGTGCTCTTCCCTGCGTTTGCATACCAGACAGAATTGCTTCCAACAGTGGAGCGGAAAAGGAACGCTGCTGCCGTTGAAGTGTATGTAATTCATAAACTTGGCGATGGACGAAGAGCTGATTGACGTTCATACGTGCATACTCTTTCATTCGTTCGTTTAAACACTAATCCTAATCTTAAATACGTCAGGATACCATTTTGGATGCGATCTTGAATACATTCAAGAAGAACGGAAGTCGACGACACCATGGTATTTATTTGCCGATCGACCTGCTCGACCTGCTCGAACAGTATTCTGGTTTCTGATCATCAAAAAATGTTTAACATGAAGCTGAACACTCTACTACTTACAATTGCATTTTTGGTTACAGAGACAAAGGGCCTCTCTCTGTCTCAAGGGAGCACCTATCAACGATCTGCCTTGAGGCTGTCGGCAACGGCAGGCTCGGGTGATGACACTCCTTGTAGTCACAGTCCAGCTCATCTCTTTGGAACTGTAGCGCTGGCTTCGTCTCTGCTTCTTAGTTCTGTCGCAATGCCATCCTATGCTGCCGACGTTTCAACAGGTATGTGCGCCCCTATGCTGCACCACTTCAAAGCTCCAAAGAATGTGTAATCTGAAATATATGTTCGTCTTCGTTGTCGTTCCAATTTCCCTCACATTTCCTGGCGTACTTTATCAAACATCTTCATTGCGCTGAAAAGCAGAAACGATGCCAATCCCATCAATGGTGCTCTCAGAACAAATCAGAACGTTGGACATGTCCATGCCAACCTATGGCGATGTCAGCGATGCCAAAGCCAGTGTTGAAAATGTGAAGGGCTTGGCCGAAGAGTACAAACAGCCAGCACTTAGTAGTAGCAGTAGCGGCGGCGGCGGAAGGTATATTTCAAGCAGTGAAAAGGCACAGGAGAAAGCAGCCAAAAAGAGGGAGGCAGCCGAGGCCAAGGCCAGGGCACGTGCAGAATTTGAGCGAGAAAACCTGGGCGGCAAAGCTGTCGAGACGGTCGACCTGAGTGCTCCTAGTTACGACGCGAGCACAGTTCAATCGCCAAAGAGTGCTTTCTCATTGTAAATTGAGAATACGGCACACAAAGTATTGATGGATAACGTGAAAACGAGAAGAAATATGTCACCACTACACAAATCGTTGATACACTTCCAACGGATGGATACATCCCGTCAAATTCCTTGATGGACATTAGATAGATATTATTGCGTTAGCTAGAATATCTTTTTAAGTAGAGTTCCACAGCTTATCGACTTGGTATCTGGAGCTCGTCCGACTCAAGTGCTCTCGCAGTAAGTTGCAGATTTCCGATGAAAAAGGCCTCTACTACTACTAGAGAGTAGCTACTAGTAGTAGAGACTATTTGAACTACTAGTAGTCTGTAGCTAGGAGTACGTAGTAGTCTCTACCACTCCGTGGTAGAGTAGTAAACTACTCCACTAGTAGACTAGACTATTAGATACTCCGAGTACGGTAGCTAGTAGTAGTAGGGGGTAGTAGAGCGAGGGGGGGGTCTACTACTACCGTACTACTGTACTTCTCTTGTACCCGAGCAAGCCCAAGACTGACATCACAACCGCGCGTTTCTGCGCGCTGAAAAAGATATCAAAGATTTGTTTGGAAATCCACCTCAGTGGGAGATTAACAAACTGTACTCTGTACTTTACTACCTTTCTTAATACAGTAAAGTTTTCAAAAAAGACAAAGGCCTTCGATTGAACAACCACAAATGAAGACTTCCGTCATGTTTTCCACCATGCTCTTTGCCGCATCCTCTTCGGCTGCTTCAGCGTTCGCTCCCCGTACCAGCTACGCGTTTAAAAATGTTGCTACTTGCGCCTACTCTCGTTCCAGTGCCTTGATGGCCAATCCTAAAGGTGGGTAAATTGTGCTGTAATATTTTGTCGTGGCTATTGGGAAAGTGGAGCATAATTACTTACTATGCCCTTTGTTCTCTGAATACATCGCTTATCATTTTGATGTAGTTTATTTTGACATGGAGGTCGGCGGAGAAGATGTTGGACGAATCACGTTCGAACTACGTGCCGATGTTGTACCCAAGACCGCTGAAAACTTCCGAGCTCTTTGCACGGGAGAACAAGGCTTTGGATACAAAGGAAGCCCTTTCCACCGTGTTATTCCTCAATTCATGTGTCAGGGTAAGTCGTCGAAAATAAAATGTTGCATCTTCTTTTGTTTTGTTGGATCACGATTTAAAGCAATCATAAAGAAAGGATAGGGTGAGCTCACAGTAGTATTTTTCTTTTTCCTTCCCCCACCCCCAACACGGCACTACAGGAGGAGATTTCACCAACCAAAATGGAACTGGCGGAAAATCGATCTACGGTAACAAATTTGAAGATGAAAACTTTGAATTGAAGCACGAAGGAAAGGGAATTCTCTCCATGGCAAATGCTGGCCCTGGAACCAATGGTAGCCAATTCTTTATCTGCACTGTGGACACTCCGTGGTTAGACGGACGCCACGTTGTCTTTGGAAAGGTCATTGGTAAGCATCGTTATCGCTGTAGTGTATAATGGATTACTTGTTGTTTTTAATGTTGGGAGTACGCTTTCTCAATCTGACACAATCTTGATAATCTTTCCATTTTGAACTTGAATATGGGACAATCAACCAAATGAACGTCACACGACATACGATGATCATTGATGAATCAACAAAATAATGCCTGATAATTCAACAAAACTCAACCTACACAATAACAGACGGCCTGGATGTTGTTGATAAGATTGAGGAAGTTGGGTCTCAAAGCGGAGCTACTTCAAAGCCTGTCGTTGTAAAGGACAGCGGAGAGATTCTGGACTAAGTAATGTAGTACTGTAGTATTTACCAGAATATGGATTACTCTATATATTTAGTAAAATAGATAGGAAATGTCCCATATTCATCAAGAGGGCTTTGGCAACCTTCCTACGGGACTGCCAAAGTTCAACGAAAGCGACGTTAAACCCTTCGCAGCTCGCACTCCTTGGTTTAGTCGGCAACGACTCTTCAAGTTCTAGGATACAAAGGAATTTTGACTTTCACGGATGCCTTTGGTCAAGGAGTCGCAAATGATTGCCTGACCTCGCTGCACTCGTTCAAAGTTTTTCTTGAGGAGACAGAATTGCGGGCATCTGCCTCCCCATGAACCCAATGAAGACGATAACTCTCACTTATGTCACAGAAATGGTAGACCCACTTTTCGTTTGAAGTCAAGGCACAATTCTGAGCGATGTTAGGTCCGGTACACGCCCAACTTGCTTCTCAGCCTTTTTTGTCAGTATTTTCCTGTTCTATGTTACAATGGTTAATGAGACTTCGCTGATATTAAAAGAATCAGCTCAACCAACAAGTCGAAAGCGCTACCCGCAGCACAACATACTTCAGTGGAACCAGCTAGAGCGTTCCTACCTACTCGAGTAGACCTACTCGACAAAAATGCAACATGGTCGCCTGGATGCCAGAAGCGGAATATTATCCTCTCCTCTAAAAATCATTGCTTGACAAAGTTAATTCTATCCCTATCTCTCGAAATTGGATCAAGTCACGGTCATCTTCTGGCTTACTCCCGCAAATTGACTGTATGACTTATGGTGACATTCTCCCGGTTGAGAATGTTAATTGCGTAGTCATAATATATTTTCCCGAGCGTCTAAAAGAAAGCGACAGGACGGCCATTTCTTGTTTGTTTGAAAAAGAGGTGAACACTACTAGTAGTAGTACCTGGTAGCTAGTAGTACTACCACTCCGAGGAGTGGTAGTAATGGTTCCTGGTACCGGTACTTTTACGCCTTAGCGCTCTTATTACGGTAACTTGGTGGTTAGATTCCAGTCCTGGGCTGGCTAGCTCCTTTGCTAGTACTACAGCGCACGATCCTACCAGGTAGTAGTAAACTGGAAAGTCTACTACCAGGTACCAGGAGTCTAGTGGTAGAGCTACTGGTACTGTACCGGTAAACAAAGTCTCTCAGCGCAGTACTAGTACTCCTGCCGGATGGGTAGTTTCACCTGCTTGTTATGACAATAGATTACTATGATTTCTCTAAACTAACTATCGTAGATCCTGGAAGTATTATGAGACTCGGGTTGCAAGGTTGTGAACAATGAAATTAAATGGATTTTTTGGCTGGTCTGAGTTAAAGATAAAATTGAAGTTTGGTGGTTGGAGATGCAGCAGAGCGCCCCGCCCCTACTTCAGTCGTCGAAGTAGATTTGTTAAAGCGCAGTGAGGGTAGTATGCAGTGCGCACTTCTCAGCACGTGGTTTGAGCGTATCAATACCATCGTATGCCTCGTACTATAATTCGGATCGCGCACTGGCAGACTCCTGCAGTGTTGCTTCCTTGATGAGGAAGTGCTGATTTTGTCCGTATCCTCGTTCCACACTCATCACATATCGTTGTTCCCGTGTCTGCAGATCATCATCGGCGTAGGCAATGAACTTGTGCCCTTGGTAGGTAGTGGACACGTAGGTCTTGCCAGCCTTGACGGTATCCACAGGAACTTCTTCTCCAGTGGCTTCGTTCAACCAAAAGAGGTGCAACAATCCATCCATCATGCGGTTGTGAAATTTGGCCATGGGTGGTGGAAGATCCTGTCCGCGGAGCATGGCACCAACCACGCTCTCTACGGTTTCTTGTTGTTTCCGCGTCAGATCCGGTATGCTGGCAAGTGATCGTGGTGAATATTCAAGAACGGCCGCCACATCGGGAGCAAAGGTGGTAATAGAAACTCCCTGTTGGACCAACCACTTCAAAACGATTTGCTGTGGTGTGAAACTGCGATCGTCTTCGGTTTTGAGGGCCTGAGCTACCACGTGAAGAGCCCCGATGGCACGGGGGGGAGAAATACCCTTACCAAAGATTTCGGAAATAACATCGATGACTTGAAAGTGGATCCCATGTAATTGGCAGTAGTCCAACAGGAAGGGATCGTAGATGAAGGACCATACATTTTTCTGCGGTGACGAAGGTGTTGTGGCAATGTTAGCGTTCTGTGTAGTTGCGAAGGTGTTTCAATATTATCAAACCCACTAATAACAATAACAATAACAAAGATAGAGCGTACCTGTAGAATGTGTGGCTGAACGCGAGACACCATTTCGAGGTCTTGCAGATCCGAGACTTCAAAGTTGGCCACACCAATGCTCTCAACAACGGGCAAGTCTCGCCCTAATCTAATCTCCTGCAAGTAAATGTCTTCCAGGGCCCTCCAAGATTCCAAAAAGGCCGTCTCGGGACTGTGGTGTGGTGGTGGACCGACGGCTTTGACATGAGCCGGTAAGCGAGCCTCGTCTTGTTCGCAGTTCATCCACGAAATGCTGTCGTCACACCGTGGCCATTCCAATTGGACATGGACGTGAGTATTGCGGTTCTTGAGCTCCATCAAGGCATTCTTGACGCTCAATTTGGTGCGTTCATAACCCAAGTGGGTGTACGGCACCTTGGTAATCACGTGAATTTCAGAAGCATACAAATTCGACGATCGGACGGCATTGACGATGCCCGCATTCAAACGGCGTTCGTTTTGATTACGCTGCGATATATCAAAGAAGCCGTACTGCGTTGTGTTTTGCATGGCATCTGATATCCGATGGCCTAATTCATCGGTTGCAAGACCGTCCATTTCCAATCCAACCAGTGGAAACGCATTACCAGATTCCAACACTGTTGTTGGCAGTGATGGAGAAATCGCCATTTGTTGTGCTGACACTACGGTAGCACTCTGTGGCATACTCGCAAATAATACAACGGCAGTGGCCGCAGCCAGCGTTCGTTTTGCCATGTTAAATTGATGGTTGGGTGTCGTAAAAAAAGATTTTGAAGAGAATGGTTTTTTCACTGGCAACAAACTGGAACCTGGTTCAACTTCTTGCTTTTTCACTGAGAGTACGTATCCATCAACCGCGTAAACAAAAAATAGATAAATAAATGATAGCTGTTTTTCTGGTGGCAAATGTGATGTACTGAAATTCTATAGTACCCTTAATTGTGGCGAAATTGAGCATCTCAATTGAAGTCGAAATGGATTTAACGGTGGTCGGATGGGCTTAAACACTCGTGACTGCAAGGGATGCAACTTAGATTCAAATATCATAGATATCATTGGTTAATGTTGAGTTACAGTAAGTGCATTCTTCATTGACCTCTGCGTTTCTAATCTCAACACCAGTACCTGGTAGTAGTAGACTGGTACTACGGTACCTGGTACGAGACAGTCTACTATAGTACTGGTATCTTCTCCTTTCATCGTAAAATAAATGTCAATTTATTGCCAGGACAAAAGCCTGGTCTGAATGCATTAATTCATAATATATAACGCTATGCTCTCTTTGTTGTCATGCTGGTATGGCAGGCGATCAGCATGAAGTTTGGAAAAATACTACTGTAGACTGGTACTACCGTAGCTAGTACCTGGTACCAGGTAATGAAAACCGGGATGTACTGTATGTGTGAAGCATTGCTTGCCACGTAATACTACTACCAGGTACCTGGTACTGGTACCAGTACATTACAATGGCCAAAAAATTTCTTCGCACTGAAATTCGGAGTACTACGTAGAGTGGTCGTAAGAAACAGAACTACTTCTGGTAGTTGGTAACTTGACTACCAGGTACCAGTATCAGGTACGTAGTCTACTCAGTGGTTCTGGCATAGAATTCCTTTCACGACTGTATCTTTTGGTGTGCTCCTGCACTTCTTCTTCCTGCTCTCTCACCTTATACGATCGCAACAGTGCACTATCAAGCCGGGCCAGTTACGCAGGAAGCATCTAATATTCGAACAGAAGGCAACGGGTACAATATTTTCAGAGTTTCCTCTTGCCCTTGATGTTCCTTCGAGGAGGGCAGGGGGTTCCATTCACGTTGCTTGCTACCATATCAGCCATTTTCTCTTGTAATGATTTCTCGGGTGTGGATTGCAGTACGAAATGCTTGTTTTCCAATAACTAAGAATTCGTGCTCGGAGTAGACCTAGCTAATAGCTTGCGAAAGATATTGTTGGCTTGAACATTACACTAGATAATCGAAAGACTACACATATGCGAAAGATATCATTGTTGGCTTGAACAGTATCTACCAGGTACCATGGTAATAGGATATTATGGTACCTGTTAATCAGATACTCGAGTAATTACAAATTTTCTCAAGTTGTTTGGCTTGAACATCACACTAGATGATCGAAAGATTTACCACGTGGTACTGAAGTACTGAAGTATCTTGGATGGGGCAAAGTACTACCAGGTAGTACCAGGTACTCTACGGTAGCTAGCAAGTCGTAGTGACGGTGATGTTCCTGCGCTATACACGAATGAAAATCTAAACACGAATGAGATTCTTTGCAAAAAAATAACGTCGTCATCATCGACAACAACCCAGCCGAATTTTTTTTTGAATTCTCCGACTGCAACCTCAAATCTCAAATTAATAGAATTCCAGTAGTATTTTTCACGCAACTACGGGTACTTCACAGTAGCCTCAACGACCGTCAAGACAAAGTAGCATTGATCAACGCATGCGTCCTGGAGATCCCTCCCTGGTTCTTGAGGCAACCGTAGGAGAAACCTTGCCAACTCACACCAAAACCTTGCGCCTTTGCTTCCTGGGCTGCGAAGAGAACCCTCCCTACGGTCCCACTGAACACACAGCTAATTTATTCTTGGAACTCTTACGAGAAACTCTATCTGATCAGTGTAAAGTAGGCGGCGATAGGTGGGACATCTACATTGAAATCTTTCGCGTTCAACTTGGACAGTATCCCACGAATTGGGATATTTACGACGGAATTATTCTCCCGGGATCCTTTTCGGCAGCTTACGATACGGTTGATTGGATTGAGACGTTGAAGCAAGTGATTCAAACAGAAATAGTTGCCAAACAGCGATCGACAATGGGAATATGCTTTGGACATCAAATAATAGCTCACAGTTTTGAAAGTGGCATGGCAAGAAAGCACAGTCCTGGATCACGGGGTGGCCGTTACAGCATGAGCACCACAGAAGCTGGATCCAAATTGTTCAGTGGAACAGATATAAATTTCTTCTATTCTCACGGAGACATGGTGGAGAAAATTCCTCCTTCGGCGATAGCCCTGGGACATGACCCCCTTGACAATCTTCCGGTTCAATCCGCCGCCTATTTCAAGAATGAAAATGAAGCTCAACAATTTGCATCAGGAGATATTTCGGTCAAACCATTTGCCATTACGTTTCAAGCACACCCAGAATATGCCGTATCTCGTGATTTGGGATTGGAGTTTACACTTAGTCGAATCTTGACGGAAATGGCCAAACGAAAGGCTATTTCTTCGGATGCCGAAGCAATTGCACAAAAAGATGCCTCTGACAATTTTGATATGGTTCACCAGCAAAGCAAGGATGTTTTTGCCACTTCGGCCAAAGTTCTAGGCTGGTTTTCATGACTATGATTGGAGCGATTTTGAAACGTTTGTAGACGTTGCTCCGCCATGTACACAAAGAAGTTTATTGTATTTTGAATTAGGATGTGGCAACCTCGGAAGCTGCTACAACTTTTATCACCGTGAATAAGGGTCCTTTGTTGCCGTTGAGTGTGGTCAAATTATTGTTGTTCATGATTGCCAGCAGATAGTAGGTGCCCCATATTAATTTCACAAGCCCAAAACTATTGAAGTCAATTGGGTCTAGATAAAGCCACATACATGTGTTTTCGCAACAAAGAAATCTTCCTTTGTCTGTACTAAAAAGGTGCTGGCTTCAAAGTTGGTTTGTTTCTGTCATTGCGCTCACGAAAAAGCAGTGACTCCGCCAAGCTTCATCGTCCTCCCTGACGGTCTAGTTTCAACAAATTCATCACCTGCTGTGGTACCAAAATACTGGGAAAAAAAACTTGTGATTCTCGGCAAAACACGAAAAAAATGAATGAGCATGATTCCAGGGAGTAATAGGAAATTAACATAATACCGTAGGCCTAGACTAGTATTAAAAAATGATGAGCACAAAAGGGTTACCAAACCTTTTCGAGATGACTCTGGCAGTCTTGGATCGGAAAGATACTGATGATGAGTCACGAAGTGAAAGGACCGCGTTCTACAATGTGCCGCAATAACGAGACTAACATGAGTCGACTGTAATAAGGGCGCAACGACCTACATTATCGTCGCTATTGGCATTCACAAACAAAAGCTTGTCTCAGCGAAAGAAATCGGCATTGGCCTCAGCATAAGTAAGTTAACTTATCAGCAGGCATCGCATCAGATAGCCTTAGTCAGAAATCACTCGTTAACGTACCATGAAAATTCGGAATGGAACCATCCTAGCGCTTTATGCTGCATTGCTAGTGACTTTAGCAACACCTGTTCATGCCGTCGAAAACAAAGAAGCTGATGCGGTTGATACTGCGTATCTCGCCAACGGCAAGCAATTCCCACTCGTTGGTCTCGGTGTGGGAAATTTGCAGCACGAGCTTATCATGGACCAAATTTCGGATGCCATGCAAGCGGATAAGAAAATTACACTCTTCGATACGGCACACGCCTCGGGAAACGAGGCCATTGTAAGAGAGGGCATCAAAGCGGGTTTGAAAACATCGAGCTACGTCAACAAGCGTAGCACGATTCATGTCGTCACAAAGGTCTGGTACACGCATTTAGGATACGAACGAACCAAAATTTCCGTAAAAGAGTCTTTACAGGCACTCAAGCAGAATAATATTCGAGTACACATCTTGGTCCACTGGCCTCGTTGCAATGATGAAATTTCATGGATGAACTGTGAAGAAGAGGAAAACAACCTGCCGGAGGAGGTAAAGAATGCTGGCCCACCGCCTCACCTGAACAAAGATACGGCATTCCTCGAAACATGGAGAGCTCTGGAAGATATTTATTTGGGAAATGTGAACTTGGGACGTGGATTGCCAAAGATTGAATCAATCGGCGTCAGTAACTTTTTGCTGGAGGATATGAAGGCTTTGGAGGAGCGACAGAGAATTGCTCCTCAAATCTATCAGGTATGTGTAAGACGAGTGCTTGATGTAGGCCGTTGAAATGGATTCGCTTTACATTTTTTAGTGTTCAATTTTACCTATCGATACTGACATTCCACAACTCTTGCCTTGCATTTTAGGGTAACATTTGGTCCTTTGTTTTCGATCCTTATTTGATGACATACTTGAATGAAAGATCTATTCACTTTCAGTCATTCAATACCATCCACGGTGTCTTTTACGAACGCGAATACGACGATGCACCGAATGCTATTATGGCCATGAATGAAATTAGTCGACAACTCGCAGAAGCGTCGGGTAACCCTGTCACGCTGCCTCAAATTGTACTAAAATGGTTGGTGCAACAAGGTGTGTCCGTGGTACCGAGAACATCTCACCAGGGACGATTGCTCGAGAATTCGGCTGCTTCCATTGCTGCTGTTCCCGCTCTTGATGATTTGATGATGGATTCTATTAGAAACTCCGTTGGTGCTCTATTGAAAAAGGAGGACCTTAAGCCACCATTAGCATCCTTTTTCAATCGCGCGGAGCAAGGACTCATGAGCATCTTCTGGGTAAACTCAGAAACAGGCGAAGAAATTCTCGTCCGTGATAACTTGGGCCCCGGTGAATCCTACGGTGAATTTGGGCAGAAAGGACACAAGTTTGTTGCTCTATTCAAAGATACGGGCGTCCGAAAAGAATTGGTGCTAAATGCGCGACATGGCCAAGAACAACGATTTGATGTTGAGTTGTAAATACTGCTATAATCAGCTCTGTTGTCAAGTCGTCTGTGCAATTTTCAATAATTGTAGTAGGTCAGAAGCAAGATCTTCGCTTTCTTCGCCAGCTGGGACCATTGGAAAGGGCCAACCACTTTAGACGTTGTTCAGTTGCCCTGGCTGTTATTCGAGTACTAGCAATATTTCTTGTATTTTCAAGTAAAAGGTGGCTAAATAAAAGTAACAGAATATTGACACCAGCAGTTTTTATAATCATGAATTATTTTAAAGAGGAATGAAACGGGTTTGATGGGCAGCCGAAACTCCGGGACGTCCGTGTCTGACGGGCTTGTATGTAATGGCAAACTCACCCAAGTACATGCCGATCATTTCAGGCTTCATTTCCACACCGCAAAACATCTTTCCATTGTAAATACCAATGATAGATCCAATCATTTCTGGAACGATAATCATATTACGAAGGTGGGTCTTGATACCACGGGGCTTTTCGCCAGCTGGTGCCTCCTTCTTGGCCTGTCGCAATCGCTTGATCAAGGCCATGGGCTTGCGTTTGAGTCCACGAGACATGCGACGACGGGCACGGCAGGTCACCAAGTCCATCAATTCATCGTTGGTCAAGTCCAAGAGCTGTTCTAGCTCAATTCCGCGGAAGGTGAACTTCTTGAACTGACGCTTCTTACGCAATTCGGCAACTTTTTCTTCATCCATCTTGAGGTATAGTTTGTTGGAAGGATTAATTCAGGTATCTGTTTTTAAGGAGAAGAAAGGGAAGTAGAGGAGGTACATGTTAGTGCATTGAAAATTCATCAATTTCAAAGTCGTGGACTCTCCCAGAAGCTAGACCGTCGTGAGCAAGAGTCACAATCCAAGTCGAGAGCAGGAGGACACAGCACATTATCCCCAAGATGCATGTGCTGCAGTGGGTATCTCAACTTCTCTGCGCAGTGACTAGGCTTCCAATTCACCCAGGAGACTCGGACGTCTTGGCATGGAGGGGAGGAGTGTCCTGAGCTTGGCGAGTCTCCTTCAAAAAAGGGACAACACCGTAGATTTGCTCGCCCTGTACAAAATGCACAAACCACTGCCAAAATAGAGCAAGAGCAGACCTGGGGAATCCATCACTTCCAACCCTCGTTCCACCCACGAGACTCGAGTATTTAGCCAAATGGCTGCACTACTACCAAGCCTGGTAGGAGGGCCGAGGGAACGGGGGGTCAAAGTACGATGGGAAGTGTCGAATCATAGCACCATTGCTGTCCTCTGCTGTTGTCCCATGACAGACCAGACCAGACCTTGGCAAAGGGGTCCGAACGAAATTTGCTGCCGCCACCGTTGTACACTGGCATCAGAGAGAACTGGCGCAAACGATCCGATGATGAAAAGGAATAGGCTCATCTTGGTTCGGGATTTGACTTCTACTACGATCTACTACTAGCTTTGTTTATCATCATCATCATCATCATCATCATCTTGTTACCCACCTTAAACCGGAACTGTACTCGTCGTTTTCAACGTTGTTGTCTTGTTGATGCTCGCTACTGCTCTCTCACAGAGTCGTTCGACGCTTGGATGCTTTTGGTTTTGGTCAGACGATGGATGTACAGTACGGTAGTACCTGGTACAATCATACTCCTTTTTAGTAAAGTGAAAGGGAGGTAAAAATAATAATTTGACAAATTAGGGGGAGGGCAAGAAAGAGGAGGGGTTTTGTTTACGACTCGAGACCACCCAGGCGACGTGTTTCTGCGAACCAATCATCATCCTCATGGTTTTTTATCACAAATTTATTTGAAGAAGTGCTCAAAGCAAAGTAGACTACTTTTTCTTTCTTATTCCAACAAGGTACAGTAGTTGGAATAGTCGATACGAGTACTGCTGCATTTAGTACATACTATTACAGATTGTGTATCCACCATGGGAGGAGACAACAATAACAAGAACAATAAAAGTGGAGGTGGTGTCGGAGTGAACAATGGATTCAAGGCACTGGGTCTTTCCGACGAAGTGTATCGAGGAATTGTCCGAATGGGATTTCGCATGCCAACTCCCGTCCAACGCAAAGCTCTTCCGGTCGTCTTGACAGGATCCGATGCGTGCGTTATGGCCAGAACTGGATCAGGTAAAACCATTGCCTTTCTCGTGCCACTCTTGGAAAAATTATTAAAATCCAATGCATCCATGAGCAGCAGCAGCAGTGTGACTGGCGGCAATCAACAACGACTGCGACAATCGTCGTGTCGCGCTGTGATTTTATCTCCCACGCGAGAGCTGTCCATACAAACGCTCAAAGTATTGGCCAAATTGGCTCATTTTACCGAATTGAAGTCCATTGGTATTCACGGAGGAGAAGGAATGGAAAAACAGTTTGATATGCTGGCCTCGAAACCCGATATCATTGTTGCTACTCCGGGTCGGTTGGCGCATCACTTGACGGAAATTCCCGATTTTAATTTGCAAAATTGTATGGTGTGCATACTGGACGAAGGAGATCGATGTATGGAAATGGGATTTTCCCAGCAAATTCGACAAATTTCCAAAACCATGCCGGAATATTGCCAAAAGGTCATTTTGAGTGCCACAATGCCCAAGTCCTTGGTGGAATTTACAAAGTCGGGATTTTGCACGGATCCACAAGTCGTCCGATTGGACAATGAGTGTAGTGTCAGTGATGAACTACGAATTGCATTTTTGACGATTCGGAGTTCCGAAAAAGATGCCGCGCTCTTGCATGTTCTGCATCAGATTCAACAAGATTTAAAAGAAAATGACACTCTGCGAACTGGATTGACCATTATTTTTGCGGCGACGCGACATCATGTGGAATTCATTCATACCTTGCTCGAAACATCTGGTATTTCTTCGACTCTAATATACGGTACATTGAATCAGGATGCTCGTAAGGCAAATCTGCATGCCTTTCGGTCCGGCAAGAAAAATGTACTGGTCGTAACGGATGTTGCTGCTCGAGGTATCGACGTGCCCTTGATTGATCACGTAAGTTGCTTTTCCCTGACCTCCTTTGATAACTACGACAGGCATATGATCTCATATGATTGAACTCACATTTTCGCCTTTTTTTAAATGTATCCTTCAGGTTATTCACTACCACTTTCCACCGGATGCCAAATTGTTTGTCCACCGATCAGGACGCGCCGCGCGTGCAGGTCGAATTGGCTTTTGTTGGGGCTTGGTGGATCCTGAGGAAATGCCGTACATGATAGACTTGCATCTTATCCTTGGTCGACGTGCGGCTAATGGCTCGGACGATGAGGAAAATTCCTCATACACATTGCAGCAAATGACACCACAGATGGTGCACTATGGCTCTTTGCCTGTTTCTATTTTGACGCAGGAAGTCGAAAATGTACAGCGTCTCTTGAATTCGGAAATGGCAGGTTCTATGGAATCCGAGTCGCTGCGAAGTCTTTCTCGTGTATGTAATAATGCTATGAAACAGTATCGCCGTACACGCCCAGAGGCATCCCGTGATGCCGTCCGACGAGCCAAAGCCATTATGGAGGGAACTCGATTAGAGTCGGGACAGCGCGTTGGAAAAGGCAGAATTCCTACGCACCCACTGCTCCGAGATATTGAGCGAAAGGTTTACCTGGCAGGAAGCAAGAGTGACGACGACAAGCTTCACAGCATGAACAACTTTAAGGATTGTGAAAACTTGCTCGAGCAGATTAGCGCCTTTCGACCGAAAGAAACTGTCTTTGAAGCTTTTGCCACAGGTGCAGCTAAAGACACAGGTGTTGGCAGTCAAGTGGACAAGGGGCGAACTACCAGCACTCGAAAAGGCAACTCTGCGGTAGCGCTGAACGCTATGAAAAACATGCGAAGACAAATGAAAGCCGTCCGCAACAAAGGCGAAGCCTTGGTTGTTGCTGGAAGCTCCACCGCCAACAGAATCAATGATAAAAAGGATGCTGATAACGATTCTGTGACCAATGATAACAACACGGACACAGAAGCCGAAGGAAATGAGACAACAGCTTCCAAACACGAGGTTTCTTCTGCTGTCGAAGTTCCTGTCATTCGCCGACCACAACAGTTTTTGTCCAAAGCGGAACGGCGACGACAAACAAAGGCCAAGAAATCGGGTCAGCCAATCTCTGCGCCCTCTAACTTTACTGAAAGCAATACGAAAGCTACCATGAAACTCCATTCGTCATCGGGTTTCCGAGATCCTACCTTTTACATTGAAAACGATTTGACAGGTGGCAATACGGAAGAAGCCAATCGTGCTCGTCGAATGGAAGCCGCCATGCAACCTAGTGCCGGATTGAAGGGTATTGTGGGCCAAGCGTATCGTATAGAAGAAGCTATGCTTGACGTTGTTGGAGATGAAAACGAAGAAATGGTTCAAAAGCAACGCATGATGCGATGGGACAAATCCAAACGAAAGTACGTGCAAACAACTGTGGGCGAAGAATTACGTGGCGACAGTAAGAGCAAGAAAATGCGTTTGGAAAGTGGTCAGCTCGTGAAAGGCGACAAATTAAAACTGGGCGAGCTGTACGTAAAGTGGCAAAAGAAGACCAATCGCAGCATTGGGCGCACTGGTGTCTTTGACGATGGTCCAACCGTCTCAGCTGGTGCCGATGATGATGTCGTTCGTGGCGGTGGCGGTCGATACAACAATAAGAAACAAAAAGGCAAAGCCGCTGCTGCTGGTGCTGCTGATGCTGCTGGTGGTGGCACCAAGTCTGCTGTAGATATCAAAAAGAATCGTGAAAAGAAGCACGATATGAAGCTCAAGAATATGAAAAAAACAGACCGAAGACGCGTGGAACAAAGGAGTAAACCACAGCAAGGACGTGGCAAGGGAGGCGGCTGTGAAGGCGGTCGTAAGTTTCGTACCAAGAAGGGTAGTTAGATTTAATCCATTATCAATCAGTATGCTCTTGCCTGCGAAAAACGTGGACCGACGGATTTATATCATTAGTTTTAGGTCCTAATACGACTACTAGCTAGTACCAGTATGCTGCGCTGTACGGCTAGTAGTATAGAATTGTTAGGCGCAAATGTGCTTCCGATGCATTTTTACTTTAACGTGAAAACCTGAAACGTTTTGGATTTCTTTTACTCGTCCTTCGCTTGTTCATTGGCTTCCAACTTCCAACCAAACTGCACCGTGGACGTGGACCAATCCTCTCATATTCGATTACGCACGGTCCACAACAACACACAACACTATCTTCCTTTCACGATAGAACCCATATCAAGTAGCCATGGCGAATCATCAATCCGATAAGAAGCGCCGTCGATCTTCCAGCAATAGTAGAGCGACAGTCGCAGCTGCCTCCTCTGATAGCAACAAGAAGAAGAAGAAGTCTGCCGATACAGAAGAGTACAACGAAGAGGAAAGCATTTACGAAGCCGAATCCGTAGTTGACGCCCGTAAAAACAAAAAAGGACGATGGGAATATCGTATCCGTTGGAAGGGATACAGTGCCTTGGATGATACTTGGGAACCTCCGAGCCACTTATCAGATCATTTGCTACACCAGGGTCGTCGTTTGCAGAAACAGACCGACAAAAAAGGCTCGCCGTCAACGAAACACAAGCAGCAGCAACAAAAAGAAAGGATGGCGTCTTCGACCAAGTCATCGGCGAAAGTTGCACACGCCAAAGTAACAGCTTCGGATTCAATGGGGCCCATCGAACAACGTCAGCCAAAGCTGAAGACCTTGTCCATGTCGTTGTCGTCTAAAATGACGCCTGTCAAAGTGAATCGCAAGCTATTTGATCCAACGGAAGAAATTATTGATTTTGATGATTTGTCAAGGCTAGACGAGAACAGCAATAAGAAACAGAAGGCACAGCTCTCGCCCAAAAAATCGACAGTGGGAATGATGCCTGTAAAAATAAACCGAAAGGCATCGGATCAAACGGAAGAACCACTCGATCTAGACGTCTTTCCAGAAAAAAGTGCAACTGAAAAGGAGATTTCTACTGAGCTTTCAGCATCGGACACTATGGAATTACAGCACCAACAAGATGAGCGGGAAGAAGAGGGAACCAACGAGATAACTCCCGACACTTATGACAAGAACGAGCCGTCCAACCACGCGAATGAACAAAGTCCGTCGGGGAATGACCACGACGATAACGACAGCGAAACCAAGCTTCCGTCCAAGCAACGGTTGTATATTGATCACGACAGCAAGATTTATCGAAAAAATGTCCGCTCAACTTCTTCTGCCGAAGACAGCTCAGTTATTGGACGTGATAACGAAGCAACGGACTTGGCTTCTTCCTACCAACGTATGGCTGTCACGGGAGATCATTGGCAGTGGACCGACGAAGAACAAATTGAGTTTCGCAGTATTGAATCGATACATGTAAATGCACCAGATGCCCGTCGCCGTGTCACGGACGCCCGTTTGAATGGCGTCCCTGTCAAACTGATCGGGCATGTTGGCTGGCCACATTTTGCCCATCGTTGGTTGAAACTAGAAGACAACGAGATTAGCACTCGTTGCTTGGCAGGTGCAGATGTTGCATCCATGGACGACGTGTCCAGCCGCAGTGATACGGCCACGACAGACTGGCTTGACTTGTCCAAGAACTACGAATTGGACGTGAATAAAATGGTGGCTGACATTGGAAAGGAGGATGTACCGGTTCTCAAAAAAGGATACAGCGAAATAAGTCCCGTCGAAAAGCGCATGCCTTTGCACAGTTTTCTCAAACAATGCTGGCCAGGAAATACTACAGACAAGGTCAAGAACCTCCGAGGTCTCTATCTCCACCAGTGGCAATTCCCTTTGGACGCCAAGGAGGCTACTGACAAACTGTGTGGGCGCGGAAACGTCAAACCACTACCGAACGATATTATGGGAGAAGATTTGCTCCAATATTGGCGAGACGAATACGAGTGCAATGGCGATAATCCGTTTCAGTATCTGTTTATGGGCAATACAGGGACCATGAGTAAACTTCATCGCGACCCGGGCGGTTTGGCAATATCGATTGCTCCTATTGTGGGACAAAAAGAGGTGATCCTCGTCCACCGCGCCGATTTGTCATGTTTGTATCATCTCCAGGCCGATCTGGAGACTATCAATCTGCACGAATATCCGATGTTGTCCCATGCCCGTATTTACAAGTCGGTCATTCAACCGGGCGAAATTTTGCTCATGCCGCAAGGAACGTTTCATCAATGTCGCAATGTGACGCCTTGTTTGTCGTACTCCCGATTTCACCTCGATACCGTCAATCTGCGTGGATTTTTGGAATCTCTCATCAACCAAGATGCACCTGAGATGGAACACGAGGATGTTATTTGGAATGCGGCCTCGGAACTTCAAGTCAAGGTCGATGCATACACGGATCAGTTGAAGAAAAACCAAGGTGAGCCTGATCTTGGCGTTTCTCCTCAAATTATTTCCACCATCGATGCTCTACGATCACTTCGTCACATCTGTCGTGAAATTGGAAAACGGTACGAGAACGGCATGCTGGACGTCAATCGTCTTCCACCGGGGCTGGATACTGATGAAGATCCCTCCGAGGGTATTGACTTTCGTCGATGCATTTCTTCGGCAGCCAACAACCAGGTGGAAGCTACTAGGTGGAACCAAATGATTCGTGACATTGATTCAACTTTGCACGACTTTCAATACCGCCACAATAAGAAAAACAAGCCCCCCTTCCAGTCACGTGCTCCCAAACACGTCAAAATCTTGCCTCAGGAATCGGACAGTAAGAATTTGACACCGTTGGAGCTTGCGCTGACGAAACTACCCGTATTGGACCAATCTGTCTCTCCCCTGCCGGAGCGGTTAATTCTAAATATCGGCACCGAAGTCGAGGTCAATTGGCAAGGACGAATTGCTCGGGGTATTATCAAAGAGATTCGAGAAGCCACCCTTGCTCCTTATGTCGACTATGAGGATCTACCTTTAGTCTTTTCCGAATACGTTCCTTTATCGTTTCTACGTGTGCCTGTGGGTGGAGAAATGAACACAGCCGAAGCCACGTCCGAGGATGTCGTTGTGGGAAGGGTGTTGGTCCATCGGCACGGTCGCGAAGAATATCGATGCACGGTGCGATCTACACCACAAGATACGTTTGCCTGTGTCGTACTCCACCTTGGAACGGTCAAGGTAGATCGTTGGCTTCCCAGAAGCGCCATTCTTGCTTGTATGAAGGAATCCAGTGATTCAGAAACAGCGGCGAAGTAGGAGGACGACGACGAGGAGGAGCATAAAAAATTACTAGGCCAAATGCAAAAGGAAACTGAATCAGTGTCTATAATAATATCATCTCGCTGCTATACATATCAGACAGAGATAAAAATAGATGAACATACGCTGATTGTTTGATATTCTCGTACTGTAGTCGATTCTTCCCTTGCGCAATATCTTTGTCCGTTTGTTCACTGTACTAGGAATAGGGTTTCACTACATACGTACTCTACTACTACTAGTACTCCCTGCCTGCCTGCTTAGTACTCCGAGTACTGGCTGTAGCTAGTACTCTACTCCACGAAGGTCTCGTCGCAGCACAGATTTCATAATACAGTATCTAAAAAATCGACCACAGGCGACCTACAGTATCTACGAAGCAACCACATCTCAAGCTCACCTGCTTGCTTGTTAACAAGTAAAGTACATTTGATACGCTCAGCGCAACCTTTACAACGGACATCAGCTACAACAGCATGTCAATTCTTCCGCGCCTGCACCGTCTCGTTTCTTCGCTGGTGGCTCTATCACTAGCTTTTCTACTAGTTGCCTCATCTTCCGGTAAAGGTGTGGAGGCCTTTACAAGCAGCAGCAGCAGCAGTAGGAGCAGCCGACATCATGTTAGTGTTTGGAAAGATCATCACTATCAAAGTATTGCCAGCTTTCATAACAAAGTGACGGGTAAACTTTCTTTTGAAAATCCCGGACGCTGCTTAATACACTCGTTCGCAACGGGGGGCCGAAGGAGTTGTGTGGTGGGGCTGACAGGTGGTGGTCCCAGTAGTAGTTGTCACGAAGATTCGCGTCACAGTGACCGCCGTCATCGACTGTTCAACAACCGGAATCTACCGTTAGTTCGACGAACGCTTTGTCGTGCCCGATCCAAGGCTAGTTCGGCCGTTGCTAGAATACTACAGTGGCAATCGAAAAAGCGCAAACATTTCTTGACGGCGGCTGCCTTGCTCTGTTCCATGCTGACGGTATCGTCGAATCAGATCGATGCTAACTACAATAACAACAATAATGCCAACCTAATGGCCAGTTCCAATACTCGACCAGCTATTGAACGAGTGGTTGCGCATCGGTCAGCTGATAGTGCACAGACGATGCTGCCATCCTCCTCCTCCTCGACGGCTGTGGCAACAACGATGACGACGACTACTAAAACCATTTCGTCAACGCCCCGAGGTGGAGGAAATACAGCTGCCGGAAAAAAGGCCGAAGATGCCATGTCCACGACAAAGAAAACCTTCAAGGAAGCCTTTTTGGATCTCTTTAATTACATGCAGGGTCCAAAGTCGGATACACTGCTTTTGCTATTGGCAACCGCTCTCATTACACCGCTCTGTAAACGGTTCGGCACGTCACCCATTCTCGGATTTTTGGCGTCGGGTATGTTATTGGGCCCCAACGGCTGGGGCCTGATTAATGGAATCCATACCACGGAAACAATGGCAGAGTTGGGCATTGTCTTTTTTCTCTTTGAAATGGGAATTGAATTGAGTTTCGATCGTCTCATTAGTATGCGCAAAGATGTGTTTGGACTTGGACTTTCTCAGTTTCTTGGAACGGCGTTGGTGGTTGCTGGTATTGGAAAATTAGCAGGACTGCCATCGAATGCGTTGGTTGTTTTGGGTGGTGGTATTGCCTTGTCCAGCAGTGCCTTTGTTTTGCAGCTACTGAAAGATAAAGACCAATTGGCAACACGATTCGGTAAGGCATCCTTTGGCGTTCTCTTGTTTCAGGATCTAGCAGTGGTACCACTCTTGGTAGTCACACCAATTTTGGCAGGTGGGGGACAGGGACTGGCCGCAGCTGTTGGTAGTGCCGTCCTGAAAGCTACCATGGCCTTGGGATTTATTGCTTTTGCTGGACGCGTCATTTTGAATCCTCTCTTCAAAACAGTTGCAGCTGCCCAATCTCAAGAGGCATTCTTGGGAGTTATCCTGCTGACCGTTTTGAGCATGTCCTTTATGACGGAAGGGTTGGGACTCAGCAATACTTTGGGAGCATTTCTTGCTGGAGTCCTCCTTTCAGAGACAAAGTACCGGTACCAGGTAGAGGCCGACATTGCTCCATTTCGTGGTGTTTTGTTGGGTCTTTTTTTCGTGACAGTTGGATTTGAAATTGATTTGGGACTCATTGCATCCAATCTGCCACTTGTTGGGTCGATTGTTTTTGGTATCATTGCGGTCAAGGCCGCCATCACCACGATCGCATCGTTAGCGTTTGGGCTCAGTCTGTCCACTTCTCAGCAGACCGGGCTAATTCTCGCGCAGGGAGGGGAATTCGCCTTCGTTGCCTTTGGTCTTGCCCGCAGTCTGGGCATTTTTAGCCCAAATTTGACAAAGCTAATGCTGACTTCCGTGAGCCTTACAATGGCTCTCACACCAGCGCTCGCCAACCTCGGGGGCAAGATTTCCAAGAGATTGGAAGAACAGAGCGATTTTACCCATTATCTCGGACAAGACCGCGATGCCAGCGAAATTAAGGAGAGCGATGATTTTGCAGTGGTGGTAGGATACGGTGCAGTAGGAAAGGTAAGCTTGCAATTCTCTGATATATGCAAGGCACACGATGATGCCAGAGATTTTTCAGCTGACTTTTTTGTTTTGTATCATCACATGAAAACTGCAGGTTGTCTGCGAGCTGCTGGACCGAGTGCTGATCAAATATGTTGGTTTGGAAATCGATCCAAACAAGGCTATCCAGGCGAGAAACAAGGGTCTCCCTGTCTTTTATGGAGATATTGGAAGACAAGAAGTTGCAGAGGCTTTCAATGTCGGAAAAGCAAAGGCTGTTGTCGTTTGCATAGCAGACAAGGCCATGGCTAATCGTGCTGTCATTGCGCTCCGACGATGGTATCCTGACCTCAAGATCTTTGCTCGAGCTGCCGACGCTGATCACGCCAGTCGACTTCAAAAGACACTGGACGTGGCTGCCATGGTGCCTATACTACCCGAGGATAACTTATTGCTTACTCTACCATTTGGTGGTGCTGTGCTCAAGGCACTCGGTTCGCCAGCTGAAGAAGTCAATGCTATCCTAGAAGTCAAGCGTAAGGAAGTCTTAAGCGGAAAGACCTTGGAGCAAGATGAAGAAAGAATGGCTCTATTACAGCTTGGAATCGATCCAGCTGCGGAAAAGAAAAAAAGGGAGGAAAAGGAAAAATTGGAACAAGCTGCCAAGTTCGTCGATGTAACTGCTGAATTCGAAAAAAAAGAAAAACAGGAAGACCAGGAACGCGCCGAGGAAGACGGGGACAGATTTGAATCGGTAGTCGAAGCCTCTCGCGAGCGCTTTGACGAAATGGGAAACACAAGTCCCTTCGTAGCAAGTGTTATAGGAGGAGTGTGCCCCAGTGCGACGGAAGATGACGACGATGACATTAAGGAGGAAACAGTAGAGCTGCTCGCTGCTGCCGATTTACCGGCGTTGAAGATTGTCACTGATGACGAGAGTTCGACTGCTGAACGAAATTCCACCGACGTCGAACTTTCCAAGAAAGAGTAGAAACAGCTTCAAATATTCTAAGCACAGTAGTCAAAGCAATGATATACAAGTGCTAGTACATTTTCTCATTCTATTATGTATCCTTAAATAGACGAGATACATATTTTTCTCCTTTGCTACAGCTATCGAACGCTTTGGCGAAATGAATGAAGTTTAATAAGCCAATGTTTTTGTCAACAATCTCGGATGTTGACAACTTTTGAACTTGCTCCACACAATTGTTGAAATTGCGGTGAGAGCCTCGCCGAGAACGCAAGTCCCCATTCCGCCAAATGAACAAGCTAGCTCATTCTTAGTTGATAGTCACCATTAGCAGTAATATAACGGACCCAAGGCAAAGCTTGGTATCCACTTTTTTCAATAATCTTCAGATATCGAACCTGAATTCCACTCACGGTAAAGTAAGGAATTTCAAATTGCACTCGAATAGGAGCCTTCCACGAGTTCTCTCCCTTCTTTTTATCGGGGTCGACATCGCTGGCCGTAATGGATGGCAGACCAAAGTGAGCTCGCATCAAATACTCTCGACCACCATGAAATTGCTTAATATTCCAAACAATGGCATCCTTGTCTGGTAGGTAGGTAACAGTTCCCACACTTGATTTGAACGACGGACTGTCGACATCTGGTGGCACCGGAATGATGATTTCCACATTGTTAGCCACACTTCGTGACTTGAATTGTGATCTGGTTTTGATCATGTACTCTATGCGAGATCCCTTGTGCGGCTCGACCACAGCTTCCACCCAAATCAAGGGTTTGACATGCGTGTTCAGTCGGTAAGTCATGAGATCAAATTCTCCATCCGGTGGTACAAAGGAAATAGTCCTGTCATTTTCAAACCTAGCCAAACGTACACACTGATGAAACTTGATATCTTCCAGTTCAACTGCTTTGCCTCTGGCCTGGTTCGATTTTCCAGTGGCTTCAAACATGAGTTTATCATTCAAGCCTAGTTTCAGTTCGGGCATGCCCGACAAGAATGACTTCATTTTGACAGCACCGTTAATCTCCGAGTGCAAGACAGTTCCATTGGCAGCTACGAGTAAATTGAGCTTTTCGACGACGTCCAAAAAGATTTCGTTCTTCTTGTGCTTGATGCCTTCGGCACGCCAAGAGACGGCATTGGTCAATGCCACGGGAGGTTTGGACCGAGAATCGTCCGCCATGCGATTGGCTCCCTGCGTAATGAAACTCCTCAAAATAGTTGAGTCCAGGGCCTGGGGCAATCCGTGATCCATTGTTTCATCTAGGAGTTCGTAAATAATGACAAAGTTATCTCGTATGGACTCTTCCTCCAGTGTGCCAAAGTAGTCCTTAAACACCTGGCCCAAACGGAATAAAAACGCCAGAATTAAAGCGACGTTGGAGTTGCGGGTTGTCACGGCGCACAGATACAAATTGTTTTGCTGTTGTTATCATCATGTTGACGTAAGAATTTATATAGTAGGAATTGAATGAGTTGATTCATATCAAACAACCGTCAAAGATATTATTATTATTATTCGGCTTTTTTTTCCAACATTTGATTCACGTAGGAACAGTACTTACCACTACGTAGACGTAGGTCTGGCCGCCCGGCCCTGTCATACCAACACCATCTCCCGACTCGAAATCCCCGTTTGTATCGACGTGAAAGATGGGCTTTCGGGCTTCCTCTTCGACTTCATTTAAGTAATTGGCAAAGACCTCGATGGCCTTGTTGATGGGATAATCACCTCGATAGTTACGGCTGATGATTGCTTTGCCCTGAAGGTCAGTGATAAAGACGGCGGAAGCCACCATGGTGCATTGGTTTTCTGTTGGAGTTGTGGTGCAAATGACCAGATGCAGATTCAAGTACTTGGAGCGCACATTAGCTCTCAAATGCATAATGGTGGGGACGTTCATTAAAGTTATGTAGTCTAGTTCATTCGACTTCGATTTGTAATTAAGGAAGTTGACGTACAAAGAGTGGCACCAAAGAGCTCGAAAGAAGTTGCGACCAAAGACTACTGCAACCGCAACCAGTGTTCGGACTACTGGCCAATTATTTTCAGACCTGGGTTTTCACTTCCAGGTGCGCCCTGCCCTGATTATCGGGATGGAGAACAGCTTGTCCTGGAGAATTGGCCATACTGTATTAGCTAGAGATGAGAAGAAAAGAAAAGAATAGGGATTTCTTCTTTGCTCTTCCACTTTTATCTGCGATCCCATGGCAACTGGCTACGCCGAAATGCACATCTCGGTCTGGCGACACATTGCAGACCTGGATGCACGCGGGTGTCGTTAGGAGTATTCTAAACTCTGACACCTGTTCGCGTCCGAAATTTATTTGTCTCCTCACTATTATTTGGATCCAGGTCAGCTGATATGTTTTTGGCTCCCAGCCGCAAATAAGGCTCTGAACTCACTTTGCAAAAACAATTCGTGCCTAAAGAAATTAGTTCTTCGACAAAAAAAAATCTATGATGATTAAAATCGGCTTAGGTTTGTTTTTCTCCCTTGCTTTCCAGGTTGTGAATGGTCAGTTTGTGTGGGATATGGATTGCACGGCTTGTGACAGCCTTCCTTGTCCTTGGTGGAACTTGCATTGTCACTTCTGTAAAACCACGCGCGATGTCGGAATTACCTTGATGGCTAGTGGTGTTGATCCCTGTGAAGCCGAGAACATCACCTGGGAGGACGATGCTCAGCAAATGATTATCGACGGGAAGGACCGTCTCGTAGAGCTCGGCGTTCTGGAACGTTCTTTTGTAGACAGTGTTGACATCCGTTGGTGCGGGAGCTTGAACGAGAGCTTGCCTGGAACCAAAGCCCTTACTCCCAGCGGTGACATGTTTTGGGTGGATGATTATTTCTTGTCGGACAGCAGCAGCACATTCGAAAAGTTCCTCGGCGTTCTCGTCCATGAGTTCGTTCATATTACGCAGTGGAGAGATGCGAACAACGACGGCATCAGTGAGAACGAAATCTTTTGCAGATTTGGCGAGACGGGTATCGAAAATAGTTTGAATAAAGTCTTCTGTAATGGTGACATCGAAGGACCGGCGTGTGCAGCCGCATGTGCAGCTCAGAGACTCCACCCAGAATTCATCTATGGCGGAGAGAGTTGTTAGATGCGGAAAGGCTGAATGAGGAAGCATCATCTTGCGTACGATGGGTCAAAGGACAGTGCACAGAGAAAAAGCTTCTTCAGTTCTACACTGCGACTATCCTACTATACTATTGAATTGAGAGCAAGAAAGCATATAATTATTTTTTGTCTTTGTTTATAATAGTACAACATGACGTCCTCAAGTTTCCAATAGTCGATCGATATTTCTATTCACGCCTTCCCCCGTCCAAGTCAAACGTCATCGTCTGGTTTACTTGGTGGACTTCTTGGGAAGCAAGACGGCATGGATGTTAGGAAGGACACCTCCCGAAGCAATGGTCACTCCTCCCAACAACTTGTTCAATTCTTCATCGTTCTTGACCGCCAAGGTAATGTGACGGGGTACAATTCGAGACTTCTTATTGTCTCGAGCCGCATTGCCAGCAAGTTCGAGGATTTCGGCACACAAGTACTCGAGGACAGCAGCAAGGTAGACAGGTGCACCAGCTCCCATTCGAGTGGCATATTTGCCCTGTCGAAGGTACCGTCCAATACGACCGACTGGGAACTGAAGTCCAGCCTTGGCTGACGCAGTCGTAGATTTCTTTTCACCACGGCCTCCTTTTCCTTTTCCGCTCATGTTATTTTTGTTTTTGTTTCAGGTGTTTGTGAAGAAGAACAAAGTACTATTATTATTACGTTACTCGTTAATTTTTTGTGAACAATCTGAAGTCATGATTCAAGAATTGTCTTTTCGAGGAGAAGGCCAGACCGCGCCGCGCCGAAATTTTGTTCAATTCATAGCGAGAGCAAGTCCAAGCAGGATCATGAGAAGGAATCCGTAATGGTTTTCAAACAAATCTGCGGCGACCTTTCTGGGGTGTAACAAGCTTCACCCGGACCATCAATTCATGGTGCGGCTGCCTTGCCACAGAAGCTGGTTTTGGCGCAGGTATTATTTAGAAAATATTTTTCGAAGACTGCTGTCTGCCTGCCAGTACTGTTTCCACGCCTTCTTTCGCGTAGCATGAAACAATCATCAACCTGTCTCCTGTTTCGACATGACATAAAATAATTTACTCATCACAACAAACATCAAACCGACCCAGTCGAACTTGCCAACTCAACAAGCGAATTAATAATTTTCCACGATGGCCAAGACACCCTCCAAGCAATCTGCCAAGTCGGCAAAGACGCCTAAGAAGGCTGGTGACAAGAAGAAGTCCAAGAAGCGTGTGGAATCTTACAGCTCTTACATTTACAAGGTTCTGAAACAGGTCCACCCTGACACTGGTATCTCCAAAAAGGGTATGTCCATCATGAACTCTTTTATCAATGATATCTTTGAGCGCATCGCTTCTGAAGCAGGAAAGCTTGCTACATACAACAAGAAGGCTACCTTGAGTTCTCGAGAAATCCAAACGGCCGTTCGCCTCATGCTTCCTGGTGAACTTGCCAAGCACGCCGTTTCCGAAGGGACCAAAGCAGTGACCAAGTTCAGCAGTGCCTAAATGGACGGTACGAACGAACAAACAATGTCAACAATTATGCATGAAAATCATTATGGGGAATGACACAGCAAACGACAAGTCTCTGTCGAATGTCGGTGATCGGGTTATTTGTGATTTCTATTACGAACGTAGGGCTGAATATAAAAATAACACCATCATTGAGACTTTTTGAACGATTTTTCTTGTTGCAGATCTGCTTTATTAGTCGTCTAGTTGTACGTGGTACATATTGGTAATAGAGTGAATATCACGCGTCCTTCTTCGTGAATTTGGAGTTGATCGGGAACCGGGATAACCAATAATGACACGTCTTATTTTGCACCGAAGACTTGACCTATGATGCGTCTTGACGGATCTTTGCTCTGCCTAACACGTGATTTTCGAAGCTTAGACTAGACTACTTTCGTAGGACTTTGAGACTCTTCTTTTTTGTATGTCCAACTTCAGGTTCATTACATGACATCGAACCGAGCTAGGAGGATCTAATGTCGCATAAATAATGGAGACTTTGCTGTAGCACCACCATAGGAGGACTACCCATCGCTTTTGTGCAACACTATTTATTTTCTTATTTACAGTTCCCTCCCTACTGTTTCTTCTTCTTTCTTAAAAAAGTACTAATATTTTTGCTTCTGCTCAGTGGCGTTGCGCTACTTGCATCCTTCAGGGACTCCGCCCTCCGCACTGCGGTCTGGTGCCAACAATTGTACAAAGAAAAACGACGGCAATTGTTCTCGTCATGAAAAATGATGCTGGCTTGGTGTGGTATAACAAATTTAAATAATAGAACAGAGTTTTGTTCTGAAGAAGTGGGTGGCGATGCTGCTTATAAGGGTTGCCTGTTAAACTTACAATTGGCCTTAAATTCGTGCAGTTATTGGTTACTAGTAGTACTCGAGTAGTACTTGATTACTGCTAGTAGCTAGTGCCTGGTACTACTACTACTACCTGGTACTACTAGTTACGGTACTACTAGTTACTACTAGTAGTAGCAGTACGGTAGGACGGCTCTGTTCCGTGCGACCAATACAACCAGCACGTCGCAGTCAATCTCGGGACTGGTTGAGATCTTGGTGAAGTTCCTACTTCTGCATGCCTATTAGCGACTACTAGCTAGTAGTAGTAGTAGTAGTAGTAGTAGACTATTACTACTACTAGCTAGCTACTTAGTAGCTAGTAGTAGTAGCTAGAGTAGTAGACTAGTACTCACATTCCTTCGAAAAGTGTCATGCGAACTCCACACATCAAAACAAATAGCTCAAAAGCCAGACAACAAGGAATGTGCCATAAAAATGCGAAGCCCGGAAGCTGAAGTGTACAAACTACATACACCAAGCCAAGTCGGACATAGTAAAAAATAACAGCAAATAATTATTAACATCATGTCGACTCTCGCCAAGTTGGGACGGGGTCGGACGTCTCCTTTGTCTATCTTTCGTCATCCGAATGTTCATCAGCACCTCATCCCCAGGGCTCTGTTTTCTACGCAGGTCCCCGAATCTGTCAAAGAATGGGAAGCTCTAGCCGAGAAGGAACTAAGTCGCATTGAAGGTGTGACGGTAGACACGCTGCGTAGCAATCGCGTCACACCCGAAGGTATCGCCGTCCAACCCGTTTACTGGGATTTGAAGGATTCCGACGCCGAAATGCCAGGAGTTTATCCTTACACTCGTGGTCCCTATGCCTCCATGTACACGAGCAAACCTTGGACCATTCGTCAGTATGCTGGATTCAGCAGTGCCGAAGAATCCAATGCCTTTTATCGTGCCAATTTAGCAGCAGGAGTCCAGGGGTTGTCCGTGGCGTATGACTTGCCAACACATCGTGGTTACGATTCTGATAATGGTACGTTTTCACAAATTATAAAAGAATACCTTTCGCCAATGATGTTGGATCTGCCAGTTTCTCATGTTAAACCATCTTTTCTCGTTTTGTAGAGCGAGTGGTAGGAGATGTGGGTATGGCTGGAGTACCCGTGGATTGCCTCGAGGATGTAGAGATTCTCTTTGATCAAATTGATTTGACCAAAGTGTAAGCGTACCACTACGTTCAGAATCATGTTTCGATACTGGTTTCCTCTAATTCTCGCCAATTCCTTTCTGAACCGTTCTTATTACAAATCTCGCACAAATTGAAGTTCGGTGTCCATGACTATGAATGGAGCAGTCCTTCCGTGCCTGGCATTTTATATTCAAGCGGCCATTGAGCAGAATCCTGATATGGACAAAGCCGAGGTTATGGCCAAGCTAACAGGAACAATCCAAAACGATATTCTCAAAGAGTTCATGGTGCGCAATACGTACATTTATCCGCCAGAGCCAAGCATTAAACGAGTCATTGCCGATATCATGGGATTTTGTTCGCAAAACATGCCGAGATTCAATACCATTTCTATTTCGGGATATCACATGCAAGAAGCCGGTGCAGATGCAGCTCTCGAATTGGCCTTTACCATTGCCGATGGAATTGAATATATTCGTACAGCCAAAGAAGTCGCTGGGCTCGATGTGGACAAGGTTGCTCCTCGACTTTCCTTCTTTTGGGGCATTGGTCTCAACTTTTACACGGAAATTGCCAAGCTTAGAGCTGGTCGCCGTTTGTGGGCAAAGCTTGTGAAGGAAAAGTTCCAGCCCAAGAATGACAAATCGTTGTTGTTGCGAACGCATTGTCAAACTTCGGGATACTCTCTCACCGCGGACCAGCCTATGAACAATATTGTACGAACTACCGTTGAAGCGATGGCTGCCGTTCTGGGCGGAACACAATCCCTTCATACCAACGCATACGATGAAGCGCTCGCTTTGCCAACGGTTCAGTCTGCCCGAGTGGCACGAAATACGCAGTTGATTCTCCAAGATGAGACGGGTATTTGTGACGTTGCCGATCCGTTTGGTGGAAGCTACTTCATCGAAAGCATTACGGATGAACTTGCGCAGAAGGCAATGGAAATCATTCAAGAAGTGGAAGACTTTGGTGGAATGACCAAATACATTGCCAGTGGTACAGCCAAACTCCGTATCGAAGAAAGTGCGACTCGTAAGCAGGCGCGAATTGACTCTGGCCAGGAGACTATTGTAGGTGTCAATAAATATCGTTTGGACGCCGACATGGCCAAGGCGGAGGAGATCGACGTTCTCCAAATCGACAACATGAAGGCTCGAGAGACGCAACTTGCTCGAATTAAGGCGTCCAAAGAAAAGCGAGATGAGGCTAAGGTGAAGGATGTTCTGGAAAGGTTGGAAGCAAGTGCCAGAATGGCAGATAGTACTAGCGCCGGCGACAATCCCAACAACCTTTTGAATTTGGCCATCGAAGCAGCTTCTGTCAGGTGCGTAGCGTGTGTATGAAATGTGCATGTATTTCCAATGGGTGTTGTCTTTATTACCATGACATGCCCGGAGTACCTTTCTTTCCTATCTTACCCCCTTACCAACGCGCAAAATCGCAGGTGCACCCTCGGTGAAATTTCCCAAGCCCTTGAGAATGCTTGGGGTCGCCATGTCCCAACCTCTTCTGTTGTGCAAGGAGCCTACAGCTCATCGTACAACGCGGCCCAAGGGGATGATGCAGCCGCCTCTAGCTATGATGATGTGTTGAAAGAGGTGAAAAAATTTGAAGAGACGGAGGGTCGACGACCTCGTATTTTAGTTGCGAAGATTGGTCAGGATGGACACGATCGCGGAGCCAAGGTAATTGCCAGCGGATTTTCTGATCTCGGATTTGATGTCGACGTCGGTCCACTTTTCTCGACGCCTGAAGAGGTAGCTATTCAAGCCATTGATAGCGATGTGCACGTGATTGGAGTATCTTCTCAGGCAGCTGCTCATAAGACACTTCTCCCAGCCCTGAAGGCGGAATTGGAAGCAAAGGGAGCTGGCCATATGCTCGTAGTCGCTGGTGGCGTCATCCCACCCCAAGATTACGATTTCCTTTTGAAGGAAACAAAGAGCTGCAGTGCTGTCTTTGGACCAGGAACTCGAATTACAGATTCCGCCAAGGAGGTTATCCGCTTGATCCCTCGTGAAAAGTAAATAGATACTACAGTAATAATATACATCCAACGTACACGTAAAAGGAACAAGAATGAGCTGCATCTAGTTATCATTTATAAAAGGACAACGTAGTGTTGGCGTGGATTAAAGATTGCCAGTCGTTTCCAGTTTTCTATTCCAATGTTTTTTCCTAGATTGTGTACACTAATACACTTTGTCGAAAGGAGCTTAGTCACTTGGAGCCCCATAATCTACACTACCATCGTTGTTTAGAGAAGCGGAATCGTCGTCGCCGCCGCCGCCTTCGCCTTCGGATCCAAAGTCATCGAATTCGGCGGTAACATCTTCTTCGTCTTCGTCTTCCGAACCAAACTTGTCAAACTCGTCAAAGTATTCTTCATCGGCAAGATCCTCGGGTTGGACGGGTTCGGCCGATTTTACATAAACTCTCAGTTGACTCCCGGCTGCCGTCGTTGTTCGGCTGATTCGGAAATCATTATCTAGGTACGTAGTTTCGAATGTTCCTGCTTGAAATTCTTTCAGGGGCGAGTTGACACCTAGAACATCCTGTCCATCAGGGTCCAAAAGCTGACTGGTTCCAGCAACGTTTACTGTTGGAATTTGGAGGGGGGGGGAAAGATGTAAACCAGAGTCAGAAATGGATTCTCATGAAGAAAGAGAGAGAAACTAAGAAAGTGTTCGTGCAAAGTAACTTACAAACAATACTGGCGAGTTTCAATTGAATGCTAAAACCTGGTCCCTTGTTTGTGACATCGGCTTCGTGCACCAGAACAACTTTTCCTCTTGTGACATCCAAAGGATTAATGTTCAACGAGGGAAGATTGTCAATCAAATCTTGCAATGTCTTGGGTGGTCGATATTCCAAAATATGATCGACGCGGTCAATTTGGTCCGAGTTTTTCGTCATTATGGATTGCTGTATTAGCAAACACTTGTTCAACGATTGTCGTATGTCTCTCAGGGGTCCCTGGTTAAAGAACGGCAGTTTGCTAGTATCGATGCCACCGCTGATGGGAGACGGTAGGCTGCCAGAAGAAGAGCTGGTCGTGCAAACCAGAGTCCAATCTCCCACCATAATGTCCTTGACATCATCATCAAAGGCTGGTTTCTCGGCAACTGCTTCTAAATTTTCTACGGCTTGTAGTAAGTCTTCCTTTCCTTTCTTATCAATGACGAAGACTCCAAATTGATCCTTTAGATCGTAAGCAATATCCAATACTCGCTGCTTCGGTCCTGACGTGATGGCACTCTTGTCCAACGATGGTGATTGAGTACCATCCAGTGTAGAAAAGAGATGTGATGGTTGTCGTTGCTGTTGCTGTTGTTGTTGTTGTTGTTGTCGGGTGGGAGGAGAAAAAGCAGAGACAGGTCCTACAACTAATACTGCGAGAGTTCCCAGATAGAACGATATCGAAAAGAATTTCATCATCATTATCTTCGTCGTCGTTGTCGTTGTCGTCTATTAGTTTCAGTTGCTGCGTTTTTTGGAAAAAGTGAGTCGTAGTGTAAAATAACTAGCTTCTCTGAGTCGAAAGCAAAAAACAATTGTGTCACTGCGGTGCCTGCGATGCGACGTTATTACTAGTAGTCTACTAGACTATTAGGCTTTTAAAAGCAGAAGTGTCGATTGAGTTGCATCGCATCCACCAGTGTGTTGCAAAGCAAAAAAACTTAGTCAGACAAAAAGGCACATTAGCGATAAAGTTTTCGGAAACAAATTAAGCCCAGGTGGACTACGGCAGTTTACCTTGTCTCCTATTAGGGACGATGATAGGACTCAGGAGTTAGGTCTTACTCTATTAGGTCGTGTGCCTATGCTTGCTCTGTATCCACACACTAGTCTAGTTTACTCCTACTATTATCATAATATTTATCTATGAATATCTAATAGTCTCCACACTAGCTTTTTACG
>Ga0100402_1000181_pt1 | contig 77652 bp, 102 predicted proteins | sample CryGeyme20150102_FD_80419 | JGI IMG/M metagenome (GOLD analysis project Ga0100402, IMG submission 80419) | Groundwater microbial communities from Crystal Geyser aquifers in Utah, USA - Crystal Geyser metaG 2015-0102 | ecosystem: Environmental > Aquatic > Deep subsurface > Groundwater | place... | reverse complement strand
TATTCTCCCACATGCATGAAATAATATAGGCCAGAAGCCCAATAGACAGATTTCAGTTGGGTAAAAGCGAGTACTGGAATAAAGGAGACAGGAGTTTGCTGGAGATGATGGAGTAGGCCAGCAAGAAGGAATATTATTCCTTTTCTCCAAAATAGCTGATCAATCAATACAGAACATTTTATACAAAAGAAAAGAGCCTCCCAGATAACTACAGGGATCTCGAGAAGCATATTAGACAATTCAACTCTCAATAGACCTCAAAAATGCAGGGAGCACTGATGACCCAATAAAGTTTCAAGAGCAGGTAGGAGAAAGCAGCCCTAGCCCTATAAATGGGCTTATACTGCTATTAATAGACCCACTATTGCAAAGCCTACCACTTCTACTCTATGAGCATGGACTTCTGTGAACATAAATAAACCATCATCCGCTACAGGACTGTGGTGAACCTATTGAAGCTCAACTGCTACGAGTAGGCCTAATACCTAATAGGGCGTCTTTTGGCAGATCCCCAGCGATAGACCTATGACGAGGCGATAGACCTGAATATGTATGCCACAATTCTGAGGAAACTAAAAAAATTCAAAGAAGCAAAACATTATCTTCTTAAATCCCACCGTTACTTTCAATTGGCCAACTATAATGCCAAACAGATAATAATTGAGATTTTTGGCATTGACTCGAATAGTCTTATCCTCAGGGTAGACCTGCATTAGAAATTGAAGTAGGAGAAGAATGTAATCTGTCTGCCTACCAACGACAACACCTATTCCATCAATTTCTTTGAGCTTGGAGCTCTTTACTTGGATCAATTATAAGAATTGTAGAAAGCAGGTGAGAACAATCATTATAAATAAACCAGTCCTAAGGAAGTGCTGGACGAAAGCGAAAGGTTACTGCTGTTGTATGTGAAGATGAACCCCAACAAATAAATGAGGTCATACATGTACCTGGTTAAATTGTACATCAGAAAACAATAGTTTACTCTCGCTCACTAGTACCTCAAACCTCTGCTTCCAGAACTTAGAGTTAATACCTATAATGACCTTCAATAACAGCTTACTTTCCTTTAATATGTTGCCAGACATCAAAAATACTTCCCCGAATACATCAAATTTGATGAAATGGTTGACCAGCTGAGAAGAAGGACCAAAAAGATGGCATTTGATCGGATCGAATCAGCCAAAAAATATATGAGGGGGTAATACTATCGATCAGCCCTGATTGCCCTTCTGTCTGTCAGATAATACAAGGCTGTCAAAGAAGAAGTCAGTACAAATGAGTTTCATAGCCGCATTTTAAAGTGCTACTTGGAGCTAGACCAAGTTGATAAAGGAAAGCTGTACTTTTTGACACAGATAAAGGAACCTTTGATGGTGAACCGCTTAAATGTGGGTTTTTTGAAGTCAATGTTCTTATCCAAACTGAATGGGGAAGAAGCTACAAAGATCCTGGATAATATTAAGAATGATTTGAAGAAAAATAAGTGCACTGGTGAGCTATTCGCCTTTATCCACAAAAATACTCCCTAATTATGGAGTAAAGCCAACCAAGCCATTCTCTCTAAATTTGATACATTGTCAGATAGTATTCAAATAGAGAATAATTCATATAATTCGTTCTTCAATGAGCTGTACGGTCTGCTTGAAAAAGACCTTAAAGACAAATTTACAATTGAAACCATTCAAACTGCTGTCGAAAGGAACGATACCCTTTTAGAGGAAATTAGCAAATTTGAAGAATCGAATAACAAAATCAGTTTCAGACTTCTGTTCAAAATAGGAGTGTACCTTGTTTGCTAAAATAAACAAGTGCCTGGGAAATTATGCCTGAGAAAGGCCATTGAGATGCTCCCTCCTGAGGTGAAATAGGAATAACTCACATAACTCTCTGCAACTCTCAATAATCTCAGACTAAAGCAGGAGCTGTACTCAATAAAAGGAAAGCAAATATGGATCGAAAATCAAAAATTGAAAATGGTACAAAATCCAAATGTCAAAAAAATCGTCGCATTGTGCAATATTTGGAAAGACTTCTTGGAGCTAGAGAAAGAACTATTTGAAGCAAGGGATGTCGTAGTCGACTAAAAGGACAATGATTCATGCTAAATATTGTCCAAATCACTGCAGTTTGACCGCAACAGAGAGGCCTAGTTAAAAATAATAACATATGCCTCAATCAGTGAACGAAAAGACCTGTTTTAAACAACTATTGATTTCCTTAAATCCTGGATCAAAGTATCCCCAACACCAACAATATTTGTCTTCTGGAAAAAGCTGTACTAAAGACAACAGTAAACTTAACAGCTGTGGATCTCATAATTATTGGAGATCAAGTAGATTTAAAGGTATAGCCGACTGTTCGTGGCCTTGGAGAAGCCCGATTAGTATTCAATTTTGGATTAAGCTATTGTTTGGATTTCAGTCTAAAAGGGAAGGATACAGTAACAGAAAAATAAGAAAGGCAGTTGGAACAAAGTTGAATACCAAAAACTGAACTCTTTCTTCAAAAAATATACAGCCCTCCTTCAACAATCAGACCTCTCGAAGCATAAGTTCATCCTTAGTCTGACTCCTCTATTCAATGTCGTTTTTTCAGCCTAACTCCCTCGACAAGAACTCTCTTAAATGAAGGATTTATTAAACCAATTTAATTAAGAGCAGAAAAACAGGTTGGAGAATAAAATTAAGGAATTGCAGGCATGATTGTTCTGATGATTTGAATTAAACTGTATCTTATCACTGACCGTTCGATTGTGCATTGTGCTCGACTAGCTCGGACCTGAAATCGTCTTAAGTTTTGTAATATTTCCTGTTCTGCATAAATAAGCTTTTACCAGTTAGAAGTTGGTCCCCATCTTTCTAAAAAAATTAGCACTTGCGTGGAACACACCCTCATACGTTATGTTTATGTGCTGTACATCTAAACACCTTTTGATCCATTCTGGCAATTTCTCGTATTTTCCCGGACGAGTAAACCTGGAGTCAGCCAGCAGCATCAGCCCATAGTCATTTTTTCTACGCATAACTCGACCCAAACACTGAGCAGTTTGACGCATGGTATCAAACTAGAAAAATTAATTCCTGTCGACAATTTGCTTCCTCTAGACCATGAACCTTATCCTTTCAAGAAGAACAGGGTCATGAGAGTTTTGGACAGGGAAGCCAATCATAATGACGCATCTTCCGTAGTGTCCTTCGAAGTCAATTCCTTCGGCGATTTTTCCTCTGGCGATTGCCAAAAAGATACCACCTCTTCCAACATCACAAGCCTTCCTATAATTTCTGAGGCTTTATTCAGTTTATGTCGGGTCTTTCTTCTCGATGAAAACATACTTGTACTTTATTAGCTGGTCGATCACTCCACTTTGCTTCCAGTGCTTAAGAATGTGCTCCATGTAGATGTAGGAAGGAAAAAAACATAAAATGCCATCGGGAACAATCTCGCTCAATCCTCTTAGCAACTGCCCATAGGCATTTGATACCTTTATGTCGCTTCTGGATGTGTACTCAGAACTAAGACTTTCTTGGTCATATGTCTTGCCTATAATGATTGGGCTGATGGGGTTACGACCAATTTGAATGTTGATGGTCTTGCATACAACTGGCTCAAAGCCCAACATTTTTGGATAAAGGGTCAGGGGACTTATAGTTCCAGAGGTCAGGATAACAGAAGGAAATCGCTTCCAGATAGGCTGAAGCGGAAGGGAAGCATCCAGGCAACTGAGAGTGATGAGTGGATCAGCGATATCACCGTCCATTGGATGTGGCTGGAAGACTACTTTGAAGCCTTGGGAGTGAGTAGCCACTAATTAGCAGAAGAACGTTACTTGTTTGATGTACCTGAGCTCCTCCACATCAATGATTTATGTCTGCTCTATGAGGCTGCCCAGTTTCTGGTTGGCCATTTTGAAAAATATTTGCTCCAAATTAGTGTTGAGTTCCATTTATTTTCTCAATTCAGAGTTATCGTAGTATCGGACGTGCTTCTCTTTCAGCTTGTTCTTCAGGAACTGGACCACTAGATGCATCGAGCTAACAAACAGCTTGTTGTTTATTATTTTTTCAGGAATATACCGTTAGCTTATCTATTCTTGATCAATTTCATCAATTGCTCTTCCCAACTTATCTCCAAAATCTTGCATCTTTTTGCTGAATTACAGCATGAACCTTCCCTTGTTCTCTTCCTTTATGCTGTCTAGCTTACCTCCCAACTCTCTCAGGTTGTTGTCAGCATAGCTCACCAACTGGTTGTTTATTTTTAGAGTGTATGACTCCAGACATACGTCGTCTATGTTGTGAGCCTCATCGAATACGACAATCGTGTCCTTCTGTTTTGATAGCTTTTTGACAAAGTCAGAAGAAATCTGAGGATCAAGCAAGTACAAATAGTTGAACACTATTACATCTGCTTGCTTGATAGCCTCTCGAGCGGTGTAGTAAGGACACTGAGTTTTGTCCCTTCCATATTGACGCAGGTCCTCCATCGTGTATACCTTATGGCAGTCAGCTTTCTATAGTGGTGTATTTGCTAACTTTTCAAAGCCTTCATAGAACTAGCAAGTGCTGCTCATGAAGTCATTTTCCTCACTCTTTCTGGCGTATCTGACAAACTTGGCGGTTCTTTTTCGGCACTATGTTTCCACCCTTCCAGCCTGACGCCATCCTTTGCTGTCTCCATGCACACACAAATTCTTCTTGGCTGTCAAACCCAGACAGGTCAGCTTCTTCTCATCATGTGTCTACCTCTATCTTTGATTGAGAAGATTTTTGAGTTCGATGAGGGTCTTTTCCATTTCAACGACCGTTCTGGTGCAGTAGACCAGCTGAGTAAGAGTAGATTTACCTTTTTGTAGTGGGGATAGTACAGGAGATAGGCAGTGAGGAGGGAGAGCAGGCAGACAGTTTTTCCCGTTCCTGTGGGCATTTCAAGTATAGCATGACCGGGAGCATCAAGGGTTTTTTTGAGATAGCGCATATATGTTTCCTGTTCTGCGAAGATGAGGTTGTAAGGGAAGATAACTGGTAGCCCGTCAATGATAATCTTCATTTACCCTCCAAATATAATAACAAAGGAAACCACAAAAAGTCATCCGATGGAATGATTGTATTTCGGGATCAAGAGGCTTTGATAAATATATGATCATAATAATTATGCTCCAGCATATACCATCCAGATATTTACAGTTGGCCCTCCTCAACGTCGGCCTACTCATCGCCCTCTGCAAAGACATGACTCTCCTCGGCATCCTCGCCTCTCTCGCTTTCATCACCCTGGCTGTTGCACCCATTGCGCTCTACTTCGAAATCATTTCCCCTCCTCCCCACTAGCTCATCGATCAGTCTATCACCGACCGCCTCAAAAACTGCGGAAAGGCTCTCTCAGGACACCTGTAAAATTGGGAGCAATGTGAATAATCAGTCAAGATCCAAATGGTCATTAAAGTACAATTAAATTGACTCAGCTTCTGTTGGCCACTTATGTATGCTACAATTTCGTCTGTCCTTGCATCGAAACCTTCATAGGTATTTTTTTTGATAACTGAGTGATCAACCTGTCATTTTGTTACCTGTTCATGCAGGAGGAATTCGAGATTGTGAAGGAGAAAGTTTGCGGTCTTTGCGGATGCTGCTCGGCCTGAATGATGTCCCTTCAAATGTAGTTGCATTTCTATCATGAATTTTCAATTTCACCCTTTAAGGTTGCACATTGTCAGAAATTGACGGACGGGGACAGATATATACTTAATCAAAGAGTCATCGATAATAATTGTTGTGTTGGAATGTAGAAAGAATAAGAGAGAGGGTATCGATTTGCCTTCGAAGATGAGAAAGCATGGAAGAAGCACCTCGCATAAGAGGGTTTTGTTGTGATCGCCAATTACATTCCTAAGTAAGAGTGCTAGCAACATGTCCAATAGTTCTGGGGAATCATGGAGACCCTAGCAGACGGAGCCCTTCATCGCAATAAACCTTAAACACATGTGCTCAGCAAAAACTATCCTCCTGTGTTGCATGGAGGGATGATCCAGTATATCGGCCATTCTCGACCTCAATGGGAGCTCAGGAAGAAAGCCATTCCTCTATTTTAAAAACTATGGAATACCAAACATTTGAAGTCCTCATTTGACGGTTTTTGCTTCATGAATGGTGCCAGGAACTATCAAGCCCGACCCATCAACTCCTTCCTTCATTGCGATCAAGCCCCGATTAACAAAGGAATCTGGAGCTATCAAGGTGTCCTTACACTAACCAACTCAGGAAAAGATGAAGGAGGCTTTGTTGTTTGTCCTAGAACCAATTTGATTCACCAGAAGTACTTTGCTGATAAGGGTATGGCAAATGTCAAAAAGAACTGGTATAAATTCGAGGATGAAGAGAAGGAGCATGAACCTCTCACTAACTGCTTCAAGGTCGACTCGGAAGCTGGAGACTTCATTCTTTTTGACAGTCGCACTTTCCACTGCAATACAATTCCTACAAAGGAAGTTTTGAGGGTGTGCACATACATCTGCATGCTTCCGACTGAGCATGTTCCAGAAAAGACAAGAGGACTCAGAGAGCTGGCCGTCAAAAACAAGAGGGTATCAAATCATCACCCTGGAGATGGATTCCGAACTTTCCCGGTTTAGCCAAGATTTTTGGACAACCCTCAACACTTCAGACAACTGATGGATAAAGTAAACGACTATGAACTCGATGAGACAATGAAAGCTCTGATATGAAAATGATCACTTCATTCAATTAACCTTCATTCATTGGGCTAGCTATGAAGGGAAAGAGGTAGGCTGCAATGCCAACATCTAATGAAACAGTCCCCTTTGCCTTCCTTTACTGCAGTCAAATGTTCAGCATCTATCTATGTGTTCCCCATGCACTGCTAGCACTCGACAAACCACTTTCCCTCACTTTCAAACAGGTTGCTATCCTAGAAGTATCGATGGCTGTCAACCTGCTCCTTTCGAAGCTTTTGCTGAAGCTCACAATCGTACAATTTTCTTAAGACTGGGTCATTGAGTATTCTGTATGCATCGTACATTTGTATGGTTGCCTCTTTGAGATCCTTGTTGCAGTCTTGATTTTTATCAGGATGGACTAACTTTATTGCGCTTCTGAATGCCTGAGGAATGAGCTCCTGAGGATGTTCTTGGGTTATTCTCAGCATTTAATAGTAGTTTTGGCCGTTCTGACTGCTGCTTGTTTGCATCAACACTATATACAAGACCAAATGTTATTATGAACTATCATCTCAATCCCTCTCAACTATGTAGCCGATTAGCATATGAAGCAAGGACTCATTTTTACTGAGACCATCCATCAACTCCTATGGCCCTTTTGTCTCCACTGTCAGAACAAATAGCTCCTCCAGCAATCCCTTCAACCGATAACTATGTCCCTTCAGCATCTCCAGCCTGTCTCTCACCATCTCAAATGAAGGCTCTCGATCCCCAAACAGAAATGAGTAAGCGAATGCTCCCATTTCCTGACAACTAGCGTCTCTGCCCACAAACATTGCAGATATTTTCATGTACTCCTGTATGTTAATTTTGCTGAGAGAGTTGACTTGTCTTCCCAGTAGGCTGGAGTAGAGGTGATCTCTGACCTTTTTGTTCTTGCTTTTGAGAAAGTTGAAGCGGTGAGTGATGATGTCAAGCATGAGAGTTCTACTGGGGTCTCTTTCCATCTCGTAGCACAGACACTTGTCTCTTCTGTTCTCGCTCTCCATGAACAGACTGATCTTCTCCAAAGTCGCATATTCTTTCAGGCAAGTGGCTAGACTGGTTCTGGTAGGTCTCCTGGTCAATACTCTACTGCTACTGATGCCTGAATTTGTTATACTTTTGCTGTTAGATCGCTGCAGAAGAGTTTTTCTAGTACTGTGCTCCTTTTATTGCTGTTCTTTGTACAATTCTTCGATATGCTCGTTTGTCTTCTCCACGAACTAACCCAGTCTGTTCTAGCAATATACGATCTACAGATTTTTGTGACTTGAATTGGGCCTTCCTTTGGATTGCTTGGCAGGCATTGAATTTCTGGTCTTCGGGATGGGAAACTGCCGACAGTTGTCATAGCTAAACCTGTTGAACACAAATGAGCGAGCAAGGCCATTCGGCTGTGTAGACTGCATAGTTTTGCTGAAGGTCGGAGTCATCTCCTGCTTCTACAACCTGGGAGAAGATTTGATGTGGCTAAAGGCCTGTCTGGCTGTTTTGTAAGAGGGCATTCTGAAGGTTGGGTCGATCGGTGGTTGGTTGACTATTTTTTGGTGAAAATTTCCATCCTCCCCTATCAGATCCATCACCACCTTGATAGGATTCCTAACAACACTCGCGCTTTTTCTTCCTCTCGAGATATCTGTTCTTATTTAAAGTCTGTGCCTGTTTTCCTGAATCTTAAAGGAGTGCTAGCCAATCAGCACCCTGTTCATAATATTATTGTAATGTCACAGGTCATACAACCATAAATGCATAAATGATAATGAATTCATCCCGCGTACTTCCCCCTAATGTAGTTCAGCAGCACTCCCTCTCTCTATGGAGCATGTCTCCTGTGGTGAGGAACGTGCTAATTGTTGGAGTTGTTCCCAGATTTATAATAGTCTGACCTTTCTCGCTCTTGCACCTGCCCCGATGAGTCTAAAATGGAGCGTTCTCCACGTTGATTCAAGTATTGTTTGGATTACTTGAGAAGTGTCTCCATGTACCTTGACTTTTCAGGAGATTGGTTGGCTTGTTTATGGTAAACGAGACCTTACTATTCCTGTCTGCTATTGGGAGAGTTTCTAAATCTGCTCTAATTATTGTACAGTCTGCTTGGATCTGACCTCAGATTACTCTATTTCTGAGGACTGACTCGATTATTGTATTCGTCAGGGTTGAACCTGCTTTCCTGATTGAACTGGTTCCTTCCTCGACTTTATTGCCCGGCATCCCTGGGCTCAAGAACGGGCATTTGTTTGTAGATAGATTTGGCATCCTGCTGTTGCTTAATGAGATGGGATGCTTGTCGGTTGACTGGTTGTTCTTCAGGCTATTGGCTGTAGGTCTGAGTGACTGGTCTTTTGGATGGTGAGTCATACAGGTTTTATTGGGTTTCCTCATGTCTTTCTTTCTGAGGGTGATTGACATTCCTGAATCTGGACTATCTCTGAATGTAGTTTTATTGCTGTCTTGGGGGCTGTAGATATTACTGCTGCTTTTGCTCATATTGCTTCTCTTTGACAGGTTGCTCCGATTAGTCCCTGTACTTAACCTCAACTTCTGACTCCCTCGAGTATATACACAGCAGAAGCACCCACAAGATAAATGCCAGCCCCACAGCCAACATCCCTATGATGGCCAATGCCAGTATTTAAGGTTAGTTGTAGGCAAAAGTAGAGCACTGCTTAACTTCAGTGTAGTAGGTCAAAAAATAACCTCCTTCTACAATTCCACAATAGGCTGCAATACTGGCCAGCAAGTAGAGAAGTATTTTGAATGCTCCGTCGACTGTGAATAGCACTTAATTTCTTATTTTGATGAACAGAGAGACCAAAATGACAGTGGTTCCGATTGAGGAGATGGCGCAGACTAAACTGTGGACAAAAATTATTTTGTACTGCACTGACAGATCTGTAAATTTGACCTGATAATAAGGAGTAGTTGAGCATGTGGCAGTTATAGGTGTCGAACTGTCAAAGCCCAGAAAGCCAAATACTCCCACCAGTACCGTTTAGGTGACTGCCAGAAGGGTGACCAGGATTGAGATGATGAAGCAGGTGTAGAAGAGTTTGAGGGGAAAGGACAATTATGAATTTGTCATCTTATTAGACTGTTAGCTATTGTAATTATAAATAAATAAAGCTCCCGATGAAATCTAAACGGTAAACACATTGCATACATGTAAATATAGTCATCATAGGTCATTGAACCTCCCCATCGAAGTGAACTTAGTGTATTTCGTAGCTTACTATTTCGACCTAGTTGACCTTCCCCTGACCCAGAATAATGTTCACCTTGTCGCCTCTGCTGTTGAAGTAAGCGTTGTTGACTCCGAAGTTGCTGAACAGCTTGTTCTCCCCGTTCTTGATCCTCAGCTCAGAATTGCCAAAAATCAGGAAAAACTAGTCATAAATCATGCCGTAAATGGGCTTCTCCTTCTTGTCTTTCTTGGGATTTGGGTTAGGCTGGTTGAGAGAGTAGCACTGATAATTGCTGAGAGATAAGATGAGTCCTTCCTCAGTGAGAGCAGTTTTAGGCTTGTAGCTACCTGAGTAATAAGCAGCCACCAGCATTCCATGAATGGTCTCCACGATCAGCACAAGGTTGCAGTGCTGGTCAATGATCTTATGGAAATTGAGCTGTTTGTCCTTGGGATATTCGTAAAGTAGCTTCGTCTTGAAAATGCTGCTTCCTTTTAGGGATTCAATGTTCTTGAGCAAATATCTTTTTTCTGACTTTCTACTTTCTAAAATATCGCCGATGAAGAGTGTATTGTGCTCAACAAAACTTTTGGTCCTGAAACGGGAAGAGTCATGACTCAGGTCCTCTATTCTACCAGCTAGTTCCATGTTGAGATCCTTTAATTTTTAAATCTATTCCTCAGCCTACAACAACTGCCTTCTTGTCTTGGCCAAGTGCATTTGCTCAGACTATACTTTTCGTAGAGATTAATTATTTTCGTGTTTAAACTATTCCAGCAGCTTTAAAGTGGAAGCCAACTCCTCTTCTTTTTTGGAGAGTAACAAAGATAATTATTCTGATTTTGCTGTCAGCTCAATATTTTACTTCTTCAACTGAGATACTTCAAACTCGATTGTTGAGTTTTTGTTTGTCAAACTATCCCTGACATTTTATAAAGCTAGGAGTTCTTCTTATAGGAGCTTGATCCTTTGTTGTTGGTCTTCGATCACTTTGTCATTCTTCTCATTATTATTTTATTCTGAAAACCTTGTCTATTTCTCCATACTTTTGTGCTCTTCTGCTTCTGCCTAATATTTTGCAAGCTTCGATTTCAGATTTGGAATCGTGATTGCCTGGTATGTATTGTTCTCGTTCGTCAGCTTTTCGTTTGTTTATTCCAACCGACTGATGGTCTGTTTCTGCTGTTATATCATCTATCTCAATTTTTGATTCTCCTCCAGACCTTGGCCGTTTTCCAGTTCCTCAACTAATGTCCTAGACCGCTCCTTTTTGGAACTTTCCTTTGCCAGCTAAATGATCTACTCGATCTTTTACAACAACTTCGAATATTCAGATCTGAAAGAAGTCTTTCTTTTCTGGAAACGCTCCTGATCCTCGATGAAACCGCTGACAATGGCAATTTTGATATCTTCCAAAAATTAAGATATTTGTCTTATCACTAGATTCTCAGACCTGACGTAGCTGGAGGAAAGCACATAGGGTTCAATAAGCCGTTGTCTAATGAAAGTCAGATTATCTGTGCTTTGATATGTTTGAGGGTATAGGCTATCATAAAGGTGCTCAATCGCCATGAAAGAGAAAGAAGGAGGCTACTTATCTAATGTCCCATCTGCTGAGTTCAAAATAATTGTGATGTATTTTTTGAGCTCCCAGACGTTTTCTTCGAGCTATTTGTAGAATGCATCAACAAATTTAATCAGCTATTGCTACTGCATAGTGTTCCATTGAACTTTCTTTTAGTCGTGAGAGATGTCCATGTTCGCCCAAAGTTTTGAGGGCTTTTGGATTGGCTTTTAATACTACAATTCTTTGGCTGGTTTGCAAAAACCAAACATCTAATAACAAGTAAAAAGTATAAATTATTCTTATCAACTCATCCATCACCCATCAATTCTGACACTCTCACTCAAATCCAAAAAAATAACAAACCTAGCAAAAATAAATCATATCATCGAACTTGAGGCTTCCTCACACTCTGACATAGTTTTGAAACTCGTCAACTCCGAAAGTGAAGTTGAGCCGATGGTTCCCCTCACTGCTGCCAGAACTGGTCATTGAGTCGCTTTTGTCGACAGTGCTTTTGTAATTAGTACTCAGAGTCAATTTGTTCGATCGAAGTTCTTTGCTGTTCTTTCCCCAACTTTGGTTTAAAGCCTTCTTCCTAATAAAGGTTATTCGACTTAGCTTCGAAGGGCTCTTCTTGAGCTCCAGAGAGTTCTTTTGTTTGTCGATGCTGGAGCTGACTGACTTGGTCGCATTTTTCGGAGTTGTGATACGCAGTCTCTCGCGGGGATCCTCTGTGGCTGAAGGATTCGGTAGTGTGAGGAAGCGGAGCATTTCGTGTGAAGGTGAGGAAATCAATATTTTTTTGTTGGACGACTTTCTCCTGAGAGTAGGTGTTTGGGGGTGAAGCATTCTATTAGAAATTCTATTATTATATTTTAAATCATCGAACTTGAAATATAGTATAGGGGACATTTAGAATCCAAATACTACCAACAATCACGGGCAGACATCGTAGCTGCACTGAACGGCACAGTTCTCGTAGACTCCTTCAACCAGGTCATCTCCGTACTTGTAGTAGAGAAGAGGAGCAGTGTAGGTGGTGGAGATATAGGCCCAGATGGCGTTGTTCCTGGCCTTTTCCTCAGGCGATGTGGTGTTTGTCGTGTTGGTTGCATTACCATACTCCAAAATTCCGTCGAAGGTGATGGAGTCCAACAGATAGAGAATGTCAGGATGAAGGGCGTTGTATGGATCTGATCCTTCGAAGGCATGGTAGACGGGCTTGATGGCATCGTCCCAGTCTACGCTCTGTACGTGGGAAGAAAAGAGCATTCCTTTTCTTTTCTTCTGATAAGCGTAGCTGATTCTGTCAAGGTTGATTTCATAGTTCTAGTCCCTGAGCTCTTCGAGGTGGGTTCTCACGTAGTACATGATCTGCTGCCCTCTGATACTGTTGGGTCCTTGAGGGCCAAAAGTGTTGTAAATGGCATCAACTGCATTGTAGTTATCATAAAGGTCTACCTCGTTGATGGACAAAGAAAGGCACTTCCAGTAGTTGGTCTATCTCTCCACAATGCAGCGGTCGTAGGTGTCTCTCATGCTGCCCTTCACGCTCATTTGCTCATCGGGGCCCATTAACATCAAATCAGCCTGAATGAGTTCACTGACGGCCACTCTCGATTTATTGTCAATGTCGCTGATGGTGGTAGTATAGATGCTCTCATTCTGCCAGGCCACGAACTTTTGTTGAATCTCATTGATGACCTTGAGCTTTGTGTTAGAGTATATCTCATCATCATTCATGAGGTTCGAGTTCACGGTTTCATTGATGGCGATCAAGGTGGCCTGGAGGAACTCATCGCTAAGGTTATTGTAGGGCACTCTGCCTGTTTCTGAGGTTTCTGAGATGTTGAGGTCCATGACAGCAAGTCCCATTTCTTTTCTTTGTTGTATATCATAAAGTCTCTAATATAAGTAAGTCGAGTAATTGGAAGGTTGGTAATTCAAAATGTTGAGGAAATTTGCCAATGTGTAGTTATACCTCAGGTAGTTGGTCACAAACTGCTTAAAAATGGTTGGTTAAGCTCCAAAGAGATATTGGTCACGGGTGTATTGTGGACAATCTCTGCAACAGGGGGTAGAATTGTAAGTAGTTGCTTTGACAGTGGCCAGAAGGGTCAGGCTGATTAGGAGAACTGATTTAAGAAGCATTTTGCTTGAGGAAGAAGCTAAATATTATAAAGTTCATACTTAATCCTTGAACATTTAAATGGAAAACAGGGCAATTAGCTACCACCTTTTTTATTCCAGTTCTCCTCTATTCTGAGCTTATACCTATGTCTGCTCTCCCTAACACAGTCTTTTACATGTCTATTGACATTTTATCTTAAGCTTCGATGTATCCTCCCCCAATACCATCAACAAGAATCAGCACGCTATCCTTCAAATGAACCCACAAATATCAATATAGACTAAATTGGAGTTGGATGGTGGGGGAGATAGAGATCAGACATTGATTCTTCACACTGGTGTTAATGGGCCTATATTTCATGGTTTTTGGAAAGTCATTGAAAAGAAGGCGGAGGTTGTAGGAGACCCTCGCGAAGAGATATAGATAAGTTTAATTGCAATCCGATGTTATTTAAACCTTCCAAATAGCTGGAGGGTACCACTAAAATACCACAAAAAATAAGTATAGGAGGTTATATATAACGGGTCGAAAAGGTACATTATAAACTTGTATTTAATTAAAAGAGTCAATCACAATATTAAAAGAGTCAATCACAATATTAAAAGAGTCAATCCAAAATTTATACTTCAATTCTTCATCGATAAAATGACGCCTGATAATCAATCACCACATTCTATAGCCTCCTCCACCGAAACCCATGCCCAGCATTGCCATCTGGTTCGTGTAGCTAGGCTGCATGCCCATACCTGGCATAATCGGATTCAGCGGCCTAGAACCGCCCATCATGCCTCCCATTCCGCCCATCTGAGCAGGGCCAGTACCCGGAGCAGCTCCTCCAAAGAGAGCAGCAAAGGCGTTGGTCTGTGCCTGAGGACCCACTTTTTGTTGTTGTTGCGGCTGAGGAGCTTGAGCCATGCCTCCCATCATGCCCATCAGTGGATTGGCTTGGGGCTGCTGTTGTTGCTGATCTCCAGGTGCATGGTGGAAGGCATTGAAGGCCTGATATGGATTGGGAGCTCCCATTTGTGGCTGGATGAGACCCGCAAACAAATTAGCTGTGTTTTGTCCTCCCAAGCCTGCAAAAGCGTTAAACTGTCCTCCTGCAGCTTGATTCATATTTAACTGACCCCTCTCATCATTCTTTTTCTTTTTCCTGGCTATCTGAGCCTGCTTTTCTGTTGACATTTTTTTGAAGTTTTCTACATATTTTTAACAATATTTATTGTACTAAATTGTCGCTTCTTCCTGAGTGGTCGGGTTGAGTCGGTCATACTCAGTTGAAAAGGTGATCCTTTCCTCCTCGTACACAGTCGGCTTGGCAGCTTCTTCATCAAAGAAGCACCCGATGATAATCAGTTTCATAGGAACAATGAAGATGAGCACTGAAAAGCCCAAAGCAATAAGGTTGGGGATGATGGCCTCCTCAGGAATACCTCCAGGCATGAAGTTGGACCAAGTCAGACTGCCCAGACTGTAGATGAAGGGTCCAAAGTGAATGATCTGGTAGAGGGCCTGATTAACAAAGTCAGTGGCAGGAACAGGTCGTTTGTAGCGGTAGAACATACAGTACTTTTGTACCCAGTACATCAATAGGTATCCTAAGAGGGCAGTGAATACACAGATGGGTTGGAGGGAGACGTAGAAGCAGACGAACATGAACAAGTTGACAGTGTAAATGGATTCATAGCCCACTTCGAATTCAACACCTTCGTGGTACTGGTTGTGCTATCTCTGATTCTGGTACAGCTTGCTTTCTGAGTAGACTATTTCATACTTAACCTGCGCTTCAAGCAGCGAATGGCCATAGCCATGTAGTTGACAGGATCGAAGAAGACGATGACAGGCCCCACAAAGGCAATACTGAAGGACATCATGAAAATGTTGTCGACTAGTCCACTTGCTGAGTAGATGTCGTTCTTGATGTATCTTGCTACAATCACAGGGATGATGATGGAGTTGATCATCTGAGCCAGAGTGGCCTTGACTGCCAAACTAGCCTGGAAGTTTGTTGCAGTGTAGTCACTTTCGTATTTTGTCAAAAGCTTGATCACCTCTGGGTTAAGCAATATCTACGTACAAGCACAGCGTTGATGATGGCGATCACCAATGAAATTGCGATGGAAAGATAACGGGATACAGAATCGTTGGGGTCATTGTTGGCTGTTAGCTTGTTTTGTTGGACTGAAAGGGCATAAACAATGCCGAAACTGCCTCCCAGCAGAGCCAAGGTGAAGGTATAAGTAAATATTTTTCTGAGGTAAATGGAACAATCCTCAAGGCCAATGTTAGACCACACAATATCTTCGGGCTCAGGAGCAGTAGCAATGTTGACGGGATAGGTCTTGTCTCCTCTTTTGAACTCGAACCTGTTCTTGTCACCAAAGATGCCCTTGATTCTGGAGTAGATGGTTCTCTAGTTGAGATATGTCATGAGTTTCTGGGCCAGGTTGGTCTCAAAAGTAATGAAAATGGTGGTCAAATGGTCACTGTTCTCCTCTATCAGCTGCTGCTTAATCTTTTTTGCTTGCTCGGCCAGCAACTCGACTCTCTTCACCATGGCCTATTAGTATCTTTTGTAAGTAGCCTCTCTCTCAGCTTTGGGTACCGAAAAGGTCGGTCGATCTCTTCTCTCCATCACCCACTCCACAAACTTTTACTTGTCCTCCTCAATTTATTTGTTGACCTCTTTCAATTCATCGTTACGGAGAGCATCAAGTTGAAGGTAGAAAGGTTTGCCGACACTCATGCTGGCTATCTTGAATGGCCGCCTTCTGGCCTCTGGTACTTTCTGATAGTCCACCACCAAGTTGTAGTAGGCGTCCAGTTGCTTCTGTAGCTCTTCCTTGGTGACGTCCAGCGGAATGCCCTCGATGACAATCGAGTAATCCGAGCAGCTGGAGGTATCATTATCGTATTAGATGGAGCTCTTGATTTAATTGTATTTGATTCCAATGAGCACTAAAGCCCACACCAGCACAACCACCATTCCCAGCCAACATTGAATGAAGTAATACAGTCTATTTTGGGCAGTGTCGTTTTGCTGTTTCGCAGCCAGAGAAATGGAAATGTAGTCGACATTGTAGAGAGTACTGGCAGATGCTCCAGCAGCTATGGCGTTGGTCACAATTGAGAAGATACTGTAGACGACTGCCATGATGCCCAATAAAATACCGAGATTTTTGAAAGTATAGAAGTAGAGGTAGGTTGATGTTCCAATGTTCTTGATGTCGTCAAACGAAGTGCAGAATTTGATGCTCTCCTTCTGGCAGACAAACCCGCAGCAAGGACATACCTTCCTGCTTTAGCCATACTCCTCCGCTAGACTTTCGGCCTAGCTAATTTTGGTCTTCATATCTTCCTTTGTCTAAAGATCGTAGTTGCCGAGCTTCATGGCCTGCGCGTGTAGCTAAGCAAACTCTGTGCTGGGATAGACCAGATACATTCCTATTAATTTCTAAAGCTCCTACTGATCAGATGGGTCTGACTTGTTGAGTTGAATGCCCAGTTCATGGAAAGGGTCGAAGTCGAATTCTTTGCTATACTGCTTGCTGAGGTTTTTGTGCATTTTCATCTTGGAAGCAGAACTGTTGAGCTGAAGCTATGAGTCCTATTCCTTCTTCATTTCTGCAACTGCAGTCAATTATAATAAGCTTTTGATTTTATCAGACATACTATTAATGCCCCCTATCTTCCAGTAGTCAGTCAAAGTCACGACTCATTTGTCCAACAAGTAGGGTGACTATCATTACCTTATCAATTCTTCCTATTATCCATCCAGTTCTAGTAATATTGTAACTTGCAATAAACCATGCAAATAGCTCCCAATGTCTCCAACAGTACAACTTCCCTTACTCAGTCATGTACACCCAGTAAGGTGCCTTTCTCATTGGCTTCCCAGCCCTCTAAACAGTCGAGAACATTGCTGAGGCCACCGAAGACTTCTATTAACAAAAAATCAAACGTAGATTATAGGATATGCAGCAACCATCAATGTCTTCAGAATGTTTCCTAAGGTGGGCATGAAAAGTACTAAACTAAAGGGCTCCCTCGGATAGAACATCACAATGATCGGTATCTGATCACTCTATCAAGCCGGACAATTCTAGTATGACGAAGATTACGAGCCACAGGCACCCACCCATTCCAAAAAGAAAACCACAAAAACCGTACTATATTCATTATCATAGACGTCCTCTAACGAGTCAATTGACAGCTCACCCGTAAAGAAACACCCTCTCTACCGACTGTACTCACCGGCCAACCCTGTCCTCAAGGAGGAGTACACCATCCTCACCATGGAGTAGTTCAAAAAGATAGCGAGTCGGTAGGAGGAGGAAATAATAAAGGAAAGAGTGAGAGAATGGATCGATATAGGCTATCATATTCATGTCGCTCAAGCCTTCAAAGTTGAGCAGAGTCATGGCAGGATGCTAATATTTCTGGAGAAGCTTAAAGGCAGGACCCTCAGAGATCTCATCTCCTAAGGCTTTTTCTGTGATAAGAATAAATACCTGAACTCCAAAAGACTGATGAACTGCTTCCTTCAGATAGCTGTAGGGCTCAACTATATTCACAAGCGAGGATATATCCATCATAATCTCATTCCTGACAACATCTATGTTTAGAATGAACGAATTCTCAAAATAGGCAACATTTGCAGTGTCAACTATGTCATGTCTAAAATTGCAAAAAATTTTTGTGTAGGAGGATCGCCCTAGTATTGGTCCGTCGAACAGGGATCCATTTACAACTCGCTGAAAGATCGAGCCAAATAAGGAGCTTATCAACAGTCGATGAAGTTGCTCCCTGCTGTTAACAACAAGTCTGATCTGTATCAGCTAGGTCTGATTGTGGCTGAGTTGCTCTTCTCGAGGAGGTTGTGGCCAAGAGGAGACAAGTTCAGCTACTCAGATCTCCAGGCCAAATTAGAGGAGTCTTACTGCACCAAGGAAACAGCCAATTTTGTTGCAGATAAAGTAATCGAGCTAGTGGCTTCGAGACCTGAAGAAAGAAAATCTCTCTATGACCTCATTCCTTAAATTCTCGATTTTTATGCCAAAAACTTCAGAAATGCGGAGGACCTTCTCTGGTGCCGTTTCTTCGACGAGCAAAAGTACGAATCCGACCTCCTCAACAACAAAGCTGTGGGGTTGTACTTATCAGGCAACGAGGCTGAATGCTAGAAGGCATGGATGCGAAGTGTCCACAGCAACCCTCAAAATTTAACAGCCCAATTCAACTTCAGCCACTTCAAGCGCATGAAGCGAATCATTGACGACAAACGCCTGAACAAAGATCTGATGTTACAGCCGTAGTAACGTAAAAGAAACTACTACAATCTCATTTCTAACTTGGTGATGCTTCCTCTGCTGAAAGAGCCATTCAAGACTTACAACTTCAACCCGAAGTTGTCCAAGCAGAAGGAAATTGAAGTGTTATCCAATATCATCGAAACTTTGTAAAAATTCAAAAAGCCCAAGGACTACTGCTACATGAGAAAGTACCACCTCCATGGACACAAATTTGATGAAGCTTATATAGTTGAAGATTATTTTGTGGGTAGGGTCAAGGGCAGAAATGTCTTCTACTCCTTCAAAGTGACAGGAGATATCAAGTCTCACACCTATGTGGAGATCAAAGCTAGCAAATAATCGACCCAGAATGAGGGTAGACAGGCTTTCAGCAACGTTGATCCGACCAACTGCTACCTGGCGATGAGCGACAACTCCTATCTCTGTATTTTCAAAATAAAGCCAATCGAGGAAAACGAAATTCACTTAGAGATCGGGGATTACGGCAGTGCAATCACGACCTTGGCTTTTGACCAGAAATCCGAAGTCCTGGGCGTCGGGTCAAGCGAATTCACAATAAAATTGATCAACATAGCAAGCAAGAACATCCATAAGGTGATCAACATCGGTCAAAAGTTCATCATAAAAAATTTAGCCTACTACGACAGAAACACTTGTATCGGATATTCTTACGAAAGAGCTATAACATTCCACAGAATAGAAAGTGGCAAGCAATTATTTCAGATAAAAACAAGTGCATTGATCGTTAACTACAATCTGTTGGAAATATCCCTAAGCAACCACTTGCTGATAGCACATACAACCGAAAAGTTCGAGATCTGGAATGTGAAGGATAAGGTCCTATTGAGAAATATCGAGATAGACGAGGCTCCTAAGATTGAAGGGTTTTTTACCAATAGCAGCAAAAAACTGGTCATTCACTTCACCAAACATGTCATCAGGATATGGAACTACTCCAACGGACTCATCCTCAAAACATACCGCTCGCCTCTAGCCTATCTCTGGATCCATGTCGATCCATAAGCCAAGTATCTCCGCAGCCTCGACTCAGAGGGAAACTATGTCACTCGCAACATCGATTTTACATAATTCATCAAATACTTTTAGGGAGTCTGCGTCCCCAATGAAATCTGTCTGACTGATTAAAGAGAGGAGTATAGTGAGGAGATCACTCAATATGTCAACTTGGGTCGCCAGCTGATCGAAAATTTGAACGAGTACCGGTTGAACGAGCAGGAGAAGAAGGTCTCTCTGGACAAAATGTACAAATTGGGGGAGCAAATCAAGAGCACCTTTTTCTTCCAAGACAAAGACGACATCAAAACTATTTTTTTGTATCTCAACGCAATCCGACAAAGTTAGGACAGGTCGTCGAGGATTAACAGCTATTCAGAGGAGTTTGTTTTCACTTCCCACAAGGAATAGTTCATCACTGCTGTTAGCAATTATTTGGACGGGAGCTGGCTTATCGGGTAATCTGATGGAAGCATCAGGCTGGTTTCCACTCCTGACCAGCTACACTTCAGCATCAAGCCGAAGGCCAGCCCTGTGGCTTTTCTTCACCTTCAGCCCACCTCCATCTTCATCGGATATCACTCATCCTGCCTATTACTATAAAGAGATTCCCTCAACATCGTGGTTCAGCACTCAGCATACCACAAAAAACCGGTCAGGATGGGTCTTGTGTTAAGTTCAATTTTACTCACAGGGGACGAGGATGAGCTGGTTCTATTTTGGAACAAGGACAAAGTCCGTCGCTATCAGATTCCTGTAAACAAAGGAGACATTGTAGGCAAAAGGTTGATTTTGGCTGGCTTTGACAACAGAGTTCGCATATACGACGTGCACTCATAAACGGGCATATCGAAAACACATGTTTTTGTGGGCCACGTGATGAACATATACAATCTGATGGTCATTGACGATGGAATCTTCACCAGCTACTCCTATGATGGTACCATCAGGTGGTGGAATGTCCAGGTCAAGGCCTGTTTCAGCTTCTTCAATGTACCTATTACATTACCCAGTTCAAAAAATATTTCAAAAACGATAAGATTCTTAGCGTCGACATGCCCAAATTTTCACTATAGGAGGAACGACACGCCAAATTTAACAGATAAGGCTGTGCTTTGCTGCTCCTGAACAGCAGCGAGATTGTTGTATTTGACACGATGCGCAAGGAGGTCAAGTGGCGTCTCTAGTTGCCAGAAGAGGTAGTAAAAGTATTTTGGACAAATTACCCTAACACCTTTGCAGTGGTGACTAATGAGGAGTGCCTGGTCTACAACATATACTGGCGGTACATGATCCTCAAGAAATGAATGATAATATATAGTTCACTTATAAGAGCAATGTCGACAGGCGTAGTACATATCCTATTCAGCTGCAAATGGAAAACCCCGAGCCCTTCCTCCATGACCTCCATGGAAAGGTCATCAGTGTCATGCTCAAATGGGGATGGGAACTGCGAGGCATCCTCCAATCTAAAGATTAATACATGAACCTCCTTGTACCTATGCATCTACTCAGCTCACCAACGCAGAAGAGGTCGTCAACGGCGAGAGCAAGGGCGAACTGGGAGAAATTCTCATCAGATGCAACAACATCCTGTACATTCGTGAGAGCAACTGATCTGTATGTATGCCTATGAACTATAATAATATTCCATGGACCGCATCGACCGCTAAATTAGTCAGGCCGAGACCTAAGCCCTTCAAGCACAAAATGCCACCCTGCTCAAACAAAACTAACTCCTGAAACAGTAACTCTCTCAACTCAAAACCTTACACAATCAAACCCAAAAAGAGCTGTCTGTCTACAAAAACATCGTCCTAAAAAATAGCAACGACAGCTAAGTTCTGGAGATGCAACATCAGCGCATATTTGAGCTGGAGACCCAGTTGGAACTGGCTCAGGGGAAGTATAACAAAATGGTGAAAAGTGGAGGCTCCAGCCAGATGACTGAACATGCCCTGAAATGTAAATAATATGAGAAGAGGCTGAAGGATAGCGAGACATAGTATCAGAGACAGGTCAACACTCTCAAAAGTAAAATAGTTAAGCAAAGCGCCATGGAACTAATAGAGACGAAAAGGTATGTCACCTCTCCTACAGGAGAAGTTAAAAAATCAACTAAAACTGTCGGAAAGTTTGTCTGATATTGATTGTCTTCTCATGAAGGAATATCGAATCACTTAGCTATTTTGTGGTTATTTAGCTGCTCCAGTACCTTTATCAGAGCCTGGGTTCCTAGTCGACCTCCTCCTTGAGCCTTGAGACTCACATATAGCTGCCTGACGATGCTCAGGCAAGGAAGAGACAACTCCATCCTGTCGCATTCCTCCAGAGCAATTCCCAAATCTTTGATGTAATGCTCTACATAAAATCCAGGGTCGTAGTTGCCGTCAACTGCTCTTCTGCCCAGAACAGTCAAGGCTGTTGAACTGGCAGCTCCCAAGGCAATTGTGTCGATAGTTTTATGCAAATCGAGACCTACTTTGCTTGCGTAAAGGAGACCTTAGACTGCTCCTGCCATGTTTCCAGCCAATATGATCTGGTTGGTCATCTTTGTATGCTGACCCATACCTGCTCCACCGCAAAGGTTGACTGCTCGACTGTACTTCTCGATTATCGAACTAACTTTGGCCAGAATATCGTTGTCTCCTCCACACATAGTCACCAATTTGCCTTCCCTGGCGCCCACATCACCTCCAGAAACGGGGGCATCAACACTGCCGATTCCCAACTCGCTGGCTTCCTTGTAGATCTGTTGGGCCAAGCTAGGTTTACTGGTTGTATGGTCCACCAAAATAGCTCTACATTTCAACAGCCTTACCCCTTCTTCATGTACCTCAAGATGCCTGTCTATCCAAGCACCATAGTCTCGACATCCTTGGGGAATCCCAACATCAGGAAGAGCACATCGACCATTGATGCGATTTCTTTGGGTTCTGCCCAAGTGGCTCCCAAATCAAGGAGAGGCTGTGCTTTGGCTGCAGTTCGGTTGAAGACTGCTAGTTTATAGTTGGCATTGAGCAAATGCTTGCACATGCTGAGTCCCATGACTCCTGTTCCGATCCACCCTACGCTCAAGCTCATTGACAATATCTTATAATATTCAATCTTAAATCTATCAGAATAATGTTTGACGATATTTGTAGAAATCACTTCTCCCGCCTTCTGTAAAAAAGCACATAGGAATACGCACTCACCACGTCGTTCTTGCCAATCTGCGAGACCCGGCTGTCATTGAACTCATACCACCTCTTATCCAAGAAATTTTGGCAATAGGCTGTATAGTGACCTCCGTAGAGACTGCCGTGATGGTTGATCACACCGTAGAGATCGTACAGCAGAGGTTATTTTTTAGCATTTGCTGAATATCAAGAAAAGTACATAGAATGTAAGGGCCAATGTCCAGGCCTTAGAGAGGGAAGTCGATGGGTACGATGATTTTTTTGTGCCTGCTAAACCTCTTGAAGGCCAGTACTAATATTTTATTTGTTTTGTAGACTTCCATTTGTTTTGTGGCTTCCTTGTGATCCTTGCATTTATTACAGTAAACAGTGTTCTCCTTCTCTAACCTCTCCTTCACTGAAAAATTTTTGAAGCAGTCGTATAAACTCAAAGGAGAATCCTCAGCCTCAGATAGCCTTCTGTTAAACCCTTAGTGATATCCCTCCACAAAAGTTGACAGCTTAAGCTTGCGGCGATACTGAACAGTTATCAAAGTGAAGGGAAAGTTTTTAACAGCTGACGGCCGCTCGCTATTGACCAACTCCCCATACGTGCTTCTGGGAGCCCCTTTTTCCAAGCCTCTTTCAAGTGCTTTGTAGATAGCAGCCTCTCGACCTGCTTGTCCTGAACTTTTAGGGTATTTGACAAACCTGGGATATGTTGATTTTTCCTTGTTGAGCTCAAATTCACACAAAATGAGTTCCTATTCTTTCTTTATGACGGGAATTTGCAGGAAAAATAGGATATCTTCGAAATTGATATTGCTTATTTTTTCATCAGAATCGTAGACTTTGTTAATGCTGAACTTGTCAGAATCCAGAGACAGAAACAACAAACGTTCAGGATGGACCACCTCTCTTGTATTCTAACGGACCTCCCTGTAGAAGGTATCATTGTATTGCCTTGCAAATTAACGAGCTATGCCTCTGAGAGTTGTCATGTTGCTGAACTCAATCGATACCTTTATGGCTCCCTTTTCGAGAATGGTCGGCACGAAGTAAATGTAGCACTATCTGTTGGAAGGAATGTGCAGAGATATGAGCAGGTAGGGATCGAAGCAGACACTGATTTTATCGCAAGTACCACAGATGACAGTTGATTTGTATTGACCCACCATCAAACTTCTGATGAAGGACTGAATTCTCTTTGAGTCGTTGTACTATCGCTACTTGCTCATCTCCTCGTCAGGCTTGATATCATCTCCTATCTCGAAAGTCTCCTTCTTCTTCACCAAGTTCAGATCTTCCTGAATGCCGTCTATCAGGTAGCTGATAAACTCTTGTGAGTCTTGCTGGCCATATCCTGAAAATTGAGTAGCGAACTCTCCAATTTTCTTTTTTAGCTTGGTAGGGGCTAATGAATCGCTACTCCCCGTCCACATTTATCTGATCAGCTCAGCATAAGCACATGCTAAGTTACCTTTAGTTCCCAAAGGATTTGAGCTGTTGATGTGACTTTTAAACTCGTCCCTCATGAAGTAGTCAGTCAGCTCCTTGGTATTACTCAGGCATTGCAGTCCGCTGTTCATGTAGCATGTGTTTCCTAAATTTTTAAGACCTACCACCCCTTTCCTGCCTCCATAGGCTTTCTCTTCAAGGTTAAATTCCTTGAAAGTCACCGGCCTTCTTCTTTGGTGCTCTTGCTCAAGCTCACATTTTGCCTTATGGTATCTCCAATCCTCCTTGAGACAGTCCAAATTACAATACTTGACCAACTTGCATTGACAAAATTTCAAGTCTTCAGTCTTTCCGCACCTCTTGTTGGCACACTTTTCCACCTTGTTTTTTCCTTTCACATATGGATCTTCTCCTTTTCCATAGATCATGTATATATATCTTTTTCCTATGGTGTCAATCTCGTCAAAAATTTAAGAGTCAGTCACTGGTTGAGGCTCCTTTCCATCGTCCAAACAGATTTGTCCCTTGTCCCATAAAGCAGCTAGCTTGTTTCTCAGGCCCTCCCAATTTTATTTTTTTGTGATTTGCACCCACACATACTGCCTCTTCATGGTCCTCTGCTTATCGTACCTCGCAATTTCTATTCTTTTCAAGTGGACCTCCGTGAATATTTCATGAGGCTTGTCAATATAGGAAATGTTGAACCTCTTAATATCGATCCCTCCATACCTTTCTTTCAGGAACAACCAACATTTTTTGGGAATGACTTCGTAGTCGGCGCAGGGATAGACATACCTGTTGGTGTAATCTTTGTTGCTTCGAGGGTCAAAGTAGATGTTGTAGAGGTTGTCAACGATGTCGAACTGGGTGATCGGACCTGGATGAAATCTCTATCTCGTAAATTTATCACCCGCTGTTGCGTACTCCTTCCAAGCCTCGTACCATTTTTTTGAGACGAGGAACATCGGCATACCCTCCATTATTAGCGATCTGTCGTCTTCTTCCTTAAGCAATCTTTCAAAATCCTTGCGCTCATTGCCTATGACTTGAGTCCTGTCCATCATGGGAGATTTGTCGATCTTTTTGGAGACCAGACCCAATATTTCTTCTATTTATTTGGTGTATTTGCTCAAATTTTCCACATTTTAGCGTCTCAACTTCGATATCAATGACTCTAAACCTTCGGGACGAAACTCTCCTTTCAGGTAATGAGCCTTGAATTATACAAAGCTGGCCTCATAGACTACTTTCATTGTGCGGGAAGTCTTGAGTCTGTTTGCCAACTCAATGGCCTAGTTGAGTCGATCGTTGAGGAAGTAGGCCTTGGCAAGTAGAAGTTGCACTTCCTCTGGTTCTTCGTGGGAGCGGCGACCTTCGCGACTCTGTTAGCTGTACTCGACAGCCATCTCGAAATTGTTGTTGTAGAGGTATTCTGCTAGCTTTGACAATCTCTGAGTCATCAGATTAACATTTATACAATTTTATAAAAGTTCTTATCTATGCGAAAATCAGCCTTTTTTGCGGTCCACTAATTTTTTGTACCAACTTGGAGGCTCATTGACTGGAACCTTTTGTCCCCCTCCTCCACTCATAGACAACTGCCCTGTTTTCCTCATCGAAGTGCTTCCCAAAATATCCCTGATGTCCTCAATAGCAGCGTTGATCTGGGTTGCTGAAGTGGGTCCTCTGGTGAGGTCAACCAAAATATTTTGAATGTTGGCAATGCTTTATCTTTTGACAAGCAATCTTTCCACATCTCGCTCTGCTTCTTCAAGCTGACGCTTCAATTCCCTGTACTACTCTCTGATGTCATGGTAGTTCTGGTCCAGCTTCTTGTTCTCGCTTCTCAGAGCGAGGATCTCTTTTTCTTTTTCCTAAATGTTTCCCACAAGATAGCTGTAGGGTTGGTTAGCTTTGTCAAGCAATGAACGAGCCACCTTCAACTCATTGTTGGCCTTTTCAAGCTCATCCTCCCTCCTTCTCAACAGTTCTAAAGTCTACTCATGCTCCTTTTGCTTGGCTTGGAGCCTCTGAGCAAGTCCAAGGGCTTGCTGAATGCGTCGCTTATTGGAGCTAGGAATCGAGTTGAGAGTGCCGGTGAAAACAGAGTTGTCGTTGGGGTTTATTTTTGCCAAAGAGAGCACAGCTTCGTCGATTTCTCTTTCGATGACCTCGTAATTGGCTAGTTGTTCCCTCAACACTGCGACCTGTGCCTTCAGAGAGCTCATTTCTTACTTGCCATTGGCTTATGATTTGTAGTACTCTCCCTTGACAAGATTTAGCTTTTATCTCAGCATTTCATTTTCCAACTTGTGCCCGTTGAGATTTCCAAGGGTCTCCTGATATATATGATTGACTCTCTCTAGCTCTTCAGTTCTGATCTTGAGTTGAATTCTGGTTTCCGATAGATCTCCATCAAATTTTCTATGGAAATCTCTGGTGTCGATCATCAACTGCTCGTGTTCCTTGTTCTTTTCTCTGAGATTTCTCTCGGTGACTTCCAACCTGATATCCTTCTCTTCGATGCTTTCTTTCAGGAATCGAATCTGTTTCTCGTATATGTCCACCAAGTTATTCTTGGCCATCTCCAGCTCATGGTGATGCTTTTCCTTCAACTCGGAAATTTAACGATAGATCTTTTGTTCGTATCCTGCCACTGAGTCGGTCTTCAGGTTCAGAAGCTGTTGAAGATATTCCTGAGATCGATTTTTTTCGTTCAAAAGCTCAGATTCCAACCTGTCCAATCTATCCTCAAGTCTTCTGTTTTTCTCCAGCAGCTGAATATTCTCCTTGGTCAAATATTCCTTATCTTGGCTCAAAAGATCAAGCTTTCTTCTCTGGCTTTCTTCATGGCTCAACTTGGTACCCCCTGGAGCAGTCTGAGTTGCCTGCTTATCATAGAAGCTCATCTTTTCTTCCATGAGATCTTTCTCCTGTTTGGTGAATTGATAATCCCTCAGCAACTCGTCATATCTTGCTCCCTTTTCTCTCAACAACTCAGTCTCTTCTCTTAATTTGTCAAGCTCAAGTTCCATACTTCTGCGGTTATTTTCATAATTCAAAGTGTGCCTTTTTTCGTCGTCATCCTTGCTGGATAAAAGACGGCTGTAGTGCTCCAACTAATTTAGCAAGCTGTGTTGCTTGTCATTAAGTATCTTGATCTCCTCTCTAAGTTTGTTTGCCTCACGCTTGTGATACTCCATATCTTTCTTCATGGGAGAAATCAGCTCCCACACATTTACCATGATCCACTCTGAAGGAGGCAATTCTTTCTCTGGCAGATCTTTCAGTCTGATATAGACCGATTATGAAGCAACGCCGCTCATCATTTATCTAACTCTGTAGATGGCTTCTTTTATTAGTGGAATTTGGCCTTCTGTCTTTACCACCATGGATCTGGCGTTTCTGAGCTCAGTTAGAACCTTTTCCATCTCTAGCTGATGTTCAGACTCAATTCTATACCTCTCTACTTCCATCAATTTATCTCGATTTGCCAGCTCTCCCTGTAAAAAGGCCAGCTGTTTTTCCTTCATTGAAAGTTGTTCTTCGTATATGTGCCTAAGCGAGTCATTTTCGTAGCTGTTGTGAACTTGTGGCAATCGAGGTTGTGTGATTCTGTCGTTAGGATTCGGAACGATGTAGTCTTCTTGGCCATCATCGTCAAGAGGAATACCACCTTCGTGAAGCATTCTTAGCTCTTCGAGAGTGAGGGCTCCAGGAGGAATATTGTACTCTCTCAGCAGTCTGTCGTAATCGTTACTCATTTAAAAAAGGAATATATACTCAGGGAGCTGTTAGCCCAAATAACTCATCTGAGCAAGCTTATGAAAAAAATCAATGGCAACATTTTTTTTTGGACGTTACGTTTTGCCTGTTGGGTAAAGAGCCACTTTTGAGCACCATTGAGTGAGAACGGCTGGTTCTGGTATCAGGAAGAAAACTATTGGGTTCGTCTGGCTGAACGAGGCATTTGAAGTCGGGGTTGGACTGATACTTTTTATAGAGGATGTTGGCGGCCTTATCGAATAACTCCATCACAGCATGTTTACTAACTGAATGTTCTGACCAGTCTTGGCGCTGGTCTCAATGTACAAGGCGCAGTCTATTTTCCGGGCAAATTACGAGGCCTGCTCCTGACTGACCTATCTTTTATTCTCTATATCTGACCGAGCTCCTATCAGGAAGAGAATAACTTATTGGTGAGAATTCTATCTTAGCTATTCAACCCAGACTACCAGCTACTTGAAACTATCAGCACTATCTAGGGCGAAAACCAGAAAAACAGCTGCTATTCCCTTGTAGAAGGTTCTGACTAGCGATCTGAAGAATTATTGGCCAGCCTACATGGTCCATGACTTACTGTGTCCCAGATTTGAAGGCGGGCGAGGGTGTTGGGTGCGACTTAGACTACCTTGGTGGCAAATTAGACTCCAACCGTAACATGGTAGCTCTCGCAGAATTATCCTTTGATGTATCGGGTGATGAGACTGCTTTTTCCGACCCCTGAATGTGGGAGTGAGTACCTTGTGCTCCGAGGACGATTAGCTTAAAGTTGACTGAGCTCTACATTATAATATGAGAGTTATACTATAGATATGATCCAATCAGTGTCAGTGCTTTATCTTTTTATCGTGTACATTGTCCCAACTCTTCTTCCCGATCGACTTCAGTCCTATCTTGATGATCAGGAAAGTCCAGAAGAGGTGCATCCCGTAGAGAACTATGGCCATTACCAAAATGTAGTTGTACTCGAACCAAATCATCATCCAGCTGTCGTTCTCCGTTGGCCTGTTCAGATATAAATTGGTCAGGCAGCAGAATGGAAAAACTACAACTCTCATCCACACCCAAATGAGGATCATGAATATGTATGTAAGGTTGCTGACCCATTTCTTGGCACAGTCCAACTCTATGTAGAAACGGGCAAAGGCCATCAGAATGTCACTGGCGTCGTGAATGATAAGCACGACAACTCCGTCAGTGACCTGGTTGCTCATGATTGAAAACATTATGAGAGATACTGCGATAGAGTGGTGCAGGCAGTACTCGTGGAATTTCAACTCTATTTTCCTCTTTATGATGATTATCTCGAACAGAGAAAAGAAATGGATGCCCAGCTGGATCATGTAGTACAGCTCTATCCTGAAACGACCCTCAGCAGGCCAGTTGGGGTAGTCTCTGTATATTTGTGAGCACTCGCCAGCTCCTCCCACAATTCCAGGGAACCAATACTCGTTTCTAAATAGGACATACCCGAGAACGGTCATGGTTGTGTAAAATATTGAATCGTTTGATAGTTTGAGAACGGACCTTAATTTTCTGACCCTTTCCTCTCCTTCGTAACGGGAATGGACCATCTTTTCCATGCGGTTTCTCATGAAATATGACCAGGAGTATTTCATGGTCTAGGTTAGGGGAGAAGTACGAATATGCCAATGAAGCCAATCAAACTCCATACGAAGGAATCGACCGAGAAGACGTAAAGATTTTTCTAAAAGGCAAAATTGCGGAAGTTGAGGTAGCCTTTGACGCAGAAGAGGAGGATGAGCGTTACACAGATGTTGACGTACTTAAAGATAGTTTCACTTGTAAGAACCTTCTTGCGAGGAAGAGCATGTTCTGTCGCGACCTGCATTCCCTATGACGACATCTCAATAAAACTTATATCCGTCAAATATTCAAAAAATCACAAATTAATAATTCAAAATTCAACAAATAGGTTCAATAACTCCCTTCTCCTGATCCTTCAGCTGCTCCTACCAACATACTTCTCACCTATTCCTCTCATCACCGTATTTTTGAGAAGGCTTTCTGAGTCTTACTGAAGGTTTAACTTTGAATACTGACGAAACGGTTGAGGCGAGAGTATATCACAAAGATCATATAATTTGCTTATTGTCGAAAAGGTTCTTGATGCAGTACATCTGCACGATCGAGGTCACCAGAATAACGATCAACTCGAAGGCAGTCAGCTTGAGCATTTCTTCATCATACCTTTCTTCTTTTTCGAGAAATCCCCACTCCCACTTGTTCATCCTCGACTCGCTCCTCATGCTCTGCTGGTACTCCTCATAGATGGTCTGAAGCTTCTGGGAAGCTAAGGTGAAGTGCTAGTTCTTGACTGCTCCTGCTGCTACTGCTGCCAGCTCTTGAGGCTCCTTTTCCATCTATAATTGGGCCAATATTGGCACTCCATTGTTATTTGTTAATCTAATAAATTTACTATCCTTGTCGAAAATAATACTGAATTCCCGTAAGACGTAGACCTTTCCAAGCGGTAGGTAGGACCCATAGAAGTCAGTTTTGCTCTAGAGTTAAACGTAGCTATCTTCGTCAGGGTTGCTTATTGCCGAAGGATCATCTCCAGTGCTGTAGGTAAATATGCTTAGAATGAGGGAATAACTGCGACGATTGCTTTCAGGATGCCCTAGGCTCCATTTGAACTCGAAAGTTTAAGCAGGTTTAAGATGGATGGCAAAACTTTCCAAATTGCTATACATTTTCTGGTTTTGCATCTCCTTCAACTCGTCTGATATCCACTTGTTGATGCTGCCTTCCGTATGTGATTTCCTATCCTTTTCTTAGACCTCTTCCAGGTACTATTAGTTGATCTCCCTCTCAGGCAAAGATATTTTTTCAGGAGAAACCATATTGGAAGGGTCAGGAGTCACGTCGTAGCTTTACTATTCGACATTGGGAGGCGGCTGGCTGGATATGATTTTTGTGAGAGCAAGAGCAACAACAATAAACAGAAATTTCATGAACTTGAAATTAATAATAAATCTTGAGACAACTTTCCCTCACGATCACCATTTTATGAGTTAGCAAATCAAAATCTTAATAGAAACATAAATTTATCATTTTAAGTCTCACAGCTCATCAACTGCTACAGGCAAATCTGGAAGCATATTTTTGGTTCTACTAATTTCATATGAAAAGAGCTCGTTGCACTATTATGGACTCATGTCAATAAGATCGCATATTTTGGGCTATTGGTCAAAGGAGAACAATTTTGTCAGGAGTGTCATCATCTCATCTATGCCCTTTTCCTCAGAAAAATCGTCCAAAAGTCTTAGCAAAGAAAGCAGTTTGTCGACCTTCGTGTACTCTCCCCAATGCCCAACAAATAATATGACATCATCTCCTTTGGACATGCCCCCTCCGTTGATGACTTGGTAGTGGTATATGGAAATCAGGGTTGCCTTTAGCTTAGCTTCCTCCTGAGTTGATTCTTAGAGATCGAATATCCTCAATAGAATCATGCCGATTGACTTAGACTTGAGAAGAGTTCGAGTGCTGGTCATCAGCTTTTTTAACATACAGAAGAACATAAGGCTATTGTTACGAAGCTCAGCCTCAATCATGCCTTCCACATTGTCAAGCTCATGACGTTTGAGGGTGATTATACCACTCTCAAAGAGCAAATTTAAGTTCCAGCAACCCATACTGAACTCCTCCAACTGATCACTCCTCAGCATACTATTGAGAATTATTTACTTGACCTTTTCTGTCAGAAAAATAAACTATTGTGCCTCAAATTTGACGTAGTTGTATCTGGCTATGTAGTAAATTAGAGTCACAGCTGTTCTCATAATCTCACTCCTGACCTACTTGTTGCTCAATAGCTCTTGTCTTTCGAATACACAATTGATAAGCAACACAATGTTCGGGTTGAGCTTGTTGACAAGATAGTACATGGTCACTCCATTGTTACAGGCTAGCGAGACCTCCGCGATGAAGCTGAGGACATTGATGACGATAGTTAGATCGTTGTCTAGGACAAGGGAGAAGGGAAAGCCTTCCACGAGTCGATTGAATTGCCGCTAAAATAGACTTTTGTTTTAAAAACACCGCTTTTTCATAAGCTTAATCTTGAATTCCTCAGCGCACTTGCTCAGAATGTAGCTGCATTCAGCATTTATGTCCAACTGATCACCGTATGCATTCAGGATGTAGATCAGCACGTCAATGCATGTCATTTCCCTATACTGTGGACCGAATTTCATCTCTGCCAATTTTGAAGTGCCAAAGTCTATCCCTCTGATAAGAAAATCCAGACAGTCATATTTCCTCATCACCTGCTCGATTTTCTGAATTGTAAACCTGACATCCTGAGCATTACTTTAGTATATAGCGAATTTCCGAAGCCCTTCCAAATGCGGGATGAGCATTTCCATCTAAGTTAGGATATAATTTACCGACTCTTCCTTGCTGATACACAGCATCATTTATCTGCGGAGGGAGAAGTAGCTATGAATTTGTGCCCTACGGATCGTCTTTCTCTGGTGCTGATGTAGCGCGCTTGCTTGATGACTCATTTGATATTATAAAAAGTGGGATTAGTCAATATCACATAAGGCATTTGTTTATCATTCAATACCAAGTTGCCACTAAGCTCTTCAATAAGTCATAGTCCACCTTATACTATGAGTTTCCCTCGTACAGGTAGGCCCGCTTGCATGATTAGAATGTTAAGAGGAGGAGCTGCTTGAACGGTTAGAAATCGTGATTGTCGAAAAGGACAAAATTATTAGAAGGAATTAGAGATAACATTTTGTATATTTTGTGCCTCAACCTGTTGTAAAAGTCGATCTTTCCTGAGTCAACAATCTTCTTCTCTTGTATTTTGTTCTTTGATTTGCTCTTCGAACAGATCACCTCAACTTCCTCCTTCCCAAGAGTCTCAAGCACTATCCGGTGAAGCTCTCTTATAATTTTGCTGAAATTGCCCTTGAAAAACACCATCTGGGGATTGACTGTCGCCAGTTCAGTGAGAGCATCAACAATGGCCTCTCTCTTCTGTGACCTCAGATAATAGACCCACCTCTCTCCGAGCTCAATGATGACAACTCCTAAAGCATTCTTTATGACCACATTTTAACCATCCTCGACTGCAAAATTTTAGTTCTTGTCCTCAGTTTTGCTCATCTACTTACAGTTAAGCCAAGTTACTACTTATTTGCTGAGGAGAAGCCACCACCTTTAGACTGTCAAAATGCATTTTCTACCTAACTAAGTCGATATCTTAGGCAGCAAGTACCTCAGAACAGGTTCAGCTCCCCTGTGATTCATGTAATACTGAGCCAATTCTTAGTAATCCAACTGGCTCATGGAGGTCAATTCCAGGAGTGTGAGAACTAACTCCAGATTGTTTTTGTTCCGAGCAATGATGGTGGTCTGGAGAGCTTTCAAAGAATCTTTCAGTGACTGATTAGAGGTGAACCGAAAGAGTGACAGAGTGCAGCTGAGCCTGATGATATAAGATTGTTATCCAATCATGTTAAGCACTTTTTCTACCAACAGTATACTGTTTTGCGTCTGTTTGATCCTGCTCCTCATATTCTCTGCTCCTTAACTCTGCTGCTTCACTGCAAAATAGCAGTCACTAATCAGCTCGATAGACAAGGCTATCAGAAGCTACTCCTCGATGTAGTTGGCCTTCAATGATTTGACTGACTCTGATTTACTTGCTAAAGTCGTGAATATTGTATTCAGGAATGTCGAGTTGTCAGAATGAGAATGTTTACTCATTAGGAATTTAAGGATACAAAGCAGCTGGATGTGGCTATAGAGTTGGGTCACCGACATATTCAGAGCATATTCATACTTAAGAAGTTCATCACTGAAGTACTGCACTAATCTATCTATGTTTTCATGAGTAAAACTGTCAATATATTTACCAACAATGCCTATAATACTGGGCTCTAGCTCAAAAAATGGCATGAGCTCAGCCAGCACTCTTGCAAACTATCTCTCGTATTCTTCCTTTAGACCCTTATTCGGGTAGTTGTCTTCAGTGTGGCTGGCAGTCAATTTTTCAAGAGGAATGGTCGTCGCATGGAAAGGAATGGTGATCAGATGGTGATTTTTGCTGATTGAGAATATATGTTGCAAGAGGTCGATGCTCACCGTGAATAGCTGATCGTTCTCATCAGTTGAGAGATGGATGGAGGAGTTGAGGTAGTTGAGCTTTTTAAACTATCGCTTCTTGGAGTCAAGGTTGACATCCAATTTTCTCAAATATTTGGCTGATGAAATGTAAAGCTACCTATATGATTCCTCAATCATGCTTTTTTGGTAAAAATTCAGCTGATTGATGTCAATGCTGAGTTCGCACATCTGGGATAAAAGGATCACCTTTCCAAACAGTTCCTTTCTAATATCTTAGCTACTTTCTTCCTGACCCTGACTGACCAATTGGCTCAAATCTAACTTGTTTTGTCCATTTTACAAAAAGAGAGAAAGAAGGGTGTGACAAAGGGGCTCCACTTTGTTCCTGAATCCGATCTCATATTTGTATAAAACATCGCTGAGGTGTTCCACATCTACCTTCAATCTTTTTAGACATTCATTCACAAATTTCCCATCGCCTTCCCTCAAATGCCTGTTTTTTTTCAATAGCAAATCCATCGTATTCAGGCATAAGCCAAATTATCTGATACTAATTTTGTCAGCTTTGAGGATGTTGCTGCATAAAGAGTACTGTTTGGGGTATATTTCCTCAACTTTGAAGTCCTCTCTTGTAGCTAAATTTGAGAGAAGGGTGAGGTTGAATTAGAGGAAAATGCCTCTGAGGTCGGTCATCTTTTGGGATTGCTAAAACACTTGCTTGGAGCTGGTGAGAGTGGCAGACATGAGGACTATGATCTGATCTTTGCTCAACTTGCCTCCTTTGCTGATGACCGTCTTGAACATTACACTCAGAACCCCTACTAATCTGACCCCAAGGTATTCTTCTTTGGCAATCTGACCACCTACACCGCTGATCTCATAAAATTTTTTGCTGACCAAAGCCAACATATCTGTCAAAAAACCCACCTGCATTTGCTGGCTGTTTCCCAGCATATTTCCTAGAGTATTGAGATGGCTTTAGAGCAGCTGAGTATTGAGGGGAGTTTATAGTGGCATTTGGAAGTATTTTATGGCGTTGGTGATGGCAACTATATCTCCTTTGGCGTTCATTATATATTATTCTATTCAATATCTCTCTCAAAGGCCTGGGGAGTGAAGTTCTTTTAGGAAGGTCGTCGATTTAAAGGATGTTTATAAGGATAGTTGATCAATATAATTTTTAAGTTACAAAATGACCTCAGCTTCTTTTTATCGACAGGGCGAGAAGAATCCCTCAGCTGGCATTTACTTCGAAATCCCAGAGGACCAGCTTGGCAAGGAGCTCCAACGCCGCAAAAACAAGGAAGTCAGTAAGGGCATCCAATTAGAAAAACTCGTCTCATAGAACGAATAAATCAAGGCCCTGAAACAGAAAATTCAACAAGGCTATCTCAACAAGGAAAGAGCCAAACAGCTGGCCTAAAAACAAGTCCGCAAGGTCGACTAGCTCGTATTATCCATAACTATCTTAGATTAATGAAGCAGAGTTTGAGGCAGAAATGCTCAAAAAGAAGGAAAGATAGGCCCGTCAGTTGCAGGAAGTGGAAGCCCAGAAGCAGCGAGAAAGATTCGAGGCCAAGCAGCTTCAAAAGCAACAGATGATCTAGAAGGCCGAAAAAGAAAAAGAAGCCTACTAGCAGTACCTCAAGGAAAAATAACAAGTCTAGAAGGTCATGCAGACCCTCATCGATAGTGAGCTCCGAGAGATGTAAAACAAGGACAAGAAAAAGAAAAAAGCTTTCCAGGACATGCAGTAGGCTCTCACTTTAAAAGAGCAGCAAAGACAGGCCGAGATGGAACTCATGCGAAAGTAAGAAGCAAAGTATACGGCATATGCGAAAGAACTTGACTCAAGAGAAGAGGCCGTCAAAAAAGAAAGATCCGAAAGAGAAGAGGCCAAGAATAAAATTTTCTAAAGACTCAAAATTGAGGAGGAGAAAAGAAGAAAAGATGCTGAGGAACTTGAACAATTGAGAAGAGAGCTTCATCAAGAATAATTTGAGGCTCTAATGAGGAGGAAGGAACAATAAGAACAGGAAAAGAGAGAAAGGCAAAGGTTGGAAATGATCAGAGCTGAAAGAGAAGCTAAAGAACGTAAGAGAAGGCAGAAAGAGGAGGAGGAAAGAATGGAAGTTGAGTTCAGAAGAGCCATGATGGACAAGTTCGCCAGAGAGGATAAACTCGAGCAGCTGGCTCAGCAAAAACGAAGAATGAAGGAACTTGAGCACAAAAAGGAGGTCGAAAGAATGTGGCTTGAGAGACTGAACGCCTATCGTGCCGAAAAGGAAAGAGAACAGGAGGAGTTTAACAGGGTGATGGAGAATGCCAAATGGGAGGAGTAAATGATCCAACGTGAGAAATAGAGATTGCTGAAGGAACACTTGCCCAACCTCTAAGGCTTTATGCCAAAGTAGCTGGCCAAGATGTCGAGCACCTTCAACTCACAGGGCAAAACCAACTACGGCTCTAAATTTCACCTCGGCTGATCTAATGACCATCTATCAATACATCATCTATCTTATAACGTATTATAAAACCGATGAACAGCAACAGATTCAGGCCATCAGTCATCAACATCGAATAAGTAAAGCAGGAAGACAATGAAGGGAACATCATCACAATGCCGCCTTCGCCAAGGTTGTCCTCAGGAAAGAAAAGAAAAAAAGTATCGCTGATAAAGACTGGAGAAGAGATGGTGAAATAATCTCACGATGAATTATTAGACTATATAGACATTGTAGATCAAAAAGTGCAGGGCATAATCCAGACCTACGAAGCCTAGTTCCTGACAGCATACAAAGATCACATAAGAAGGGTTCGAGAGGAGATGTAAAGCATCAAAAAAAGATCCCTCAACAATGCCAACAGCTAAACCGCCTTTCTTGAAAAAATAGACATTCTAGAAAAACAACTGAAAGTCTTCAGAGGAGATTCTATGAAGTTGTTTGATAAACTTACCAAAAAAGACAAGGAGATCAACCTTCTCACAATGAAGATCAAATAATTGGAGGACACCGTCAAACAGCAAGAAAAAAGTATGTATTTGCTGGCCAGAAAAAATAAATAAACTGAGGTATGGATCGAACAGGCCAAGTAAAAAATGGCAGGAGGAGGTACAACTCAAAGCGCAAGAGAGCCACCTGTAAGATTCACCAGGTCAGAAAACAAACAATATAACAACATGCATTCAAACTTATCGAATGAGCTGCTGCTGGAGGGAGAGTTGAGACCTTACTCGACCAACATCAAAATGACCAGAAGCAAAAATAAATCCATGAGGCTGGAAAGTCACAGTAAAATATAAGGAAACAAGGGCAGCGATTCTTCCTGGTTTCGAAAAAAGATTCACTAAAAAATAGGTAGCTCCTAGTTAATTCCCGTCGATACTGTCATTGATCTTATTTAATAGAAGAAGGGAACAGATGAGCATAGCAGACGATAGGGCACCAGTAGCAATTCCTTCAGGAAAGCCAGGAGCAACTACATGGTCAGAATGTAGTCCAGACGCAACAGCATCATCGACTCTGATCTTGTCGAAAAGTCAAAGCAAATGGCAGAGATAAATGAGCTGAGAGAAGTATTCAAGAACTGCATTGAGGAAGTAAGAAAAAACATTGTTCGCAAGGGCAACGGACCAGCTCTGAATTTTTTCAAATAAAATAGACCCAAGAGCTACAGTGAATTCAAGAAGGTGGATCGATTCGCTTTGCTATAGCTGTTGGTTAGCAATGAGTCTATCTCCAAGGCTCTGTATCAGCTGATTTTTAATAAAAGCTCTTGATAGCAATATGTGAAACTTGTTAAAATTCATAAAAATCACTCCATGAGTCTTCTGTCTGACTGCGGAGACCCATCCTGACTCTGCTTTCCTTGGGGAACCAGCTAGGCAAACTGGTTTTAAGCATTGAGGTAGACATCCATCAAATCTGCGAAGAGAAGGACAACCATGATGAAGACGATGACCATGCAGATGAAAGCAGTCACTCCCACCTCCAGCACGAAAAACATAAGAATGTAGGCCAATGAGAAGAGAAGCCACTCCAAAATGATAAACACCTTCTCACTTGTCCTCTTTGGCCTTTACAGGATAAACCTGAATATGGTGAAAACTATCTCCAGGCCCAACATCAACAGCACATACCCCCACTGGTCATAAACTGCAGCTGCCAGAATCGTAGCAATCAGCAGTCTTTTGAACATGTACAGTCCACCTATTTTATGGAAGCAGAATCTGACAAAAGAATAGAAGCCATACGCTACGATAAAGGCAATAGCTGCCCCCTTGTTAGCGTCTTAGTAGGATGAATCATAGTTGATGATGTTGTCCTCATACTTGAGAAATGCTACGGCCCAGTAGAAGATGTTCATTGCAAAGAATTAGATGCCTGCGAAGAGAGCTTGCTTCATGATGCGAGGATAGAAAATTTATCTCTTTTTGCAGATTTTGAAGAAAATGATGACGATTAGGGAGATGATTAGCCAAGCTACAAGGAAAACAGCAAAAAGACTGAAGCTGAAACCCGCATTTCTAAGGAAATTAGCATCAAGAGAGCACAATTTATATGGCTCGGGTGCTCCTTAAGCGAAGTACCCATGAGGGATGGCTGCTTTGAAGAAGTTAGGGAACCAACCTCCGTGCATCCACCTCCACCCATAATAAAATTGAGATAGGTAATTTCCTGTGAGGAGGTTGACGTATTGAAAGAAGAAGAAAGTCTGAGCCAGAACGAGTAAGTTGTCGACCTTGTAGAGGAGGTAATTTCCAATGTAGACGAAATGAAGGGCTAGGATGATCCAGCTGAAGATGTACCCGAAGTAAGCTAGCCACCTTCTCATGAAATTCTGATGTGATTGGCTCTATTCCGTCCCGTATCTTGCGTACAGTCCATCCCCATCAGTCGTCTGGTATTGTCCAAGAGTCAGGTCCAGCAGGTTGAAAGGACTGTTGCTCTAGTGCAAGGTATACTTGGGAGAGGAGCCAAAACCACCACTCTAGACACTCTGCATCCTCCTGCCAGTGGCCAACCTGACATCTTGAGATGGGATGAAGTAAGTCACAAAGAAGTTGTCACCGAGGTCATAGACTGCAGCATCGAGGGAGTCATAGCTAGAGAATGAGCGCAGAGGAGGAGATATAGGTGGTGGGGAGTAGCTATTATTGTAAATGATGCCATTTTCGATGTTACCGTTAACGATTGTTCCATTTTAGGGATTGCTGATGGTTCCGTTGGTGTAATTTCCATTGAAGTTAGTTGCATTATCGACTGCACCATTGAGTATTATAGCCTGGTCGGTTGTGCCATCAAAGATCGTTCCTGTGGTGGTCGATCCATTGATAATAGTGTTATTGTTGATGATACCATCAGTCAACTGACCATTGTTGATGCTACTGTTGACAAGATTTCCAGATAAAAGACCCCCTGGAGTTGTACTTCCATCTATGATGCTACCTGTTGGGATGTAAGTGTCAACAAGATGACCGTTTATTATACTGGCATTGTTGATACTTCCATTGAACTGGCTACCCGTTGTGGTTGTTCCATTAATTATGCTGCCTGTTGGGATGTAAGTATCTACCAGATGACCGTTAATTATTGTGGCGTTGATTAGACTACCATTGACCTGACTTCCTGTGGTTGTTGTGCCATTAATTATTTTGCCGGAAGGAACAGAAGCATTGACAATGGATCCATTCAATATGACAGCATTCTAAAGCTAACCGTCAATGATGCCTCCTGCTGTCGTCAGGACATTCACAACATTACCACTTGTGACTGTACCGTTTTCAATGAAACCATCTATGATCTGAGCGTTACTCAAACTGCCATTTATCGCTCCGCCAGTTGTTGTTGTTCCGTTCAACACGCTACCAGTAGGTATACTGGCACTCTCCAACTCAGTATTTATAACCTTGCCGTCATTTATTGTTCCATTCAGTGCTCCACCCTGAGTTGTTCTAAAGTCGTTGAGGCTTCCATTGAGAAGGGTTCCATTTATGATTGTTCCCTCAACGACCTCAATGTTGTGTATAGAGCCGTTGAAGGGGGTGTGATTGATGACTGTGCCTGTGAGTGCAGTTCCGTTGACGAGTGTGGCGTTGAGATCTGGAGTGGTGCCTTGGAGGTAGGTGCCATCTGAGATGGTGCTATTGACTAGAGTTGCATTGACTAGCTATATACCTGGGAGCAGGATGGATCCATTGGTATTGTTGTTAGTGTTATTTCCTCCACTTGTGTTGTTTCCTCCATTTGTATTATTTCCAGATGTACCATTTCCTCCGTTTGTATTATTTCCCCCTGTGCCATTCCCATTGGTATTATTTCCGTTGGTGCTATTGCCATCAGTGCCATTCCCATTAGTACTGTTTCCTCCACTGGTATTATTCCCATTGGTATTATTCCCTCCTGTGCCATTCCCATTGGTATTATTCCCTCCTGTGTTATTCCCATTAGTGTTGTTTCCCCCGTTAGTGCTATTCCCCTGAGTATTGTTGCCATCTGTGCCATTGCCATTCGTATTGTTTCCTGTACCAGAACCACCATTCGTATTGTTGTTTGTTCCGTTTCCAGTATTATTTCCTCCGCTTGTATTGTTGCCTCCTGATGTGTTGTTTCCGTTTGTGCTGTTTCCATTTGTGTTGTTTCCGTCAGTTCCGTTTCCGGTATTGTTGCCTCCTGAAGTTCCGTTCCCGTTTGTGTTGTTTCCATCAGTTCCGTTTCCATTTGTGCTGTTGCCACTTCCGTTCGATCCACTAGGCACACACGTTCCTAAATTCAATTAATAGCCACTGACGCATTTCTTGCAAATCAAATATTTGATGTATCCTTCCTTCTGGGGTGCCTTCTCACAACTCAAGCAACTATCTTCACATAATAGACAAACGCCCATCCCTGACACAGAATTTGAAGGGCAACTTGTGCTGGCATTTTGTTTACCTCCAACACAAGCCCACTTTCCAAAAGAGAAAGATGATCCAGTGAGACAGTAGCAACCGTAAGTATAGTTGGTTGTCAGATAAGGACATGGCTTCTAGGTGAGGGCATAATCGAAGGTGGGATTCGATGAATTCCGTAAAATGTTGCCTTTTCCTGAAACTGAACCTGAAAAAGGGCTGAGCGTGCATCTACCTCTTGTTCCGTTTTGATAGGGATAGTATCCAATCGGACAGAGAGTGACACAGTCCCCGTTATGTTTGTATGTATAAGGAGGACAAGCAATCTAATCTAGAGAGTGCCCGAGGGCAGGATTGAGGACAGAATGCTCAGCTAACAGAATCTTCTGCTGGTCATAGATACGAAACACAGGCAAATAGCGATCGACCTCGATTACATAAGGGAACCGGATCAGGCTGTTACTCTTTTGCTGAGAAGTCAGAGTCAAGGGAGCTCCTGTTGTCTTATTGTAGATTCCTGATTTGTTGTAAGTAACTCTGTTAACAGGTACTGTTCGACTGATTGTGTTTTGAGGGTCAGAGATTGCGAGATTTCCATTATTGATGGCAAAGGTCCAGTTGTAAAGATTACTTTTCTTGACATTTACATTTGAGAGATCTATGTTCATCTGAGTCTCAATAAAATTCTGGTCAAGAGTTCTGTTCGTTTGCAACTCAGTCACATCGGCCCTCACTATAGTGTTCGGAGTTGCACTGTCAACTACAACTCCCTGCAACCGAACCATCCCCATATCGTCCATCACCACCACCGTCTCATAATAGTTTTGGCCTTGTAACTCAGCGTATATGCTGCCTTGATCGGTCAGTAGACTACCATTATTGACCTCCAGCCATTAGCATTGGGTGCCGTTAAGCAGTTAGGAGTAACAGTTGGCATGAGGTTTGTATATTTGTGTGGTTTAGTCGAATCTCTCGATACGCAGACTGCACATAGTGGGTTATAGGACAAGTCGGAAAAGTCCCATGGTGCTGAGGATGGTATCGTTGGGTGTGAGTCTGGGAACTTCCCTATCGCTTGTTCTTTTGAGGACGGCTGCGTGGATGGTTAGTAAGAGGAGAAGGTAGATAACTTTCTTCATATTTAATAATAATGCTAAGAAAAAACTGCGGCCTCCTGACTGAGAAAAAACATTCTTTGACCTTTGCGGAATGCCACAATAAGTAATAAATATTCAATTAAGGTATTGTCTATAATATCAACATATTCATATTGTTAATTAACGGATATGATGTCCAATCTCAAAAAGCCAGCTTATGCTCCCTTTGGTTTGTTGCTAACACTTCTGAAACTTCGGTACTGATCTAAAAATGAAGAATACCGTAATATATCATGTGACCTTTCTTATGTGAAATAAGCTTATTTGATTGTTGCTGAGAAAGAATGCTAAGCTTTTGGGAGAAGGATCGAAGGGATTGTGGATGTTATGTTTTTGAGAGTAGCCGGCTTAGATAAGCAATTGATATAAATTCCTCTGTTGTAGAATTAAAAATATCATTAAATTCCCCAGCCTCAACTGATGAACTCCCAAAGATAACCATACTCCACTCCCCGCTATTCTGTCTAGTGCCACTGCAGTCTTATCAGCACCACTATCAAGGCTGAAAAGTAGAATTCCGGCTTCCTCAAGAAACCCAATCTCCATCAGGACCTCTACGCCAGCCAATATCTTACCTAGAGCAAGGCTAGACCATCTTTAGCTGCCAAGAAAAGTCTTCGAAACCCCAGAAAAAGCGACATATCAAGCAAATCCGGCTTCAGGAACACTCAGGCGAGAAGCAGCATGGGAGACCCGACTGCAGCTCAGACTGAATTGTATACTTTACCCTCAAATTCAATGAACAAAGGATTTTCCAACTTCAAAGTATACCCTATGAGCCAGCAGAGCTCCAACATATTCAGGAGCTAGCCCGGGAAAGGTGTAGACTTCCCTTTTGGAAAATATAAGTTCGATATAGAAGAAAAATTTCCGAAGAAAACAGAAAACAATCAAACATATTTCAAATAACTCATAGAGAAGTCAGATTCTCTCTCCAAAGAATCTATCGACCTCCTTGCTTCCTTATAAGGACAAGTGTCTCCTCAATACTGTCCCCAAATTTCATAAGAAGCCACATTCACAGCCCTTGACCTTCCCAATTTTTTCTCGCACAAGGAGCTGAAGTCTTCGGAAAGAGATAGTTCAGTCTCTCTACAAGCTTCATCCACAATTATCAATTCAAAGAAGCACACTCGAAAGGAGTCAAGAATAGAGGATCTACATTTCAAGGATACTGAGTCTATTGGTAGTAGTGATACTCAAAAATCATCTGAGGTCATTTCGGAATGTTCCATTTCTGCTCGTTAGCACAACCTATCAAGCCTAGTAATGCTGAAGAAGGCCCGTGGCATGCGGCATACTGAATGCTATCAATTTTCAAAGTTCCGATAGTTGAGCTGATTTAATGTATTTATGTTTGTGTGCAGTTATATTGATAATATAATATCAAAAAATGGTCAGCCTTGGTGGTGGAAAAGGTCAATGTTCAGGCTAGGCTGATACTGCCCGCAAAACATCTGGTAGTTCCTCATTTGCTGCTCATAGTAGCCTGGAATAGGACTGTACATCATGCTAGCACCCATTGGGTAGTAGCAGTTAGCATAGGGGTTCATCATTTGCATCTGAGGAGCCATCATCGTAGGCATTGGTGGCATCACGTAAGGATTAGGAGTAGTCATCATAGGCTGGTTGGGTCCTCCGAATGAGTAGTAACTGTTGTAGAATGTTTCCTCAGGGTTTGTTTTGACTTTTTTGCGACTGATGGAGCCAATTATCTCAACAGAATCGTCATCATTTCTGCTGCCAGTTTCAGTAGAGCTAATGGTAAGCTCCTTGACAGGAGTAGGACCGAATTTTTTGGTGAGACTTATAATATCTCTGTTGAATTAGGAGCTGCGGATGTTGGCCTTGTGCTGATGTGAATGTATGTGCTTTGTAAATTTAAAGGTACATGAATATATTCTTGATAATTCTATCGGCAGACGTTGCAGTACATATTTTTGGAGCGAGGTTTTGGCACATACTGAATTATTGTAAAAATACCAGCTAGTCGTTATCTTCCTCTGCCTCACGAACCCGACGATCATGTTCCCTCAGAATTTATCTGGCGCTCTCGAGGTATTCGATCTGAATGAATGAACTGTTACCTTCTAGGAGGGAAGAATGAAGGCGGGAGTGGCGTGGAGACGGTCCTTGTTGAGCATGGGTCCTTCGAAGTTGGGACAGGTGGCTCTTATCTTTTTGTTCTTGTGCTGCTTTCCCCTGCACATCAAGGTGCTGGTCGATAGGTTGGGTCTTCGCTCCTTGTGGATCATTTTGAGAGTGAAAAGGTGATGCTAGCACTTGCACGATTGTTGATTTTAAGTGTTCTGCATGTAATAATAATTATTATGAAAATGGGCATCTCCACAAGTACCTTTTCCGTTTAAACGTCCTTTCCCTCCAAATATTCTCTGTACCTTTGCTCTCTTCCCATTTTGCCTGTCTCCAGTCTTCGAAAGCCAATAAATAAGGTTGATATATGCGTATCATTTTTCACAGTTTCAGAGTTGTTGTGTAGCATAACACATCCAGCTTCATATTCCTGCTTTTACTATAATTGCGAGGCAAACTAATAAACTGGGAGGTCAGTTGGTACCCCCTGGTTGATAAATACAGATGCTATTTTTAAATCATGATGATGATCGTAGTGAAAATTCAAATATTGATCATATCTGTGTCTATCAAATAGCTGTGACTGATTTGAATGTAGTGACAAATATAGTAATGAAGTATCGAAAAGCTTAGCAGAGTAAACTCGATGACTATGTTCATAAAAAAACAAAAGGTCGATCTCTATAACATTTCTCTAAGGTCTACCAGGAAACTCAGGACTAGGATTAAACTGTAGAACTCATCTCCTTTACAGGGGTAGAACCAAATGTAGTCAGAAGAAGCAAAAAGAAATAGTATAGAGTTGAGATATGCTGTACTCCTTTCCTTCTCATCGGACCCACAGACATTATTACTTACCAAACCGAGCTCTTCCCTTAATTTGAAAAACTTGAACAGTAATACAGTGCGCATAAAGCCCTGAATTTCATCCACAACAACATAGAAAAAAACCACATTTCAAACATTTCAAACCTGTAGCTTCTAATAGAAGATGATTAATTTTGGTCACTCATTCTGCCGAAGATCATCTCCTTTACCCTTGAGAATATTCAGGCCCTTTCTAGTAAAGTTAGGCTGCTTGTGGCTAGCTAAAGTCATACTGTTGATCTGTCGAGGAAGGACATTCTGCTTATTATGAGCTCGATGTTTTTGGGAATCATTCCTGAACAATTTTTTTAGAGCTAGCCTCACTTCGGCCATCTTTTTAACCAGAACGAACATGACAAAGATGGAGGGAGAAAAAATCGACTCAAGTTGTAAAAAATCAAATGCCTCATGTCTTACTTCAAAACTAGCATAACTCAAGAAGCAATCTGGAACGAATAAGTTCGATTCTGTCGATTCTGCTAAAAGTAAAGGAGGAACTTTGATGCTCCAACGTTGAAGCTCAGAAAGGTTAAGGTGGTCTCCTTTATGGAGGGGAGCATCAATGATTATTATTGCGATGCTGCCATCGTCAGTGAATCTGATAAGACTAAAATAGGAGTGAATGCTCTTAGGAATGGCTGCAGTTAGAGCGATATCCTATTTATGCTTTTTCCTTAAACAATCGTGGCGAAATTACTTTGTGAGGAGCTCAATTAAAATGAAGCTGTGACTGTACAATGTGCCAAAAAATACTCAGAAGGCCAGGGATAAGGTCTCTAATTCAATTTTTTAAGGGCTACGAGTGAGGAGGATTTCAAAGATTCACTGATTATCTTTGTCGACAGCAAGAACTATGACCCAGCCAACAAATATACAGGCTTTGTGAGTCAATACTCAAAAAAGGCTATCAAAAGGGAAGTCATGAAAGTCTGGAGAGGAGTCACCAGCATCAAGGACAGCATAGAGCAAGATATACCAGTTTTTATTGAGGGTCGATCGAGTATACATAGGGACTAAAGTCTGAGGTTCCTTGTGAATTGGCTGGCCTGCAGTCACGCCAAAAGAGATATGATATACCTTGCAAAGGACAAGAGACTAGCCATCGAACTACGATGCCTAGTAAGATAATTTCAGGAGGAGAGAGCAATCAGAATATTCAGCATGCTTGAATGCTACCAGAATTTTAGAGACAAGACAAGATTTCCCAACATTCCTGCAATTTTAGATTGGATTAAGAATGATTATATACTTTGATATTACTACACAGTATCAAGGAACGATCTCTGATGGCGTCGGGTTCGAATAAATCATATATTTCTTTATCAGCTCCTCCTCCACAAAACGACTGTGCTGGTATGGAGGCACTTTGGTAAGAGTATAGTGTTCTATCTCAGTTTTGATAGGGCTATATGCCTTTTCTACTTTGACAATATAAGGGATCAAAAGGTCACCCAACTCAATACTACCCTCGTTGATGTTGTTCCTGACGAACATTGTCTCAATTTGTCTCTATCCTATTGGGTTCTCTCCCCCGAAAAATTTCTTTTCGGAGACAGAGACTCGAATATGATTCTTTTTTCCTCTAAGAAGCTCCATCATTTACTGCTCGTTCAGTTTTCCAACAATCCTGATGGGCTCTTTTCCTGGCTTCTCGATGACCGAGTCAAAACGAGGCTTAGTTGATGACCCGATGTATACTTTTAGGATTATTTTTTACTTACAACCTTCAATATCTAGAATGGTCAGCTCAACCTCGGTCTATGATAGATCATTAAGATCCATATTGTACTTTTGTATCTTTTCGCTCGTCACTACAGGAAAAGGTTCAAATTTGTGAGTTGGCCATCTTTTCAAGTACTCAATCGCCTCCGAGCAACCAGTCATTTCCTCAGTCGCCTTTTTGATATTTTTAGGATTTGTGCTTTTTTTCGTTTTCGATAAATAGTCCTTTAGTGATGCCTGCTCATACTCGAAGTTTGTGATAAGCTTGGCTATTCCTTCTTTCTTGAGCTGGGCGAACTGCCCTCCATAGAAAATTTTCTCGGTTATAGGTGGAAATAGCTCATCTGTAAGATCATGAACTTCTGTAGTCTTTTTAGTTTCTATCTCTTTCAGGTAGGAGTGAATGTTTTTCTTGACTTTTCGTTCGTACTCTCTCAAATATTGATTCGAATCGTAAGGAATCTATATCCAACAAATAATACCTTATTCTTCTTGTGGTAGTAATATAAACTTTCATATCGAGCCATCTCTCTTAAAAAATTTTCAATTTTTCGCTCATCGCTGCTTCTTATTGGGACTTCTGTCGGCTTTGGTTTAGGATCTTTTTTTTCTTTTTTTGGTTCCTTACCTCCTTTCTTTTAATTTTTGAGTTGCTCGTATACCATTTGCTGTTCCTCGAAATCAGCTCCCGACTAGTTGATAAGGCTTTCGAACCATGATGCCAAGTTGTCGTCATGAAGGGCATTCAGGTCCATCACATCCATTTATATTGTATCTTTAAGTCTCTCACTAAATAATAATAAAAAAAATACTTTTGAGTCGATTCCATTATTTGTTTTTGCATCTTCAGATAGATCTAAGCGTTAATCCTTCCGTTCTTCATCTCCTCAAATATTTTCAGCTTCTTTTCAAACAGTTGACAAAAAAGGTCCTTGTTTTCTTTATTCTCGCTAAGATACTCATCGATAGCTCTTAAGTTTACAAACTATTTCAGGTTCATATTGTCCGGATCCAATTTTTAGCTGTTCAGCATCGGCTACCTCATGCTGTTCTTCATCTTGTCTTCATTTTTATTATTTATTTATGTGATATTGATGTCTTGGCCTGGAGCCTCAACGAGGTCGTCCATTTACGCTTCATTGATGACATCGGAATACCAAGCGACAATATCACCATCAAAAAGATTTTTTAATAAGTCAAGCTCCATCTCGATACTGCTCTTGATATCCTCACTGAATAAAATTAGATATACTTTGGACAATTCTTTATATACTTTTATAGTTCCTCCTTGTATACTTTTCCGTTGAGGGCACCTTTTTTATGGTCAGCCAGCAGCATTTTTTTCCTCTCTTTTATCTCTTTCTTCATTTCAGCATTGTCTGAGTTCCCCTCAAGTAGCTCTTCAAGAGCTTTAAAACTATAAATATCCTTAATATTTAAAGGCTCATTTTTGCTTACTCTGATCTATGAACGCTTCACACTCTTTATCTCTGAAGTTTTTCGTATTTCTGATGTGTTGTTTTTCCCAGTTGGAATATTCGGCTTGAGTTAGTGATTTGTTTGCTTAATATCGGCTCCTTTAGCAGGAGTTTTGGGTATTTGAGCTTTGGGACTTTGATTGGTAACTCCAGGTTTCAGCTTCAAAAGATGTCGTTTCTGATTGTTTACTGACTATTTTGCCTAGTTAACTGTCTCTGTGAACCAAGCAACAGTATCTCCTCCATGAAAATCCTTCAATCCTTCATACTCTATCTTCGTCTCAAAAGCGATGTCTTAGCTACATATCTAAATGCCTACTTTTTGATTTGAGGAAGGATCGTCTAAAGGGCAGCTTTATAGCCTTCAGCTGTAAGTCCTTTGTTCTCGATAGACTGCAGTAAGGAAAGCTTCTTGTTCAAAACATGCTCATAAATGTTTGGATTTTCCTCGTAGTTCAGAAGCAACGTATCTGCAGCCTTCAAGCTTACAATTTCCTTGAAGTCTATCTCTGAGCTCGGCTCTGACGATCTAACGCTTTTTCGAATAGCTGACTTGTGTAGAGTTTGCTTAAGGTCAGTCACAGGAGCTAATTTTTGCTATTCTTTCTGAGTATATTTTTGATAAGCCTTTTCCTGAGCCTCGTAAAATGCCCCAGTTTCTTCGATCATTTATTTGAACCATTCGTTTATCATGGCTTGATCTTTGCTATTTTTTAACTTGGAGCAATCTTGCGCTGCACATTATTTGATAAAGTCATCTCCTTGCTTGTAGGCCTTCAGCATTATTTTTTTGTATTTGTCTGCATCAACCTTCAAGGATTTAACAAGCTCAATCAAATCTTTTTTCCTTTCGAACAATTTGACAAACATGTCTTTGTCGTTAGTATGTTTGACCATGAGTTTGTCAAGGGGACTGAAGATCCAGATGGTGTCGACCTCGGTTACACTAGACATATTACTTATTTGTATCAATATGCTATTAAATTACTTCGCTCATTCATCATATCATTAACTATTATACTAAAGAACAATCATGCTGACCAGGTTTATCGGCAGGATGGCCTCCCAACCTCTTAGAACCATCAGATACTATTGCTCTGATGCTCGCAATCAGCCCCGAGAGCAAATGGAGTACGATGTTGTGATTGTGGGAGGTGGAGTCGCAGGACTATCGACAGCCATCAAACTCAAACAAAGATAAACTGAGACTGGGAGACCCATTTCGGTATGTGTACTTGAAAAAGGAGCAGATGTAGGTGATCATATCTTGTCGGGAAATTGTTTTGAGCCTCGAGGCTTCAATGAACTTTTCCCTGATTGGCAACAATGGGAAGACAACAAGCCTCCTCTTGATACCCCTGTGACTTCCGACAACTTCTACTTTCTCACAAGCAAGGATCGATCCATTAGAATTCCAAATATGTTTCTTCCTTCAACCATTCATAACAAAGGAAACTACGTCATTTCTCTTAGCAAATTGACCAGATGGATGGGCGAGAAGGCAACTGACATGGGAGTCGATGTAATTCCTGGAACACCAGCATCTGAAGTCCTGTATTCCGACAATGGCAGTGTTGTTGGTGTTGCAACCCAAGATTTTGGAATATCGAAAAAAGGCGAGGTCAAGGAAGACAGCTTCATGAGAGGTATGGAAATTCTGGGAAAGCAAACTGTCTTTGCTGAAGGATGCAGAGGTTCTTTAACTGAAAAATTAATAGAAAAATACAACCTTAGAGATAAAAGTGACCCCCAACTTTATGGTATCGGCTTGAAAGAAGTCTGGGAAGTCGATGAAAGTCACAGACTTTTTCAACCCGGGCTTGTTCAGCACACTGTTGGCTGGCCTGTCGATTCTGAAACATACGCAGGTTCTTTCCTTTATCACATGAAACCTAACTTCATTCACGTCGGACTGGTTGTCGGTCTAAACTATAAAAATCCTTATCTCAATCCTTATGAAGAATTCCAACAGTTCAAGACTCACCCTCAGATCCGGAAATTCCTTGAAGGAGGTCAATGTGTATCTTATGGAGCAAGAGCCCTCAACTCAGGAGGATATTTCTCTATTCCTCGTCTTACCTTCCCTGGTGGACTGCTGGTAGGCTGCAGTGCTGGATTCATGAATGTTCTAAAGATCAAGGGATCTCATACTGCTATCAAATCAGGTATTGAAGCTGGAGATGCTCTATTCAAGAAACTCACCGACCCTTCCTATGAACATGACAGTTCCACTGTCATTGACAGCTATCAATCAAATATGGAAAAATCCTGGGTTTGGGAAGAGCTTCATTCTGCCCGTAACATCAAAGGATCATTCAAAAACCTCTATACTGGTACTCTTTATGGAGGATTTTATAAATTTTTCAAGGGAAAGGAACCTTTCCACTTGAGAAACTCAGGTTCAGATAGCTCGAAAACTGAGCCCGCAAGGAAGCACAAACCTATCCAATACCCCAAGCATGATAGGAAGCTCACCTTCGACCTTCTTGATAACTTAGCCAGATCAGGTACCAACCACGAACACGACCAGCCTTCTCATCTCGTCGTCAAAGCTGGCAAATAAAATTGTCCTGACAAAAGTCTTGAAAATTACGCTGCTCTCGAAGAAAGGTATACGATGCAATTTATCAAGATTCTGCCCCGCAAAAGTCTACGAATTTATTCAAGACGAGAAAGGTGAGAAAAAGTTACAGATAAATGCTCAGAACTGTCTCCACTGCAAAACTTGCTCAATCAAGATGATTGATGAGTATATTGAATGGAAAGTTCCCGAGGGCAACGGCGGACCAAAATAGTATGTTTTGTGCTACTTAGCAATCTAATGTGATCGTCACCTTTTATGCTAAAAATATCAATAATCACTATCATTAACTATCCAAGGGTTTATCTCTGCCTCCCGATCTATGAAATAGTCTTGGTAGACTCTTGTCGTTTTAGAACAGTCAGAATAGGCCTGGGTTTTTCTGACATAATGGCGATACTTTTGATCCCTGTAGTCAGCTAAAACTCTTAGTTTTTCTTTGTTGCTGTATATGGGACTGTGTCTCGACTCTACTCTAATCTTTTTGTTGGGACTTTCCAACTCCGTCTTATGCTGCTTGTTTCTGCTTCTGATCTTTCTTTCCTCCAGTATTTTTATTCTAGGTAGAATGGAAATTACAGAGAATGCTTTTTTCCAGCAAGATGATCAATGAAGTTGTTTTGCTAACTGTTTTTTTTGGCTTGAAGCACATTGCTGATCGTATGCATCATCGTGGTGCTCTTATTTCTCCTTCCTTCGCTTGTCTTTGCTATCCTTTCTTCAATACTGTTTCTCTTTCTGCTTTTGCCCTCAGTTCGATGTGCCCACTGATATTTGTTGGCAGGGTCTGTCGCCACATACTCAATGTAAATTTGCTAATTCCTAGGCTTGGAGCTGTTGCTAATCTTCTCCTCTGGTTATTCTTTTCTGGCTGTCCAGATGGTATGATACCTGCTTTTCAGTGGAGGATTGACTCCTGAATGATCCAATATGACATGTTTGGGCTTCAGTTAAGAGGTATAGTTTTTATACTTGATCGTATTTTTAATTTGCTGCTCAGAAGGTTGCCAGCCCTCCATGATGAACTTTTTCTAATAGAGGCTTCTAAATTTTTTGTAGCTTTATGAGGTCTTATCATTCATATTTTATTCAATGACTTAAATAATCAGATTTGGTGACCTTCAATGCCACTGGACTCTGTTAGCCTCGTCTGGAATCCCCTCATTTTTCTTCTAATATACGGTCCCTTATTATCCGAATATCATTTGAATATGTAATTTCCTGATGGCTGATGATGTTTATCTTTCCTTGGAGAGGGCACTAGAATCACTTAGGTTCAGTCAAAAGAGGGTTTAAATGAGGAGAGATCAGTTATTGTTCTTTTATCCTATTAATTTAAAATTATTTTTAAAGTGCCTGTAAAGCTGGCTTCTTGCAGTATGGCCTCTAAGCAAAAGAAAACATTCAATATCGTTCAAAGTCATCCTGCCAAGATCAATTCATAAGAATGACAGCAGGCTAGCAACTATATTCTTGAATATTTTGTGGTTGGCAATATAACTAACTATTGAGGGAGTGGTTATATGTCCTAATATCAATTCTGAGTTGAAGAATGTTATTGATTGAGGGTAAGGAGGGGCTGCCAAGTTATCGCTGAGGGTCCCCGATGATGTCTAGGCTTGTCAATCATAAGTGTGAGGTGAAACGTCGAGCGTATATTTATTAAATAAGGACAAGTAATCAAATGGACTTTGGTCATTACTTCATACCCCCTCCTCTATTCTACTACTATTGCCTGCCCCCTCAGAGCTGCCTGTTTAATGCCTCAGCTCATCTCTAGAACCTTTCGACGGAGCAGCAGGTGCCCCCCGTCAACAAAGATGCGCAGGATGACAACATGATAATAGTCTGCAAGGAGGACCTGATAGAGGAGGGGTATGAACAGACCAAACGATCCTGGACCGAAGAAGAGGACAGATTGCTTATGAAGCTCTGCTCTAACCCAAATATTTTGTTTGACTAGGTTTCTCAACATCTTCCTGGCAGAAATGCCAAAATGTGCTACAGCCGATTCCGAAGACTCACCAACCAATCAAAAAAGTGCTGGACAAAGTCCGAAAACGAGAAACTCAGATCCATGGTGGAAGAATTCGGGTAGAACTGGAAAGACTTCACTAAGGAATTCCCAGGTAACTATGATGTCATTCAGGGAGGAACTTCAAGCAGCTCAAGGATCACTATGAAAACTACCTCAGTCCCAACCTGGATGCCGGGGAATGGACCGTTGAGGAGGACCTGCAGCTGATCTCTTTGATCAACGAGCACGGGCAGAAGTGGAAGAGTTTGCAGTGCTTCATGCCGCACAGGAGTTGCAGCCAACTGAAGAACCGCTATTTCGGAAGGATCAAGCGTCTGAACGAGAAGAAATTGGCTTTGAGGAGTGAAGGCTCATCAAAAGCTAGCTCAGCGACTATATGATTAATTTATAATCATATATTCTTTTTAATAATTTCGGCTGGCAATTCAGCACAACAATTAACTTGCCTTATCTTATATTATATTTCAGGCTTTATCAACCCATATAGCAACTATGCTCACCCTCCTTAAAAAACTCCCGTTGTCCCTAGTAACCAGAACCCTTCTCAAACCTCGGCCCATATTCTTCAAAAATACATTCAGCTTTTCCGAGACCTCCAGAGAAATTTAGCAGAACATGAGTCTGGAGAGAATTAAAAACATAGAGAACAAATTCAAATCCCTGCAATCTCATTTTGGTCTGAGCATGCCAGAGTCAGTTGGCAAGGAATACCCCAAACCTTCAACTATTTCCTACTCCATCTAATCTTTGCGCACCTGTTCCCACAGATATCCCGAGTACCTCCTAAACTAGTTGAACAATCCTGAGAGTCAGTTTTATGAAATCATCGAGGATTCCTTCAATGGTCTTGCTTCAGCAGACAACAAAGAGTCTATCGAATTCCTCGAATTCATGGTGAAGTGGAAGATATACAGGAAGAAAGAAGACTATGAGTAAATTTTGGTGAGAAAGATATACCAAATGCAGATGGATCTCAATTAACTTTTCAAAATACTGACTTTCGTCGTCGAATTGGATAAATAGTCAAAATCCAGAAATCTGATCATGCAAGATATAGAGAATAAGATTCTTCAGCACGTGGTCGACATCGAGGTTCATTAATACTAAAGCCTATTCAAGATGCTCAACTTCATGAGAGTCTATGATCTTTCGCCTAAAATCAAGCCTGAAAAAGTACAAGAACTTAACAAGGAAATAGATGAAGATGAGGAACCTTTGTTGGACTAAGACTCATTTTTTAAGGTGGTCGAGTCAGTGTTGCTTCGGGATTTGGATAAAATGCCCATTCCTAGTTTGGCATAAATGGTGGTCCATTATGCCAATAATATCAAAGAAAATCATGAAGATATGATCAATATCCTCACCAAAACGGAACCCAGAATCCTCTAAAACATTGCCTTCTTCAACCATGACGAACTGATCGCCATCTGCTATTCATACATCAAAACTAACATCATTACCGATAGGATGATCGATTAGTTTGTCAGAAGAATCGAGCTCCTTTACTTTTAGATCAGCTGGGAAAATAAAAAAAGAATACTCAACCTGGCTGCCAGTCTGCCTCATATCAAGTGGCAAGCTGTCGTCAGCCTCAGTATATTTGAAGTCCTAAAGGGGAAAAAAGTCATTTACCGGGATGGAATCAAAGAAGTTGATGCCAGCGCAAAAGAGGTTTAGTACCAGCTCCTTCCAACGATCTACCTAGCCGCCTATGAGACTAACCTGGCTACTGAAGAGCTGATTGACAAACTTCAGAGCAAAATTCTTGAAAACATATTCAACTATTCCGCTGAGGATATCGGCCTGATAGCATGGCTCTTCACCATAACCCCTCCAGCTCTTCAGATACAAAAGTCCAATAAAAATGCTTTGTACGTCAAGCTCGAATCAATAATTCAAGGAGGTTTCAACAAGAGCAGCTTCACCCTAAAAGATATATCGATGGTTGTTTGGGCTCTCTGCAACACTGGAGGGCAGTCTAACATGGTATATAAATAAAATGCTGATTTTTGGAAAAATATCGAGTTCTATGTGCAGGACAGGATAAGCAACAAGAAAGAGGAAAGAATGTTCAACAGTTGCTGCCAAGTAATGTGGGCCTACTGCAACAATAAACCTCTCACCCTCAAAACCGTCAACATGATCATTGATCTAATCATCTAAAAGGAGGAAAACAACAGTTTGGAAGACTAAATGTTCGTCTTTTAGCTGACAACAATGACTTCTTTCTTTTACTCTCTTTAGCAGTCACTACCTCAATCTCTGAAAAACTATATAGATAAGTTGTCAATCAAGTATTTCTAGGGACTCATCTCTGATATGGGGTACATTGAGATCATGAAGATGTTGAAATATATCACAAGGGACAAGAATAGCAATCTCAAGACCGATAAGTTGACTGTTGAACATTGGGATAAAATTATTGATCAATTTGCTTTTGATGCTGAAAGAGTAGATTATACCTCCATCATGGGTGTTGTTGGCTATGCCATTATGTCTCCTCAGGGTCAAAAAACAAATCCCAAGGTAATTGAACTAGTCAAAAGGTTGATGGCTAGGAAGGCCAAACTGTAGCAGTTAAAGGCCCAGACCTCAGAGACGGCCTGATTGCTACATCCAGTATTTGCTTATTATTTGACCACTTATAAATGGTGTATTTAAAGTCAAAATTTATAATTTTTCTATTTCGAACATCGAATGATAAACTAACAGGAAGTTCTTAAGTACATCAACCTCGCTAGATAATACCCCAAGTACTATGTAGCTCTAGTAGAGGAGCAACTTAATGCCTTTATTGATAAAACAAACCTCCAGCTCCACCCTGAAATCATCTATGAAACACTAGAAGGAAAATAAGCCTGGATCGAAGCTAGATAGTTCCTCATGAATCAGACACCCCTCAGACCCTTTGATAGGCACCCAGGACTGCTCAGTGCTGCCCAAGACCATGTCAAGGATATCATGCAAACTAACAACACTGGTCATCAGGGTTCCGATGGCTCGACCTTTATTGATCGTATTCAGAGGTATTGCCGAAAAGGAAAAGGTAGTATGATTGAATTGTTGGGAACAACTTACCTGGCTGAAGATAAAAATTGTATAGAACTTGCACTGCTAAACTTGATCATTGATGATGGGGTAGCCAACAGAGGGCACAGAAAGGCATTGTTCAACAAGGAGTACAGGCACATCGGAGCTGCCTTCTCAACAACAGCCGATAAGATATTCTCAGTCATCGCAATGTCCCAAGCGGACCTCTAGCTCATCAAGTAGATTCCTCCAAGCATTGCCACCTCCACCTCTCACCTTCAGTCCACCTACCACTTCAGCAATGAGGTACCAGAATTTGCATATGTACAACCTTCGAGGGAAAATTCTGTTCTTCAACCTGAGAGAGATAGAGAGTCAAGAGTCAGCAAAAAATCAGTTGCTTCTCATCAGAATGATCAAGTCTGGACTCTTAAGAATGTTGTGAACACCGAACAAAGGGTAGCTGCTTCCAAGAAAACCTTGACATCCAAGCAAAGTATTCCTCCTACCTCCATGCAGCCTTAGCCTTCTATTTTCAACGAGTTCGAAATCCCTCCTCAGGCCAAATCAAAAACCTCAATCGCAAATGAATAGGTCTCCAGTCAAAAGCCTGTCAGGGACTACAAATAAAACAGGCCTTCAAAAAAAATAAATACAAACACCAGTCATGTCAAGGATAGCTCCATCAAATCATCTCAGCAATCGATTAAAAGCTAGGCAAAAGACAAGAAATTTACTGATTCATCCAACACATATGGATTGTCTTCAAATGTATAGGAGTTCAAGGCAAAAAGTTCCCTTAATTCTCCTTTTTTGAAGACCCACAATAGCGGATTCAGTTCGACTTCAGGCAACAAGAAGGTGGTAGAAAAGAAGGAAACCATGAGGACCTGGAACGAAGATGACTTTTTGGTTAAGGAGGTCACCACTGTGGTCAAATACGACGATGGAAGCATGTAGGACTGGGTGGAGAAGCACAGCGTTCTCAAGGGGAGCGTTCTTAATGAAGGGTCAATATGATAGGTTATCTCTTATTATTTTTATAAGGATCATGACTCAGGTGTAGGTCAACTCCTCAGATGTCATCAAACTAATTCTTCAATTTCTCAAGTAGAACAACCTTAACGAGTCTTTCTAGGTCCTTCAGAGAGAATCAAAAATCTCCCTGAACATCGTCAACACTAAACAATTCATCAACGCAATCATGTAATCGCGTTGGGATGCTGTCCTAACGATCCTCAATTCTCTCATGCTCAACTAAGAGTATCCATCTGTCTATATAGGCATTTGTTCAATTTGTACTAGCTAATGATCGATGACCTAATCGAACATGACCGCTTCCAGGCTGCTGAGCATGTCATCAGGCATTTTCTCAACAAAAACATCAACAACTACAGGGAAAAAACAATGAGGATGTAGTACATCATCTAGCACCCTGAAGAAAAAGCTATGCACAAGAAGGTGGTAACTGAGCACAGAAAGCAAGAAGTCATCAAGCAGTGTCTTTTCGACGTTCATTAAGATATTGAACCAAACCGTCTGATGAAGTTACTGACCCAGGCCGTCAAGTATCAGAGCAACTAAGGAGTCATCAAACCAAACATAAAACTCAACCTTTTTGAAGGTAAGCAGCATGTGGTCAAAGTCGAGCAATAGATCATAATCAAATCCATAGAAAAGGTGGTAAAATACACTGAAGATGCCAGCATCAACGCTATTGCCTTATCTTGGAGCTAAGAGCTGCTGGCGTTGGCTGGAAATGATGGTCTTATCGAACTGTACAACACTATAGACTACTCATACCACACTGGTGTCAAATTCCAAGCAGAAGGCATTGCCCTATTCCATGACCACCCTGTCACTCTAATGGAGTTCAACCATTCAGATTAAATGCTGGTCTCAGCTGACACTAAAAATCTCCTTAAGATATGGAACCTCTAGAATGGAAAATTATTGAGAAAAATACAGATAGAGCATGGAGTCAGCTGTTTAGCTTGGGGAATGGATCCCTCACACCTGGCTGTTGGCTATCAGGAGATCAAATTATACGGTGTTCGTTCTTGTATGGTATTGAAGGAGTACCACGTGTCTTCAGGAGGAGACTATCTCAACAAAATATTTATCAGTGATAACAAAATATATGCGATTACTAACGGGGGTTTGGTAAAGATATTCAACTACGGAACCCAGGAGGAACTGATAGTTACGAATTTGAGACAAACGGTCCTAAATGTTGTGCCTTTGTACACTGGAAAGGGAGGTAACATCCTTGATAGGCTGTTGATCATGACTCCTAAGAGAGTATACGAGCTCAACCAGGCAGGAGAGGAAGAACAACGTTTCAAGATATAGACAGGATAGTTAGTCAATGGCTGCTGTGTGGGTGAGTATCTCTATGAGTTTATCAGAGTCGATGAGAAGGGCGTCAAGTTAAATGTGGTTTCTAGATCAACTTCCAAAAACGTTTACTACTGTGCCCTTGACCATGAAATAGTGTTAAGCTGCATGCTAAGGAGGAAGAATTTGATGATCGCCTATGACTCGGGTCATAGTCTAAATTTTTGGAGGGAGGTGAATTGAGATAAGCTTTGATGTGTTGATGAGAATGTTGTATAATTAATTATTTAACTCAAAAAGGAAAGAATTTGGTTTATGTTAATGTTGATGGCATGAGGTGCGCAGGGATGGGGGGGAAACAGGCTGAGCGCATTTTTGACTTAAGGCCTTTTTTGGAGAACTTTTGATCAGATAATAATTGTATTAAGATGTAATAAGAACTCCCAAAGACCACCAGTGCACAATAGAATTTCTACATCATGGGACGACGCTGCAATTTGAAAAGCAGCTACTCGGTTTAGACGAAATCCAAGGAGGCCTTTGAAAAAAATGAAGTCATTAATTTTCTCTCGGTCGGTTAATCCAACAACATTCGCAAGGTTTTCAAGATGAAATTAGACAATAAGATAATCACTTTTGAGGACATCCTGACCATTTGCCTATAAAACCCTACAAATTTTCAAGATACATGCCCTCTCAACAATTCCCAAAAACAGTCCAACGATCCCAACGAAGAGGAGGAGAAGGCTCGCAACAAGAAGTTAGTTCTTTTTAAGGACAATATCTTCAGTAGCACCCTTGAGAGAGGGAAGGGAGACAAAAAAAACATTGTCAAAAATGTTGTAAATGCCTACATGCGCTATCTCAAAAAATTCAAAGACTAGGGCAGAGATGTTGATCAGCACCTCACTCTCCTGAACACCCTCATCGATTAAAAAAAATACAACAACCAGCTCATAATTTCGATTGTCAAATAGGAAAGGTCGAGAGATGTCTTCAAACTATTTCTTTCAGTCGAGGCCGGCAACTGGTTGGCAAGGTCCAAAATACGTAACAAGCAGACCTACCAGGAGGCCTTGAGGATTTATGAGAGATTATGCGACAGGGAGGAGGGATACGAATAAGGTCAACCCCAAAAAAACACTTAGAAGAATACCCCACCACAATAAAAAAACAGCAGTAATAACTCCTTATCAATTTTCCAGGATTTGGGCAACCATGACCTGGAAGATGAGATTATGAAGTTCAAATGATTGTTTTTTATTTGTTGGATGTTATGTTCCCTCGCAGAAGAACTTCATTTATAAGCTCTATATATCATGCTTAGAAAAATATCGACCAAGCCCCTGACCAACGATTAAAAACCTAAAAAATTATAACTCAAGCACAGCGATAATGAATACTACCTTCCTCACCCCCAAGCAAGAACAAAAGCGCAAGGGCCAGAGCCATCCTTCGATCGATAAAAAGATAAACTTCTGCTCAAGTACCAACGAAAAAGCTCAAGAACAGGCCCCATGCGTACCTACTCAACTACCAACTTCAAAAATGATGTCAATAACATGTCAAAATAATGTGACCCGCCCAACATCACCAGGAGTAATAACGCAAAAAAAGTCTAAACCCGCAAAATCAGGTATCACTCTGACGTGGAAACACCCAAAAAAGCACTTTCTAAAAGTGCCTTTAAACTACAGCTGAATAGTACCAAAAAAGATGGAGGAAGTAAACGGCTGAATCTCAAAATTTAGACCCCTACCACTAAAAAAAGCTAGAAAATCAACCTCCGTTCGATGCACTTCGATACCTACTATAACAATTAAGGCCCACCAGTCGAATCCAAGACAACTCGGGGCATGCGAAGACCATAGTCGAGCAACTCACAAACTCTGAGCAATAGCTAGTTCGGTTTGGTCCTGAACCGCTGCAAGAAGTTGATAGAAGACTACCAGGATCAACTGTCATCGGTCAGACGAGAAAACAGATACCTGCAGGAGTAGAACAGTAGACTGAGAGGGATGTGTAGTTCAGAGAGTAAAAGGAGCAACTGATTTTAATATTGATGAAGATATCATCAGATATCATGAGTAGTATGGATGGTAACAACTAATTAATGATAAAAAACAGTTGACTTCAGAGGGAAATGCCGGTCTTGAAGACCGCTCCCCCATCAAGCTGTAACTGCTCCTTTTCCTCCACTAAAAAAGGATGCTGCAAAGCCTGGGCTGCAGTGATCCTGTTCTTAGGGTCCTTGCTGAGCATTCTCAGCAAAAGATCTCTGCCTTGCTCGTCCAAAGATTTGAAATTATCACTGTTTGTGTCGATATCACATTCACAATTTTTTTTAATGACCTCTCGTACCTCCTTGCCCTCGAAGACAGGTTTCTTGAAGAGACTAGATAAGAAAAGAGATACAGAATATGGAAGATGACACCGAGGGAGAAGACGTCGCAGGCACAAGTGTACGTCTGGACGGGATCTGATGATTTTATCTTGAGAACTTCAGGTGCCACATATCCTGGAGTTCCACATCTGGTGTAAAGATATTTGGGACTGCTGAGGTACTCAGCTAGACCTAAGTCGACAATGACAGGGATGACTCTGTTACTCCTGACCTCATCTCTCTTGACCATGATATTCTCCAGCTTCAGGTCTCTGTGCATGATTCCCCGCTCATGAAGGTAGGCAACTCCTTCGAGTAGGTTCACCATGATGGCCTTGGCCTGCTCAACACCGGGAAACCCACACTTTTGCAAATATCCATAAAGAGATAGAGGATATAGTTCCAGTATGACATAAGTGGAGTTTTATGTTTCAAAGACGGAGTAGAGTTGGCAAATGTTCTTGTGGTTGACCTCAGTCAATATTTTGAACTCTTTCATGAAGGATATCTGAGTAAGGAGAGCAATACCTTCCCATTGCCGTTGTCCTGACCGAAGTAGACTGAACGTTTAAAGCTCTTGATGGCCACCTCTCTTCCGTTGGCCAGATTGACTGCGTTGTAGACACAGGCAGTCATACCCTTCCCTATTTTCTTGTTTGCCTTGAAAGAAGAGTGAAAACCGAGCTGAACGATGAATTTTCGGCCTAGAATTCTGCCGAATTTCTAAAGGTCTCCTCTATGTTCCGACATTACTTCTAGATGCTTCACTTGCTCCTCCGAATCCTTGGGTAAAAACCTGATTCCGCATATTTAACCCACTTTATTGGGAATCTACATGAGGGCAACCTTACCGAGCTGAGCTTCCGGAGCATTTAGAATTGATGCTCATAATCGCACTTGAGGATGGAAAGCACTTCAGTTTTATCAGGAGTTAGCTGAAGGACGTAGTTGTCGATAACCTGAAGCAAAACCTCCTGACGAGGACTCTAGTGTTGCATCGTTTAGTTTTATGAGGAAGGTCTGACTATAAATAGGTTGACCTCGGCCTCAACACTTCTGAGTGCTAGATTTTATAGCAGCTCCTTAGGGATGTCTGCGCATGGAAAGATAGCAGGGGGTATACTGTTCATGATCCTGAGTGAGATTTGTTTTAATATTAATTTATTATTGAAGGCAGCATCAACCCACTTATCCCTTCATTTTTCATCTCTGTAGCTCCAAACTAACAGGAGCCCGTCTATCTCATCCTCTGCTGTCCGCTCTGAATCAGAACAGTCATATTAGTGACTTTTCAGTAACTTAAGAGAGTATATAAGTTCTATCAGGTGACAAATTCAAAAACATAAATCATCAAACATCGTCCCCTTCCATATAAAGTCTTATATAGTCAGCTTGCTACTTCCCTTGGCCGCTAGTCAAGACAAACAGCCTCATTGCTCAGCATTTCTTGATGCTGGCCATGATGTTGTTGAATATGTTATGTTATAAACCTGAGTAGAATTCTTGGCAATAAAAATAAATCATTCATTTTTAGATATTTGAGATAGTTAGTCCAGATGTATATCAATCCTCCACAAGAGAACCGTAATGTACTCCATACTCGTCAACGTTCTCAACTTCCTACTCCTTGTCTTCCTGTACTCCTTGTTCCAGCAAACCATCTCTTACCACATCTCCGTTCTCGTAATTGAGACTCATCAGCCCAAAAAGCCAAAACACCAGGTCCACAAAGTTTACCAGTAAAAAGGTCTACAACATGCTCTTGACTAGCATACGCTGGAAGTTGACTGTCAGAACCGTGAATACTATGATCAGAGCCATGATCTAGCAGATTACTGTAAAAACCAGACTGATAATGACGCTCACCCAGAGGATTTTTTTGAGAGTTGTTGAGACTCCATTCAATAGAGCTAAACCGTTGGTGCTCCAGGTAAGAATACTAGAGACGAGGGAAAGTACCCCAATGGAGGCCATAATGGCGACGTGAGTGGTCTGGCTTGCGAAGATGAGGAAGAGGAAGGGCCAGGCAAAATTTCCTGGACTATTAGTGAACCGTTGCACCCAGAAGAAAGGCATGAAGAGGATCATGAGAGATTGTATGAAGTAGAGGGGTATGGTGATGAGGTAGTAGATATAGAGGAAGGTTTTGGTGGGGCAGGCAGTAGATTGGTGAAAATTGACTGCAGAGAAGATGATGATGATGGTTCCAAAAAGCAGGTTGATGGAGTACACCACAAGGAAGAAATATTTTTGATGATACTTTTTGAATATTTGCCAAAGGATCGCTCCAAGACTGAGAGCTGCCATGCTGATGCCCATGATGTTTATGACTTGAAAGCTGGATTGCGTGCAGGTGACATTGAAGAATTTATCGACCATGAAGCTGAACATCAGGCATAGGCCCAGCTGGAAAAATCTAAGGTGAATGTTGAAGGTCCTGCTCTTGGCCTGGTTAACGTCGGTTTGCATTCCCTTCTTGCTATTATTATTATAACAATCATTCATCCAATCCACACTACCCAAAGCCCAAAACAATCATACCCTCTCCATCAGAAGGGCCCAGGCTTCCCGACCGCGAAGACGTTAATGTACCACCCTACCAGCAACAACTTTGTCACGATATCCAGCACAAACTTCAAATTCATGTGCTCTGGCTACTTCATTCCGAGTATTTAGCTTATGATGATGAGCACGATGACGATGTAGGCTGAGATTGTGGTGAATTCGTAGGAACTCATCATCACCAGGTTTATGGCCAAAATTGCCAGCTGAGGCATGTTGCGCTTTATTATGTCCTCTACCTTCACTATTGTAGGGACGTGAATGCCCTTCTTTATGCGCTAGTTGGCAGGACGGTCAGCAGTCTTTCCCTCGGGAATATTTTTCTCAGCCTTTGGGCGATCCACATTCTGGTTGTCAATCGGCTAGGCTGATTGTTCCCTCAAGATTGACGACTCCTATACATACTTCTGGTCAAGGTTTATTTCATATTCTGTCTGCCACTCGTAGGTCTTTTTGATGAACTTGATGACCTCGACCACCAGGAAAAGAATAAGCAGGAGACAGATGAGGACCTCTAGAGCCATCGAGTTGGAGTGGAACCTGCTGCTAAGTTGGTTGTTGTAACTGAGGATCAGTTGTGTCTGCTGTGTTGTGTTTAACATCTTAGCTATTCAAAAATTATACAATCAAAGATACTAAATTTATGTTTTTAGTTTCAGCTCAGGTTAGAGTTTCCTCAGAGTCATTTCCAGGTGCATATTGCCAGCATAAAAAACCCGATCTGGCTGTTATTCTTCCATCAACTCTGTGAAAAATTATTTTCCATGGATATCTCTAACCATTTTGATTTACTGCTCGTGTTCTGCGTTAGAGTAGTGGAGCATCATGTTAAATATTTCTGCATAGGTCTATAGATACTCAGATTATGCTTGAGGTTGAGGTAGTAGAGCTCTTTGATGACTGTGCTCAGGTAAAAGTCACCTGCACTGCTGAAAGATCCGATAAAGAGGACTTTCAAGTTGTTCAGAATGTCGTAGTTTATCTCGGTTGAGTTGATCCTATAAAGAGAAGGGGAGCTGGCTTTTCTCTTGATTAGCTCATAAAGGGTCTTTTGAAGCAGAAAGCTGAAGAAATCAATATAAGCTGCCACTCCTGTCTCCCCAGCAATCAGAATATAATACCCACTCGATTTATCGGTTAACCTAAGTCCCCTTCCGTAAGGTCCAGTAATGCTAAATATTCTTTATTTGGGTGCATTGAACAAAAATTTAGTAAAGACTCCATATTTAGTCTGTCTGATAAAAAAGGACAACTTACCTGTTTCTTTTTCCTCAACCACTGACATCTTCCTTTCTTCCTACTCATCAATGGCCTTCTCAAAGTAGTAGTACTTGTAGTATTTTCTGAGGCTGTCCAACACATCGACCTGTAAAGTCGACAGAGAGTAGCACAAATAGTATGGTCTTTCGGTTTTGTTTAAGGTTTACTCTGTAAGGCAACCCATCATGATGTACTTTCCAAAATTTTATACCCTCAGATCACTTCTCACCTTTCCATTTTCAGTCTCGAAAGTGACCAAGAAGGTTCCTGGATAGTTGGTGGCAATGGATTCAATAATCTTCCAGTCGACCTGATCTCCAGCTATCCGCTTGTTGCTGACTATAGGCTCAACTCCAATCTATCCTACTATTCTTTTTTCCAGGTACTTGGCAACGAACTTGGTATGGCGGTGCCTGGGATAATCCGGTGTGATACTTTTGGCCCCCTTGAGGTAAAAGTTTATTTATTTTCCATTGAGAATATTGAAGATGAACTATCCTCCAGGGTGCATGAAATGCTCGTCGATGTAGTACATATTGTTATCGATGATGACGTATCTCACACCCTTTTACTTGTAGTTCTCGAATTTCTCCTTCTTCTCCAGTAAATTTTGATAAATTTCGTTGTGGTACTTGGCATGCTTGTTTTCATGCTTGAACAGGCAATTAAGAATGACCACCCTCGACTCGGAACGGTAGACCACCTCCAGCAAAATGAAGAAGAAAATGAAACCAGCCAAGAAGAACAACCAGGCCTTGAAAATGACCTAACTGACGCTCATGTTTACAATTAGAGTTGCCACTACTTTGCCCAATATAATTATGCTGTAACCTACAATACTGTGGATTGCTTTCAGCAGAAATAGAGAGTTGATTAGACTGCTGTTGAACATTTGCACCCTCAGTAAAAATCCTAGCAAGAACTGCACCAACACCAGACACATCAGAATGATTGATGAAACGAATTGTCCGTAAGCCACCCCTGTTAGTCCTACGTAGGATGACCCAAAGTGCTGGTTATACATGGCAATTTCAGCTATTACGTACATGGTGGTCAGCAGTCCGATCATGAGCATGGAGATGGAGTGGATGTTGATGGACAGAGGATAGGCTTTTCCGTACCGCACGATTAATCTGGGTATATCGACTCCGATGCTCCAGATGGAGAACATGATGATGCTGTAGCCCCGAATGAAGTCGTCGTATTGTAGACTTGAGGTGAAGGATAAGCTCATTCAAATTTTATCAGACCAGTTATAATAAAGATCAGGCGATGTAGGACCTACGAACATTCTGAGGAACATTGTATAATTTCATTGAAAGGTCCTTGTCAAAATTGCGTTTGTAAAACTCTTTTATCGGCTCCTTTTGCTCGTGGTTCAGGTGCGTCTCCTCCTTCACGGCTTCCTCTATCGTGTTCTACTTAATAAAAAGAGTACATTTATGTCCTTCTGGAACTTCTAGTCCTGCTTCAACAGTTTAATGAATCTGCTAGCGAAGGCCTTCACTTCCTTTTCTGTGTACTCAAATATCACCATGTTTCTGACGACGATTAACATTTGGTTCAGGATGGCTGCTCTCTCAGCCTCCAGCAACTCCTTCTTCCTATGTAAATTTCCTGAATAGATGCTTCAATACCTGAGGATCCTATGATCATAGCGTTGATTGTGTTTTTCTTCTACAGGTAGATACACTCCAGAAGTATGCTGTCCCAGTATTCCATTTCCTTCCAGAGGGTGTTTCTCTTGAAGAAGTGAATTATGTATAGCTTGGATGCCTCACCGTTTCCGTCCGTGTGGGTCACATAGTATGTCACCAACAGAATCATTACCTGCTTCAAGGCAAAGGAATCTCGGTGTTAGTAACAGGCCTAGAGGAACTATGAAATGAGACAATGCCATCCATAGATGTGGGCTTGGCTGATCTAGAACTTGCTGTTTAGCCTGAAGTTCTGCATCACGAACACAAAATTTAATCTATGCTTTGAACTCTTGTTGATGATACCTCGGAAGAGAGTCATGCATTAGCTGACAACCTCTTCCTCCTGGTCGATAATTTTCCTGATGAGTTTGACCAACCTACAAAGCTCGTCAGTTTATGTCGGATTCACATCATCGGTCTCCATCATTCTCCTGATTCTGTTCAATACCGTACTGTCCCTCTGCATTATCAATTATGTACCTTATACTCGATGAGCTCATCTATAATTTTTTAGTTTATTAGTCTAAGACTGTTTTCCACAAAACCTGGCTTATCATCGGCCAATCTCTTCAGCAATTTGTCCTCTCTTTCGCTTAGTCGCTTGAAGACATATTACTGGTAACAACTGCAAGTGTTAATTTAGAAGTCCTGAAGTTGCTCCAGCTCAGCTATCAGATTGCTCCAGTATGTCCCCAGATGTATCCTCGCCTTCATTAGAGTCTATACTTTGTAGAGGTGGAGTTATTTGTTGTTGCTCTTGAGCTTGAGGACTGTTTATTTTTATTTGTCCAACAGAGCCTTGTATTCATCTGTTACTTCTCTGATCTTGATATCGTACTCCTGCATTTCCTTTTAAAGCTATTTAGCTTTGCCCTTCTTCCTGATTTTCTGGTCAAGGGTGAAGTCTATGGAGTCACACATGAAAATCTGGCACATCTACTCTTCTTCCTTCATGTGTTTCAGCTTTTCTTTCTTACCGAGAACCTTCTCAATCTGCTCCCTTTTGGAACCAATTTCCTTGTGATGTTGCTTGGATTCCTCTATCGTCTTTTTGATGGTGTCCATGAGCTTGTTGGCCTTTTCGAGGTTTACCAGAAAAATATCGTAGTTGATCTTGGACAAAAAGCTCTGGTGGCTGTCTATGATGACCTGCAGTATCTTTGCGAACTATTTACTGACACAAAGAGGTTTATGTTTCTCAAGCTTTTCACAGGAGGAAGGCTATCCTTCGACTCCCGCCTTCTGGTAAGTGTTCTTAGTCAACCTGTGACTCTTGTCTCGCAAATGATTTGCTATTTGTGTGATCTTGGAGATATAGATCTGCTCGGTGTTTCTCCAATTCTCCACCTCCTTGAAGAACAGCTCGTTTTTGGTATTTTCCTCCTCGATTTCGGAAAGAAGAATACCTTCCTCATTGTTGGGCAGTCTCATGGATCCTGTAAGCAGACTCAACATTGACAATTGATATTATTAAACCTATTTTATTCATCTAGCTATATCATATCACCTGTTTATGAGTCACCTTTGAGCTAGTTTAGCCTGTAAATCATTAATCCTCAAATTTGCCTCCCCTAATTTGCTTGAGTAATCGGCCTCGAAGATCCTTTTTAGCTCTGCTGTCACAAAAGGCACGTCTTCCGGTTTGCTTCTGCCGATGATAACGTTGGTGATGAAGGTGTCCTTGTCTTTGACTTCCTTGACCTTTATGTTGAACTTCGTTTCGGTCACTTCAAGCTTTCGCCTGAGAGTCTCAATTTCATTCTTCAGGTTCTGGATCTCTATTTCGAACTATATTTTGCTATTTTTTTCGTCAGCTTTCTGCCGTTTCTTCATAATTTCGATCTCGTTTTCCAGCAGACTCTCCCTAATATGCTGTTCCTCAATCGTATTCTTCAGAGCATACACCTCTTCAATTTTGTTAGTCAGCTCCAGCTTTATCTTTGAGTTTTCTTCAATCTGACTTTTCAACAACTATTGGAAGTTCCCTGGCATTTTATTTTCTACAGGAGCAGGCTGACTTATCCTCGACAAGGACAGCTCCTTTTAGAGCTCACTGATCTTATTTTCCATTAATTTTTAAGTAGCTTTGTAGCGGGTCATCATCTGATTATATCTGTCCTGACTCTCTTTCAACAAAGATACTGGACATACTCCCTCCAATTTGACCTTGAGGGCCGATATTTATCCATTTTTGTTGTTGACAACTACCTCTAACTCCCTGATGTTTTATTCGAGTGTAGCAATGACCACCTCTTTTTATCTGATGGCCTTTGTCATCTCAGCAGAAGTGTTCTTCTCATTCAGCACAAGGTCTTGTGAGGCACATCTTTTTTCGAATTACTTTACCTTAGCTTATAATTTTTTGATTGTATCGTTTTCCTTGAACTTGTACTCCTTGATATCTTCTTAAAGATCGCTCAGTCGGTTGTTCCATCGATAATCCTACAGCTCATGTTTTTACCTTTACTTGTCTTGGTCTTGTTTGTTCTTGGCAAGCTCTTTGTCCTTCCTGTCGAGCTATCTTTTCAGCTGATCGATCTCTATTGACTTGATTTTTAGTTCAGACTCAGTTCTTGACAATTTTGTCTTGACTTAATCATACTTTTAATTGCCGGTATGGTTGGAATCCTGCAATTCATCAATGATCCTTGAAAAATTTTTGTCCTTCTAAGCCAACTGATGTCTCAGTTCGACAACTGTAATTTTTTCATTCTCAAACTGTTTGATGACTTGCTTGAGCTCCTTTTACTTGACTTTCGAGATGGCCTCTAGATTATTTTTACTATTTTATGCATTGTACAATCTGTGCTTATTCTGCTCGTTTTATGTTTGAAATTTTTCCACCTCTTGTGTTAGCCTTTTGATTTATTTCTCATAATATTCGACATTCTGATTGAGCATCTCAATCTAAAGTTTTTTATTTTTGTACAACAAGCCATCAGCCTCCTTCTTTTTGCCTTAGTACTGATTCTTGAGCTGGTCGTACTTCAACTTGAACTCTGAAAGGATAAACTCCCTCATCTTCTCGTCCTATATGCCTGCCTCACCTTTCTCGTTTCCTGGCTTGTAGTGCCCTATCATCTCGGAGTAGTGCTTTATCATGTCCAATATCTGGAAAGGCTCCTATTATGTATCCTATGGCGCCTGCTTGTCTTCGTGGCTCATTTCCCAACTTAAAATTATATATCATGAATCAGATTTATAGCAACAGCAATATCCTCTGTAAATTTCTATTAAAAAATAGACTACTTTCAAGTCACTTCCTCCAAAGCTGACACTTTTATCAACCAAATACTGTACCTTCAATTATTCTTTCGAAATAGAGTTCTCAGATATTAAGAGCACAAGTTCGATTGACAAAATATTAAAGTGAGTAATCAATCATTCCAAATGTTTCAGCTTGTTTATTGGAGAATTTGGACTCGATAAGCTCTGACTCTCAAAGATCCACTTGCTACTCTGGCCTCGACTCATCTGGGCAGAATGGGGAAAGGAAGTGGTGCTAGTCTTGGGAGTTTCGAATTTCTTGTAAGTATCCTGTTTTTACACAAGAGCCTATGCTTCCTATTCATTGTTGTTTTTGCCATGCTCACAAAGCAGGATGTTACGAAATGCATTTTTGAATGAGACTGCAGTCGACTGTTTCTTTTTGTTACTGGGACGGCTAACCACTGTCAACTTCTTGCCGCTTCCGTTGAGAGATGAATCTAGGTCGAGAGCAGAACGAGTAGTTGAAAAAGACCTGGCTTTTGTTCCCAATATGCTCATAGATTATATTTATATTGTTGTCTTTTGAAAACCGAAATCTAACTGTCTTAATCTTAACTTGAGATAGCTTCAGAATCAACGAGTTTCCTGCCACTTGAAGAGAGACTTGTCTGATATGGAATATTCAGATAATCAGGTTGGTTTTGGTGCAGGCTAGAATGTTTATAATCGATAATGAGCAATTTAAATCCGCAGTTCTAGGGGAAGCAGTTCTTCAAGGCCAAAGTAGGCGTCCTCATGCAGGAATACGAACGTAACAAGCAAGAAGAGCTCCTTCAGAAACAGCAGCTCAAGCAAAATATTATGCTGCAACTCATGAACAACAGGAATAAACTGCCACCCACACCTCCTCACCAATAAAAATATTAGGATAAAAGCTCTAAAACAGCAGTCTCTGACCCCGTAAACGAGTAGCCTCCTGTCGACCATTTTAACCCATCGACTGTCAACCAGGTGGAGATAAAACCTCACAGTGGAAGTGTAGCCAACTCAGTTTCTAGGAACAAACATTAAAAAATACAGTATTAAGATGAAGATGCAGAGAAAATTCAAGAGATAACCTTCAACATGAAAAAGAGAAACAAATCGTTTGAAGAATAGCTTAAATACAAGCCCAGTCTTGAGCCTGAGCCGAAAAACCATGATGAGGCTGAGGATGGGGAATAGTTTTCAAAGTCAATCAACCGAATCGCCAAGTACGCCAAAAGATACTTTCCTGATACCTTTCAAGCTAGTTAAAAATTCTAACATCTCGGCAGCCAAACTATGAAACCTGAGTCAGAAGAGGAAGATTAGGAATAGAATGAACCAAAGGAGTATGTGAAAATTCACCCTTCCTTCCTCAAAGCTGATATGTCTGACATTCAGGGCTCCCATTCTTATAAAAAAGTTTAAGAATCAAAGCACTATCAACCTGGGTAGCCCGAGGAACATGAACATTAAGAATAACAGGTCGAGGAGTACATTGAGGAAGACGACAACAGAGGTGTATTTCTGACAATGGAGGAGTCAGAATCAATGACGGCTTCGGAAGTACCTAAAAATGTAGCATTTGAAATCAAGATGGATAAATCAACAGACCCAGAACATTTCGAATAGCTGAGGAAACAAAAAATCAAGGAAATGTAGAAGAAAAGACAGGAGAGAATCGAGGAATATAGAAAACAAGAATCTCAGAAGAAGGTTTAGCAACCAAAACAGAGAACGAAACTCACCAGCAGTCGTCATGAAAAGCATGATAAAGAGGAAGCTTAAGCTGAAATCCCTCCGAAAAGCACCACAATCGAAAGGAAAAGTAACATGCATCGACCTCCAAAAATGGATAATAGATCCGAGAGGGAGCCGACAGGAAGAAACCAGCCCATCCCTTTGGATCAATACGATCAGATGAAGCAGAGCAAGACCAGCAAAAATTCATATTTGGCTCAATACTAAAACGAAATAAAGCAGACAGGCCTAAAGCCTCCAATTCACTATGAAGATCCCCCTCCCTTACCCCCTCATAAACCTGTGAGCCCCTTTAAGACTCCCAAGACAGGCATGTCCGAGCAACGTTCCAAAAGCAACCATAGAAGTTCAAACATATTTACCTAATCACATCAATACCACCGAGAAAAGTCGGCCAGCAGGCTCGATCCTAAGATAGAGCCAAAAGAAAGAAAGAACTCCTTCACCCGACAGTCCAACAAAAAGCTCATGATAAACGCTATCACCTATGTATGCTTCCCTGGCGAGCTCAACCGAAAAGACAGGGAGAGACTTGTCGATGTGCTGTAATCGAGTTAGCATGAATTTTTTGTTTTTTTGTTCAAGGAATACTCACGAAAGATCATCAAAGGAATCTATACTTTAGACAGCTCTCAAAACAGACTAGAAAGGATTTATGGAGAGAAGGCTCCATTTTAGATCATGGCAGATAGAGTCCAATATTTTTACAGATTTGACAGTGGCTCCAGATAGTTCAAAAAAGTGGATGGATGTCGATCCTTCTCGCTGGCCATCCATGCTATCGACCTCAGATGATCTTTCTTTTGTGTTGTGCCCTCCACCCACTCAAATATAAACAGCGGTTGTGACAATCGCAATTATTATAACTCGAATAAAAAATGATGAAGCTGAGCAGCATCACCTATCAACATCGATATTTCCAAACAGATCAATTGTATAGACCACTCAGACTGGCTATCGAGAACCTATCTTCTAAAAAAAGACAATCAATCAAGGGAGCATCTAGTATCAAGGCAAGCAACATCATTAGTTCAAATGTAAGAAAAACAAGTAAGTCAACTACTGGCATCGGGTAGCACAGGATCGTATTAATTGTTTAATTCAGATAGAATCTACATTTGTTCCTCTGAACATGCATTTAGTGTAGACAAACAACCCTCTAAAAAAGTTAAAAGCCAGATCTAGGAGCTATCGAGCCATCAGTGTCGACTAAATTATCAGGTAACCTATAAGAGACGAGTAATTCAGAAATAATGTCAAATTGAACTCTCCAAGGATAAAATAAATTGTCTATGATTATTAACCTAATGCCTACCAACCTGAAGGAGTAATAGCCTATCCTTTGTTAGAAAAACAAAGGCAAATGAGGGTTAGAAGCTTGACCCATGTAGGCTCAGCTCCTAATTTTATTGCTGGAAGGGTCTAAAGAGTTGAATCGATTGATATGTCGATTAGAAAAAGGACGCCAACTTCATCTGCATCAATCAAAACTGAAAGCAATCCTGAACATTGCCAGAATAAAATGAGCCAAACTCAATCTGTCAAACATTGTAAAAACAACAACATTTCTGATTATTCTTCAGAATATTACAACAACTGCAGCAAGTACACATTCTCCAAAGACCTAAAAGCCACCCGTCCAAACAAGCTCACCAAAGCCTAGTAATCCCACAAATCGAACAGCAACTACAAGTACAACCTATTTAGCCTTCTTGACGAGCAGACCAACCAAAACTGTACAACTGGCTTCTGCACCAAAAACTAATTAGTTGCCAGTAAGATCAAGAAAAGATGGTGATTTTTATACTACAGTCTATTGCATCAAATAGGCGTGAATGAGATAGTCCCTGGATTGGCGTATCAAAGGTTAATAATCAGTTTTGAATTTATTGTTCGATGATGAAAGGGTAACTTCGAGCAGGGGTACATTCTCCACTAGCCAGAATCGATAAAAGTAACGAAAAATCAAGCCCCTCAAACAACCAGTCAAAGCCTCACGTCCACCCATTCTGCTCGACAAGGTTGGCCGTCAGGACGACAACCTTAATAAACTGACTGAAAAGTAACGGCTCAAACAGCAAGTGAGCAGCTTGGTCATCAACAGCGAAGAATACAAGAATAATAACAGGGAGAGCATCTGCACCAACCTCCTCTAAACTGGAAATGTGCAATCCTTCATCGACCTCTTCTACATCTCCCATAAGTGCCTACCAAACGTCATGGAGCAGAAAAACTACTTCGGATAAAAGTTGCACATCCCTGAGTATATCTTCCTTCACTCAGACTTCCCAATGAGGATTAGAACACTCTTCAGTTCTACAGTGACTTCGCCTCTTCTCTCAGCAAAGCATAAATCAGACCAGACACCGAAATCTCTCAAAAAGAGGCAGCCATGAACGAGTATAACTCCATTGCCTTCAACTATGAAGACCAGGGAGATTATGTGACTGCTTCCTATTTCTACAAAAAAGTTATCTAAATTGCAGTGTCATGCAATGTACTCATGCCTGTATCCAGAATAAACAGTATGAGTTGATCGCTCTGCTAGGCCTGGGAAAGTGCCATGACCATGTCAAAATGAGAGAGAAGGCCATCGATATCCTTGAAGAGGGTTTTGACACTGCCAGCACTCTGGAGCACAAAGAACAGAGGGTTGAAATGGTCAAGCTCATCGGCAAGGAGTTGATCGAGATTTACATCGAGAAAGCATAAGAATTAGTCAAGTTTTAGCTTGATGCATCTTTGAAAGCTTACGAGAGTGCCCTAGGAATTGCACAAAGAGCAGGTGAGAGGGAGAGCTAAGCAAGAATTTCTCATAAAATCGGAGAGCTTTACTATCTCGAAGGACACTACGAGAGAAGCGTGGAGTATCAGGAGCAGTATCTTGTCAAACTCAAGCAGTCAATTCACGAGGAGGAAGAGGGCCAGGCCGAAGAGGGAGCTGACAAGAAGGAAGGCCAACACTCTCTGAAGTTCAAAGAAATGTAAGCTCACGCCAGTTTGGCCAAATGCTACCTGAAACTGAAAGATATCGAGCAAGCAGAGCTGCACCTCAACGAATACCATAGAATGGCCAAGGAAGCCAAAGCTCAGAATTCAGTAGCTGACTCCTCTTACTACCTGGGAAAGTTATTCGAGGAGAAGGGAGAGAGCGACAGAGCCATTACGTTCTACCAGTCATACTTTTAGGCAGCCAAAGCAGAAAAACCTGACAAGAAAGACAGGAAATTAGTAGACAAGGCAAGGGTGACCTTTGCGATATCAAAGGCCAACAAAAATATGGAAAGATACATCGGACTATTCGAAGGTTAGGACAGCTTGCGCCGGGTTTTGGAGTGGAAGATCAAGCGTATATTGAAATGATGATTTAGTTTTATGTGCACCCGCCTTTGGATTCACTGGCTGCCACTGAGGTACCACTGAGGTAGAAATTAAAATTATTTGTCAAAATAGTATAATCCTATAGTTAATTTTATTACAAGCCCTCACCCATGAGCCAGATACAGACCCACAATCAGCAATCCCCACCTCCCTTCAAGTCTTTCAACTAAATCAAAGGAGACACCAGCAGCGAAACCATCATTCCTTCATTCAAATCAGCCCCCAACATCTCACAGCACTCCGACATTATGAGTACCCCATCTATCATTCTAGACTACGTATCGCCCTATAGCCCCTTCCTCGACTCCCACAGCCTCCAAGACAGCGACGGTACTGATCGTTGGTCAGTCACCGACAGGTTCATTCCCAGCCGAAAATTGCTGAAGAGGGACTCTCTCTTCCAAGACTAGGAGCAAAGCATGGAGCAATAGAATGAAGGTGTCAAGGCCGAGAACAGCAGTTTGAATGTATCGGAGCTATACAAACGCTTCGTGATGACGTAAGGTCCAAGGCAAAGCTCATAGAAGCTGATAGAATCTTTTGAGAATTCCAACATCCTGCGGTACACCCTCAGGAATAACAACATGAACGACAACTTCATGCCCAACAAAAACTCCAGCCTTGAGTTTACTGATGAAATATCTTCAGGAACTACCAAAAGAAGAAAAATCAACAAACTGCCATGCAAAGTGCTTGACGCTCCTGCCCTGCAGGATGATTACTATCTTAATCTTATTGATTGGAGCACCCAGAATTACCTGGCTGTGGGACTGGCCTCTAGCGTCTACCTCTGGAATGCCAATAACTCCAAAGTCACCAAATTGTGTGACTTGGGCATTTCAGATTCAGCAACTTCCGTCTCATGGTCTCTCAAAGGACCCCTCTTTGGATTGGGTACCAACAGCGGATAGGTTCAAATCTGGGACGTCAATAAAATGAAAAGACTTCGCATCTTACACGGGCACACCAACAGAGTAGGAGCAATCGCTTGGAATTCTTCAATCCTGAGCACAGGTTCTCGAGACAAGACAATTCTTCATCGTGACTTGAGAGTCAATACCTCCTTCACCAGCAAACTTGTAGGCCACAGGCAAGAGATATGCGGCCTCAAGTGGAGCTTCGACGAACAGCAACTTTGTTCAGGAGGAAATGATAACAAACTTCTCGTTTGGAACAACCACTCTTGTGAGCCCGTTTTAAAATTCAATGATCATGTAGCTGCAGTCAAAGCCATGGCCTGGTCTCCTCATCAGCATGGCCTGTTGGTCTCTGGAGGAGGCACAGCCGACAGGACTATTAGATTCAGAAACACTCTCACTGGCACCACCCTCAAGACTGTCGACGTTGGCTCTCAAGTTTGCAACTTGATGTTCAGCAAAACTCTAAATTAAATTGTCAGCACTCATGGTTACTCTCACAATTAAATCAACATCTGGAAGGCTCCCAAGATGGACAAAATAGCCACCTTGACAGGTCACACCTATCGTGTTCTTTATCTGGCTATGAGTCCTGATGGCAGCACGATCGTGACTGGAGCAGGTGACTAGACTCTCAGATTCTGGAATATATTCCCGAGTCGCAATGACAACAGCAAGAAGGTGAACACTCTCCTTAATACGGATAATGTCATGCTTCGTTGATTCTAATTATTTATACTGCTTTCAATAAATGGTAGGAATTGTCTTTTATTGTGATCAGAGGAAGGTCATCCAAGCAGCCACGCTGAATGCAATGCCAGTCACACCTTTGGCCACTCTGTGGGTTGAAGACTCGAAGTGCTTGCTCTGGGTTTTGAGGTCCTAAACAACTGATTCTTTCGAGGCTTGGAGGGGAATGCTTTCTGGGTCTTATTCGCTAAATATTATAGGAAAAACTTGAGGAAGGTTCTCTCGAGGAAGATGGACTCTCCTTATTCTTCGTTGTGAACTCTAAATACACGGGTCAAGAATTCAAGGTCAACCCATTTGTAAAGATTATGCTTCTTCCAGTTGGTGCGACCATTGAGTCTATCCTCATGTTCTCCCCGACGAACGTAGGCGGTGACATTGGTGATGGGACGAGTCATCTCAGGCTTGATGGGGTCTCTAATCAGACCGTCCTTTTTTTCCTTTTCCAAGGCTTCAATTCTGTCAGTGTAGACCTCTTCTCCAAAAGTGGAGGTACCAATTGAGGAATATACTTCATTTTTTCGGCTCCTGGGCAGCCATCCAAGATTGATAAGGAACTTGCGATTCACATTATTTTTCGCGTAGGTATCCTCATCGAAGAAGAGAGTATCGTTCTGAGTGTTGGCGATGAAGGGAGCAAAAATGATGTAACCTTCTTGCTTTCCACGGCTTCTCTTGACCAAAAATCTACCCTGCTCGATAACTCCATCGAGATTCACCTTCTTGCAATCCCAACTGGCAGTATCACGATAGTTAAAGTCTTCCTTGACTGAGTAGAATATGTGATACAGTTTTCAGCAGTTTCGTTCTGCTCGACTCTGCGGATGAGCTCACTTTGTTGGGAATTGAAATTGCTGATTTGCTGTTGGGCAAAGTACCAGGCGAATCCTGACACTGCGGTTGCGAGGAAAAAGGCGTTGGGCCCTCTGCGGAGTAACCCGTGGGGAACTACATTTTGCACCTGTTTGATTTAAGTCATGGTGAATGCTTAATAAAAACAATTTATATCAGCAAATCATTATCCAATGATCCCCTCAGCCTCAGCCATCACCAATGAAACTGTATCAAAATTTG
>Ga0100402_1000174_pt1 | contig 79404 bp, 61 predicted proteins | sample CryGeyme20150102_FD_80419 | JGI IMG/M metagenome (GOLD analysis project Ga0100402, IMG submission 80419) | Groundwater microbial communities from Crystal Geyser aquifers in Utah, USA - Crystal Geyser metaG 2015-0102 | ecosystem: Environmental > Aquatic > Deep subsurface > Groundwater | place... | reverse complement strand
TTCATTCCTGGAAATGTTAGATGTATTAAATGAAGATTTAATCAAAAAAGGGGAGCGTCCTCTTGAGTTTGAACACGATTGTCGTGAAGGTATTTGCGGTTCTTGTTCATTAGTAGTAAATGGAATGGCACACGGACCACAGCGAAATACTGCTGTTTGTCAGTTGCACATGCGTCAATTTAAAGATGGTGATACTATTACTATTGAACCTTGGAGAGCAAGTGCATTCCCAATAATCAAAGATTTAGTAGTTGATCGTACCGCTTTTGACAGAATTATGGCAGCTGGTGGTTATGTTTCTGTTAATACAGGTTCTGCTCCTGATGCAAATGCTATTGCAATTGGAAAAGACTTATCAGATCAAGCATTTGATTATGCAACATGTATTGGTTGTGGAGCTTGTGTCGCTGCTTGTCCTAATGCATCTGCTTCATTATTTACAGGAGCAAAAATCTCACAATTAGCTTTACTGCCACAAGGAAATCCAGAACGCAAACGTCGTGTTCAATCAATGGTTAATCAAATGGAATCTGAAGGTTTTGGAGACTGTTCTAATCATGGTGAATGCGAAGCAGTTTGTCCTAAAGGAATTTCTATTTCTGCGATTGCAATGATGCGTAGAGAATATGTGAAATCTTATTTCTAAGTAAGGTTTTAGCAAATTTAAAGCACTGATATCACAATCAGTGCTTTTTTTTACTTTAAAAATGATAATTAGACTTTTATCCATAGTTATTACGATAATTAATCGGATAAATTTGTCCTACTTTATTAAAGAATTAGAAGTTAGGATCTGTAGAATAATCAATGTCATTAAGTTATAAATTTAGCGTATGATATTATTATATATTGACTTATAAATATATTTTTCATTGAAATATATCGACATATATTTATGATTAGTATCAACTCAATTGAAGTGAAATTAATAAACTTAATATTAGATAAGTATTCCTCAAATAAAATTCTACTTTTCGAGTTTATAATGAATTGCATTCATTCTTAAAAAATTAACTCATGAACAATTGAAAATAGTTACCATATTCGTTTTTCTTTTACATATAGTTATAACTAACTCACAAGCTCAAATAAAAGTAACAGGACAGGTTGTTGATCGTGAAACCGGAGAATCGCTTCCTGGTGCATCTATTTACATTCCAAGTACATCTGTTGGAGTTTCTAGTAACAGAGATGGGATTTTCGAACTATCGACCACATTACCGAGCCCATTTCAAGTAAACATTTCATTTATGGGGTACAATACAGTTGCTATTCAAATAGATGAAAGCAAATTAGATTTGAAAATTGAATTAGATCAAAAAACACTAATGATGAAAGAGATCGAAGTTGAAGCTACAAAAGATTATCATTGGAGAGATTTTATAGAATCATTTTTAGGTCAATCTGTGTTTTCCAAAGCTTGCAAAATTGAAAATCCAGAAGATGTAGTTGTTTATTTTGATAAAGAAATCAATCGTTTAGAAGCTTATGCTCAAAAACCTATTATTATTAAGAATGAAGCATTAGGTTATAGAATATCATATTGGTTAGAATTATTTGTCTATGATTATGAAACGAATATTTCAACAGTTTTGGGTTACCCTCAATTTGAAGATTTACTACTAAGAAAACCTTGGCCATGGACACGTAAAAAATGGGAAAAAAACCGTAAATCATCTTATTTGGGCTCTATGAATCATTTTGTAAAAAGTGTTTATAAAGGAAATTCAAAGCAAGAAGGATATCAAATTGGACTTATGACTCGTGTTCCAGTTGGAGAAACGTATAAATCATCAGAAAAAACTACTGATACTTTAACATTTTCAAATAAGCTTTTAGCTCGTGTTTATCAAAAATCAAATCAGATTGCAAGCTTTAACGGCGGTGTTTTTAGCGATGCTCTTGTCCAAAAAGTGAAAAAGTGGTTCTTTGATGAAACTCAACCTGACTTTATTCGCTTGAAAATTCCAATTCAGACGGATTCTGGAATGATCCGAGAAGCCATTGAATTGAAAAAAATCAAAGAGTTGCCATCAAAAGTAATTTTTAGTAATTATATCATGAATTCAGAGCTTGAAAAAAAAGCAAATAGAGAATTTGTTAATGTGATAACAAAAAGTGATGCTTCAATTGGAGATTTTATAGATAGAAGTGATAAAAACGCAGTTTTATTGAAATTCCCGAATTATTTATACATAAGCTATAAAATGGAATCCGAAGAAAAAGACTATCAATTATTATTCTATGGGAACTATGACTCAAATAGAAATGAACAGATAAGTGTTCTTTCAATTACTAGAAATATACCAGTTAGACTATTAGAAGACGGTAATTTTAATCCAGCTGAGGCTTTTCTGGTAGAAGGATATTGGGTTTATGAGAAATTGGATAAATTGCTTCCGCTTGACTACGATTTCTAAATACTGGTAAATAGTTAAGATCATTCAAACCTAAACGGTGGGAAATAAAAACTCAACACTTATATAGTTTAATGATTTGTAAGCAACTAAAGTTGTATTTGAGAATCAAACTCGTTGAATCGCATCAATAGGCAATAAACGAGAAGCTTTGTAAGCAGGGTACGTTCCAAATGTAACACCAACAAGTATCGCTAAAACACTAACGATTAAGAAGGTTGATAACGTCCAAGAAACATGAAATTCAATTTTAGTTGTTGCCTTTATAATTGGAACTACGATTTCCATAAAAAGCATCGAAAAAAGTAAACCAATAAAACTTCCTAAAGTTGATATTGTAATGGATTCTGCAAGAAACTGTAAAACAATGTGTTTGCGTTTTGCTCCAATTGCTTTTCGAATCCCAATTTCTGGCGTTCGTTCTTTAATGGACATTAATAATACATTCATAACTCCAATTCCACCAACAAGAACAGAAATTCCCGTTATTAAACCCATTACAAGTTTGAAAATCATTATTCCTTGTTCTGCTTGTTCAATTCTTCCTTCATAGGTATTTACCTTAATAAATTTATGTTTTTCAGGAAAAGTAATTTTAGCCCATTTGAGAAGAATCGCTTTAACTTGATTTACTTGCTCAATTATCGAAACCTTAAAATAAATGGATGGAGGATCTATTTTTAAAAGAGAATCAGGCAAAAAAGAAGGATGTATTAATAATCGCGCAGTATTTTCATCGTTAAAAACCCCCGCTATTTTTTTAGAATTACCAAAAAGAATAAATGTAGTTGTATCTATTGATGCTTCTTTAAGTTGCTTTAGTAAAGTTGAAGAAATCCAAATATTTTCAGAACTTGATGTTAAATCTTTCTGCGTTGCTGCACCATAAATCCAATTAAGTTCTTTTGATTTAATGTTCTCAAAAGCAGTAATGTAACCAACAATTGCATTTGAATCATTTATAGCCATGAACTGCATGGCATGATTAAAATGATAAGACATAGTAACCGTTGAATCGAACATAGCGTTTAATTCATTTTTGTGGTTCAATGTTAGAAGTGGAAAATCTGGGTTTTTATAAAAAACTCCATCTTTGTTTAATCGATGAATGGAAGCTAATTCAAGATTTTGAATAGAAGTTGTTGATGCGATTTGTTTTCTTGCAAATGATTCAAGGCCATCTCCAAGTGCTAGAATAGATACTAAACTTGCAACACCTATTATTATTCCAAGTATTGAAAAAAAAGTTTGTAATGGACTGATTTTTATACTTCTTAAGCCTTCTTGAATAGAGTAGAGTATTGTTTCCAATTTGTTATAACATTTAATGGTTAACTATTCAGCCGGTGAAATACTCACTTAAGACTAATTAGTTTCATCACAATATGAAAGATATGTTTAGTGAATCTATTAGCAAAAAATGAGTAGAACACTATTAAGCTCAAATCATGATAATTAAATTGTAAGAGATTCATAATTAATAAATTCGATTTGAAAACCATTTTCATCGAATCAATTCTCAAAATAAAAGTAGTATTAACATTTTAGAAATATGTTCTTGGGTAATAACTTTGGGTACTTCAAAATAATCTGATTGTAACGTGATCTAAAAAATATGATTTAGCATGAGGTACATTTAATAAAATTATTGCTCTTATAAGTTAACTTTTGAAGCTATTAGTACTTGAAATTGTCAGTTAAAATAGATAAAATACAATTAAGTCTTATTAATTAGAATGGTTGGCAATATGAAATCAGAAAGCAGAAAATCAGTAAAAATAATTTGGGTTATTTACGGCAGTATACTTGGAATTTTCTTAACTGCTATAGCTTATTTTGGAGTAGTAAGCGAATTTAATAGTGCTCCAATACAATTTGTATCATTAGCTACTGCATATATATTTGCAGGCTTATTTTCAGGATATGTTTCTGACGGACAGGTATTTAAAGAAATTGGAATTGCTGGCGCAATTGTAACCGTTGTAACTCTTTTTTTTATTCTGGCATTCCCTGGCAGAATTGAGCTAAGCCAATCAACTTTACTTTTTGGAATTGTTGGTTCAATTATTTTAACCTATATAGGAGCTTGGGCTGGAGAGAACATGCAACAAGACCCTGAATTAATGAATAATGAAACTGAAATTGGTGGATTTAGATGGAATTGGGTTGTAGTTGGTTTTGTTTTGGGATTTGGATTAAATGTGTTGTTTTCAATTATTCTTGCACCAATTTATACTAAAGATTTAACGATATCATTTTACATGTTTATGTTAAGCACATTCCTGACCGGCTGCATTACAGCTTGGTACTCACCGGGAGTTACAATTAAAGAACCAGCACTAGCAGGTATTTTAGCCGTTCTTCTTGAATGGATACTAATAGAGTTTGTATTAGAAATTAGCTTAACTGCTGTAGTTTTAGTTATTGGCCTAGCAATTGGGTTTATTTTAACTTTATCGGGTGCATTTCTTGGTGAGAAATTGCAAAAAATGAGTAATAAAACTCAATAAAATAGTTAATTATAAATCGTTATGAAAAAAAGAACTGATTGTTTTTTTTAGACGCAGTTCTTCAATTTATTAAATCGGTTTGTAAAGCTGAATATTTGTATAAAGCTAAATAGTATTATTATGAGTTAAATTTAACTCAATAATTAAGTAGAAACCAATTTTAAAACAAATCTCGAAAATAAAATAAGTGTTTAAGAATATGATTGTAGTACTCTAAACACACTGCATCTAAAGTTACTGAGTCGATGAGAAATATAGGATATCATTCTTTACATGAATCTAGTAGTGAAGTACAGGTTTCACATATCAAAATAAACCATAAACATTAGTAGATGCTAATTTTTGCATTTATATATGAAAGCAATTCGGAACTAAGTCGTTTTAATTTCCACTATAAAGTGGAAGCTTGAGGTAAAATGTTGTTCCAATACCTTGTTTTGTTTCAAAAGTAATATTGCCATTATTTGCATCAGCGAACTCTTTACAAAGAAGTAGTCCTAATCCGCTTCCTTTTTCACCTGCAGTACCTACTGAATTATAATTTGCATCCAATTTAAAAAGACGATTTATAACAGATTCACTCATCCCAATTCCACTATCAATAAATGCAATTGTACAAAATTTATCGTCAATATCTTTTATTTGAATTCTTATTTCACCATTAATTTTAGTGAATTTAAACGCATTATTTATAAGATTTCTAATAATAAATGAAGTTTGATTAAAATCGCTGTAAAGTAAAATACCATCATGAACTTTATTCATTAATTGAATAGATTTTGATTCTGAAAGGTGGTAGAACAATTGATTAATTTCATTAATTAGCTTATTTAATTCAATTTTTTGTGGTTGAGCAGGTTCGTTTGCCATTTGCAATTTTGCCCAATTTATAAGATTATCTGTTAGGTCATATGTTTTTGAAATGGTGGTTTTAAAAGAGTGTTCAATATCAATTAATTCACTATCTGAAAACATTGATTTGTTATCGAAGTACAAGATTGCCAATTGGTTTAATGAGCCAATAGGTCCTTTTAAATCATGAGCAATAATTCCAAAAAATTTATCTTTAATAAGGTTGAGCTCAGTTAAATTGTTCTTTTGTGCTGTTAATAATTCTGTTTGTAAGTCTAATTGATTATTGTATTTACGCAAGCGTTTATTTACAAAATAAAATCCAATAACAAAGGCAATTAGAAATAGACCAAATATAAAACTGATAAAAATAATACGATTTTGTAGTAGAAGCGCTTCTGCCTGTAAAGCATTTGCTTTTTGGAGTAATGAAGTTTCTTTTTCCAACTTAAAAGCAGTTAGTGCAGATTTCATTAATTCTGAACGATCTAATTGCTGATTTTTTAGTAAGGAGTCACTTACAATTTTACTTTCTTTCAAAAAAAGCAATGCTTTGTTTTTGTCATTTGTTCTGATATAGAATTCAGTGATTCTATTGTAAACATCATCTATCAGACTAGGAAATGGGAATACACGAATCAGTTTGAGCGCTTCATTTAGATAATAAATTTCAGAACTAAAATTATCTTCAAAAGAATGAATAGAAGCCAAATAAAGAAAACTTTCAAGTGTTGCAATCTTTTGAGATTGTACTCCTAATTGATTAGAAATTTCTATTACTTTTAAGAAATCAGATTTAGCTTGATCATATTTTTTTTGTTTGAAATAGATTTTCCCCAAAACCTTATAACATGAAGATAAAACCGAAAGTCTATTTATATCCTGATTAATTTCAATTGCTTTTAGGGTGTAGATTTCAGCTGAATCTAATTTTCCAGCGTTAAAAAGTGATTCACCATAATTATGCATTGTTACACCAATACGTTCTTTATCACCTTTTCTTAAGAAGTAGTCATATGATTTTTTATGATATAAAAGTTCGTCTTCAATATTGCCTTGTCTTCTATAAATGTGACCAAAAGAGATGAAAGTATTCGCTAAACCAGTGGAATCGTTCATTTCTTTAAAAACATTCATAGCTCTTTGAATAAACTCAGATGAGGCTACATAGTTTTCATCAACAGAATAAATACTTCCTAAAATTCTATACGCATAAGCTAGGTTTTCTCTGTCTTTATTTAATGTTGCTTCTTCAATTACTTCTAGTACATAATGTAATGCTTTTTTTGTGTCAACATACACTAACTCTCTTGCTAATAATAGCTTAGCCGATATAATATCTTTCCTATTAGTAGAATTTTCTAAAGTGCTATATAGGCTATCAACTATGGTTTGTGCTGATATTACTTGATAGAAAAACGAAAAAAATAAAAGTAGTAGCGCAACATTGCTTCTAGAATTCATGACTCAATATAAGCTCCTTATGCATAATAAAACACCTTAGTAAAACAATTAAAATCGGTAATGATATCTTGAAGATAAAGTAGTATTTCATATTGACCAATTAAACTATAAAATCAATATTTGACACAAAAGACACTTTAAATTGAAAAAAAGTAAGGGAATTAGAAATCTGTTGTTAACAAATATTCTACTCAACCTCAAAATAGTATCATTTACTTCATTTATAATTATTAACAAATTTTAATTTACTGAGCAAAAGCCTATTTAATTTATAAAATTATACTACTATTATATGATATGAAAAAGATGCTCTTACTTATTGTTATAATTTATTTTATGCCTATTACTTTTATAGTACAAGCTCAAAATAATTCAGAAATAAGTGAAGCAAATAGAGACTTGTTTAAAAATGAAGTCGATCAGCATTTAGATGAATTCAGGAATCTTTACCAAATTGACGAAAAAAAAGCATTAACTGACCTTGAAGAAGCAGAAAAATTAGCTACTAAAGCAAATAATGAAGATTTGCATATTTATGTGCTAAGCAAAGCAGCTTCTATATTTTATGAGCAAAACAATTTACATCACGCATTATCAACCATAACAAAAGCTCAAAATATTGAAATTAACCATTCTGATGAAATTAGCCTAGATAGTAAAGTTAGACTCTTTAGTATTTCAATTTCAGTTTATTTTAAAACAAACTCTAGCATATCAATTGCAAAAGATTTAATAAAAAAATTCGAGGCCTTATTACTTAAAAATGAAAGTGATGGTCTTTTTGGTATATATGCTAAGAAATTAGGCAGTTCATATTATTTAGTTAGAGATTTAGATAATGCTGAGAAATGGACTGAAATAGCCATTTCATCAATAAGTAGACAAGATAGTTTAAGTTATATTTCGACTGGGATTCAACTAGCATCTATTTATTCAGAAAATGAGGAAACAGAAAAGGCTTTAAGCCTGATGGATAGTTTATCAGATATGGCTGATAATTCTTCAAATGAGCTATTAATTAATTTTTATGGAAATTATGCTCAACTCTTACTTATGAATAATGAGTCTGAAAAAGCAGTAGAGATGTTTAAATCAATTTATAATAAACTAGATAATTCGTCTTTTGATAATTTTCATAAACATAATTTAGCCTTTAGAATCGCTCAAATTTATTTTTACTCAAATAAGTATAAAGAAGCTCTAGAATGGGCTTTATTGAGTTATGAGTATTCAATGAAATATGGAATTAAAACCAAATATTTTCAGGTAATAAAACTACTTCAACAAATTTATTCTATTCATGGTAATTATGAAAAAGCTTACACTTATTTAGAAGATGAAATAATTCTTAAAGATTCTCTGAATGAATTAAGACTAAAAGATGAGTTGTTTAAGTTGAAATCTGAGTTAGATAGTTCTAGAGTGGTGGCGGAGTATAATGCAATTGTAAAAGTACAGGAGTATGAGCGTTATATATTATATGTCTTTGTTTTGTTTTCCGTCATTTTAATTACATTGTTCGCTATTCTTTTTAGGGCGAATAAAAAAACGAAGTATCTGAATGTTATTTTAGCTGATCAACATGTTATGATTTCAGAACAAAATGAAAAATTAGAGCATGCTGTTCAAACTAAAAATCGAATATTTTCAATTATAGGTCACGATTTAAGAGGACCAATAAGTACAATGTATTCCTATTTAGACATCATTTCTGATGAAGATACAGATGCTACTTTGTTAGATTCAATTAAAGAACAACTTCGAATTGCTATGGAAACATCGATGAACTTATTAGATAATTTAGTGTTTTGGGGGCAAACTCAACAAGAAGCGATTAAACCAAACATTATTAAAACGAATACTAGTGAATTATTAAATGAGGTTTTATTGCAACAAGATATTTATGCTACATCAAAAAATATTAAGTTAAAAGTTCCCCAAAAAGTAGGTTGTGATATTGAGACTGATGTAAGAATGATGTCAGTAATTTTAAGAAATCTTTTGGCAAATGCTATAAAGTTCACTCCAATTAATGGTGTTATTAGTTTACATTGTTCATTTACAGATTTGAAAATGTTTGTAGAAGTTCGTGACACTGGAGTTGGAATGAGTGAAGAACAGATAAAAACAATACAAAATGGTTTAGTTGATTCTGAAAAAGGAACAAATAATGAAAAAGGATATGGATTAGGCCTACAACTTGTTAAAACGTTTACGAAACAACTTGGCGGAACGATCACTATTAGCTCAAAACAGGGAGAAGGAACGAGTATTAAATTAAGTTTCCCAAAATCATATTCGTTATTCTAAGAGTATTTGAAAGGTTCATTAACAAGTGAATGTTGCCAAGAGAAATTTAAAAGCACTAAAGAGTCATTAATTAGTGATTTGTGTAGTTAAGAATTTAGTATCGACTACATATCCCAGTTAAATAAAAACTAACTCATTCATAATAAATTAAAATTCGAGCCAAGTACGAAAAGTAAATTAAAGGAGTAATTTACCTTTCAATTCGTGTTGAATCGACAATAATTTTGCCAAAAAAACACCTTTCCAATTAACTCAACATTTAGTTAAGAGATTATTCTATGAGTATTTACTTTAACTGATCTTTTAAACAAGAAATGAGCGCTTGAATATCATTTTCATTATTATAAACATGTGGTGAAACGCGAATGGCATCACCTCGAAGCGAAACCATAACTTTACGTTCAGCTAATTGATCAACTAATTGATGTTTATTTATAAAACTTGGCAAATAGAAGCCAAATAAGTGATCCGCTCTATATTCACTATGTTCGATAGCAAATTCATTATTAGTTAAAAAATCCATTAATGGAATAGTAAGTTCACGGCAGTAAGATTGGATAAACTCAGGAGTCCAAGCTAATAACTGATCTATGGATTTTTCCAACATAGGCAAATGAATAAAGCTACTAAATTCACCCATATTATATCGAGCCGCGCCAGGCATATAATCATCAGTATAATTAGTTAAAGCAGAGAAGTCTTTTGCATTAGCGCGATTTAACCACGATTCTTCTAACGGAATTCCTTCGTTAAATCGTTCACTATAATACGCACAACCACTTCCATAAGGCCCCATCATCCATTTGTAAGCAGGAGTGACTAAGGCATCAATGTGCATTTTTTGTACATCAATTGGATAAGCACCAACAGATTGTGTTCCATCAACGATTAACATTGCACCCATTTCCTTGCAACGCTTTCCAATAGCTTCCATATCGAATAAGGTTCCGTCTGCCCAGTGAACCATTGACATAGCTACCATTGCTGTATCTTTATCAATGGCATCCAATAAACGTTCATTCCAAATTTTCCCACGGTTTTCTCGGTAATTTGGAGGTTTAACCATTTCAAGTTTTGCATTGTGCGTTTTACACCAACGTCTGAGTGAATAAACTGTACTTGGAAACTCTTCTGCTGTGGTAACAGCTTTGTGTCTTCTATTGTCAGGAGCGTTTTTGATTGCAGTAGCCATTCCATAAGAAGCCGCATTAATCATTGCAACTTGTTTATAATCAGAAGCTTTTACTAATCGAGCGTACTTTTCTTTAATAATTTCTGTTTGAGTAAAAAAACTAACCGGTGGAATTAATACTGGACTTCTTTTCAAATAAATAGCTGAAACGCCGACTTCTTCAACAGTTTTTAAAAGTGGCGACATATAAGCGCAGTTTATAAAATGAATATCTTCAGGAAGAGTGAAAAGATGACGCTGATCGTTCATGTGATTATCTATGGTTGAAAAGAAAGCTGAAAATACTGAATTGTACCGTTTAGCATTCGACTAATTTGTGATTTTTTTTGAAAGTTTTACGAATTTCCAATTTAGAATCGAATACTAACAATGTTAACTGATTTAGATATCTTACTTCAAATAAAAAGAGTTACTTAAAAGTGACCGATTAATGAAAGTATTTTGTAATAATTTGCTCAAATTCATAGCTAGAGTATAAAAATCTAAAAAAAACGTGCATTAGTTTACACGATACCCGATATTTCGCCGTTTATATCGGACACTCAGTACAAGCATGATATCTAAAGAAATTTTCAAAAAAGTTAAATTATTAGAAATTCGCACAAAAGGTTTGGTGAACAATCTCTTTGGTGGAGAATATCACTCGGCATTTAAAGGTCGTGGAATGGTTTTTTCTGAAGTTAGAGAATATCAATTCGGAGATGATATTCGTCAAATTGATTGGAATGTAACTGCAAGAGTTGGAGAACCATACATAAAAATCTTTGAAGAAGAACGAGAACAAACATTAATGTTAGTTGTCGATATATCACCGAGTAAATGGTTTGGTAGCCAAAATCAGACGAAACGTGACCAAACCGTAGAAATGTGCGCCGTATTAGCCTTTTCTGCAATTCAAAATGGTGATAAAGTTGGTTTACTTTTATTTAGTGATGTTATCGAAAAAGTGGTAATGCCCAAAAAAGGGAAAAAACACGTACTTAGACTTATTCGTGAATTATACACCGTTGAAGCAGCAGGTTCTGGAACCGATATTAATCAGGCTTTGGATTATGTTAATAAAATTCTAACCAGAAGATCTATTATCATTTTGGCAACAGATTTAATGACCGACAAATTTGAAAAAGCCATGAAAATTACCAATCGTAAACATGATTTGGTTACAATCTTAGTTCACGATAAATTGGAAAGAGAATTACCTGATATTGGTTTAATTCCTTTTAGAGACTTTGAGACCAATCAGGTAAAATGGGTTGACACTTCATCAAAGAATGTTCGCAAACAATACCAAATTCAAATGAAAAAACGTTGGGACTCTTTGCATACCCATTTAACAAAATTGAAAATTGATAGCGTTACGGTTTTTACCAATCAATCGTATGTTGAACCATTAATGAATTTCTTTAAACGAAGAATTAGCCGTTTCTAATGAAAAAAGGATTACTACTTTTTATTTTATTTAGTTTAAGTATACTAAATCTGCAAGCTCAGATGGCTGTAACCATTGTGAAAGTAGATTCACTCAAACCTGGAGATGTATTTCCATACATCATAGTTGTAAAAAAGAATAACAGACAATTTGATAAAATTGTTCTGCCAGATTCTGCAGCGTTTGGAAGTGATTTTGAAATAAGATCTTATATGCACTTTAAACCAAGTGGTAACACCGATTCTTTAGTTTATCAGTTGCAATATTTTGGAGTTGGCGACAGGCAGTTGCCAGAAGTACCAGTTCATCTTGTAAAAGGTGAAGACACTTTAACTGTAAAAACAGATGTAGTACCCGTTTTTTATCAAAAATTAGTAGCTGATGATGCGGGCGTTGACTCCCTAAAACCATTTAAACCAATTTTTGAATTTGCTTCTCGATTTTGGTTATTAATTGTGATAACACTTCTAGTAATTGCGCTTTTATGGTTTTTATACAAGCGTTTTTACTCAAAACAAGAAATTGCAGAAGTTGTTCAACCAAAAGAAATACCACCTTTCAACGATCCTTTTAAAGAGTTTGATTTTTCAATTGAGGAGATTAAAAATGGTGAATCCTTAAAACAGGGTGAATATAAAATCTATTATACAGAACTTACAGATGCAGTTCGACAGTATATGGAACGCGTTTACAAAGAAAATGCGCTTGAAATGACTTCAAGTGAAATATCTTATGCTATGAAACGCAAGCGCTTAGACTCACAAGTCCAAAGTATGATTATGATGCTATTGAATCAAGCTGATAGAGTTAAGTTTGCAAAATATGACCCAATTATGGAATCGGCAATAAACGATCTTGATTTAGCTATTGATTTAGGAAAGCGATTTAGATCTTTAGATAGACAAAAAGTTGCTATGCTTCGTGAGGAATATGAAATTGAAAACGGTTTACGTCAGCCACTTGAACAAAGCGCAAACGACGAAATGACAACCACATTTGATATGTATAAAAACCAAGCTCCATCTTCATTCAAAATTGAAAAAAAGGAGAATGAGCTATGATTATTTGGGCTAACCCATTATGGTTTTGGGCTTTTCTACTAATTCCAGTCATCATTGGACTGAATGTGTATCGATCTTTAGCAAAAAAAAATCCATATATCCAATTTTCTAATTCCACTTCTTTTGATGAATTGCCGTATACATGGCGTTCTTTTGCAATCTATTTAATCCCGATAATTCAAATTAGTGCATTGTCGCTCTTGATATTAGCACTTGCCAGACCTCAATTACAAAATACAGTAGTTGAGAGAAACGCAGAAGGAATTGATATTATGATGGTTTTGGATTTGTCCACATCAATGAGAGCTGAAGATTTAAAACCGAATCGATTTGATGCCGCAAAACGAGTTGCAACTCAGTTTGTGGATAAAAGAACATCAGATAGAATTGGAATTGTTGTATTTGCTGCACAAAGTTTCACCGTTTGTCCGCCATCTTTAGATTATGAATTAATTAAAAAACTTCTTCTTGATGTAAAAATGGGAGTTGTTGAAGACGGAACAGCAATAGGAATGGGTTTAGCAAATGCAGTAAATCGTTTAAAAGATAGTAGAGCTACAAGCCGTGTAATTATTTTATTAACTGATGGTCAGAATAATGCGGGAGAAATAGACCCAGTAACAGCTGCTGACTTAGCAAAATCGTACGGAATTCGTGTTTATACGATTGGTGCAGGAACTAGAGGAACTGCTCCATATCCGATTGATGACCCGATTTTTGGTAGAAGATATCAAAATGTTAAAGTTGATATTGATGAGGATATGCTTACAAAAATTGCACAATTAACAGGAGGGAAGTATTTCCGAGCTGTTAATACCGAAAGTTTGGCAAATGTGTATCAGGAAATTGATCTACTTGAAAAAACAGTTGTCGACGAATTGATTTATACTGATTATGAAGATTTGTATGAACGTTATCTATTAGGAGCTGTTATCGCTTGGTTAATTAGTTTTGTACTATCAAAAACGATACTTAGAACTGAATTTTAAAAGAAATTTACTGTAAACACATTTATTTGTGTCACCCTAAAATTCGGTTATTTGAGAATAAATATTTTCGGTTTACAAGTTTGAATACACTCAAAAAAACGAATTTGTTGATTTATACCAATTCAAATCGTATAAAATCGCAAAAATATTTTACTGAAAACTACTTTTCAGAGTAAGCTCAAGTTTGAATTCCTCTTTTTATTAATTTTATTTTGCTCACGATATTATAAATGCAAAAAGAATGGTCTTTTATTTTTGATGAAAAAATTGATTTATTCGAAAGAGCTTACAATGTTTTTTCTTATCAGTTCAAACATAATTGGGTATATCGAAATTTTTGCAATCTATTAAAAAGAACACCAGACTCAATTAAGAAAATTGAGGATATTCCGCCGATTCCAATTGATGCATTTAAGAAAGCTGTTTTACTTAGTGATATTTTTAACCCAGAATTAACGACTTATTTTCAAAGTAGTGGAACAGGAAATCAAGTTCGAAGTAAGCATTTCATTCCTGATTTAAGTCTTTATTATTATTCTTCTTGGAAATGGTACTATCATAATTACCCCAATTATCCTGTTTATGCATATGTACCAGCATATTCTGAAAATCCACATTCTTCTTTAATCAGCATGTTGGATTATTTTGTTCAAAAAACAAACGGGCAATTTCTACCTGTAACAAACGAGGGTTTATTCAAGGTTGATACAACACAACCTGTTTTGTTATTCGGCGCTGCATTTGGTTTATTAAATGCCACTGATTCTAAAACCTTAAAATTACATCCTAAATCAATTGTAATTGAAACTGGTGGAATGAAAACGCATCGACAAGAAATTACAAGAGATCAATTGCATCAACAACTACAAGATCGATTGGGTTTACATGCTGAACAGATTCATTCTGAATACGGAATGGCAGAATTATTAAGTCAGTCCTATAAAATGAATTTAAGTGAAGGGTTTAAATCTCCGCATTGGAAACAAATAAGCATTCGAAATCCTGAAAATCCTTTAGAGATCTTTCCGATTAATAAAAAAGGGCAGGTCGCTGTCTTAGATTTAGCAAATTTGCACTCTTGTTCTTTTATTTTAACAGAAGATGAAGGTATTCTTCACCAGGATGGAAGCTTTGATATTTTAGGTAGAATTGAGAATAGTGAACTACGTGGATGTAATTTTTTATTTGAACGAGATTAAAAAAGGCTCAATTTGAAATAAATTGAGCCTTTATGATTTAATGCGTAATATGATTTGCTGATAAAAATGAATTATGAGACCACTCAAATAGTCGATTTTTTCGGTTTTACTTATGCAATTTGTGTGAAATCATGGATTATTTTGCTGAAGATTACTTTTCAGAGTAAGCTAAAATTTAATAGTTAAAGATGATATAAATCAAAGCCTTTGTTTTGAGTATAACGATTTTCAACTGGCTACATCAAATTATAGATCTTATAATAATCTAGCAGACAATTCAATATTTACTCCTGTTAAAGCACGCGAAACGGGGCAATTTAATTTAGCTTCATTTGCAATTTCAAGAAAATGCTCTTCATCAATTTTTTTAACAAATGCTTCAACTTCTAAATGAATAGTAGTTATGGTGAATCCGGCGTCTGTTTTTTCCAGTTTTACTGAAGCAATTGTAGCAACTTGAACTGGGATAAAACCTTTTTTTTCTAAAGTAGCGCTTAGTGCCATTGAATAACAACCAGCATGTGCTGCACCTATTAATTCTTCAGGATTTGTGCCAACACCTGATTCGAACCTTGATGAAAAGGAATATTGACCTTCAAATGCTCCACTACCTAATTTCATTTCACCGTTTCCGGTTTTTAAATCTCCATTCCAAACTGCTTCTGAGATGCGTTTCATTACTTTATTACTCCTTATAGCTAACACAATTAAAATGATGGACCGAAAGTTTAAATATTATATTAAATCATTCAATACCAATGTATAAGGGAATGTGCAAATAAGTTCTGACTAATCAAAATGAATTAGTTAAATTTTCAAACAAGTAAGGTAAAATGATGAAAATAAATGATTAACAAAATGATTACTGGAAATAAATTAATTCAATTAGGTTACAAACCGGGGAAATGGTTTAGGGATGCACTTGTTTATGTAAACAACAACGATTTAAATAAAGAAGAATTAGTGTCCTATTTAGAGTCTGTTAAACCAAGATATATTGAACCGTTTAAGCAAGCTATTTCATTTATTGAGAATATAGAGGCAGAATCAAGTGAAGAATTTGAAAACTTGGTATCCGTTAGAAGAGATATGAAATCTGTGATGATAACACCAACAGTTGTAACTGGTGCTGTTATGCCCGATGCTTGTCCCGTTTCCAAAGGACATATTCCTGTTGGAGGAATTGTCGTGACAAAAAATGCAATTCATCCAGCAATGCACAGTGCAGATATTTGTTGTTCAGTAATGATGTCTAATTTAGGTTCTATTAAACCTCAAAAAGTGTTAAATATGGCATTATGGACCACACATTTTGGTGGTGGTGGTCGAGATGATTTTTCAAATTTACCGAAAGATTTAGAAGAAAAGCTATATGAAAACTCTTTTTTAAACTCTGATTATAGCATTCGAACTGCAAAATCACACTTAGGCACTCAAGGTGATGGAAATCACTTTTTATTTGTTGGGAAATCAAAATTAAGTGGTGATACCATTATTGTGACTCATCATGGAAGTCGAGGTTTGGGTGCAAACTTGTATAAATCTGGAATGAAAATGGCGTATTATTTTAGGAATGAACTATCTCCTGAAACTAAAGAAGTCAATTCATGGATTCCATTCGATACAGACGAGGGTAAATCGTATTGGGAGGCACTTCAATTAATAAGAGTGTGGACAAAATTGAATCACACAATTATTCATGATGCTATTATTCACAAACTTAAAGGAGATTTAAAAGACAGGTTTTGGAATGAACACAATTTTGTATTTAAAAAAGATGATTTGTTTTATCATGCAAAAGGTGCAACTCCATTGAGCAATGATTTTGTACCCGATTCCGAAAATGGTTTACGATTAATTCCACTAAATATGAGTCAGCCGGTGTTGATTGTTAAAGGTGAGACAACTGAGAGGAATTTAGGATTTGCGCCACATGGAGCTGGACGAAATGTGAGTAGAGGGCAACACAAAAGAAGTTTTGGAGATAAACCCATTCATGAAATCTTTGCAGAAGAAACTAAAGGTTTAGATGTTCGCTTTTTTTCGGGAAATATTGATGTTTCCGAGTTACCAAGTGCATATAAGAGTGCAAATCAAGTTAGAGCGCAAATGGAAAAGTTTGGACTTGGTCAGGTTGTTGATGAAATTGAACCTTACGGCTGTATAATGGCAGGAGATTGGATGCAAGATGCGCCATGGATGAAGAAAAAAATAAATAAAAATACTCTTTAGGATTGTGAGTCCTAAAGAGCTAATCCTAAGAATTAATTTAAAAACTTTTATAAATCGATTAGTTTATCCAATAATTTCCAAGTTAACCACAAACCTCTAGGCACATGAAAACATCCTTTATAAGGTCCGCCTTTAAATCGTTGGCTCACATTGCCATAGCGATCTAAATATCCAAACCATTCACCGTTATTTGGATCTGGAAAGTGTGACCAAGTGTATTCATGACAGCGCTTGAATCGCTCCCAATCTTCATCTAAACCTGTTAACGAATAGTTCTGTAATAAAGCATACATAGCTTCAGTATGAGGCCACCATAATTTAAGTGACCATTCTAATTCATTCGGTGAATGCCCTTCACTATCAAGGAAATAGAATATTCCACCTTGTTCAGAATCCCAGCCTAAATCAAAAGACCAACGAATAACATTAATTGCAATTTCTTCTAAATCTTTTCTTCCTAATTTTTGCGCCCAATGTTGCAAAAACCATCCGGCTTCAATGGCATGACCTGGATTTAATTGTCTGCCTTCGATAGTATTTATGAATTTTCCATCTGGAGAAACATTTTCAAAAACTATTTTTCTATCTGAATGAACATGTAATAACATGCGAAAAATACAGTCATCAATTTCGGAACGCATTAATTCCCAATTATCTCCAGTAACTTCCTCGATAAGGTTTAGAAGAATCATGGGTACTGCAAGAGTAATAGAAGGAGGGTTTCCATCAAAAGATGGACGACCAACTTTGCTTAAATCTTTACTCCATTCCCAAACGAGATCAAATATTCGTTTAGCTTCATCAGCATATTTTTGCTCACCAGTTGCTCGACTATATTCAGAAAGTGCCATAATGTAAAAGCATTCCGAAAATATTTTACGCTGTTGATGAATCGGGCGACCTTGTTGATTTAAGGAAAAATACATTCTACCATTTGGTAGAACGGCATGATTTGCTAAGAAATCAATCCCGAGTTTTGCCATTTCTAGCCATTCAGGTCGTTTTTCTACTGCATTATATAATTTTGAGAACATCCAAGCTTCACGTCCTTGTAACCAAACATTCTTGCGAGTATCATAAACTGTCCCATCTTGATCTAAACAATTAAAATATCCTCCAAATTCTTTGTCTGGAGAGTTTTTTTCCCAAAATGGAATCACATTTTCAAGAAGTTCATCACGATATTGATTGCGAAGTTTTAAAAGTTCATCATGTGTCGGTTTCATAAAAAAAATTAATTTGGTAAATAAGTATTAAAAAATGAATTAGTTTCAATTATGTTTATGGTGTAACGAAATACATTCCGATTTTACCTTTGCCTTTAGCTTCGATTTCACCACGATACTCACAGGTAAACTTTTGTTTTACAAGCTCATAAGTGGCTTGGGATACATTTACACGCCCTACAGCTCCAGAACTTTCCATTCGGCTTGCAGTATTCACTGTATCACCCCAAATGTCATATTGAAACTTTTTGATTCCTACGATTCCTGCAACTACTGGCCCAGTATGAACTCCAATGCGAATTTCAAAATAGGGAAGACCTTTGTCCATCTTTTCTTGAATATGATTCTGCATATATGCTTGGATATCAAGTGCTGCTCGAACTACATCTACAGAGTGAGTCGTGTTTACCGTTGGTAAACCGCCGGCTGCCATATATGCATCACCTATAGTTTTAATTTTTTCAACTTTGTGTACTTCCATAATTCGGTCGAATGCAGAGAAACATTCATGAATTGCTGCAACTAAATCGGAAGGACTCAGTTTTTCGGAAAGTTGAGTAAATCCTTTAAAATCAGTAAAAAGAACGGTTACCTGATTTATAACTTGAGCATCGGCGTAGCCTTTTTGTTTCAGCTCTTGCGCCGTTTCATAAGGAAGAATATTTAATAACAAGTTCTCCGAACGGTCTTTTTCTTTAGAGATTCTATTTCTTTGTTTTAAGATTACTAAGCTTGCCCCAAGCATTAAGATAAAACCACCAATAAAAATATTTCTCTGCATTTGTTTTCGTTTTAATTCGGCTTGCGTTAAAGCTTCTTTTTTATCGAAATCGTATTTTAATTGCTGGCGAATTGCAGATTTCACGGCGTCTTCATTTTGAAGACTATCTTGATAGATTTGCGCTTGTTGAAAGTTTAAAAGGGCAGATTTGAAATCATTTTGAAGACTATCAATTTGATATAAAGTCTTATAGGAACTTAAAATCGTTTCTTTATTTTGATTGTTTAAGCTTAATGAAAGTGCTAATTCTGTAGATTTTTTAGCTTCTTTTATCTTATCATTTTTCAATAATATATATGCTAAGTCACTATGAGCAGAGGCATTTTCATAACTTGTTCCATACAATTCACTGTATTTAGTAGAAAGTCTTTGATAATAAAGTGCTGAATCTAAATTATTTGACTGTGTAAAAAGGTCGCTAAGGAGTCCATAAGCATAGATTAAATCTGTAAAATTCGTCTGAGATTCATTCAACTTAAAAATATTATTGACAAAATATTTTGCTGAATCAGGTTTGTTTTCTTCTAGATAAATACTTGCAATATTGGTATACGCTATTGATAATGCAAGCGTATCTTTTAAAGCTTGTGCGAATTGTAACGATTTGAAATAATTAGACTTGGCTTGTTCGTAATCATTCATAGTTTGTTGGATATTTGCTATGTTATTGTAACACCAATTGAGTCCTAATGTGTCGTTAATTTGATCCCTGATAGTTAAAGATTTAAAATTATATTCAAGAGCTTTGGGGTAAAATCCTAATAAATCGTACGAATTTCCCAAATTCAAATAAATATCTGCCAATATTTTTGGTTCATTTAACTTCAGAAGCTTACTTTCTGCTATTAATGCAATTTGAATAGATTTTGAATATTCTCCGAGTTCATTGAATAATCGCGCTTTTACATTATATAAAGCTACTTCATTGAATGAATTCTGTTCATTTTTGGCAAGTTCTATAAGAGAATCTAAATTAATGAGTGCTTTAGGTCTATCGATGTCAGAATAAAAGAAGTCATAAATTTTTGATATTTCCTCTGAAACTGAATGTTGCTTGTCAGAAAATTCTGTAAACGGTATATAAATTAAAAATAAAAAACAGAGTAAAGCTTTGATATTAATCATTATATAGTATTTTAAAAGCTTTCAAAAAGTAGATATGAGCTTACTCTGAAAATTAGTTTTCAGCAAAATTATCGCCAAATTCACACGATTTGATTGGGTAAAAATCGACTTTTGGGAGTGGTCTCAAATATAGATGATTTTCATTTAAGCAAATATTCCATGCTTTTAAGCATAAAGTTTTTTTTTGGATTTTAAATAAAAAAGATCACTTCTTTTAAAATTCTATTTCAAAGCGATCTGTTCATCCATCCAAGCTTTATATTTTTTGTATAAACCATGCGCTCCAGGATAAATCGAATTTGGACTCATAAAATGCGAGAATTCAAAAGTAATCAGATTTTCAACACCGGCTGAAGCCGCCATTTCCATTTTCATGCGTAAATCACGAAAGCGTAAAGGTGGGAATTTCCAAGGTATATCTCGGTCAAAAGATTCAACATTACTCCAGCTTTCAATCCCAAATTCGTCTGCTAATCCTTTGTGAGCTTGTAAATAATCTTTGAGCTCTTCATAAGCTACTTGTCCATCTTGAAAAGCGACATAATCGATAACATCTCCAATTTCAGTAAAGATTTTTCTCCATTGTTTAACGTGATCATCAAAACTGATTTTATCTACAACAAACTGTTTAACTCCATGTACATAAGGTGAAATTAAAATCGGCATTGGCTTTAATTTCTTTAAATGTGAAGCCATTTCACGATAGACTTTCATTACACCTGATTCATATTTTCCAATTTCATGAGAAAAGTACCAGCCTTGAAAAGCAGGATGAGAACCATAGCGTTGAATTACTTCATCACAAAAATCTTTATTGATTTTAATTTCAGAAGCGTAATCTTTGTTCATCCAATATTTTCCTGAATCATATAAACCGAAAAAGAATCTCATATTATGTTTGAGCGCTAGATCTAAAAAAATCTGAACTTGATCTTCATAAACTGGGAAGATGTTCATTTCTTTTTTTAAAACCTTCGAAGAAAAAGTGGCATGTTGTTTATAACCTGCCCGAATTAAAATTACAGTATCAATTCCGACCGCTTTCATTGCTGCAAAATCAGCATCCCATTCATCTATTCCCCAATTTTGAGCAGGAATATCATGAGTAATCTCGTCTAAAAAAGTTCCACGAAGTTTTATCATAAACTAGATTTAAAGTAAAAAAATCGTTATTGTATTCATTATGTACATGCGAAGGTACATAATGTGTCTAATTTTATTAAAATTACATAAAAGTTTAATGCTTTCTATGGAATATGATTAAAAAAATCGGCATTTTATCAACTCAAAAGCGGTTCCAGAAATTATAGCCACTTTTAATTATGTACATACATAATCCTAAATAATAGCTCAATGAAAACAAGAATACTATTACTATCGCTCTTTTTAATGCTAAGTGGAGTTTCCTCGATTAAAGCACAACTCTTCTCATGGGTTGACTCAACAGCTGCATTTAGTTTGCCAGATGGAATTACAGTTTATTATGGATCTGCTGAAGGCAGATTTGGAGCAAAAGCATGGCAAGTTAAAATCGATTTGAAAAAACAGAACTTAGCACTAGTTCCTTATTTATCAGATGCTTCAAGTGGAGTTCAAAGCCTCACTTCGTTTTCTGAAAAAGTAGGAGCACATTTAGCAATAAACGGTGGTTTTTTTAGTACTTCTAATGGAGCTTCGTTCTCAACTGTGGTGCAGCCTGGAGAAGTTTTATCTAGAAATGTTACGGCTTTAACCAGAAATGGAAAATCGTATCCGGTTCTTCGTTCAATGTTCTCAGTTAAAGAAAATAAAAGTATGTCGGTTGATTGGGTGTATCATTTTTCTGAAAATATTAATGGTTTATATAAGTTTTCGAGTCCAATTCCCTATATAACAAATGATACAGAACCACGATCTGTTCCAAATTCAACTGAAGGTACTTTTTTTGATGATGCTTATTTAGGAATTGGTGGTGGTCCAACACTAGTAAAAGGCGATTCCGTCAATTTAAGTTGGAGTGAAGAAATATTTTGGGGAGCTGGTGTTGAAAAAGATATTGCTCAGTTAAGAACAGGAATTGGATATACCGCAGATCAGGAAATTATAATGCTTGTTTCAACTGGTTCTTTTGGCATTACATTGGTGCAATTAGCAAATGAATTTAAATTTTTAGGTTGTGTTGAAGCTATGAATTTAGATGGTGGTGGTTCATCTCAATTGGTAGTAGATCATAAACCATTAAATACTAATACTCGTTTAATTCCTTCAATTGTCGCAATTGTACCTGTTGATTCAATTCCTGGTTATCAGCCTGTTGCTGAATTCGAACAAATTATTGATACTGGTGATGCCGATAAAGTTACAAAAGTAGGAGACAATTGGTTTGAAACCGCAAACGTTGGGTTTTATGGTGGAACAAAATCATTGTTACATACCAATGGAGATGGTGAAGCCTTTTTTAGTTTTAAACCAACTTTACCAGCTGAGGGTGAGTATGAAGTATTTTCTTGGTGGGTTTCTTCATCTAATCGTGCAACGAACACGCCACATGTTGTATTTCATAAAAACGGAATTGATACAATTCGAGTTAATCAGGCAACTAATGATGCACAATGGGTAAGTATTGGCACATTTACATTTTCTGGTACAAATGCTGATAGTGTTTCAATTTCCAATAAAGTTAGTTCTGTAGGTACTGTATATGTTGTAGCAGATGCAATGAAATTTGTAAAAGTCAATACGACTTCTAATGAAGAAATTGAACTAAGTTCACTTCCACAAGGTATTCAGCTTCTTGGGAATTATCCAAATCCTTTTAACCCAAGTACAAAAATTAGATTTGAATTAGCTAAAGCAGGTTCTGTTAAACTAAGTGTGTATTCTGTTTTAGGTCAAGAGGTAAGTTCATTTAATCTTGGGAACAAATCGACTGGTATTCAAGAGTTTACATTTGATGCCTCAAAATTGGTGAGCGGAATGTATATGTATAAAATTGAACAAAACACTTCAAGTTCAAGTTATTCTGTAACTGGAAAAATGACTTTAATTAAATAATATGAATATGAATATGAAGATGATGTAAGGTTTTATGATTTTGCATCATCTTCATGTATTGAAGAAGTTCTATTGATTTAAGAGGAAATGAAATTTTCATATAAACAGCTTTTAAACTAACTTCTAAAAGATTTTTTTTTTGAGCATTTGCTTTCTAACTCCATTAATGAATATTCATCTTGATTTTACAAATTAACTTTTTCAAACAAGAAATAATTCAAACGTTGAAAACGAATTCCTTCAAATTCGTTTTTTTATTAGTTTTTAGTATAGGAGTACTTTCATGTTCAAAAAGCAAAGAATCCCCAATAAGTCCAACAATGATTGACTTAAAAGAGGCAATTCCAAATTTAAAGTTAGATGTAAGATATGCGACGTCAAATAACTTCACAAATAAAGTAATTTATGATACAGTTAGGGTTTTTCTAGTCGAGGAAGCTGTAAAAGCATTAAAATCAGTTGCAAATGATCTAGAAAAAGACTCCATTGGAATAATTGTTTATGACGCATACAGACCACTTTCTGTTCAACGTAAATTGTGGGAAATGTATCCTAATCCAGATTTTGTTGCAGATCCTAAAACGGGTTCAAGGCATAATAGAGGCGCTGCAATTGATATGAGTTTGTATGATTTAAAATCAGGAAAATCACTTGAGATGCCAACCGAATACGACAATTTTACTGAAAAAGCATCACATTCCTTTGCTGATTTATCTGAAGATATTTTACAAAATAGATTGTATTTAAAAACGAAAATGGAGAAATATGGATTTGTTTCTCTTAACTCTGAATGGTGGCATTATGATTATCATGATTGGAAATCGTATCCCGTTTTAGATTATGATTTTTATCAAATTGAAAATAAACAATAGGTTAATACATGGACTCTTCATCAAATAATAGAAAAAAAGCTTGGGCTTGGATTCCTTCATTATATTTTGCACAAGGAATTCCTTATGTAGTTGTTATGTTGGTTTCTGTAATTATGTACAAGCGATTAGGGATTTCAAATACAGAAATTGCATTATATACAAGTTGGTTGTATTTGCCCTGGGTTATTAAACCACTTTGGAGTCCATTTGTTGATTTATTAAAAACGAAACGTTGGTGGATTCTTACCATGCAGTTGATGATTGGAGCAGGTTTAGGCGGAATCGCTTTAATGATTCCAGCACCTGACTTCTTCAAATTCACCTTAATATTTATGTGGTTATTGGCTTTCAGTTCAGCCACACATGATATTGCCGCCGATGGTTTTTACATGCTTGCCCTAAATGAAAATGATCAAGCTTGGTTTGTAGGGATTCGTTCTACTTTTTATCGTTTAGCCATGATAGCAGGTCAGGGACTATTGATTATTTTAGCCGGTTATATTGAGGCTAGTACAGGACTCAAGCCAATTCAATATTCTTTAAGCTCTTCAATTGAATCGTATTCAAGTGTGCCAATGCATCCAGATTCTTTAGTTTATCCAGAATCAAATGAGCAATTTTTCCATGTAATTTATTCAGATGGTTTATCAATAAATGGAATGTCATCAAAAACAGCTGATTCTTTAAAGAAAGCTGCAAATCAATGGAATATGTCTAATGGATTTATTCCTGAAGATGTACCTGTTGTTATGAATTCCCAAGGAGAAGTCTCAAAAAGTTTATGGACTGAATACATATCAGAACCGCTTGAAGGCACTATTCGACATTTATTTGGTACAGAACCAAAGGTAGTTGATAAATCAAAAGCGGGCAGTATCGGATATGTGTACTATAAATTGAATCAAAAACCATCAGAAGGTGAGTCTATTGTTCTTAATGTTGGCCGAGAATCTGGCGATGTAAGTATTCAATTAATCGATGGAACTCGATTCGAATTTAATGCTGAAAACTGGGATAAACCTGCAATTTCAACCATTCAACTTGATTCAAAATTAGATTTTGTAACCAAAGCTACTTTTAAAGGAACTTCTGGTAATATTTCATTGGCTTGGTCAATCACTTTTTTTATTCTATTTGGATTATTTATAGCCTTTTTTGTTTATCATAAATTTGCTCTTCCGAAGCCAACCAATGATATTTCAATGGGAAGTTCAAGTAGTATCATTGCAGATTTTGCAAAAACATTTGCTGAGTTCTTCAAAAAAGAAAAAATGGGTTTAGCTATTGCTTTCTTATTACTGTATCGATTGGGTGAATCTCAATTAGTTAAATTAGCTTCGCCATTTTTATTAGATACAAAAGAAGTTGGAGGACTTGCACTTACAACTGGTGAGGTGGGTTTTGTTTATGGAACAGTTGGCGTTTTATTCTTAACACTTGGAGGAATTTCTGGAGGTATTTTAGCTGCACGCGATGGTTTGAAAAAATGGATATGGCCAATGCTTTTTGCAATCAATTTACCAAATATGGTTTATATATATTTGGCGTCTACAACTCCTGATTCCTTTTTGGTTATCAATATCTGTGTCGCAATTGAACAATTTGGTTACGGCTTTGGATTTACAGCGTACTTACTTTATATGATTTTCATATCTCAAGGTGAACATAAAACAGCACATTATGCAATTTGTACTGGTTTTATGGCATTAGGAATGATGATTCCTGGCATGATAAGCGGTTGGATTCAGTCGATTATTGGTTATGAAAATTTCTTTATATGGGTTGTTATTGCAACAATTCCTTCATTTATAGTTACAAAGTTCTTACCTATTGATTCTGAGTTTGGAAAGAAAAAAAAGGAAGCATAAATAAATAATTTAGACTTTTTATTTATGCTAACTAAGTAAGTAACTGTTTGTGACAAGTAAAAACAATGCCTTATAGAAGTTTATTATAGTAATAACAATTATTTAGCAACCTAATTCTCATTCTAATGATGGGTTAGGGCTTATTGCTTATGTAATCTTGAGCCTAAAAAAATAGAATTGTACTATCATAATTCAGTGAAAGAATCTTTGTAATAATGATCAAATTCCATTTATCAACTCTAAAACAAAGTTTCAATTTTGTATTTTAAAGGCATGAAAACAATCATGCCTTCATCAACCGATAGCTTTTCACAGACTCATTATAAACTACTATTAGATTCCGTAACAGATTACATTTATACGGTTTCTATTCAAAATGGTGAAGTGACAGGTACACTTCACGGTCCTGCATGTTTTAATGTAACAGGGTACACTTCTGAAGAATTAGAATCAGATGAGGAATTATGGTTTACTATGGTTCATGAAGTAGATAAAAATGTTGTACTTAATCAGGCTTTTGCAGCTCGAGTAGGAAAAAATATTCGTGAAATTGAACATAGAATTATTCATAAAGATGGAACCATTAAATGGGTAAGAAATACTATAGTTGTTCGATTTAACAAAGCGACTGAAGTTATTGCTTATGATGGACTTATACGTGATATAACTGACCGTAAAACGGCAGAATTAGCCCTAAAAGAAAGTGAACAACGATACAAACGCCTTGTCGATTCGGTTACCGATTACATTTACACCGTTCAAATTAGTAAAGGGAAAGCTATAAAAACCGAACATGGCTCTATTTGTCAAAAAGTAACAGGTTATACCTCGAAAGAATATGATGATGATCCAGATTTATGGCATCAAATGGTACATGCTGATGATAAAAAAGAAGTTATAAGAATTATTAATCAAGCTTTAAAAGGTGAAGCACCAGGCCCCTTTGAACATCGAATTATTCACAAAGATGAATCGATAAAGTGGGTTAGGAATACGATTGTTTTGCGTAAAGATACTAGCGGTACTGTTTATGCTTATGATGGATTAATAAGTGACATAACTGATCGTAAACGTGCAGAAGAACTTGCAGAAGCTCAAAAAATCCAACTCATTCAAGCTGAAAAAATGGTTACACTAGGTATTTTAGTCTCTGGCGTGGCTCATGAAATTAACAATCCGAATAATTTCATCATGCTTAATGGAAGTATGCTTCAAAAAATATGGGCTGAAACTGAACCTATTTTGAATGACTATGCTCAAAAACATGGAAGTTTTTATTTAGCGGGTTTAACTTTTCCTGATGAAAAAGATCAAATTCAACGTTTATTAGATTCCGTACAAGGTGGTGGTAAAAGGATTCAAAAAATCGTAACTAGTCTTAAAGATTTTGCTCGTTTTGATACCGGTGAATTGCACTATGGAGTTAGAATATCTGATGTAATTAATCAGGCAATACTTATTGTTAACAATTTAATTAGCAAGTCAACAAACCGATTTATTGTTGAAATTGAACAGGATTTACCTTTAATAAAAGGAAATTTTCAAAAATTAGAACAAGTTATTATTAATTTGATAACCAATTCTTGTCAGGCATTAAGTGATCGATCTAAGCTTTTGAAAATTAAAGTATTTCGTGATAATCGAAAAAACAAACTCCATATTAAAGTAATTGATGAAGGTCGTGGAATACCAGAAGACGTTAAAAAACACATGTTTGATCCATTTTTTACAACAAAACGTGATACGGGTGGAACAGGTTTAGGTCTGTCTATTTCCTACGCGATTATTAAAGATCATTCTGGTGATTTGTATTTTGAACGAATCAACAGTCAAACTATAGCCCACATCGTCTTACCAATTGATTAGAAATTTATGAAATACCCTATAAATCCAATTTTACTTGTTGATGATGAACAAGATTTTTTATTTAGTGCTGAGTTAATTTTAAAATCAGAGCGGATAAATCATGTTCAAACTTGTTCGGATAGTAGAAAAGTAAAACAGCTTATAAAAGAAAATCAGTATTCATTATTTCTTTTTGATATGTCAATGCCACATGTTTCAGGTTTTGAATTATTGAAAATGGTAAAAGAAGTTGTTCCTGAAGTTCCTGTTATAATATTAACCGCCTTGCATGATGTGGAACTTGCAGTAAATAGTATGAAATTGGGCGCATTTGAATATTTATTAAAACCTGTAGAAGATTCTTCTTTAGTTGGCGCAATTAAAAGAGCACTAGACCATAATGCAATTCTCGATGAAAATAGTAAGCTAAAACAAATGCTTTTAGATGGCTCTTTAAAACATCCCGAACATTTTGAGGAAATTATAACTCAAAGTGAAAAGTTTAAAGCGTTATTCAAATATATAGAGGCAATATCTGGGACTCATTTGCCTGTTTTGATTCAAGGTGAAACCGGTGTAGGTAAAGAGTTGATTTCTAGAGCGATTCATATAAGCAGTCAACGAAAAGGAGAGTTAATAGCCGTAAACGTTGCAGGTGTTGATGATAATTTGTTTTCTGATACCCTATTTGGTCACGTAAAAGGCGCATTTACTGGTGCCGAAATTCAACGGAAAGGTCTCATAGAGCAAGCTCAAAATGGAACTTTGTTTTTAGATGAAATAGGTGACTTAAGCAATGAAAGTCAAGTTAAGCTCTTAAGACTTATACAAGAAAACAAATATTATCCATTAGGAGCAGATGAACCTCGAACATCAAATGCACGAATAGTTGTAGCAACGCATAAAGATTTGAATGCTCTTCAGCAAAATAAACAATTCCGTTCTGATTTATATTATCGTTTGCAATCTCATAAGATTCAGATTCCACCATTAAGAGACCGAAAAGAAGATTTATCTATCTTATTAGATCACCTTTTTGAAAAAGCAGCAAATGCACTTCAAAAGAAAAAACCTACATATCCCGCAACATTAGTTACACTACTTAAAAACTACACTTTCCCAGGTAATATTAGAGAATTAGAAGGAATGGTAGTTGATGCTTTAAGTCGTCATAATCAAGGTATATTGTCATTAGATACGTTTCGAGAAAAAGTTAATATCTCAGAAACTACGACAGTAATTAATTCTGAGGATTCTGATAATCAATCAAAAAAAGTAGAATTTCTTGAATTACTTCCAACCTTGAAAGAAATGGAAGATTTGTTAATTCAGGAAGCGTTAAATCGAAGCGATCAAAATCAAACTATAGCTGCAGATATTTTAGGTATTTCAAGAAGAGCTTTAAATAATAGAATCCAAAGGAATCAAGACTAAGATTCGTGGTATACTATTTTAATAAAAAATGGGTGCCACAAAAAAGTAATTCGCCACAAATATGAAATCGAATAAAACATTGTAAATAAAAGACTTATATAAAATATATTTAACGGTGTGTAAATATGTGGCACTAATGCACTATAATAAGACCGTTTTATATTAAATTTACAACTCATTGGGGTGTAACGGGTTAAGATAATAAAAAGAGTTTGGCACGTACCTTGTAATAGTGGAATCAACCTTTTCAATCTAAAAGGAGATATAACATTATGAAAAACAAAATCAACCTACTATTACTTACAATTCTAAGTGTAATTACATCACTTAACGTTCAGGCACAAGAATTTTATCTTGCTTCAGCTGATACAAGAACAGAAGTTCGTGCAGATAATTCATTGAATGAGAAAAAATTAGAGAGAGCAATAGAAGCTTTTCAAAGAGGCTTGAACCATTCAATGCCAGCAATTGTGGAATCATCCATGTTTAACGTATTAGTCCTAAAAATCGATTATCCTGAAACTGATTTCGTTTCAGTTTTAAAGAAATTAGATGAACTAAGTATTTATGGTAAAACATCCGCAATTCGTTATAAAGCTCATATTACAACAGCATTCATTAAAGATCCAACTCTTTTCTTAGATGTTGATGTTATTGATTTCAATAATTATATGAATGTTGAAAAAGCAGATCATTTTTACCTTGCTTTAAGTAATGTATTACAAAATCAGATTAAACCTGAATATAATTAAGAACTTAACCAACCAAATAAAAGTAACCTAAAACCCAAGCCCGGCTTCGATTATACTATTCATCAAGGAAAACCAACCTAACCTAATCTTAACCCGACGGAAGCCGGGTTTTTTTTTGCTTAATACGTTATGAAAAGTAAATATAATATAAATACAAGAGTTTTTTTATAGTGTAGTTTAATTGTTAATAAACTATCAATTGAGTTGAAACTCAAATTCGTAAATTTGAGTGTGACTTTACTTTAAGCAATTATGTTATTTATATCTGAAGCTACATAAAAAGAAGGGGATATTTAGTTCCTATTTTAATTAGTGAAAATTGGTGACATTTAAAGAAATCTGAATTTATTTAATCATCTGTTAAGAATAAATGAGCAAAATGAGTAAATAAACTTTCAATCTGATGCATCATTTTTTAACTTCAAGTAATTCTAAAAACGTGAGTTCCAGTGACAATTTGCATTTAGAACTGTCACTACAGAATATTAAAAATGAATTAGTATTTCTTATTTATATAAGTTTACGTAATTGTAGAAGTAAATTCGAAATAGACATTCATCGTTTTTTTTAACAAACTCACGTTTATCAAAAAATTATAGTTTAAAAAAATTGGTGCAATTGTGAACTCTATTTTATTAAAAAATGTCAGAATAGCTGACTCCAAACATGTTTCTGAATCGAATCAAGATATTTTAATTGTTGATGGTATTATTCAAAAAATTGGCTTAATTGATGAAAAGGAAGTAGAAAGTGTTCATGATTTTAAGGGAGCATTTGTATCTCCAGGTTGGATGGATATGCATGTTCATTTGCGAGAACCAGGATTTGAACATAAAGAAACAGTTTTAACTGGTACAAATGCAGCTGTTTTTGGAGGGTTCACAGCAGTAGCTTGTATGCCAAACACAAAACCGGCAATTCATACGCGAGATGTTGTTGAATATATTATTTCAAAAGCTAAAACTACTTTAGTTGATGTTTATCCAATTGCCTGTGTCACCAAAGATCGTAAAGGCGAAAGTCTTGCAGAAATGGCAGATTTAAGAGCAGGAGGAGCTGTTGCTTTTTCTGATGATGGCGACCCAGTTTATGATTCAAGAATGATGAGATTGGCGCTAGAATACTCATCAATGTACAATATGCCAATTATAAATCACGAAGAGGATTTACATTTGTCCCGTCCAGGACACATGAACGAAGGCTTAATTTCAACAAGATTAGGTTTAGCTGGGACTCCTGGAATTGCTGAAGAAGTGATGATTGCACGAGATATTCTTTTGGCAGAATTAACTGGTGGTCATGTGCATGTTGCTCATATAAGCACTGCAAAAGGAGTGGAGTTAGTAAGAAGAGCAAAAAAAGATGGAATTAAAGTTACAACAGAAGTCTGCCCTCACCATTTCGATTTAATAGATTCAGAAATTGAACGAACACATTTTGATACCAATTACAAGATGCACCCACCATTAAGAACTGAAGAAGATCGATTGGCAATGATTGAAGGTTTACGTGATGGAACTATTGATGCAATTTGTACAGATCATGCTCCTCACTCTGTTGAAGAAAAAGACGTTGAGTTCATTTATGCTCCAAATGGTATTTTGGGCTTAGAAACCGCATGGCCAATTTCATGTAAACGTTTATTCCATGAACATAACTTTGATTTATCATTTTTAATTGAAAAATTTGTTGATGGCCCAAGAAATGTTCTAAGTATTCCTATTCCAGAGATAAAAGAAGGTAGTTCAGCGAATATAACTGTATTTACAACGGATGATAAATGGACTTTTGAGGCAAAGCATATTAAAAGTAAAAGTAAAAATACGCCTTATGTCGGTTATGAGATGAGGGGTAAAGCTCTTGCTGTAGTTAATAAAGGTAAGATTCACATAAATTCATTTTAATGAATTTATGTGAAAGTAGAATACAAATTACGTTGTTTCAGTGAGTTGAGGTTCTGGTAAATACTTCCAAACTAAAAAAGCCATTGCTAAAATCATTATTCCACCAATAATAGAATTTAAGCTAAACCCTCCAAATAGATACACTGGGCCTGCAATAGCACTTCCAAGACCAAATCCAACTTGTCCAATTCCAATCATTAAACTCATAAGAGCACCTCTTTGACGTGCATCAACCATTGCTGTTAATAATGCTTGAAACGGGCTTATTCTCATTGCAACCAACACCATTATTAAAAAGAAAACGGGGTAAGCAACCCAAAAATGGGTAATTATTAAAGTTGAAGAAAATAGAATGACAGAAAATCCCAAACAAGAAGTTATAATTAACCGTTTTCTACCTAATCTGTCAGATAGTTTTCCAACAATTGGTCCTGTTAAAACATTTGCAATTCCACCAACTAAAAATAAACTTGCAATTTGATTTCCACTAACTGAAAATGTTTTTTCCAACCATGTCGGTAAAAAGACAATAAAAATCGAAACACTTAAAAACATGGTTAGATACGAAATAGATGCTGCAATAATTTCTGTATGTGTTAACATCTCAGCATATTTCTTTAAAGCTGAAACAACTGTGATTCGGTTTTTATCTAATTCAACATTTGGTTGTGGTAAATATTTAAGAACGATAAAGAAATCTAAAGCCATGATTACAGCAAATACTAGGAATGGAGCTTGAAACCCTAATTGTGCGGCTAAAACAGTACCAAGTGGAATCCCAACAATTTGTCCCATTGCAATTCCACTCATAATCCATCCATTAGCCCAACCTCGTTTATCATAAGGAAAGTAATCTCCGACATAACTAACGGCAGCTCCGCTTAAAACTCCTCCAGCAACACCAGCTAAACTTCGAACAAGTAACAGGGAATAATAATCAAAAGCTAAACCATGAAGACTTAAAGCAATTGCCATTCCAGCTGACCCATATAAAAGAATTCTTCTTCTGCCAATTTTATCAGAAATCGGACCCATTACTAAAGCCATTAATCCAACTAAAATGGCATAGGCTGATACTAAGGTTCCTTGTAAGGTTTCATCTATGTGTAATTGTTCACCAATTCTGGGTAATATTGGTGAGATTATCATGATTTGACTACTCGCAGCAAATACTAACAACCATAATGAAAATAGGATTAGAAAATCTTTATTCTTTTTCAGCATTTATTGATTTAACAAATTTTCTTTACTACAAGAAGCGTAATATCATCATGTTGTGGGTAGGAATCTCGCCAGTTATTTGCTTCTTTAGTTAAGATATCTATAACATTTTGAGCTGATCCTTGACAATTTTGCTCGAAAATACGCTGAATTCTATGGGTATCAAAATGGTCATGAGTTTTATTGAATAACTCACTTAATCCATCACTGTAAAATAAAAACATATCGTCTTTGTTAATATCCATTGTTAAAGTAGGGTAAGGGTAGTTTAATACTGACCCTATCGGCATTCCTTTTAGAACAATTTCTTTTACTATGTTTTCTTTACTATCATAATAAATCAAACCTGGCATTCCAGCGGAAATTAAACTTAATTTGTTAGCATTAAATCTTGCAGTGCTCAGTGACATGAAAATCTTTTTGAAATTCATCTGTTTAATTGAGCTTGTCATTGTGTGAAAAAGATGTACTAAATCTTTCTCAGATTTAATTTTTGCATTTCTAAAAAGCGCTTTAACAGCAGTAACCATAGTTCCTGCACTTAAACCATGGCCTGTAGCATCTCCAATAGCTAAAACGATACTTTCATCATCTTGAATAACAAAGTCATAATAATCGCCGCCAACTTCTGTAGCAGTTTGCATACTTGCTGCAAATTCCAAACATTTAGTCTTCGGCAATTTCTTGGGTAACATAGATAATTGAAGATTTCTAGCTTCTTCTAATTCTTTTGTCTTTCTTTCGTTTTCAAGTGTAATTGCATTGGCCTGAAGCTCTGCAACTTTAGCTCTGTATTCAGCTTCTTGAAAGAGTACTTTTTGCTTTTCGCTTTCGACTCTAAGTTCTAATTCTCTTCTTGCTTGCTTCAGATTGTCATCACTTAAATGCTTGATTTTTGTTAATCTGAACTCCAAAATGTCATTTTTACGAGCTAAATCTCTTGCTTGATAAACAGACATGCTTATCATAAGTGGGAAAACACTATAGTATTCGACTGCAAAATCAGAAATAAGCTTAAATTGAAGTAGATCTAAACTTATCAAATTCATTATTGTTATAATGAGAATTGTTACTATTACTCCCGCTGAGATTATCCAACTACTTGAAGTCGTATCATTTCGACTACGTTTTCTTAATAGTACAACAACGATATCGATGTACACTAGATAATTCAAAAAGGTTATAATTAAAAGACTTGTTGAATAAGTAAAAATCGTATAAATACTAAATCCGATATATAACGTTAGAATAGTATAAAATGAATAGCTCAATTTTCTTTCAAACAAATTATAAATCATCCTTAAAAATAAAAGATGAAATAAGTTTTGAAAAATCAATGATATATGACCAAAAAGGACAATATTTTCTGGGTCATTTGTAAATGTTTGTTGGGAATTATAGAATACTGCTAAACTTAAAAATCCGACACTTAATGAATAGTATAAATTTGTAACGTTTTTGGGATAGAATACAAACATTAAAAAATGAAGAAGAAAGAAGGCTGCAGTAAACGTTACAATAATTGAGGAATGAGTTCGAACATTTAAAAGTGTTATTCGATCTTGTTCTAGAAGGCGTTCAAATTCGGAGAAAATTAAACTAAATCCACCGTAGTTATTATTCTTAACAAAACTTTCCATTTTGTTATTTGAAACTCTGACAGCGACAACGTGCTCAATACCTAGTTTAAAAGGGGAGAAATAATAACTTCTATTTCTATATAAACGTTCCTCATCTTTGTTTTTAGAGACTCTCCCAAATTGTCTCCACAATTTCCCATCAATATAAATTTCTGTTGCTGCTCTTTGATAAACCGTAAATGCAAGATTCAAATCAGCTAATGAGGAATCGATTATAACTTTTTTTCTGAACCATCCAATTCCATTCCAACCTTTTGCTACTAGTTGATCATAATCTTGATAATTAAATGCGGTATTAGTTAAATCCCAATCTGAATCGTCATAATCTTTTAAACCCCATTCAAGTGAATCACCTGGTTTAAATTTCCACCCTTTATCAACATGTACAATTCCTTTGTCTAATAAATCAGTATAGTTCAAATTCCATAATAAAGAATCTTGAGAATACAACTCATTAGGCTGAAACAAGAACAATAGTGTAACTAAAATCAAAAAACAGTAACTGACCATGATTTTGTTTTATGCGACTTTGAGTAATAAAGTTACAGATTAATGACAAATATTATAAAAACAATTGTAAGAGCTCAATTTGATCTTTTAGTCACCATATCATTTTTAAACAAGGATATCTCACATCATTATCAATTCTTTATGATTAAAGAAATAAGATTTAATAGAAATTTAGTATTTACAAGTTTTTTGAATTGTATTTTTAAGTCAAGTATTTGAGAACGAATTAGATTATTTATAATGTCATCACTATTTATTACAGGAACTGATACAGGTGTCGGAAAAACGGTCGTATCAGCAATGTTAACTTTAAACTTAGGTTTAGTCTATTGGAAACCAATTCAAAGCGGTTTAGATGAAGAAACTGATACAGAATTTGTTAAACGTGTAACTAAGCTACCTGACAATCATTTTATACCAGAGAGATTTCGTTTAAAAAAACCAAGGTCTCCACATGAGTCTGCTGAAGCCGAAGGATTAGAAATTCAGTCTAATGATTTTAAATTGCCAAAAATTGAACCCAATAAACTGTTAATAGAAGGTGCTGGAGGTTTGTTTGTGCCAATTAACAACGAATTTTATATGATAGACTTGATTAAACAGTTTAAATCTTCAGTGATTTTAGTTTGTAGAACTCAATTAGGAACCTTAAATCATACCTTATTAAGCCTTGAAGCACTAAAAAATAGAAATATTCCAGTTTTGGGACTTATACTAAACGGTCCGAAAGATATTGAAAATGAGAAATCACTTGAAAAGTTAAGTTATGCGCCTATTTTAGGTCATTTAGATAAATTGAATGAAATTGACGAAGTTAGTTTAAAGCACTCTTTTAAAAATATTAAATTAACATTTTAGTTGTTAAATCAGAATATTATGAATGAATTAAATCCTGTGTGGTATCCTTTCACACACTTAAAAACTTCAGATGAGCCGATAAAAATTAGTAGAGGTGAAGGAGCTTATCTATATGACGATCAAGGAAATGCTTATTTTGATGCAGTTTCATCTTGGTGGGTAAATTTATATGGACACAGACATCCAACAATTGTTAATGCAATAAAAAAGCAGTTAGACTCTTTAGATCATGTTTTATTTGCGGACTTTACACATGATCCGGCAGAAGATCTAGCAAGACAATTATTAGAATTGAATAATCAGAAATTTGCAAAAGTATTTTTTTCTGATAACGGATCAACAGCTGTTGAAGTGGCAATAAAATTATGTCTTCAATACTATTCAAACTTATATGGCCAAAAACGATCCAAAATAATTGCATTTTCAAATTCATATCATGGCGATACATTTGGAGCAATGAGTACAGGAGCGAGGAGTGTTTTTTCAGATCCTTTTAGTCATCTTTTTTTCGATGTGCAGCGATTTGATTATCCTTCAACTTGGATTGGAGATTCAAATATTGAAATGATTGAAGATCTGACTATTTCAAAAATAAGAGCATTTATAGAAGATAATAGTGAAGATATTGCATGTTTAATAGTTGAGCCACTTGTGCAGGGCGCTGGTGGAATGAATATGTGTAGACCAGAATTTTTACAAAAACTAGATTTAGTTTGTATGGAGTTTGGAGTTTTAGTCATTTACGATGAAATAATGACAGGTTTTGGAAGAACAGGGGAAGTTTTTGCCTATCAGAAAGCAAAAACTAAACCCGATATAATCTGTTTGTCAAAAGGTATCACTGGTGGTTTTTTACCATTATCGGTAACATTAACTAACAAAAAAGTATTTAAAGCTTTTTACTCTGATGAAAAGACACATACTTTTTTCCACGGTCATTCATACACAGCAAATCCAATTAGTTGTGCAGCTGCACTTGCTTCACTAAGCCTTATTCAACAATTTGAAAAAGATCGCAAAAGAATAGAATTTTTCTATAAATCTAGAATTGAAGAACTAATACAAAGTGATAAAATTGATAAAGTAAGGTATTGTGGCACTATACTTGCATTTGATATCATATCTCAAAACGACTCTAATTATTTGAACCCTATTGGTTTAAAGCTTAAAAAAAACATGTTAGAAAAGGGCTATTTACTTCGCCCTTTAGGTAATACTGTTTATATTATGCCTACGTATGTAAGTACTGATACTGTACTAGGACAAATTCTGGATGATATTTTGATTTATATTCAAAGTTATTGAATTGCGGAACAATCTGCTTATTTGCTAGGTTATCCCTTACATACTAAACTAATACTAACACAAAGAAATAAATAAGGTCTAATGAGAATAAATAAAATCCTCATTTTGGGAATAAGTTTGATAGTGGCTCTAAGCTCATGTGAAGTGCCTAACAAGCCAAATTTTTCCATAGAGCAAAAAAATGATTTACCACTTTTAAAAAATAAACGTTTTTATTTACTTGGTGGTTCAGACGCGTTCATAGATACAACTAAAGGGAAAATAGATACACTATTTAGTAAAAATGCAGATAATGTAGTTTATATATCCTTTACAGACTCAGTTCAGATTGGTGATTTGGAAGATGCCGTTCCATCAATAAATATTACCCCATCGGCTTTAGAATCTGAAGTAGGAACTATTGAAATAGATGATTTTTCAGCTGATTTTGCAGCTGGTGTTGGTAAGATTGAACAATCTCCTCAGGGTACAGACCCTGTATCAGCTGAAATTGGTACCATAAAACCAGAATTTAATGGAAGTGGATCAACAAGTTTTAATGAAATTACTGGTCAGAATCCACCAGGAGTTTCAACGCCAATAGTTGCTGGTAATAAAGTAATTCTCGTCAATATCGATGCAGGTAATTTTGTCTCTGCTACAATTCAGTCTGGTGGTTTGGCTATTTCATTTTCAAATTCACTCGGTTTTGATATCTCCTCGATGACTGCTCAGTTAATATCTGATTCCGATGCAAATAGTAGAAATATTGGAACTCCAATTAATTTAACTAACGTAACTCATGGTTCTACTCAAAACGGAGTTTTTACATTTTCTGAAGATGAAATCTTAGAAACTGACTTGCAGATTCAGTTAACAATTAATTGGAGTGCTCAGAATTATCAAGTAAACTCAACAAATTCACTCTCTCTTAGTTTATCTGAAGATGAATTAGTCGTAAAACAAGCCGTAGCTGAAATTCCAGCTCAGAGTTTAAGCCCATCTACTCCAAATATTGAAATTAGTGATAATGGCTTTGTTTCGGTTGTTATGTCAGATTCATCAAGTTCAAATGTTAACTCTTTAGTAATAACATTAAGAAACGGTACGAATCTACCACTGAGTAATTCAACATTTGATTCCTATCCGAGTATCACCTTAAAAAATAGTAAAGGTGAAACATTAGATGAAGTAAAGTCTTTAATTCCTGAAAATCCAAGTGGAACTTTCTTAGGTAGTAATGAAACCGCAACTGTTGTTTTTAGACTTGCAGGAGCTGAATTAACTAAAGTATTAAGTTATACTCTAAATTTAGGAACTGTTGGTTCACAAGGTGGCGCATTAGCAGTAAACAATACAGATGCTATTTCTATTGAGGCTACAACTACAAATATGGAAGTTTCAATAGCAAATGCAGTTATTGATGCTCAAAATGGTATTGACTTAAGTGATGAAGCGGGTGTTCAAGGTGATTTCGTACAAGTTCAAGTTAATGATGGTAGTTTAAATATGACCTTCAATAACAGCCTAGAAATACCAATGGTAATTGAAACCTTAACTATTCAAAATAAAAATGCATTTGTTGCCAAAAATACCTCAAAATATTTTGCAGCAGGTTCAGTTATTGGAGAGTTAACTAATGTTACAATTGACCCGAAATCAACAACTACAGCCTCTATTGATTTAGCTGGAAAAGCTGTTTCAGATGTTATTGAATTTATAGGTACTGCAAGTTCTCCTGGTAGTAGTGGTGCAACTGCTCAAATGACAGAATTTGATGAAATTGGAATCGGTATTGTTGGTTCACTATCTGTTCAATCAGCAACATCTAAATTAAAACCACAAGTTTTTAGTACTGCAGATTCAATTGAAATTGATAAGGATAACTTTATTTTTACGAATGATAATCACTACATAAAATTAAAAAGTGGTGAATTAAGATTAGAAAATTTAGTTAATTCCCTTGATGTACAGTTAGATACTCTTTTAATAAGTGTTTATAGTATAGTCAATGAACAAGGTGAACCTTTAGTTCTACGATTTATGGGTGATGTTAGAGATGGACTAACATTTATCAGATTAAGAAGAAACGAAAATAATGAAAGACCTCCAATTGTTATTGATTTAGCTGGATATTATATAAAAGCTTTAAATAATCTTGTTAAGTACGAAATTTATGGAGCCACTGAAGATTCTAGACTTTCTAATGACCCTTTCAGAACTATAAGAGCAACAGATAAAGTTTCAGCGTCGCTTTCAATTAATAACTTACAGGTTGGGGAAGCACTTGGACGAATAGTCCAAAAAACGGTAGTACTTGGAACAGATGCATTAAGTAATGGAAAAGATATATTAGATATTTCATCCGATGATGAAGCTGAAGTGATTTCAAATGATGGTCTTGGAGATTTTGGTGATAAACTATCAAATGTAAAATTAAATGGAAGTAATCTGTCTATTCAGTACACTACAAACCTTGGTGTAAAAGCTTCTATTATAATGGCAATTGCTGGTGTTAAAGAAGATGGTTCATTTTTGTTTTTAAAAGGTATAAATGAAAATACTGTATTGCCAACAGACGATATTTCTAAAATGTATCACAATGGTGCACCTATGGATAGGGCAGACCTTGTAAAATTCAGTTTTGGAGTAAATTCTTCTTCTGCAGTTAATCCATACGCTGGAACAGTTTCATTTAACAATACTAATTCTAATGTTGATGACTTCTTAGCTGAATTACCATCCACTATAAGAACTCTTGGTTATGCAGTAATAAATGCTGATGATAATTCAGAAAGTTTCTTAGCGAATCCTATCCAATTTGATACAGAATTAGGTATAGATATTCCATTCTCTATTTCTACAGAAAATGGACCACTTGAAATAACTCAAGAATTTGAAAATGTAAGTTTAACATCGATTCCTGGTGAAGATGAAACTTTAGTCCTTCAAGAGATGACTTTAGTAGTAAGATTTATAAATAATTTTCCTCTAAGTTTAAAAGTTGGATTTGAATTTTTTGATGAATTAAAAAATCCAATTACAGTTGATTTTCAACCTTTAGAAGTGCCATCTGCACAAGTTGATGGAAATGGTTTTACAACTAATCCAAGTGAGGGATCATCATCATTTATAATATCAAATGCATCTCAATTAAATAAAGTAGAAAGCATGGCTTTGAAATTAGAGACAGAAACAGCTGCTGGTCAAAATGTTAAAATACGAGCAAACGATTTTATAGAAATCGGTATTAATGCAATCACAACAGGTAAAACTACAGTTAACTAAGGAATAGTCAGATGAAAGTATTAACTAAACTAACACTATTATTCGTTGTTGTGATGGTATCTTTTAATAATAAAGAAGCTTTTGCACAACCGCGTTTTCAAACAACAAAAACTTTAGCATTAGGTGGCGCTGGTGCTGCTTATATGAATGGGTTTGAAGCTTTATTTATTAATCCAGCAAATATCTATCATAGACGAAAAAATACAAGTGTAACAATTGGTATTGCACCTTTTAATATTCAAGCTGGTGGTCCACTTGTGAATATAAACGCTTATAATAAGTATTTCACAGGTGGAGACACATACACAGTTAATCAATTGCAAACAGAAATTGTACCTGCATTTTTTAAAGGTGAAGAATCTCAATCGTTTTCTGTTCAATTCGATGCTATACCAATTGGATTTACCTATGGGAACGATCGTTTCGCAATTGCATTCGCTACTAGATCACGTGTCATTTCAGATTTCCGTTTAAATTCAGGTTGGTTGTTGCTCATGGGTGGAATTAACCAAGATTTGTTTGGAACACCGACCGCAATTGATATGAGTACAGAGTCTTTAGCATTAACAGAGTTATCTGTTGGCTTTGCAATGCCTGTATTTAGTATGAATATGGATAATGGTTTTCATCGCTTAACTTTAGGTATAGCTCCTAAATACTTAATGGCTGTGAGTTATGCAAAATTTGATCTACAGTCAACTCTTGAAGTGAGATCAGGTGAGTACTTTTCACACAAAATTAATTACGAGTTAAGTGCAAATGGCGGTATAAATGATGGAATAAGAAGATATATTTCCGATAAAGCAGCTGGTAATGCCTCTTTTACTGATTTATTTGATGGTGATTATTTAGATAATATCACAGATAATGTAGCTAGTCCAAGTAACGGAACTGGAATTGGATTTGATTTAGGTTTAACCTACGAATGGGAGCCAACTTTTAACCGAGATTTAAAATTCAAAGCTGCTTTTGCACTTACTGATTTTGGAAAAGTTAGTTTTTCCGAAAATGCAGGTGTTTTTGGAGCAACTGGAGAATTCAAATTTGATGGACTAGATTATGATACAGATCGAATCGATGAAGAATTTAGTGGTGAAACTGGAGACTATTTTCAATTTGTAATTCAAGATAGTTTAGCTGCAGATGGTTATGGAAATATAACTGAAAGAGGCACAAATTTTTCTCGTCAATTACCAACTATGGTTAATCTAGGTTTTTCTGTTAATTGGAAAAATATTACTTATATCTTGGATATTGGTAAAGGGTTTAACGATTTTGGGGTAAACTCAACTAATGTTTCATTCAGTAATGGTATTGAAGCTAAATTTGGTTTTTTCCCTTTACGTGCAGGATTTAGAACTGGTGGATTTGCTGGTTCATCAATAACATTTGGAACTGGACTTGAATTTAGAAATTATGAATTCAATATTGGAACACTTTATACACCGAATTCTGATAGCGGATTTAAGTTTGGACTTGCTTTAAGTACTTTAGTTATAAGGATATAATTAATCTTAAATTGAGTCATTTAATTCATCTAAACAAAAAAACCTGCTTTCGCAGGTTTTTTTGTTTAGTAAAACTACATTTAATAAAATTAGTTAAGCAAATTCTAAACTATTAGACACTTCTTTAAATGATGCCCTAGGTTTTAAACCTAAAGTTTTAAACATCAATTTATCTGCATCAACTCCGTTATTTACCGTGGTTAAGAGTTTGTCACCAGTAAAAATCGAATTTGCTCCTGCCATAAAACACAAGGCTTGTTCTTCAGTATTCATAAAAATTCGACCAGCCGATAATCGAACCATTGCTTTAGGCATTAAAATTCTAGCCGTTGCAATCATCCGAATCATTTCCCAAACAGATACTCTTTTTTGATTTTCTAGTGGAGTTCCTTTTACAGCCACTAAAGCGTTAACCGGTACACTTTCAGGGTGAGTAGGGAGAGTAGCAAGTGTATGTAACATATCAATTCTATCTTCATCTGTTTCACCTAATCCAATTATTCCGCCGGAACAAACGGATATATTTGCTTTGGTAACATTTTCAATAGTCTCTAAGCGATTCTCATATTTTCTTGTTGTTATGATATTTTCATAAAAAGATTCCCCAGTATCAAGATTGTGATTATATGCATATAACCCAGCTTCCTTTAATCGTATAGCTTGATCTTCTGTTAACATACCAAGTGTTACACAAACTTCCATTCCCATATTGTTTATACCTTTTACCATATCTACAACATTGTTAAAATCATTGTTATCTCTTACTTTACGCCAAGCTGCGCCCATACAAAAACGTGTACTACCACTTTCTTTTGCATCTTTTGCTGCTTCAATAACTTCATTAATTCCCATTAATTTCTCTGACTCAATACCTGTATTGTATCGCGCTGCCTGTGGACAATACGCGCAATCTTCAGAGCATCCACCTGTTTTTATGGATAATAAAGTACAAACTTGAACTTCTCCTATTTCGTGGTACGCAGAATGAATCTGAGAAGCATTGTAAATTAATTGCATAATAGGAGTTTTGAATATCGTTGATATTTCTTGTTTACTCCAGTCGTGTCTAATATCTGTCATAGGAAAAAGTAAAGTTTCGGTTGAACGGTAATAAGTTAAACAATTAAAGTTTATTTTTTTTGAATTGAACTCAATTTAAAAGTAATTTTAAAACAAACTCAAATCAATCATTTTTTTAATAAGTCTAATTCATTATGAAGGATAAAAATCGGATTAGTTCAGTTTAATCCTTTATTTCTTTACCAAAATTAGATTTGCATGCTTATATTTCGGTTCTAATTTATTGAGGAATAAATGGATACATTAATCGCAGGAAAATCGACTTTTAAATTACAAGTACCCTATAAGCTAATCAGAAGTGGCGAACAAGGGAAAAAACCTTTGATTGTTTACTTTCATGGGTATGGCGAAGATATTACTGAAATGGAGGAAAAAATCGAACCTCTATTATCACTAGATGCATATCATTTATTCATACAAGGTCCATATGCATTACAACTAAATCCAAAAGAAAAGAATAGAAAAGGATTTAGCTATTACCAGTATGACTCAGAGGATACCTATATAAACTCTATAGAGTTTACTTCTGAATTCATACAAGAAATTATAGATCATATAATTCCAATAGTTGAAGTTTCTCGAATTACATTAGTTGGATACTCAATGGGCGCTTATTTAGCAGGCTATTGGGCATTCACAAGGTGGAAACATGCAAATGATTTACTCATGATAAATGGTCGGCTTAAAACAGAATGGTTTAAATCGAAAATAGAAGATCAAGATGTTTTAAACCATATTCAAATTGTTGCTTTTAATGGTAATTCAGACACAATTGTTGATCCTGAAACTCAACGCGAAATGATTAATTATTGTAAAGAACATAAATTAAATGCACAATATCATGAATTAAATGGCGGTCATGAACTAACAAATGAACATTTAATTCAAATTAAAGACTGGTTACTTTCATTAGGTTACAGAAATGTTGTTATATAACCTTTTTATTAAGTAAATTAATTAAGTACAAAAAGTTTAGGTAATACTATGAAAATTCTACTTATAGAAGATGATAAAACCCTCCAATTAATGATGAAAACCATTTTGGAGAAAAACAACTATGAAGTAACCGTTTCTTCATTTGGAGTTGAAGGAATTAACTTAACCGAATCTAATCGATATAATCTGATTATTTTAGATATGGGGTTACCTGATATTGATGGAATGAGTGTTGTTAAATCTGTTAGATCTGCTCAAAATGAAACCCCGATTTTAATTGTTTCTGCACGCGATGGTGTTGATAATAAAATAAAAGGTCTATACTCAGGAGCAGACGACTATTTAACCAAACCATTTGATTTCAAAGAATTTTTAGCAAGAGTTGATGCTTTGATAAGAAGAAGTTCATCTTCTGGTGGAATTAAATCTGATGAAGTTCAAATAGGTGATATATGGGTAAACCTAATCACAAGAGATGTTAAAGTTGCTAATAACAACATCATTTTAACAAATAATGAATTCAAATTACTAGTATATCTAATCCAAAATAAAAACAAAGTGATTAGTCGTGATGAACTTAGTGAAAAAGTATGGGGAATCAATTTTGATACTCATACAAACTTTGTGAATGTTTATATCTCTTATTTGAGAAAGAAAATTAAAGATTATACAAAGTACGATTACATTCAAACCGTAAGGGGTGAAGGATTTATGTTTTCTACAGAATCTATTTAATCCACATTTTACAATTTCAAAAAAAACTAGTTATTGTAAAATATAAAAGCAGAATGTTACTTTTAGTTCTGCTTAATATTTTCTTTACTGAAAAAATCTTTTGATTTAATAGTATTAAACTCAACTTTTTCAATTTTTAGTATTGAGATCAGTCTTCCGTCAATGAAGGTTGATATAAGTTTTGGTAATGAATACCCCTCATATTTCGTATATCCCTCAAAAATACTCTCAGCTTTAATAACATTTGTTGCTAAGGGTGAATTACCTTTTACTGTTCTATATGTCGATTCTTTTACTAGTAAATGACTTTTTTCATCCAAATAGAGTCTTTTTCTTGTACCATCTGATTGGGTAACTAATAAAACAAATGTTTTCTTGCCTTCGGTTATCTCTATCCCATCAAGAATTACAGAATGACCTTTTTCAACATAATTAATTAACGGGCCATCAATATCTGCCTCGGTAACAAGTCTTTCTTTTTCCTGATATCCCATCATTTCAATTTTATTTGGATCAACGTTTTCATTAAGAGTCCAAGCATCAACACCATCATAAGTTTGAAATAATTTGTTCGATTTCTCGATTAAATCAATGCGAATGTAATTTGGTCTTAAAATATAAACTTTATAAGTAGCTTCTTGATTTCCTAAAGTTGCTTTACCTTCCATAGTAATGGATTGAATGGTTTTTAATGCCTTATAACCACCTCGAGCATCACTATTTAATGAAATAAGGGAATCCACGTTCTGTGAGTAAACATCAGCCGCAAAAAACAAAGCTATTAGTACTGAAAAACTAGTAAAATGAACAATTGAAAAGATTTTTTTTATAATTGAAAATGATGGCATAACATGAGGAATAAAATGTATTAAAGAACTAAATTACTTATTTTTAAGCTATAAATACTTTTAAAATGACTGATAAAACGACTGTTTCTCTCAAAAATTATCACACTTTTCATCTTGATGTTTCTGCGGATTCAATTATACAGATAAACTCTGTTGATGAATTAAAATCTTACTTTAAAAATAAAGAAGAGGAAAGAAAATGGATTGTTTTAGGAGGAGGGAGCAATGTTGTTTTTCGTAATCATTTTGATGGAGATGTTTTGGTAATGAAATCTGCTGGTATAGAAATTCTCCAAGATTCCATATCAAATAAACTGTTAAGAGTTAATGCTGGAACAATTTGGCACGAGTTTGTAAGTTATTGTGTTGAAAATAATTTGGGCGGAGTTGAAAATTTAGCTTTAATTCCTGGAACTGTTGGAGCTTCGCCAATTCAAAATATTGGAGCTTATGGAGTTGAGGTTAAAGATGTAATTATGCAAGTAAATGCATTAAATTTGATTGACCTTACTGAAGTGTGTTATTCAAATTCCGAATGTAAATTTGATTATAGAGACAGTATTTTTAAAAATGAATTAAAAAATCGGGTTCTTATTACATCGGTAGATTTCAATCTAACAAAAAAAGAATTTTATAAAATTAATTTGAGCTACAAACCAGTATCTGAATATTTATCAAAATCTTTGGTTGAAGAACCCGAAATAAAAGATGTATTTAATGCTGTAATTTCAATTCGAAGTTCAAAACTGCCAAACCCAGATGAAGTTGGAAATTCTGGTTCTTTTTTTAAGAACCCTATTATTTCAAAGTCTCAATTTGAGGATTTAATAAATAGTTATCCTGAAATACCACATTTTAATCTATCAAATAGCGAAATTAAAATTCCGGCTGGTTGGTTAATTGAAAAAGCAGGTTGGAAAGGCTATAGAAAGAATGATGTAGGAGTCTATCCTAAACAAGCATTAGTGTTAGTCAATTATGGAAATGCAAATCCGAATGAAGTACTAACACTAGTAAATGAAATAAAAGAATCTGTTAATCAATTGTTTTCTATTCAGTTGCAGATAGAGGTTAATATAATATAAAGAGTCATGTTAAAAAAAAATCTCCTATTAATTGCGTTATGTTTATTGTCTATAGTTAATGTTGAAGCTCAAGAACCATTCAAAATTGGTGCAGAAACACTAATACCCTTTGAATATTCCCAAGACGGAAAACCCACAGGGATTAATATTCAGCTTATAGATACAATATTTAAACGATTGAATATCCCTTATGAAATCGTTTTTGGAACTGATGAAGAACGAGCTTTTGATAAAATTAAACACGGTAAATTAGATGCCATATTATCTATTTCATTCAAAGAAGATCGTTTAAAAACTTTATTGTATCCAGAAGGTTTTGAAAATGAAGAAACTCCTCAGAATTTTATGTGGACATCGGAATATGTGTTTTTTGTAAAAAAAGGGAAGAGTACAGCTTGGAAAAACCTAACTATTAAAGAATTAAAATCTGAAAATGTAATAGTTGGTGTAATAGACGGTGTTTCTTACAGTGAGGAATTTTGGAACGCAGGAATAAAAACTTTAAAAGGTAATAATGATCAAGAAAACTTTGAACGATTGCAAAAAGGCGAAATTGACTTGTTTCTGACAGATAAAACAATTGGAAGGTTTACTTTAAGATCTCTGCAAATGGATAATGAAATAACATATTTACCCCATAAATTAATTACAAAGCCATACACATTGGCGATTTCACTTACGAGTTCTCATCCAGATAAAGCAAAAGTTATTAGTAATTTTTACAAAGAGTTAGAATGGGCAAAAAAAAGCGGTATTGCTAGAAAAATATTTATGGAATATTTACAACAAGCACCATGAAAATAGCAACAATTGGTAAAACAATAAGCCTTTTAGCTATTATAGCATTGGGGTACATGATCTTAACAAAAGATTCTGAGTTGACTTTTGAAGTTAAAGGTAGAGTTGCTGGTTTTAGTAATACGAATAAATCACTAATAATTGAACATGAAAAAATAGAGGGTTATATGGACGCTATGACCATGCCTTTTAAAGTGATAGACTCTACAATTATTCAGAAATTAGAAGTAGGAACACCTATTAAGTTTAAATATTATGTAAACCTAGAACAGCACAGTTCATATATATATGATATAGAACTATTGGATGAAGGCAGTATTGCTAGTTTGGGAAATATTGCAACAAAACAAGATTATGCTTTACCTTTAAGTCAAAATAATCATTTTGTTCAACTTGGCGATAGTTTGCCAAATTATGAATTAGTAGATCAAGATGGCTTTACATTTTCAACAAATGATTTAAAGGGAAAAAAAATACTACTAACATTTATTTATACAAGTTGTCCAGTACCAGATTATTGTCCTTTAATGAGCTTTAATTTCAAAAAGATTCATGAAGAGCTAAAGGAAAACTCTAATGTAGTATTGCTGTCAGTAAGCTTTGATCCTAAACGAGATTCTCCAAAAGTGTTAAAGAATTATGGTAAAAAATACACAAACACATTTTCGAATTGGAAATTTGTTACTGGTAAGCAAGAATCTATTGCAGCAATAACATCAGACTTTTCAGTTATAACACAAATGGATGAAGATCAAATTGTTCATAATCTGAGAACAGTTTATATAAACGAAAAAGGACTTGTTAAGAAAATATGGCCTGACAATACATGGACAGCAACAGAAGTTCTTTTAGAATTAAGCCCAAATTAAAAGTATAGTATATAATACGCATAATTTATATTATGTAAAGCTGAGTATATTTAATTTATATCTAGATAATATTTATTTGTTCTTATACTGCCCTATACTTTATAAATGAATAATCAGGATAATCTTCTCTAGAAACTTCTATCCATTTTGACTTGAGATCTTTTTTGTAATTAGGAAAAAAAGTATCTCCCTCAAATTCGTGTTTTATTTCTGTAATTATTAGTTCTTCAGCAAATGGCAAAAAATATTCATATATCCCTGAGCCGCCAACAATGTAAATATCTTTTGTTTCATAATTTAGGTCAAAGACTTTTGCAGGATCATTAAGAACAACAATTCCATCCTGCTCATTCATCGAAGAACTCAAAACAATATTTGGACGCCCTGGCAAAGGTTTAGAACCAATGCTTTCAAATGTCTTCCGACCCATAACTATAGGATAACCTAAAGTGGTTTTCTTAAAGAATTTTAAATCTTCTGAATAATGCCAAGGAATTTTTCCGTTAACACCAATAGTTAAATTTGGATCATGTGCTGCAATTAAAATAATTTTATGGCTACTCATACTGCAACTTCAAATTTAATTGGACTATGATGAGTATAATTTTCAAGTTTGAAATCCTCAAGTGTTAATTCACTAAATGGTTTATTTGCAATAGTTAGTTTTGGTAATTCTAAAAACTCTCTTTTTAGTTGTTCTTTTAATCCGTCAATATGATTTTCATAAATATGAGCATCAACTATTGTATGAGCAAAAAATCCAGGTTTTAAGCCAACTTCATTTGCTATCATCATAGTTAAAGCAGCGTAACAAGCTAAATTAAATGGGATACCCAAAGCAATATCACCAGAACGTTGTGTTAAATGACAATTAAGCTTATCTCCAGTTACATTAAAAATAAACATGAGATGACATGGTGGTAAAGCCATTTCTTTTAGTAGACCTGGATGCCAAGCAGAAACGACAATTCTTCTACTCATTGGGTTACTTTTTAATTCATCAATAACATATTGAATTTGATCAAACTCTTTTTGAACTGGAACTTCAGTAGAAATTAATGATGCGTTACCATCAAAATCGACTTTTTCATATTCCATATAGGGAAATCGTCTCCACATTACTGGATAAATTGGTCCAACGTAACCATCTTCCCTAGCCCAAGCATCCCAAATATGACAATTGTTATCATCTCTTAACCACTTTATATGATTTTCACCACGTAGATACCATAATAGCTCTAAAATTACAGATCTGAAGTTTACTTTTTTTGTAGTTAAAAGTGGAAATCCTTCACTTAAATCAACTTTGTAGAATTCAGCAAAATTTGAAATTGTTGCAGTTCCTGTTCTATTTTCTTTTCGAATTCCTTGAGATAAAACTCGTTCAACTAAGTCATGATATTGTTTCATAGTACTTGAGATTAATTAAAATATGGTTCCTTTTAAAATGGCAATTGCAATCGTGAAATAAATTAAAATTCCTGTAACATCACTTAAAGTAGATACAAATGGAGCAGATGTAACCGCAGGATCAAATCCCATTTTGGTAAGTAAGAATGGTAACATCGCCCCTAATATATTTCCAAAAATTATAACACTTAATAGACTAAGTGAAATTGCTGCTGAACTTAACCAAAGTACGAGGTTAAATTCTTGACCGTTCAAAAAAGCATAAAATAAAAGAATAAAAAAGCCAAAAAAAGCAACTAAAGACCCTAATAACAAACCAGAAAGTATTTCTCTTCTTAATACTAAAGCCCAATCTTCTCTTTTTAAATCATCAGTGCTTAAGGCACGAATAATTAAAGTTGCAGCTTGTGAACCTGTATTTCCACCACTCGAAATAATCATTGGAATAAATAATGAAAGGAAAACGGCTTTAGAAATTATATCTTGGTATGCGCTTAGAGCAGATGTAGTAAATAATTGCCCGACAAAAAGAACAATTAGCCAACCAATTCTTTTTTTGACCATTTCAAATATGGTAGTATTAGAATAATAATCATCCAATGCAGCCATACCGGCCATTTTTTGCATATCCTCAGTTGTTTCTTCTTCGGCAACATCAAATACATCATCAGCGGTAACTATTCCAACTAATACGCCATCTGAGTCTACAACTGGAAGTGCTACCCTATCATATTTGGTTAAGGCTTTTACAGCAGTTTCTTGGTCATCCATAACATTTAGTGCAACGAAACTGTCATCCATTAAAGATGAAACAGTTTCTTCTGGATCAGCAAGAATTAATTTATTTACAGTAATATCATCAATTAATCGTTCCCTACCATCAACAACATATATAACGTTAATGGTTTCTGCACTTTTTCCCCATTTTCGCAAGTGCAACATACATCTTTCAATACTCCAATCACGTTTAATTTTAACGTATTTAGGAGTCATAATTCTACCAATACTGTACTCAGGGTAGCCTAATAAAACTTTAACTTCATTCAGTTCTGCCGGACTAAGATTGTTCATTATCAACTGAACCAAATTTCCGGGAAGTTCCTCTAAAAATGCAGCTCTGTCATCAGGAGGAAGTCCTCCAATAATTTCTTTAACCTGAAGCGAAGTAAATTGATTTAATAGCTCAACACCTGTGTCTGGATGTAAATGAGAAAAAACATCAGAAGCTTTTTTCTTTTCTATTAAACGAAAAACCAATAAAGCCGTTTGATTGTCTAAATCTTCTAGTAATTCACCAACATCAACAGCAGGGACATCATTGATTATCTCTTTGATTTCACGCCAATTCTTTTGATTGATGAGTTCTTCAATTTCCGGCTTTATTAGTTTTGCAATCATAAATACTGTAGTATTTATTTATACTCGTTATTTATTTTTTAATTGGGTCACACCATCCAAATGGATCTGGTTGATAACCGTGATGAATGTCAGTTAAATGAGTGTACAACATTTTAGAAACAGGACCCATTTCTTTTTCATTTAATACAACTCTTTCACCTTGGTGATGAATAGAACCGACAGGAGATATAACAGCGGCAGTTCCTGTCGCAAAAACTTCTGTTAGTGCTCCTGTTTTATGCCAATCAAATATATTTTGAATGGAAACAGTTCTTTGTTCAACGTTTAAACCTTTGTGTGCAGCAAGTTTAATAACAGAATCTCTAGTAATTCCAGATAAAATTGATCCACTTAATGCAGGAGTGATTAAAGATCCATTAACAACAAAGAAAATATTAGATGTCCCAACTTCTTCAATATTAGATTTTGTGTTAGCATCAATCCAAAGTACTTGTGTAAAGCCTTGTTCTAATGCAATTTGTGCTGGTAATAAACTAGCAGCATAATTACCAGGAACTTTTGCTTCACCAACACCACCTTTTACAGCTCTAACATAATCAGGCATTGTTGTCAATTTAATTGGATTTATACCTTCTTTATAATAGTTACCTACCGGAGATGCAATTATCATAAAAGCATAGGTTTTTGCTGCACGAACACCTAAATATTCATCAGTAGCAAAAACAAAAGGTCTTAGATATAATGATTTAAATTGATCCTTAGGAATCCAATTTTCATCTAATTGAAGTAAACTTTTTAATCCTTCAATAAATATTTCTTTAGGCACTTCAGGTATAACAACACGTTTACATGAACGAATAAACCGTTCATAATGACTATCTGTTCTGAAAATTATGCTTTTTCCATCTTTTTGTTTGAAAGCTTTCATGCCTTCAAAAACACCTTGCCCATAATGAAGAATCGACATTGCTGGCATATAAGATATTGGTCCATAAGGTTTTATTGATGGAGTTTGCCATTTTCCATTTTTGTAAAGACAAATAAACATGTGGTCAGAAAATTCGGCTCCAAAAGACAAATTATCAAAATCGACTTGATCTAATTTTGATTGTTCTATTTTTTCTACATTTAATTCTAGGCTCATAGGGATAAAATCAAGATTAAAAATTACCCCGAAAAGTACTCAAAAAGTAGCTGTTAAGCGAATGATTTCATTCAATCATGTACTCAACATTCATCTTTTTTAATGCAAGCATAGCTGCTGCCTGTTCTGCATTTTTTTTATTTTGCCCTCTTCCCTCGCCAACTAAGTCATTATTCATATAAACCCCAATGTGAAATTCTTTATTATGAGCTGGGCCGTGTTCTGCGATAACTGAATAAGTTGGAATTGGTAATTTATTAGCTTGGCTATATTCCAATAAGGCACTTTTATAGTTATCCTGAGTATGAATAATTGAATCAATATCTAGAAACTTTTCATAAATGAAACGTACAAATTTTGAGGTCACTTGATAACCTTGATCTCTATAAATTGCTCCAACTACAGCTTCAAATACATCAGCTAAAACGGAATTAGAAAACTCTACCCCTTGCCCTCTTGCTCTTTCTCCAACATCAATAAATGAGCTTAAGTCTAATTTTTTTGATAATTTAGCTAGAGTAACACCTTTAACAAGTTTTGATCTTGTTTTTGTCATGAACCCCTCATTTTCTTTGGGATATCTCTCAAAAAGAATTTCAGAAATCAATAAATCTAATACTGCATCACCCAAAAATTCTAATTGCTCGTATGAATCAGTATCTAATAGATTATCATCGGCTAATTTTGATCGGTGAGTTAGTGCTCTAAAATAAAGATTGGGGTTTTTTATTTTTACCCCAATCAATGATTCAATAAAATCAATTTTTTGCTTTTGCTCTAGAGTAAAATTATTCTTGGGTGCAAAAAAATTGAAGAATTTTAGCATGACATTAAATCATTACTCCTCAAATTTCTTAAATACTAAAGAAGTATTGTGCCCACCAAATCCAAATGCATTGTTGATTGCATATCGAACATCTCTAACTTCTGCTTGATTGAATGTATAGTTTAAATCACATTCACTATCTGCATTTTTAAAGTTAATTGTAGGCGGAATCATTCCATGGTAAATAGCCATAACAGTTGCAATTGATTCTATAGCACCAGCTGCACCTAAGGTGTGACCTGTCATGGACTTAGTAGAGTTCAGATTAATTTTATATGCATGATCGCCAAAAACACTTTTTATAGAATTTGTTTCTGCGATATCACCTAATGGAGTTGAAGTTCCATGCATATTAATATGATCAACATCTTCTGCTTTTATTCCAGCCATTCTTAAAGAATTGGTCATTGCTAATTTCACACCATTTCCTTTAGGATCTGGAGCAGTAATGTGATAAGCATCAGCTGAAAAGCCATAACCTACAACTTCGGCGTAAATTCTAGCGCCTCTTTGGATAGCACTTTCATAAGATTCCAAGAAAACAATTCCTGAACCTTCACCAAGAACAAATCCATCTCTTTCTTTATCAAAAGGCCGAGAAGCTGTTGCAGGATCATCATTTCTTGTAGACATTGCTTTAATTGCATTAAAGCCACCTACTCCCATTTCTACAATTGGAGCTTCAGCACCACCGCAAAGGGCAAAATCACATTGTCCATTTGCAATAAAATCAAATGCTAATCCAATATTATGAGAACCTGTAGCACATGCTGAAACAGCGCAAAAGTTAGGCCCTCTAAAGCCATACTTAATAGATACTTGTCCAGAAGCGATATCTGGAATTAACATCGGGATAAAGAATGGAGATATTCCTCTTGGTCCTCTTTCAATAAAAGCTTTAGACTGATCATGAAAAGTTCCAAATCCACCAATACCTGAACCAATAAGAACAGATACTCTATCTACATCTATTGTTTCCAGATTTATGCCAGAATCCTTAACTGCTTCATCAGAAGCAATTAGAGCATATTGACAAAAACTATCAAGTCTTCGATGAGTTTTTTTGTCAAAATAGTCTTCGGGATTGTAATTTTCTATTTGTGCAGCAAAATGAGTTGCAAATAAACTTGCATCAAAACTTTCGATGTTTCTAACACCACTTTTTCCTGATATAAGTCCATTCCAAAACTCAGGTGTACTCTTACCTATTGGGGTAAGAGCACCTAAACCTGTAATAACTACTCTTCTTCGAGACATGAGCGAGTATCTAATTAATTAATTAACTAATATTAGTTGTTTACTTTGCTTTTAACAAAGTTAATAGCATCACCAACTGTAGTAATTTTTTCAGCTTCTTCGTCAGGAATTGAGATTCCGAAAGCTTTTTCTAATTCCATGATTAACTCAACTGTATCTAATGAGTCTGCACCTAAATCATTGGTGAAATTTGCTTCTAAAGTAACTTCTGATTCGTCAACGCCTAATTTGTCAACGATTACTTCTTTTACTGCTGCTTCGATATCCTGGGACATGTTATTCCTTTAGTTTAATGTTTGTTGTCGAATGTTTAATGTATGTAATGTGTAAATATAGAAAATGGTACTGAATTAACCACAATTGGTTAAATAGCCATACCACCATCAACTTTAATAGTTTCTCCAGTAATAAAACTGCTTGCATCAGATGCTAAAAAGATAACTACTGCTGCAATATCTTCAGGTAAACCTGCTCTATTTAATGGAGTCGCTGATTTAATTGATTCAAGAGTTTTTTCATCTAATTTGTCAGTCATATCAGTTGTGATATAACCAGGCGCAATTGAGTTTACTCTAATATTTCTAGATGCAATTTCTTTCGCAAGAGATTTTGAGAATGCGATCATTCCTGCTTTTGAAGCTGCATAATTTGTTTGACCAGCATTTCCTGTAATTCCGATGATAGAGGAAATATTTATGATTGAACCTTTTCTTTGTTTCATCATTGGTCTAATAGCGGCTTTAGAATAATTAAAGACACTTTTCAAATTTGTTTGAATAACACTATCCCATTGCTCTTCAGACATTCTTAGCAATAAATTATCTTGTGTTATTCCTGCGTTATTGACTAAAATATCTATCTTGCCAAAAACTTTTACCACTTCTTCTAATACTTCATTTGCTCTTTTTAAGTCTGCTGCATCTGCTTGAAGTGCAAGCGCTTTAACTCCAAAGGTATTAATTTCGTCAACAACAGCTTGAGCGCCTTGATGAGAATTTGCATAGGTAATAACTACATTAGCACCTGCTTTGGCTAATTCTAAAGCTATCGATTTACCTATGCCTCTAGATCCACCAGTAACAAGAGCTACTTTATCAGTTAGATTAAATTGTATCATTATTGAAAACCTTTAATTTCAACATCTTTCAATGTTCGTTTAACGAGTCCTTGCAAAACTTTACCTGGACCAATTTCTATAAACTCAGTAGCGCCATTCTGTCGCATTCCAAACATAGTTTTTGTCCATTGTACAGGGCTTAGTAATTGTTGTAATACATTATTTTTCAAAACCGAGCCATCAATAGAAGGTTCAGCCGTAAAGTTTGAATACACTGGAAAATTAGCAGTCGAGAAGTTAACTTTATTTAAACTTTCTTTTAAGCCATTTAAAGCTGATGACATTAACGGAGAATGAAAAGCTCCACTAACAGGCAATTTTTTTGCGATTTTACAACCTGCATTTTTTAACATAACTAAAGCTTCATCAACTGCTTCATCATGGCCTGAAATTACTAATTGTCCGGGAGAATTAAAGTTTGCTGGTATAACAATAAGTGTAGATTTCGCGGAAGCGTTTTTACATATTTCTACTACATTTTCATCATCCATGCCAATAACAGCGGCCATTGCACCAGGATTCTTTATACCTGCTTCTTGCATAAGTTGTCCACGTTTGCGAACTAATTTAATACCGTCTTCAAATGAAATAACACCTGCAAAAACTAATGCAGTAAACTCTCCTAAGCTATGCCCTGCAGTCATTTCTGGTTTTATATCTAAAATGGTTTCAGCAAGTGCAATAGAATGAAGAAATATAGCTGGCTGAGTGTATTCAGTTTGTTTTAAGTCATCGTCAGGACCATTGAACATGATATCTTTTAAATCAATTCCAAGTATTTCATTGGCTTGATTAAATCGTTTTTTTACTGAATCATTTGCATCAAATAACTCTTTACCCATTCCGACAAATTGAGATCCTTGTCCTGGAAATAATACAGAAGTACTCATTATCTTAAATTCCCCATTTCATATATGTTGATCCCCAAGTAAATCCACCACCAAAAGCAGCTAAAATTAGATTATCTCCGGGTTTCAATTGATCTTTCCAATCGTATAAACATAATGGAATTGTAGCTGCAGTCGTATTTCCATATTTGGAAATATTTATCATTACTTTTTCTTTACCGACTCCCATTCTTCGAGCAGTAGCATCAATAATTCTAAGGTTAGCTTGATGAGGTACTAACCAAGCAATATCATCACCAGTTAAATTATGTTTTTGCATAATTTCAGCAGCAATGTCTGCCATACCTTCTGTGGCTTTCTTAAAGACAGATTTACCATCTTGAGTAATATAATGCAGTTTATCATCAATAGACTTATGAGTAGACGGATGTCTTGAACCTCCACCTTTCATGATTAAAAAGTCAGCTCCTGTACCATCACTTCTTTGTAAGTAATCTATAATACCATTTCCATCATCTGAAGGTTCTAATAGAACACCTGCAGCTCCATCGCCAAATAAAATACAAGTTGTACGGTCAGTATAATCTAGGATCGAACTCATTTTATCAGCTCCAATAACTAGAACTTTTTTGTAACGACCTGATTCAATAAATTGAGCCCCAGTTGAAAGAGCAAACAGAAAACCTGAACAAGCTGCAGAAATGTCATAACCAAATGCTTTATCAGCACCAATATCTCTTTGAACTAAACAGGCAACTGCAGGAAAAAAATAATCTGGAGTTACAGTTGCTACAATAATGGCATCAATTTCAGATGCGCTTATTCCTCTAGTTTTTAGAATTTCTTCAGCGGCTTTTGTAGCCATATAAGAGGTTGCTTTTTCTGGATCCTTTAAAATTCTACGTTCTTTTATCCCGGTTCTTGAAGTAATCCATTCGTCATTAGTATCAACTAACTTTTCCATTTCCTGATTAGTCATAATGTAATCAGGCAAGTAATGACCAACAGCCGTTACTTTAGCTAAAATTTTTTCACTCATCTAAACCCAAAGTTTATTTTAAAGCAGTTATAATTTGTGCGTTAACATCTTTTTCAACACATTTTATTGCTGCAAAAATCATATTTTTTATTGCTGTTGCATTTGAACTTCCATGTCCAACTAAGGAAACACCATTTACACCAAGGAAAGGAACTCCACCAACTAATTGGTAATCGAATGGTGATAATGCATCACGAATAACTTTTGAAACCAAGTAAGCTTGTTCTTCATTAAGTTGATTTCGTTTAATGGAAGCTTTAATCATATTTTGTAATGAAGTTGCAATAGACTCACCAAATTTTAAGGTGATGTTTCCAACTAAACCATCACAAACAAAGACGTCTGCATTGTTAGGGAGAATATCACGGCCTTCAATATTACCAACAAAACCAGGAACAGATTTAAGGAGCTTATATGCTTCCTTTAAAACTTCGGTTCCTTTTTCTTCTTCTTCTCCAACGTTGAGAATCCCAATTTTTGCATCACTAACATTTAGAATATTTTCGGCATAAATTTTACCCATTATTCCAAATTGATATAAAAATTCAGGTTTAACTTCTAGATTTGCGCCAGCATCTACTAGCATACGAAAACCATTAACTGTTGGGAATACAGATGCTATAGTTGGTCTAAGAACACCTTCTAAACGGCCGAGAATTACAGTAGAAACAGCTAACAAAGCACCAGTATTACCAGCACTAACAAAACCATTTACTTCACCTTTTTTATGCAAACCTAAACCGATGTGCATCGAAGAATTTGGTTTTGTTTTAGCAGCTTTAGTAGGTGAATCATGCATTTCAATGATTTCAGGCGCATGTTGCACGATGACTCTATCTCTATCATAGTCATGTTTTGCCAATTCTTCAGCGATTAAATCTTCAGGGCCGACAAAAACAATTGATAAATCTGGGCGCTCTGCTAAAGCTTCGAGAGCGCCTTCGACAGGACTTTTGGGTATAAAATCACCACCAACGGCATCTACTGCAATTCTCATAGTTTTTTCTAATTTATTATGCTTTAACAGTTAAAACCTGACGGCCTCTGTAGTAACCGCAAGATGGACAAGCTGTATGCATTTTATGTGTTGAACCACAATTTGAACATGTAGCCAAAGCAACTTCGCTTAATGAATCATGAGTTCTACGTTTATCGCGACGTGTTTTGGAATGTCTGTGTTTAGGATTTGGCATAGTAGTATAAAAGTATGGGTTTTAAAAATTTATTTTTTTAAGGCTTTAAGTTTCTCCCAACGAGGGTCTGATAGTGTATTTTCTTCCGCATCGGATTCGGAGGTAAATTCGAAATCAGTTTCTTCACCATTTTCAAGAATAAATCTTGGATGTATTTTTCTAATTGGTATATGAAGTAAAAGAGTATCTCTAACTTCTGTTCCAATTGAAATTTTATTGGCTGGGATATTGAGAGGTTTAACTGTTGTTTTATCGTCCTCGCTAATATCTTTTGCACTCGTATCAAACAAAACCGAATAATCGGCTTGTACTGGATAATAAAAATTCTCCATTGAACGATCACAAATTAGCAAAACTTTTGACGAAACAGTAAAGCGCACCCGTATTTGGCCTGTATATTTTTCAAAACGTACGATTACCTCGCCTTCTTTAAAAGAAAAAGGCGATAAATCCAGATCTTTTTCCGTAAAACGGATGGTTTCTTCGGACTTACCTTCAGGAATTTCGTGAATTTTGAATGATAGCATATACTATAAGGTAAATTTGGCACGCAAAGATACGGCGATACCCCCTAATTTGCAAAAATTAAGGGAATAGACTAAATAATCTTTTATCAATCAAATCTAGGATAACTCCTAAATCTTCAGGTTGATTTACAAAATCCAGATCATCTGTTTCAATTATGAGTTTTGGATGTGGATATCGTTCTATCCAATCTTCATAATGTTTGTTCAGACGCTCAAGATAATCAATTCGGATAGTGTTTTCATAATCTCGACCTCTTTTTTGAATTTGACGAACCAAAGTAGGTACTTTTGCTCTCAAATAAATTAGCAAACCTGGAGGTTTGAGATAACTAACCATCTCAGCGAATAGCGCTTTGTAATTCGTGTAGTCTCTTTCTGCCATCAAATTCATTTCAAATAAATTTTTAGCAAAGATTTCGACATCTTCATAAATCGTTCTGTCTTGTACAAAGCTTTCGGTACTCAACATTAATTGTTTTTGATGACGAAAACGAGATGAAAGAAAATAGATTTGAAGATTAAAACTCCATCGTTTCATATCTTCATAAAAATCAGCAAGATATGGATTATCATCAACGGATTCATAAACTGCATTCCAATTGTAATGCTTTGCTAATAGAGCTGTTAAGCTAGATTTTCCAGCTCCAATGTTTCCAGCAATTGCCAAAAATTGAATTCCATTAGTTTGATTTTCTATCATAATTATGAAGCTTAATTATTTACCAAGTAATCGATACATTGCTTTTTTATACCCTTCGACTCCTGGTTGGTCAAATGGATTAGTATCTAAGTTGTACACATAGACAGCACAAGCAAGTTCAAAAAAGTAAAGTAATTCACCAATAGTTTCAGCATCAATTTTATTTAATTCTAATGTTAAAATTGGAACTCCACCCTCAACATGAGCTTCTTTAGTTCCAAGAAATGCCATGGTATTGATTTCATGAAAGGTTTTACCAGCAACAAAATTTAATCCTTCAAAATCATCATAATCAGATGGTACAGTTAAGTTTACGGTTGGATTCTTTACCGTTAAGAATGTTTCAATCATGGTTCGTTCACCATCTTGAACCATTTGTCCTAAACTATGTAAGTCCGTTGAGTAATTATGAACGGCAGGATAAAGACCTTTTTTACCTTTTCCTTCACTTTCGCCAAGTAATTGCTGTAACCATCCACCTATTCCACTTAATTCTGGTTCAAAAGAAGCAATAATGTCGATTTTGAAGCCTTTTTTGTAAAGTGCATATCGAATTGATGCGTAATTAAGAACTTTAGCTGGATTTTTTTCAAATGCTTGAAAAGCAGAGACTGCTCCATAATATAGAGACTTAATATCAACTCCTGCTACAGCTATTGGCAATAAACCAACTGGTGTTAATACAGAAAAACGTCCTCCAACGTCATCTGGTATTACAAATTTCTTGTAATTATTTGCTTCAATTATTTTGTTTAAAGCTCCACCACTTGCACTTGTTGTACACGAAATTCTGTGTTTTGTATCTTCTTCACCATAACTTGAAATCATCCAATTTCTTAGAACGCGAAAAGATAAAGCCGGTTCAATGGTTGTTCCAGATTTTGAAATTACATTTAAGAAAACAGATTTTTTTGTTCCATCTGCTTTAGGTTGCGAAATATAATTGACAAGACGAGTTAGATAAGTTCCACTCATATTGTGTCCAGCGTAGTGTATTTCAACTTTTTTGCCTGTTCGCTGATCAATTAAAGCATCAATAACAGCTTTAGCTCCTAAATAAGAACCGCCAATTCCACAAACAATAAAAACGTCTGCTTCTTGACGAATGCGATACGCCAAACGTTCAATATTTTCAAGTAATGCATCATTTGGGTTATCAAGGATTGATCTCCACCCTAACCATTCTGAGCCTTTGCCTGTTTTTTGTTTTAGTTTATTAAATGATTCAGCAGATAATAATTGAGATTCTGATACTTCCTCAGAGTTTAAGTATGAGAGTGCTTCTTGTAAGTTTAAAGAAATCATATTTAAAAAGCTTCAATGGTTGATTCAATAATAGTTGAAATTCGAGACTCCACGATATACACATCTTTCGAAATTCAAGCAAAAATACAGTAAAAAAGTATTGAATTGAAGTTAAATCTAGGCAGAATTTTCTGTTTTACTTTAAATATGGCGTTTATATAACTTATAAATCTGTTTATACGAGATAAAGATTTAGTATTTTCCGAACCTATTTTAATATTATCTGAAATATTTAAAATTGTATTCATGCACTCTACACCAAGCAACTTAAATCATTCCGTTTCACCATTATTAATTGGTAGTTCTTCGATTACTTTAAAAGGTATTAAAAGTCCTATTGAATATGAATTACAAGAGTTCCATCATTTTTTTTCAGATCAGTTAAACTCAGATGTTGGCGTTTTAAAGCATATTGTTAAATATCTGCTTAAAACTAAAGGCAAAGAATTACGCCCAATTTTAGTTTTTTTAAGCGCTAAAACAATAAACAGCGTCACAGAAAGAGCTAAAATTGCAGCTACAATGGTAGAACTCATGCACACTGCAACTCTAGTTCACGATGATGTTGTTGATGATGCAGACAGACGCAGAGGTTTTCTAAGCATTAATAAAATATGGAAGAATAAAGCTGGAGTTTTATTAGGTGATTTTCTTCTGGCAAAAGGTTTACTTGTTGCGCTCAATTTTAATGAGTTTGAATTACTTAAAGTCTTGTCTTCCACTGTACAACGAATGAGTGAAGGTGAACTTCGACAGCTCAAAGCTGCTAAGATGCAGAATATGACGCGAGAAAAATATTTCGATATTATTTCTGGTAAAACAGCAAGTTTAATTTCTGCCTGTTGTGAGTGTGGTGCTATTTCTGCTGGAGCAAGTGAAAATGACCGTGAAACCATGAAAGAAGTTGGTGAACTAATTGGTCTTGCGTTTCAGATTCGTGATGATTTATTTGAATATGGTATCGATGATGTTGGAAAACCGCTTGGGAATGATATAATTGAAGGTAAAATTACTCTTCCTTTAATTGAAGCTTTTGGTTTAGCATCTGCAAAAAAAACGGTTGCCATTAGAAAGATGTTCAAAAAAAGTCGTAAATCGTCCCAAGAAATAGCAGAAATTCAAGCTTTTGTAAAAGAATCTGGTGGTCTTGAAGAAGCGGCTAAAACAATGTTTCAATTAGCAGAACAAGCATTAGAAAAATTAGATCAGTTTCCTGAATCCGAAGCGAAACAAGCTTTTTCTGACTTGATAAAGTTCGTTGTTACAAGAAAAAAGTAAGCATGGCTATTTATATTGATGGGTTTAATCTTTTAAAATCAAAGGGCTTTGCGGGTGATAAAGTTTCTCAAATGGAACAATTGCTTAACTATATTTCAAAATTATTTCCGAAATCAGAAACGATACATCTTGTTTTTGATGGATTTAAAGCACCGATAAGAAATGAGTATAGCTTTATAAAAATCCATTACAGCGGAAATAAAACAGCTGATGATTTACTAGTTGAGCTTGTTAAGAAGAATAAGAAGCCACAAATTGCGATTACTTCTGACAACGAATTAGGAAGTAGATTAATAAAATTAGGGACAACTGTTAAAAAGAACTCCGATTTAAAAATTCCCCAAAAAGCCAAAGAAAAAGAAAAGATAATCCCATTTGATTCACACCTTTTCGATGAACTTTACTTATTGAATAACAAAGGATTACTTTAATTATGAATAAAAAGTACCTTTTTATATCAGATGTCCACGCTGGTGGCTTCGATGAAAATAAAAATAAACAGCTTGAAAAAGAATTTCTTCAAGTTTTGAATTGGGGTAAGGAAAATTCATATAAGGTTTTTTTATTAGGAGATATTTTTGACTATTGGATGGAGTTTAAAAACGGATATTATCCACAAGAGTTTGATTCATTACTCGCTTCTATTTTCAAACTCAGAGATTCACAGTCTACCGTAACAATGATTACAGGAAATCATGATAATTGGACAGAGAGCTTATTTCCGGAAAAAGGAATTGAGATTGAGGAAAACTTTCGAATTCTAACTATAAATGAAAATGAGCGTGTTTTATTAATGCATGGTGATGGCTTGTATCTACCAAATGGGAAATTAAAGAGGCCTTTTTTTCATCAGATTTTAAGGAATAAATTATTTATTCGGATTTTTAGATTGCTTTTTCCTGACAGAAAAGGTATAAGTATCATGAAAAAGTTTTCCTATTTAAATAGAACTATAAGACCAACAACAAATCATAGTTCAAAAAAATTAACAAGTTGGTTTTCAGATGAATTCCCTAAACTAGGATTCGAAACTGTTATTTGTGGGCATGACCATATCCCTAGACTTATTAGGCATAATAACTTAAAATTTATAAATTTGGGAGCGTTTTTCATGCATAAAACATTTGCCCTGTATACTGATAACGAATTAAAACTCGTTGTTTGGAATGAACTAGATAATCAACCGAATTTGTTTGAATCCACCGATTTATGAGTAAAGAAAACCCATCTGACGAAGAATTAGACAGAATACTAAATGACCCAAATTATTTGGAACAGCTCAAAAAAAATCGAGCTTCAGGGTTATCGTCATTCAATTTAAAAAAAACTGGTGATGAAACAGCAGAAACAGGAAAAGCTAAAAAGTCTCAATTTTCATTAAAGAAAACAGAATCTTCAGCTGATTCAACAAGTAACGAGTCTAAAGATCTCACTAATAAATCAGAATTTAAGATTGCAAAAAAAGAAGCCAAGCCTTCTAAAAAAGAAAGTCCTAAACTATTAACGTTCGAAAGTTTTGATGATGACGAAAGTAAATCAGAAAGTAATGATACTGACGAACCTGTAACTTATTCTACATCAATAGATTCACCAGAAAAAACTCAACGGAGTTTAACTTCATTAATTAGTTGGGTAGCAGGAATAATGATACTTGGGTTAACTGCTAGTGGATTATTCATTTATTATTTAACGCTTGGTTTACCATCTATTCAGGAGCTTGAAAATCCTAAAACTGACATTGCATCATTTGTTAAAAGTCGTGATGGAGAAACATTAGACAAGTATTTTACAGAAAACAGAACCTATGTTCCCTACGAACAGATTTCTCCACACGTAATAAATGCATTAGTTGCTGTTGAGGATCATCGTTTTTACGAACATTGGGGAATTGACATGATGCGAATGATAGGTCTTCCCTATTATTGGTTGAAGGGAAATGTTCAAGGTGGTTCAACACTAACTATGCAATTAGCTCGAAATTTGTATAAAAAAATTGGTAGAGAATTCTCTGTAATTAGAAAGTTTCGTGAAATGATGACTGCGGTTCAAATTGAACGCAGTTATACAAAGCGCGAAATTTTAGAAATGTATTTGAACACCGTTGAATTTAGTAATTCATCTTTCGGTATAGAAGCTGCAGCACTTACACATTATGGGAAAAAAGCAGCCAATTTAAATGCTATTGAATCTGCTACATTGGTGGGTTCATTAAATGCGGTTACTGCTTATAATCCAAGATTAAACCCTGAAAGAAGTAAAAGTCGTAGAAATACAGTCTTGTATTTTATGAACATGAGAGGATTTATTACAGAATCTGAATATACAAGTTATCGTGATTTACCTATAACATTAGATTATCATCCGCCATTCAAAACAGGAAGAAAAAGTCGTTATTTTGGTGAGTATGTTCGTCAAAAACTTGAAAAATGGTGTGAAGAGAATGGTTATGATTTATATAGAGATGGTTTAGTCATTTACACTACTATTGATTCCCGCTTTCAACGCCATGCTGAAGCAGCTTTGGGTGAAACCTTAGATACTCTTCAAAAAACATTTGTTAAAGAATGGACTAGTAGAGATGGTGAGTATATGGATATCTTTTGGGGAAAATATCAAGCATTTCTTGATGAGTATATTGAACAAACAAATGAGTATAAAAATGGCTTCTTTGGTTATAAAACTAGAAAAGAAGTTTTAGATTCGCTCAAAAAAGATAAAGAATTCGTTCTTAGAGTAAAAAAACAGTACGTACAATTACAAGCTGGTTTTACTGCAATAGATCCGAGAAATGGACATGTATTAGCGTGGGTTGGTGGATCAAATTACAGTAACGTTCAATTTGATCATGTTTATCAAGCAAAAAGACAAGTTGGTTCTACATTTAAACCATTTGTTTATGCTTTAGCAATTGATAATGGATACCCGCCCTATTATCGAGTTTCAAAATATCCCACTAAGTTTTTTAATCGTGCAGGCCAAGTTTGGTCACCAAGAGATGAAAATATTCCTCAAGGGCCAGAGATGGTTACGATTCGGAATGCTCTTGCTCGTAGTATGAATAATGTAACGGTTCGTTTATTACCTGTTCTTGCTGGAAATCCAACAACGAACAAATTGGAAGACTTATACCCTGCTGCTAGAAAAATTGTTGAATTTGCTAAGAAATTAGGAATCAGTGCTAATATGCAACCTAATCCTTCAATTGCACTTGGAACAGCAGAAACTTCATTACTTGAAATGGTAAGTGCATATACAACTTTCGCAAACTATGGTGTTCATATTGCGCCATTAGCAATTACTCGAATTGAAGACAAAGAAGGAAACTTATTAAAAGAATATTTCCCTGATTATCAAAAAGAAGTGATTTCACCTGAAACGGCATATACCATGATTGATATGTTAAGAGGAACCGTTCAAGGTGTTCAACTCTATGAAGGAGGTTCGATTTTAGCGACAGGTATTCGACTTAGAAATCTTTACGGTGTTTCTCAGGATGTTGCAGCAAAAACTGGTACAACTCAGAATTCTGCTGATAACTGGTTTATTGCAATGATGCCACATATTGTTATGGGTGCATGGGTTGGTGGTGAAGACAGAAGAATTCGCTTCCCTTCTTATCCCGGATATAATGGAATTGGACAAGGTGCTAGAACGGCATTACCAATTGTGGGTGAATTTATTGATAGAATTAAAAAAGATCAGAATGCTCCTTGGAGTTATGATGCTTTTGAGCAACCTAATGGTTTTATTATGCCAGAAGAACCAGTTGAAGCTGAAAAACCTGCAGTTATTAAACGACGAGTTAATTGGTAAAATTGGGAATTTGAATAAAATAGTTATTTCTGCTTTAAACCATAAATAACAGAGATAACTCCCAAAAGTCAGAATTTATATTTTTTTTTATTTTAATTAAAGTGATTCTACTTTAAGGCTATTGTAACTCTACGCATTTTTTGAAGATTAATTTGATAGGATACAATCCAATTTGAAAATTTCAATTTTTTGAGACTCAATATTTTTTAATAAGAGAACTTTTATCGATACAAAAACTGGTTAATGGTAGATAATAACCATTAAGACTTTAATTAAGCCAAGTATTAGCATTTATTTATGGTTGTTATAAGGTTTAATAAAACCAAATATCTGATTATGGAAATTTTCTTTTCAGTATATTGAAAGTAATCAACCAGAATTATGCTACCTATTTTAGGTAGAGCTTGTTCATTTATGATGTCAGAAGAGCTTTATCGTTTGTGTTTTAAGCGCAATTGAAAAAAACATCTTCATATATAACTAATTTTATTAATAGTCAGAATTAAGCGTTAAATGAAGACATCTCAAAGACAAGTATTAAAATTAAAATCGATTACTATTTAACATCAATTTTTACGTATGTCAGAAACACAGAATCAAATTTGGGAATTTGTAGATTCCATTCAAGCTAGTGGCGGAATTTCAGAACAAATGAGTAAACAAGTAAATCTTCTCGGTGGTCTTTTAGGCCAAGCGGCGAAAGATTTATGTGGTGAATTAACCTATTCTCACATTGAAAAATTACGCTTACTTTGTAAAGATGCTAGAAAAAAGAATGATACTAGCAAACAAAATGAAGCTGTTGAGTATGTTAAATCCCTAGATATAAAAGAATTAAATGAAATATTACGCTCATTTACGGCTTATTTTCACTTAGTTAATAAAGCTGAACAGCATGAAATTGCACGTATTAATAAAGACAGAACTATTAAACGTGGAAGTCGTCCAGAGTCCATTGTTGATTCTTTGAATAGTTTATTAAAAAGTGGAATTACTAAATCTGAATTTCAGGAAGTTGTTAAAAAACTTGATATTCAACCTACCTTTACCGCTCACCCAACTGAAGCTAGACGTAGGAGTATTTTATATAAGCAAAAAATAATTGCTCAATGCTTAGATAAATTAACGTATCAGACTTTGTCTGAAATGGAACAGCATGAAATTTATGAGCAACTCTATCATTTTATTCAGTTGTTATTTATTACTGATGAAGTTCGTTCTACTTCTTTAACTGTAAAAGATGAAGTTCATAATGGCTTGTATTTTTTAACCGGTACAGTTTGGGATACTATTCCACGTATTTATAAAGATATTGATTTCGCTGCTCGTCAAGCTTTTAAAGAATCTATTGAAATACCTGGGTTTATAAAATATCGCTCTTGGATTGGCGGAGATCGCGACGGAAACCCGTTTGTGACTTCGGATATTACAGATTTTGCTATTCTAGAACACAGAAACGCTTTATTTGAATTATATGAAAAAGAATTAACTGAACTTCGCCGTGAACTAAGCATTTCTTCTCGTTTCGTTAATGTTCCTGACGATATTTTGAATATTCCAGATTACTCAGGATTACCTAATGAGCCTTTCAGAAATTTTGTAGTTAAAATTCACAAAAGTGTTCAAGATGCTTTGGTTGACAATCCTGAGACTTCAGATTATAAAGCAGATGATTTTCTTAATGAATTAATTATGCTTCAGCAATCGCTTGTTGTTGCAGGCTTGCCAGAAATTGCAGCGAAGGGTCGTTTGCAAGAACTCATTTGGCGTGTTCAATCTTTTGGTTTTCATTTAGCTGCTTTAGATATTCGTCAGCATAGTGCGATGCATGAATTTGCTATTGCTGAAATTCTAGAACGTGCACAAATTACTAGTGAATATTCTAATTTAACTGACGATCAAAAAATTTCTGTTTTAACTCTTGAGCTTCAAAACCCAAGACCGTTAATTAATTTAACGGAAAAACTAAGCAAAGACACAACGGAAGTGTTGGATGTATTTAAAGTGATTCAAAAACATTTAACGATTAATTCTGACAGTATTGGTTGTTACATTATTAGTATGACTCATGATGTAAGTGATATGCTCGAAGTCTTGTTACTTGCTAAAGAAGTTGGATTGGTTCGCTTCAGAAATGGTAAAATTGAGTCTGATTTAGATATCGTTCCACTGTTAGAAACCATTGAAGATTTAGAAAATGGAAATCCTTTATTGAGAGCTCTTTTCAATAATGATGCTTATAAACTCCATTTAAAATCTAGAAATTCTTTTCAGGAAATTATGTTAGGTTATTCTGATAGTAATAAAGATGGTGGTTATTGGATGGCGAATTGGGCTTTACATAAAGCTCAAAACAGTATCTCAAAAGTTTGTCATGAATTCAAATTAGATTTCAGATTGTTCCATGGTCGTGGAGGAACTGTTGGTCGTGGAGGTGGTCGTGCGAATAAGGCGATTTCTGCACTACCTTCAAGTTGTCAAAATGGTCGCATTCGTATGACAGAACAAGGCGAAGTTATCACATTTAGATATGCATTACCAGAAATTGCACATCGACATTTAGAGCAAATTACAAGTGCTATGATTACAGCAACCTATCAGGCAATGAAACAAGATAAATCTCAAACCGGTTTTGATGAGGCATCTGTTTATTCTCTAATGGAGAAAATTTCGAAAGAATCTATGACTCATTATAGAAGTCTAATAGATCATGAAGAATTTTGGCATTGGTATTCTGATGTGACTCCTATTAGGCACATCTCACGTCTGCAAATTGCTTCTCGTCCTGTTTCTCGTTCAAAAGGTAAACGAGTAGATCTTGGTTCAATTCGCGCTATACCATGGAACTTTGCATGGACTCAAACACGTTATAATGTTCCAGGTTGGTTTGGAATTGGAAAAGCGTTAACTGATTTTATTAGTGCGAATCCTGATAAAGTATCAGCTTTGCAAGATCTCTATTCAAATTGGGTTTTCTTTAAGTCAATTGTGAATAATGCTCAACGTGAATTGGCTCGAGCTGATTTAAAAACAGCTTCTAACTATGCTAATCGTATTCAAACAGGCTTGAAAACTGACTTTCATGATTATATCATAAGTGATTACAATTCTGCAGTTCAGGCAATTTTACTAATTACGAAGCAGGAAAAATTGATGGATGACCAAGTAATTATCAGAAAGTCTATCCAATTGAGAAATCCTTATACTGACGTGCTTAATTTTATTCAAATGGAATTAATGTCTCGTTGGGAAAAACTAGAAGAAGGTAAAGTTGATGAAGTTTTAGGCCGGAATATTCTATTGAGTATAAATGGCTTAGCAGCTGCGATGCAAAGTACCGGTTGATAAATAAATTCAACTAAATGAATTAACCAATATCTGATGATTTCGATCAAAAGGTATTGGTTTTTTTATTTCAGATATAACCTGTTTTTCACAATATAATCTCGAATATCTATTGGGGTTTTAATTTGTTGGATATCCCCTTTTTTCACTAGATTACGAATCTGAGTTGAAGAAACATCGATTGGTTCGTGTTCAATAAACGTTGATTTCTCCCAGATCTCTTTTTGAATGGATGCATAGCTAATTCCAGGACGCTCTGCTACAAGTAAATTTCCCATGTATAAAATGGCATCGAATAAGACCCATTTGTGAAAGTTGAGTAATTGATCCCCACCAATACAAACATAGAAATCATAAAATGGAAACATCTTTTTAAACTGACCGATTGTTTGAAAAGAATAACTTGGCGTAGGTAATTTTTGTTCTATATCTGAAACCGAAATCTTATCAAGTCCTTTTGTAGCAATTCGAGCCATTTCCAATCGATTTCTATATGATGAATAATTTGCTCCATCTTTGTGAGGTGGATCAAAAGTTGGAACAATCCACAATTCATCAATTTTCCCTGAATTCAAAAAGGAATTTATTAACGCAAGATGCCCATTGTGAAATGGGTCAAAAGTGCCTCCATAAATTCCTATTCCAATTTTTTGCATTTCTAAAGCTAAGTGATTTCGAAAAGATGAAAGTAATACTTCGATTTAGAAAATCAAAATATGCTCTTATTGCTAAATTGCTTTAAGAAGAAGATTTTGCTAAATCTGCTAATTTCTTTTGAATATCGTCATGAGTTGATTCTACATCTTCTCTGAGTTTAGATTGAGGGAATAACTGAATAAATTTTTGATAGCTATTTGTTGCTTTGCGATAGCGTTCTTCTTTCTTTTCTGGAACGGAATTGTCGGCGTATAACTCATATGATTCCAATTGTTTAGCTAAAGCTTGATCTGCCCAAATTGTATCAGGATATTCATTTACAACTTGTCCAAAATAAACGGCTGCAGCGTTGTATTCACGTATTCTTAAATAGAACAAACCTGAATCAAACATTTTGTGAGCTAATTTATCACGTAATTGATTGATTTTATCACCAGATTCTGTAGTATAATCACTAGCAGGATAACGCAAATTAAACAACTGAAATAATTCTAGAGCTTTTAGTGTTTCAGATTGATCTAATTTGTATCGGGGAGATAATTCATAATAGCATAGTGCTTCTCTGAATTGTACTAACTCTCTTCGCTCATCTCTAGGATAATAGTTCATGTAACGCTCAAATTCAGAGGCAGCCATTAAGTAATCTTGGCTTTTGAAGTAGCTTTCAGCTAAATAAAATTGAGCATCAGCTGAATAATTTGTTCCTCTTGCAATTGAAACAACGGTTTCAAAAGCACGAGATGCATCAGCATATTTTTTATTATCGAATTGTTTTTTTGCTTTGTTAAAAGCAACTTCTACTGAATCGCCACTGCGTATTAAGCTTTTATCGGCGCACGCAGCTAGAGTTACAATAATTAATAGGAACAGAAAAATGTGTTTTTTCATTAGAATAATCTGGTATTTAATTGATCTAAAAATGTAATTAATGACGTTTTGTAAGGTGAATCAGGAAATATTTCTAATTCCTTCATTGCCGAATTATAATACTCGTTAACGGTTTCAACGGTATCAAGGTGTACCATCAACGATTTGAAAATGCTTAATATTTCTTCAATTTCTTCGTCTGATGCGCATTTTTTATCTAAAACAGCTTGAATTCGTTCTTTTTGATTAGCTGAAGCTTTACTTAATGCAGATATACTTAAGAATGTCTTTTTCCCTTCACGAATATCGCCACCGACTTTTTTCCCAAATTTACTTGGGTCTCCAAAAGCATCTAATAAATCATCTTGAATTTGAAAAGCAATTCCTGCAAGAAATCCAATTTGATATAAGGCTTGAATTTGTTCAGGAGAACCCTCTCCTATTAATCCACCCATTTTTAAACTACAACTTAAAAGACGCGCCGTTTTTTGACTAATCATCAACAAGTATTCGTCTAAACTTACGTCAGATTTGTTTTCGAATTCCATGTCCCGAGCTTGACCGTCACACACAATTCGCGTTGCTTTGAGAAATTCATTCATCAAAGCTGGGTAAATATGACTAGAAAATTGTTTAGTCTGATAAAATGCAAGTTGTTCTAGGGCAAGAGTAAAGAGGACATCACCAGATAATATTGCAGTATTTGCATCCCACTTTTTAAAAACGGAAGGTTTGCCTCTTCTCGTATCTGCATTATCCATAATATCATCATGAATCAATGTGAAATTATGAAGCATTTCAACTGCAATAGCAGCATCTTTGGCTAAATTGATGTCTCCGCCGGACATTCCACATGCAAGACTGCACAACACAGGACGAATTCTTTTTCCTCCTAAAGATAAAGTGTAACGAACCGGATCATAAATAGAAACGGGTTCATTTGGAATACGTTGGCCGATAAGTTCTTTCTCGAGTTCTGCTAAAAAAAAATCCACACTTACATAATTAAGTTTGAGCGCAAATATACAATTTTACCAGTTTAAATAGTTACTTAATCAGGTTTGAATAGAAACAAAAGTCTAGGTAAAAACTAGTGATTAAATGAGTTTCATTTCTGTTCAGTTCAATATTTCGTACTTTTGCGCCAAAATATGAACTGTTTATAAGAATATGGCTCTGGAATCCATTAGTAAAACCCTTTCTTATCATCTTCATTCTGAATCTTTACTTGAAGCGCTCTCTCAACAAAAATCGGTTAAATTATCCCATTTTGTAGGGTCTACTGTGTCTTTTTTATTAGATAGTTTGTCAGAAAAGCAAACTTTAGTGGTAATAACCCCAGATTATGAAACAGCTCAATTCTTGGATGGAGATTTAAGGGAAATTGGAAATAAAAAGACTGTACTTATTAATCCGACATTCAAAAAGCCATATGATAAATCTCAATTAACGGACACATCTGCTTTAATTAATCGATCTGAAGCCTTAGAAAAAGTTCAAACAGGCGAAATCAATCTTATAATAGTATCAGCAGACGCCCTTTTTGATTTATTTCCATCCCCAAAAACATTTACCGATGCTTCTTTTGTAATCAAAAAAGGTGAACTAATCAGTTTAGAGAATCTATCTGAAAAATTATTAGGCTTGGGCTATGAACGTGTTAACTTTGTTGAGACTGCTGGTGAGTTTTCACAAAGAGGTGGGATTTTAGATATTTTCCCTTTATCAACTGAGTTTCCTGTTCGATTAGAGTTTTTTGGTGATGAAATTGATTCGATTCGTGAATTTGATTTAGATTCACAGCGTTCAGTTTCTTTTCAAGATCAAGTTCGCTTAGTTCCAAATGTGGAACAGCTAAATAATGATAGTCATGCTCCCCTATTTTCTTTTCTTCCAGACACTTTTGTTCCCTTTTTAATTCAGGAAGAATTTATTCATGCAGAGTTAACACAACGCTTCGACACTGCTTATGCTGCTTGGCAAGAAGCTTTAAAAGCAGAAGATAATCCTAAGCGTCCCGAAGATCTGTATTGTACTGAATCAGTTTTATATGCTTGGTTAAAGACTAAAACAGTTATTTATGAAGGCAAAACTAGACAAGAACTTAAGCCTGAAATCGAACTTGTTTTAGAGGCAAAGCATCAACCGGATTTTAATGGTTCTATTAAGCTTTTAAGAAAGAATTTAGAAGATTTAAGTAAGCAAGGAATTCAGACTTCAATACTTTGTGATAATGAAGCTCAAAAAAATCGATTTGAAGAATTACTAGGCGAGCCTAATTCGATTTTGAATTACCTAACTGTTCTAAGTACGCTTCATAAAGGCTTTATACTGCCTATTCCTGGATTAGCTTTTTATACAGATCATCAGATTTTTAATCGCTATCACCGACCGAAAACAAAAGCCAAAGTAAGAAGAACCGGTGGTCTCTCCTTAAAAGAAATGAGAGATTTGAATGTTGGCGATTACGTAGTTCATGTTGATTATGGAATTGGGAAATTTGCTGGATTTAGACGAATTAAAGTAAATGGAATAGATCAAGAATCGGTTGTTTTAAAATATGCCGAAGAATCGATTATGTATGTGAACGTTTCTAGTTTGCATAAACTTCAAAAATATTCTGGTAAAGATGGTGCTGTTCCGCAGGTTACAAAATTAGGTTCTGCAGAATGGGTAAAGAAAAAGGCCAAAACAAAGTCTCGTTTAAAAGACATAGCTCGTGATTTAATTTTATTGTACGCAAAAAGAAAAGCACAAAAAGCTTTTTCATTCAATCCTGATTCTCAATGGCAAACGGAATTAGAAGCTTCTTTTATGTATGAAGAGACTCCTGATCAAATGAAAGCCATTATTGATGTCAAAAAAGACATGGAATTGCCTATACCAATGGATCGTTTGGTTTGTGGAGATGTAGGTTTTGGAAAAACAGAAGTTGCTGTAAGAGCTGCATTTAAAGCGGTAAATGATGGAAAACAAGTTGCCATTTTAGTTCCAACAACCATTTTAGCAGATCAACATGGACATACATTCAAAAAAAGAATGGAAAATTTCCCCATTCGCATTGAAGTTTTGAATCGTTTTAAATCAACTGCAGAAATTAAGGAAATTCTTAAAAAAGTTAAGACAGGTGAAGTTGATATAGTTATTGGGACGCATAGAATTACATCTAAAGATGTACAATTTAAAGATCTTGGTTTATTAGTTGTTGATGAAGAGCAGCGTTTTGGAGTTTCCGTAAAAGAGAAATTAAAAGAATTCAGAGCTACAGTAGATGTGCTCACTCTAACTGCAACTCCTATTCCTAGAACGCTTCATATGTCCTTGATGGGCGCAAGAGACTTGAGTGTAATTACGACTCCGCCTCCAAACAGGCAGCCCGTTACAACGGAAATTCACAGTTATGATGAACGATTAATTCGAGATGCAATACTTGCAGAAACTTCTCGTGGTGGTCAGGTATTTTTCATTCATAACCGGGTTCAAAATATTGCTGAGTTCTCTTCTATGCTCATGCAAATGCTACCGAATGTTCGAGTTCGATTTGCACATGGACAATTGACAGGAAACGAACTTGAAGCAATCATATCCGATTTCTATGAACATAAGTTTGATGTTCTAGTAAGTACAAATATTGTTGAAAACGGAATTGATATTTCAAATGCCAATACGATTATTATAAATAGAGCTGATCGTTTTGGTTTGTCAGAATTGCATCAATTACGTGGTAGAGTTGGTCGTTCCAATAAAAAGGCTTTTTGCTATCTCATCACTCCGCCTCTCAATGACTTAAGTATTGAAGCAAGAAAACGTTTAATGGCACTTGAAGAATATTCAGATTTAGGTTCCGGTTTCAATATTGCGATGCGTGATTTAGACATTCGTGGTGCTGGCGATGTACTGGGAGCAGAACAAAGCGGATTCATAAATGAATTAGGTTATGACTTGTATCTAAAAATTCTGAACGAGGCAATTCGTGAATTAAAAGATTCTGAATTTGAAGGTTTATTTGAGCATATAGTTCTTGATGAAGAACGCCCAGATACGGCAGTCGAAATTGATTTACCGGCTCTATTGCCAGTTGGATATGTAATAGACAATGTAGAACGATTGAATTTGTATCGGAAGTTGGCTAATTGTCAGGATCCAAAAACAATTGACGAATGGCGTGAAGAAGTTAAAGATCGGTTTGGAGAACTACCTGAACCAGTTCTCAATTTAATTGATGTAGCTCGTATTAAGTTAATGGCATCCAATCTATTCTTGTTTAAAGTTACAATTCGTGGTGGCCGAATGTGGTTGCAGTGTCCTAGTCCAAAAACAGAGATAGGTAAACGTTTTTATGATGAAGGTAAATTTCAAACTTTATTGGTAGATTTGCAAAAAACGGCTTCAGATCGATTAAATGTTATTCAAAAAGATGAACAAATACGATTTGTGATTAAAGATATTGATACGATTTCTCATGCAGTAGCATTTTTGAGTAATTATTATAAAGAAAGAGTTATTCCTACTTTTGCATCGTAAAATGCGCTAAATAAATTAATGCAAAACGTTTATTTAGCGTAGTAGTAGCTTTTTCTAGTCAAAATGAATAAGATTCGTGAATTGTTTAATGTTGGTTAATATCTTACTCCTGTTCGTCATTCTCAAAAGTTGTTCTTTTCGAACGAATTAAGGTGTAATTTTGCTTTTAGAACATCAAATCAATTTGAAATGCGATTTATCGAAACTTTTTTATCAAAATGATTTTGTTTTAAGTTTTATGAATGCCAAACTCCGATAGCTTTCGGAGTTTAGCACCCTACCCCCATTAAATTTCTTGCGTCTTTTTAGCATATCAGATTTGGGCAAAATAGGGAGTTTTCTGTCTTATCCCGAACTCAAGCAATTAGATTAAGTGTCCTCGGCTTTCTGATTTCTTAATTGAAGAAAGATAAATGATCTAAAGGTTATCTAAATTTGAAATAGATTAAAAAAAATAGAGACTTGACACCCGGTATTGATATAAACTGCTACTGATTTCGTAAAAACTATTTATTAGCAAAATGAAATTCTCTTATTATCGTAAGAGCAATGAAATACACAGTTTTGATGGGTGTAAGTTCTGAAATCGTATTCGTAATCCTTAAATCACTAATAATTTAGGCTACATTGTCTTTTCAATTTCGCGAAACCCAGAAAACTGTAGCTTTGCACATTCCAACTTTTATCTCGAAGTAGGTGATTTATTATATCAGTCATTTGTAAATAAATGAGATTATTCAATACTAAATTAAAGAGGGAAAAAATTAGATATTCTTTTTCATTCTGCTGAATCTGAATAATTTAAACCTTTGGAATCTTTTAAGCAAAATGAGATCTCGAAATTAACTCAGTTACATTTGATTACTCATATGCAGTTAACCTGGAGTTTTTTGCATGATATTATAGCTCAAAAAGGTTTCATAATTGCTTTAAGTTCGCATTCAGGAAACGTTTTAAGTCGCTGTGGCGGTCTTTATGCAGCGACAAAAACTGGCTTATTTCATTTTTTGAAAGGGCTGTTTAAGATTAGCGTAAACAAGAATTAAAAGACAGTGCTAAAATTCCTGAATTTATCAATACCCTATTTTATGAGCACTTAGAATTTGAATCATCAAAAGATCCATTCTCCGCAATTGCCCCAAAGAAATTGCAACATTTTCAACTTCAATTGAAACTGTAATATCTGAGGTCTATTTCAGACCCCAGAAAATTCATTTAATTACGAGGGCGAAGTTACAGGTTCAAGTTCACCATTTAAGCGAAGACTAGAAAATATTTGAACATCAGGTTCGAGCATTTTGGTAACAGAGCAATATTTAGTCATACTTAATTCAATAGCTCGTTTAGCTTTTGATGATTCAATTTCCCCTTCTATTTGAAATTCTATAAAGATTTTAGTGAACAATGCAGGAACTGCGTCTAAACGTTCTGCTTCAACTTGAACATTAAAATTCGTTGGGAATTGCTTTTGTTTTTTCATGATAGAAATAACATCAATACTGCTACAACCTGCTAAAGACATCAAAACACCTTCCATTGGTCTAATTCCAGCACCCGAACCTCCTATTGCTGGGTTAGCATCGAATAGGACTCTGTTTCCGTCTGTGTTTTGGGCTTCCATTAAATAGTTATCATTTAATCTTTTTAGCTGTACTTTCATAATGTTATGCCTATCAATATGTTATGTTATTATTATATAAATCTAAATATTTTATTTTCCTTTGAAATATACCAAACTAAACGATACATTTTAAGTTTTTGGGTGTTTGTCATTTTAGATTTTATCACTTTTATACCTTATGTAAAAATGTAATAAAACTGCTAGAGCTACAAATTATCGAATTTTTCTTTTTAAGATTTCGAATCGTCAATTTCAAAACAAGTTTAGTTGAATAATGATTTTAATTTTGAAATCGCCTAATCTGTTAGGTTGTAATTAAATTTGATTAGAATAGTTTTCCAAATCACTTTGTTAATAAAAGCCCAGCTTACTGAAATGTTTTTCTAGTTTCATTTTATTTGATTCATACTAAATTCACCATTTAATAAATCAATACTATTTCTCAATGAAGCAGATTTGAATATTCTTATTTCAACAGATGTTTAATAATGAGGCAAGCTAAATCTGCTTACTATCGAATAAATGTAATTAATAGGTTAAATACATTTATGAAACTGATTATTTAAGACCCGGTAAATCTATTTAACAATATAAAAACAATAGTCAATTGAATTAAGAATCAAGAATTCTAAATGTTTATCTTTCAATAACTTAGGGTAATATAGTAAAATACTTTAAGCTGATTCTGAAGTTAATAAACAAAAAACAGACCAAATTGAAAAGATGATTGCTCTTTTTTTAATTAATAATTTACCGGGTGTAAATACTAATTTGTGTAGACCCCCTATTTTTGTTTTGCTGAAGTAGTTAAAAAGGAAATAAAGATATACAATCGACGAATAAAGCTGTTTATTATGTTTATTCTCAAATTTAAAGCTAAATCATTTGATTACTAATTATCCGATTAACCAATCCCCTTTTCCATTTTTAAATTTCAATAGAGTTTAAAATTTGGAATGGGTAATAATCTCAAAGGAAATCTGTTCCTTATTGAAAAGCCTTGTTCTCAAACAGAAAATTAAATAAGTAGGCATCTATAGTTTATTTGAAGCAATTTGAAATTTCTCGGAATGATCTAATCACTGCGAAGTCAAATCATTCTACATAAAATGTTATTTGTAATCATTTTTAACTAGGTCGATATTCCAAGTTGAGCTAGTTGAAGGCAAAAGTTTGAAAAAATAAATCTGTTCAAAACTTACCAAAATAAAAAAAGGTGATTCAGAATTAACTGAATCACCATCAAATTCGAGTTTTAAATAAACTTAATTAGCAGTGTTTAAGTTCGCTAATTTATCGCCATTTAGAGTAAAAAACTCAGTTCCGTTTGGCATATAAGCTTCAACAACAGTTTCAGAACCATTAGTAACAAATTTTGCTATATCGATTGATGTTGAACCAGAAGTTACTGACCAGACA
>Ga0100402_1000171_pt1 | contig 79734 bp, 83 predicted proteins | sample CryGeyme20150102_FD_80419 | JGI IMG/M metagenome (GOLD analysis project Ga0100402, IMG submission 80419) | Groundwater microbial communities from Crystal Geyser aquifers in Utah, USA - Crystal Geyser metaG 2015-0102 | ecosystem: Environmental > Aquatic > Deep subsurface > Groundwater | place... | reverse complement strand
GGGGGGGGGCTTGCAGACTTGGGAATCTGCCCGTTTTCGGTTGACACCGATGTGCGCAGCGATACAACGCGACTTCAACACGAAACGCGCGCGCATGGGCCCTGTTGCCCGGCCGCCCCGCTTTGCAGGAGTTTGACATGGCGAAGCCGACCACAATCAAGATCCGCCTGAATTCCACGGCGGGCACCGGCCACTTCTACGTGACCAAGAAGAATGCCCGCACGATGACCGAAAAGATGACCATCCGCAAATACGATCCGGTCGTGCGCAAGCACGTGGAATACAAGGAAGGCAAGATCAAGTGATCTGACCTTTTTTCAGGTTTTACAAAACCGGGCCGCGCTGATCCAGCTGCGGCCCGGTTTCGTTTTGAGAGGCGTCGTCGGCCCCGTCGCACATGCCACAACGAAAAAGGGCCGGGGGAAATCCCCGGCCCTGTGCCATTCATCCTGTTGCCCGCGTCAGTTCCGGTTGCCAAGGAATTGCAGCAGGAACATGAACAGGTTGATGAAGTCGAGGTAGAGCCGCAGCGCACCCATGATCGCCGACTTGCCAAGCCAGTCCTGATCCATGTGTTGGGCGTGCTCGATATACTCGTTCTTGATCGACTGCGTGTCATAGGCGGTGAGGCCTGCGAAGATCAGCACGCCGAGAACCGAGATCACGAAATGCAACGCCGCCGAAGCGAGGAAGATGTTGACGATCATCGCCACGACGATCCCGATCAGCCCCATCATCAGGAAGGTTCCGAGCCCGGACAGGTTCTTTTTGGTGGTGTAGCCGTAAAGACTGAGCCCCGCGAAAGAGATCGCGGTGATCAGGAAGGTCTGAGCGACCGAGACCCCGGTGAAGGCCATGAAGATCCAGCTGATCGAGATGCCCATGATCGATGCGAAGGCGTAGAAGAACAGCTGTGCCCCGGCGTAAGACAGCTTGTTGATCATTGCGCCGAAGGCGAATACCATGATCAGCGGCGCAAACATCGCGATCCAGCCGAGGATATTGGGCTGCAACGTTTCAGGGTTGCGGAAGATCGCCATCAACGCCGGGCTTGTCCCGATCGCCCACGCCGCGCCGGCCGTCACCAGCAGGCCGATCGACATGGTTCCGTAGACCTTGTTCATGTGGGCGCGCAGGCCCTGATCGATCTGGGCAGCGTCAAGGCCGCGTGCGCCAGCACGGATCGTGTCGAATTGTGCCATCAAATCCTCCAGATAAAGGCAAAGTCCAGCTGACGGTAACGCATAACGCCCCGCCTTGCACCAATATATCGGTAGGACGGGGCGTGTTTTCAAGCTGTGCCCGAGCGGGAGAGTGCGGATTTTGGGAAGGGCCCGAACCGACGTCGCTTGTGGTCAGATCAGCCAGCTTTGCGGCACATCCCATGCCGGGCGCCGGGCTTCGCCGGCGATGTCGGCCTCGGTCAGGCCGAGGTCGCGGCGGGCATGTGCATCGAGCCGTTCCAGCGCGCGACGTTGGCGCCATGCGGTGATTGCGGCGCGAAAGAACGTGCCAAGGGTCGGGCGGCGGTAGGCCGGCAGGGTGATGCGGGTGAAGGTGGTCGCCATGATGGTGTCTTTCGGTAACTTGAAGCGTGTGAGGAGGGGCATTTCGATGCTTGATACATAGAGGGCGTCATGCCATTTGGAAAATGAATGTTCCTTAACATCAAGATCACGGAGTGTGATGATATGCGTAATCTGGACCTGACCGCGCTGCGCGCTTTCGTGACCGTTGCAGATACCGGCGGTGTCACCAAGGCCTCTGGCCTTCTCAACCTGACGCAATCGGCGGTGTCGATGCAACTCAAGCGGCTGGAAGGGAGCATCGGGGTCGCGCTGTTCGACCGATCGGCGCGCAAGCTGGCGCTGACCAATGCAGGCGAGCAGATGCTGAGCTACGCGCGCCGCATGATGGCGCTCAATGACGAGGTTCTGGCGCGGCTCACCTCGGTCGATTACGAGGGCGAGCTGGTGCTGGGCGTGCCGCATGACATCATCTACCCGGCGATCCCGCGGGTGCTGCACCGGTTTCATGCGGCCTTTCCGCGCATGAAGGTGCAGCTTGTCAGCTCCTACACCTCGCGGTTGCGCCGGATGCTGGAACGCGGCGAGGTGCATATTGCCCTGACCACCGAATCGGCGCTCGACAGCGGTGGCGAGACGCTGATGGAACGGCCGCTGGTCTGGGTCGGTGCACTCGACGGGCAACAATGGCGTCAGCGCCCGTTGCGGCTGGCCTTCGAGCAGCTTTGCATCTTTCGCCAGCCGGTGCAGCGGGCGCTCGACCGGGCCGGGATTTCGTGGGAAATGGCGGTGGAAAGCGACAATTCGCGCACCGTGGAGGCCTCGATCAGCGCCGACCTTGCCGTTCATGCCTGTATCGAAGGGGCCGAGCCGCCCTACGTGGAACGCATTCGCCACAATGGCGCGCTGCCCGGTCTGCCCATCGTCCGTATCAACATGTATGGCGCCGAAGCGGCACACGGCGAACCGGCGCAGGCGCTTGCCGACATGGTCCGCCAAGCCTACGCGGCGATGTGACCGGTTTACATGGTCACGACGACCTTGCCGGTGGACTTGCGCGATTTCAGCAGGTCGAGGGCCTCGCCTGCCCGTGCCAGCGGGTAGGTCGCGCCGATATGCGGCGTCAGCCCGCCCGCCTCGTAGAGCGCGAAAAGCTCCGACAGGCTGGCGGTCAGGATATCGGGCGCAAAGCGCAGGTATCCGCCCCAGAAGAACCCGATCACGTCGAGGTTCTTGACCAGCAGGATATTGGCCGGGATCTGCGGCACCTCGCCGCTGGCAAAGCCGACGGGGATCAGCCGCCCGCCGGGATTTGTTGCCCGCATCGCCGCCTTGAACGCATCGCCGCCGACCGGGTCGTAGACCACGTCGGCGCCGCCAAGCGCCTTCACCTCGGCCCGGATATCTTGCGTTTCGGTGTCGATCAGGTGGGTGGCCCCGGCGGATTTGGCGACCGCCAATTTGGCCGCGCCACGCGCGCAGGCGATTACCTCGGCCCCCATGCGGGCGCCGATCTCCACCGCTGTCAGCCCGATACCACCCGCCGCACCCAGAACCAGCAGACGCTCGCCCGGTTGCAGCCGCGCCCGATGACCAAGCGCCAGATGCGAGGTGCCATAGGCCACGAGGAAGGCGGCGGCGTCCTCGAACGGCATCGCGTCGGGGATCGGCATGATCCGGTCAACCGGGAAGATCCCCGCCTCGGCCAGCCCGCCTTGCCCGGCGAAGACGGCGACTCGGGTGCCGGGGGCGGGGCCGTCGGTTTCGGGGCCAAGCCTCTCGATCGTACCGGCGATTTCCATGCCCAGGGTGAAGGGCGGCTCTGGCGTGTCCTGGTAGCTGCCGTTCAGCATCAGGAGATCGGCAAAGTTCAGCCCGCAAGCCGCGATCCGTACCAACGCCTCGCCGGGGCGTGGGGTCGGGGGGGCGATCCGGGCCAGTTCGGGCGGCGTGTCGAAGCGGTTGAGGCGGTAGGCGTGCATCTGTCATGGTCCTCTCGGTCGGGAACTCGCCGCAGGCTAGCGCGTGCGGGCCCGCTTGCAACCGGGACAATACGCCATTTTGCTTTCCGTCCGGCGCAAGTCTATTATCAATGTCAAGAACACCGACCGGCGTGACTTTGCATCGGGGCGGGCTAGATCAAGGAAATCAGGATATTGGCAGCCTCCGCGCGGGGCGCGCGACAGGAGACAGGAATGAAACACCCGGTAGACAGCCACGTCGGCAAGCGAATCCGTCATCGGCGCTGGATGGTGGGCATGACGCAGCAGGGGCTGGCCGAACATGTCGGCATCAAGTTCCAGCAGATCCAGAAGTACGAGACCGGCATGAACCGGGTCAGTGCCTCGCGCCTTTGGGATATCGCGCGCGCGCTGGAGGTTCCGGTTGCCTTCTTCTTCGAAGGGCTGGATGGCGGTATCGACGCTGGTGGCGATCTGCCCGGCGATGTGCTGGCCGACAAGGAGGCGCTGGAACTCGTCCGGTCCTACTACGCGATCCCGGAAAACCAGCGTCGTCAGCTTTTCGAACTGGCCCGCGTGTTGTCGGGTGCCGCCGCCTGACGGGCGTTGACAGGCGTTGACGGGCGTTGACGGGGGGGATGCGTCGTGCCACCTGACCGGTGACCTTGCCGCAGAAAGCCCGCACCCATGCTGACCCGTTCTCGTCTGTCCCCCGATCTGGCCGCCGATCTGCGCAAAACGGCGCAGGCGATGGCAGATGCCGCACGCGCCGCGACGCTGCCGCATTTCCGCGCCCGCGATCTTGCCGCCGACAACAAGCTTGCCGGCGGGTTCGACCCGGTGACAGTGGCCGACCGCGCTGCCGAGGCCGCGATGCGCGCGGTGCTGGTCGCGCGCCGGCCCGCCGACGCGGTGCTGGGCGAGGAACAGGCCGCACTGCCGGGCGAGAGCGGGCTGACCTGGGTGCTGGACCCGATCGACGGCACCCGTGGCTTCATCTCGGGCACCCCGACATGGGGGGTGCTGATCGGGCTGAACGATGCCGACGGCCCGTTCTACGGCATCATCGACCAGCCCTATATCGGCGAGCGGTTCGAGGGTGGCCTTGGGCTGGCGCGTGTCGTCGGGCCGCGTGGCGAGGCGGCGCTTGGCGTGCGTCCAGCAGCTTCGCTGGCCGAGGCAACGTTGTTTTCCACGTTCCCCGAGGTCGGCACCGGGGCCGAGCGTGCCGCGTTCGGCCGGGTCCGCGACGCGGTGCGGCTGACGCGGTACGGCATGGATTGCTATGCCTACGCGCTGCTGGCGGCGGGGCAGGTGGACCTTGTGATCGAGGCCGGGCTGCACCCTTATGACATCGCCGCGCCGATTGCCGTGATCGAGGCGGCGGGCGGCATCGTCAGCGACTGGCAAGGCGGCCCGGTGCACGAGGGCGGGCAGGTGATCGCCGCCGCAAGCACCGCATTGCATGTCGCCGCCCTGAAACTGCTTCAGCCCGCCTGAGCCTTGCCGAGCCTTGCCCGGCGGGGGCGCCGCGCGCTAGCCTGACGCCGGTGGCAGCCCCGAGTCCTTTGCCCGTCTTCTGTCGGCTCGCCTGCGCGCGTCCTGCGCGCGATCCTCTGACCGAAACGGGCGTCGGACACCGGAGGGCAGTCATGACCGACATCATCATAAAATCCGCGTCACGGATCCTGACCATGGACGACGCGGGTCGCGAATTGACCGACGCCGATATCCGCGTTCGAGACGGCGTTATCGCCGAGGTCGGCCATGGCTTGCAGGGCGGTGAGGCCCTGAGTGCCAAGGACTGCCTGGTGACGCCGGGGCTGGTGAACACCCATCATCACCTCTACCAAACGCTGACCCGTGCGGTTCCGGGCGCGCAGGACGCGCTGCTGTTCGGCTGGCTTCAGACGCTTTACCCGATCTGGGCCCGGTTCGGACCCGAGGAGATGTTCACCTCGGCGCAGGTCGGCCTGGCGGAACTGGCGCTGTCGGGCTGCAGCTTGAGCGCCGACCACCTCTACCTTTACCCCAACGGCGCGCGGCTGGAGGATACCATCGCCGCGGCGCAGACGATCGGGCTGCGCTTCCATCCGACCCGCGGCGCGATGAGCATCGGTGAGAGCGATGGCGGCCTGCCGCCCGATGCGCTGGTCGAGCGCGAAGCCGATATCCTGACCGATTGTATCCGTGTTGTCGACGCCTTCCACGACCCGTCCGAAGGGTCCATGTGCCGGGTGGGGATCGCGCCTTGTTCTCCTTTTTCGGTCAGTCGCGAGTTGATGCGCGATGCGGCGTTGCTGGCCCGCGACAAGGCGGTAATGCTGCACACACATCTGGCCGAAAACGATGAAGACATCCTTTACAGCGAGGAGAAATTCGGCTGCCGACCGGGGCAATATGCCGAGGATCTGGGCTGGACAGGGGCCGATGTCTGGCACGCACATTGCGTGAAGATCAACGCGCAAGAAATTGATATGTTTTCAAGAACCGGAACCGGCATTGCGCATTGCCCGTGTTCGAACTGCCGTCTCGGGTCGGGCATCGCGCCGCTGCGCGCGATGCGCGATGCGGGCGTGCGCGTGGGGCTTGGCGTCGATGGGTCGGCCTCCAACGATTCGGGGAATGTCGTGGCCGAGGCGCGGCAGGCGATGCTGCTCCAGCGGGTTGCGCGGGGCGCCGACGCAATGAGCGCGCGCGAGGCGCTGCGCATCGCGACGCGTGGCGGAGCGGAGGTTCTGGGGCGCACCGATTGCGGCCAGATCGCGGTGGGCAAGCGCGCCGATATCGCGATCTGGGACATGTCGCGCGTCGAGGCGGCAGGCAGTTGGGACAGGGCGGCGCTGCTGCTGGCGGGGCCTCACTCGGTGCGTGACCTTCTGGTCGAGGGGCGGCGCGTGGTGGCCGGGGGGCGGGTGGTGACGGTAGACCTGCCGGCGGTGCTGACCCGGCAGGAGCGGCTTGTTGCGCGGCTGATGGCGTGATGGTGCCCGGCCAGGCCGGGGCACGGCGCGGGCGGCCCGGCTCAAACCCCCCTGCAAGCAGGGGAGCCTTCGCCGGGCCGCATTTCCATGGAACGTGACGCGGGGCGGCCTTCGGTCCCGGGCGTCGCGCAGGCGGTGCGGGCATTTTTGGAGTATTTGGTCCAAGAAGAAGGGCTTACCGGCGGGTTCCTGCCACGTAGGTCGCGGCGATGGCGCGGTCGTCGCCCATCATGATGGTGGGAAAGAGTGCCTCCCAGATGGTATCGGCGCGGGCGGCGCGCTGGGCGATGGCGGGTGTCGAGGACAGGTCGAGCACCACGAGGTCGGCGTCCATCCCCAAGGCGATCCGGCCGACATGGGAGTCGATGCGCAATGCGCGGGCGGAGCCTTCGGTGGCCAGCCAGATGAGTTCGGCAGGGTGCAGGGCGTGGCCGCGCAACTGGCCGATTTCGTAGGCTGCCGCCATGGTGCGCAGCATCGAAAAGCTCGACCCGCCGCCGGTATCGGTGGCCAGGCCCACCCGGATATTTCCGCCGGCGAGTCCCATGTCGAACAGCCCCGAGCCGATGAAGCTGTTGGAGGTCGGGCAATGGACGAGGGCGGCGCCAACCTCCTGCAACCTGTCGATCTCGCGCGGTTCCAGGTGGATGGCATGGCCGTAGACCCCGTTCGCGCCGAGAAGCCCGTGCGCCTCGTAGGTGTCGAGGTAGTCGCGGGCCTGTGGGAAGAGCGATTTGACCCAGGTGATCTCGTCGGTCTGTTCGCTCAGGTGGGTCTGCATCAGGCAATCGGGGTGTTCCGCCCAGAGCGCGCCGAGCGCGGCCAGTTGCCCCGGCGTCGAGGTGGGGGAAAAGCGCGGCGTGATGATGTAGGACAGCCGATCCACGCCGTGCCATTTTTCCAGCAGCGCCTTGCTGTCGTCATAGGCGGCCTGAGCGCTGTCGCGCAGCCCCTCGGGCGCGTTGCGGTCCATGCAGGTCTTGCCGGCAAGGGCGCGCAGGCCGCGGCGGCGGGCTTCGGTGAAACAGGCATCGACGCTTTCGGGGTGGATGGTGCAGTAGCTGGCCACCGTGGTGGTGCCGTTGGCCAGTGTGAGGTCGAAGTAGCGTGCGGCGATCGCCGCGGCATAGGCGGGATCTGAAAAGCGCATTTCCTCGGGGAAGGTGTAGCTGTTGAGCCAGTCAATCAGGCGCTTGCCCCAGGAGGCGATGATCGCGGTTTGCGGATAATGGGCGTGGGCGTCGATGAAGCCGGGCAGAATCAGCCCGTCTCCATGGTCGATCACGCGCGCGCCGGGATGTGCTGCGCGCAGCACGTCGGCGTTGCCGGTGGCCGCAATCCGGCCGTCGCGCAGCAACAGCGCGCCGCGTGGGTCGTGATGCGCCGCATCGGTGCCCTGTGTGAACGGATCTGCATCGAACCGCAGCACCTGACCGAGCAAAAGTGTTTCGACCATTCTTTTTTCGCCCTTTTGTCGCACCCTGGCCTGTCTTATCCGGCGGTGGCGGGCTAAGGTATTGCAAAAAGCATTAAAGACTTTCAAGGCGGGGGAACATGGCGGTCGACGAGGTGCAGAAACCCGACGCGCAGGATGACGGCTACGCGCTTGACGCGTCGCTCCATGACAGTGTGGTCGAGGCCATCGAGGCGCGCGATACCGACCGGATCGCCGAGGTGTTCGCGCCGCTGCACCCCGCCGATATCGCCGACCTTCTGGAACAGCTCTCGCACGGGGAACGCGGCGCGCTTCTGCTGGTCTGGAGCGAGGGGATCGACGGCGAGGTTCTGTCGGAGCTGGAGGACGGCGTCCGCGAGGATGTGATCGACCTTCTGCCGGCGCCGGTGCTGGCGGAGGCTGTGCGCGACCTGGAAAGCGACGATGTCGTCGACCTGCTGGAGAGTCTGGAGGACGATCAGAGAGCCTCCATCCTTGGCATTCTGGACGCTGCCGACCGCGCCGCCGTGCAGGATGCGCTGACCTATCCCGAAGACTCCGCCGGGCGCCTGATGCAGCGCGAGGTCGTGCGGGTGCCGGAATTCTGGAGCGTGGGCGAAACCATCGACTACCTGCGTGCCCAGACCACCGAGCTGCCGGATCAGTTCTATCACGTCATCCTTGTCGATCCGCGCATGAAACCAATGGGCAACGTTTCACTCGGGCGGCTTTTGTCGGCGCAGCGCCATGTGGCGTTGAAAGACATCGTGGAAGACGCCTTCATGACGATCCCAGCCGATCAGCCCGAAGCCGAGGTCGCCTATGCCTTCAACCAGTATCACCTGATTTCCGCACCGGTGGTGAATGGCGACGGGCGCCTTGTCGGGGTGATCACCATTGACGACGCCATGATCGTGCTGGATGACGAGGCCGAGGAAGATATCCTGCGTCTGGCCGGTGTTGGCGAGGGCAGCTTGTCGGATAGGGTTTTCGAGACCACCAAGCAGCGGTTGCCGTGGCTCTTCGTGAACCTGATTACCGCGATCCTCGCCTCGATGGTCATCGCCCAGTTCGAAGACACGATCGCGCAATTCGTGGCACTGGCGGTGTTGATGCCGATTGTTGCCTCGATGGGCGGGAATGCGGGCACGCAGAGCCTGACGGTCGCGGTGCGCGCGATCGCAACCAAGGACCTGACCGGGTCCAACCTGACGCGCGTGGTGCTGCGTGAGGCCGGTGTCGGCCTGGTGAACGGGCTGATTTTTGCGGTTGTGATGGGGGTGGTCGGGGTGGCGTGGTTCGGCTCGCCCGCGCTGGGGATGGTGATCGCGGCGGCCATGGTGATCAACCTGGTGATCGCGGGGCTGGCGGGGATTCTTGTGCCGGTCGCGCTGGACCGGCTGTCGATCGACCCGGCGCTGGCCTCGGGCGCGTTCGTGACGACGGTCACGGATGTCGTGGGCTTCTTCGCCTTTCTGGCCCTTGCCGCGGCGGTGCTGCTGTAGGCCGCCGGGCGATGGGAAGCATGCAATGTCGGATGGGTGTGCTTTGCGAAGGGTCGGGTTTGTGCCGTGTGATCGGTCACGCCAGAGGCATGCCTTTGGCATGACCCGCCCGGGCGGCCGGCGATTGGCGGTGTCAGCATGACTTTGACACCGGCGAGCGGGTGAAGTCCCGGAACTCGACCTGGTTGTCGTCGTTTCTGGCGGGATCGCCGCGCTTGCGCGCGCGGGGTCCGTGGCCTCTTCGCTGACGCTCATCGGCTGTGGCGGCGACGCGGGTCGGGCTTTGCGCGGGTGGATCGTGGGCAGGGGCTAATCCCCGTGGCCCTTCGGTGGCTCCTCAGAGGTATGCTTGCCAAGATGAAGGGACTTGGTTAATGATGCGTTAGCGGTCGTTGGTGGCGTTAACATATTGAAAGTAATAAACTTATTGACTTATCGAACGGTCCCGTGTACACCTTGTGACATGCTGGAAGACGTGGGCAAGCGGCCCCGGGGGTGACCTCGGCGGTCGCTTTTTCGTTTCTGCTCGTGCGGGATTTTCAAGCACGGGACTTTTTTCATGACCGATCAGATTGATGACATCACCGCGCGGGTCGAAACGATGCTGGCGCGCGCGATGAAGGTTTTCGACACGACCCAGGAGGCTCTGGAGGGGACACTGGAGCGACTGAAGGCGGAGGGGCCGGTGCAGGGCGCCGAGATTCCAAGGCAAATCAAGGAGATGAACAGCGCCCTGATGCTGGCGCTGCAATTGGAGGGGAAGGCGCGTGATGCAACAGGACAGCGGATCGGACAGGCGGGTGCCGGGCAGCTCGACCTCGACGCGGCGCGGGCTGAGATCGGGGTCCGCCTCGCTTGCCTGCGTGCCGCAGGAGGCGGTGGAGACGGTCCTGGCGGGGCTGAGTGACAATGCGCTGGCGGCGCTGCCGTGGCTCTTTGACTTCTGGGCTCTGCCGCACCAGTTGCCGCCCGAGGGCGGTTGGCGGGCCTGGGTGGTGCTGGGCGGACGCGGCGCGGGCAAGACCCGCGCCGGCGCCGAATGGGTACGCGCCATGGTCGAGGGCGCAACGCCGACGGCCCCCGGCCGCGCCCGGCGCGTGGCGCTGGTGGGCGAGACCTATGACCAGGCGCTGGCGGTCATGGTAAAGGGGGAGAGCGGGCTTCTGGCCTGCTCCCCCCCGGATCGGCGGCCGCGCTGGGTGGCGGGGGAACGGAGGCTGGTCTGGCCCAACGGGGCGGAAGCGCGGCTTTATTCCGCGCATGACCCGGAGGCGCTGCGCGGCCCGCAATTCGATGCCGCCTGGGCCGATGAACTGGCGAAATGGCCGAAGGCGCAGGACACGTGGGACATGCTGCAATTCGGGCTGCGGCTGGGCGATCATCCGCAGGTCTGCGTGACCACGACGCCGCGCAATGTCGGCGTGCTGAAGGATTTGCTGGGGCGCGAGAGCACGGTATCGACCCACGCGCCGACCGAGGCGAACCGGGCGTTCCTGGCCGACTCGTTCCTTGAGGAGGTGCGGGCGCGCTACGGCGCGACGCGGCTGGGGCGGCAGGAGCTGGATGGCGCGTTGATCGAGGAGGCCGACGGGGCGCTGTGGTCGCAAGGGCTGCTGGACGGTGCGCGGGTGGACACGGTGCCCGAGGGCGCGCGGATCACGGTGGCGGTGGATCCGCCGGTGACCGGGCATTCGGGATCGGATGCCTGCGGGATCGTGGTCGTGGGCGTGGTGCAGGCCGGGCCGCCGCGCGACTGGCACGCGGTGGTCATCGAGGATTGTTCGGTGCGGGGCGTGTCGGCCAATGGCTGGGCGGAGGCGGCCGTTGCGGCCTATCACCGCCACGCGGCGGACCGGATGGTGGCCGAGGTGAACCAGGGCGGCGATCTGGTGCTCGATGCGGTTCGGATGGTCGACTCGCTGATCAATGTGCGCTCTGTCCATGCCTCTCGTGGCAAGGTGGCGCGGGCGGAACCGGTTGCGGCGCTTTATGAGCAGGGGCGGGTGGCGCATCTGGGCGCCTTGCCGGAACTGGAAGACGAAATGTGCCGGATGACGATCACCGGCTTCGAGGGGCGCGGCAGCCCCGATCGGGTCGATGCGCTTGTCTGGGCGCTGACCGACGGGATGATTCTTCCCGCGCGGGGACAGGCGCGGCCGGGGATCCGGTCAATCTGACGGGACCGCTGGAACGGGGCGCTCATCCGCCCTTTCGGGGCGTCTTCGCAATCTGCGGGGGCGCCCTTTTCAATTCGGAAAAAAGGAGACACGCGGATGGTGTTGGATTTCTTGCGACGGGCCGAACCGGAGGTGCCGGAGGCCAAGGCCTCGGCGACCGGCCGGGTGGTGGCCTGGGCCGGGTCGGGCCGGGTGGCGTGGAGCCCGCGCGACACGGTTTCGCTGACAAAGACGGGATTTACCGGAAACCCGGTGGGGTTTCGCGCGGTCAAGCTGATCGCGGAGGCCGCTGCCGCGTTACCGGTGCTGTGCCAGGATGCCGAGCGGCGCTACGGGGTGCATCCGCTGCTGGCGCTGCTGGGTCGGCCCAACGGGGCGCAGGGGAAGGCCGAGTTCCTTGAGGCGCTCTACGCGCAATTGCTGCTGTCGGGCAATGGCTATGTCGAGGCGGTCAGCCCCGATGGCACCCTGCCGGGGGAGTTGCACGTGCTGCGGTCCGACCGGATGAGCCTCGTGCCGGGGTCTGACGGCTGGCCGGTGGCCTATGATTACGCGGTGGGCGGCAAGAAACACCGCTTCCACGTGCAGGGGGCAAGCCCGATCTGCCATGTGAAGCTGTTCCACCCGCAAGACGACCATTACGGGCTGTCGCCGATGCAGGCGGCGGCGACTGCGCTTGACGTGCACAACAGCGCCTCGCGCTGGTCCAAGGCGCTTCTGGACAATGCCGCGCGGCCCTCTGGCGCGATCATCTATCGCGGCGCGGATGGCGCGGGCACGATGACGCCCGACCAGTTCGAGCGGTTGCAGGCGGAGATGGAAAGCCACCATCAGGGCGCACGCAATGCCGGGCGGACGATGCTGCTGGAAGGCGGGCTCGACTGGAAACCGATGGGGTTCAGCCCCTCGGACATGGAGTTTCACAAGACCAAGGACGCCGCTGCGCGCGATATCGCGCTGGCCTTCGGGGTGCCGCCGATGATGCTGGGCATTCCCGGCGACGCCACCTATGCCAATTACGCCGAGGCAAACCGGGCGTTTTACCGCCTGACCGTGCTGCCGCTGGCGGCCAAGGTTCTGGCATCGCTGGCGCATTGGCTGGCGGGTCATGCGGGCGAGATGGCGGAGCTGCGGCCCGATCTGGACCAGGTGCCGGCGCTGGGAGTGGAGCGCGATGCGCAGTGGGCCCGCGTGGCGGAGGCCGCGTTTCTGACGCCTGCCGAAAAGCGTGCCATGCTGGGGCTGCCGCCGTTGCCGGAGGATGCATGAGCGGGCGGGGCGAAGCGGGCGGTTCGCGCTTCCTCTACGCCCCGTTCGACGCCGCCAATGCCCGGATCGAGGCCAATGAACGCGTCGCCGATGAACGCTGGCAGGCGCTGGAGTTTCGCCTCAATGCGATCGAGACGGCGCTGGAGCGGCTGGAGCGGCGGCTGTGGCTAGCCGTTTTCGGCGTTGTCAGCGTGGTTCTGGCGCAGGCGATCAATGACATCATTCAGATGAGCTCTGCTGGATAGGAGATTGGAATGCTTGAGTTTTCCCCAAGCGGATTGGAAGTGAAATTCTGCCGCTTCGACGAGGCGCTGACGGTAAGCGACGGCCATGTGATCGAGGGCTACGCAAGCCTGTTCGACGCCTGCGACCAAGGCGGTGATGTGGTGCAGAAAGGTGCCTATGCGCGCAGCCTCAAAGGGCTTGCGACGCAGGGCCGCCGGGTCAAGATGTTGTGGCAGCACGATCCGGCGCAACCCATCGGGGTCTGGGACGAATTGCACGAGGATGGCAGAGGTCTCTGGGTCAAGGGCCGGATCCTCGATGCGGTGGAAAAGGGCCGCGAGGCGGCGGCGCTGATCGGCGCGGGCGCGATCGACGGCTTGTCGATCGGCTATCGCACGATCCGAGCGAGCAAGAGTGACAAGGGGCAGCGTCTCCTTTCCGAGGTGGATCTTTGGGAGGTGTCGCTGGTGACCTTTCCGATGCTTCCGCAGGCGCGGGTCGGCACCCGACAGGCCAATGAGGCCAAGGGCGACGTCCTGCATGAACTGGCGACGGTGTTCCAGGACGCCCGCCGCAAACTGGCGGCGCGCTAAGGCCCGCGCATTCCCTCCAACAATCAGGATGACGTGATGACCGAGACCGAGACCAAGGGCTCGGGCGGCGGGGCCATGCCCGACGACCCGACCCGCGAGGTGACATCTGCACTGACTGGATTTCTGAATGAATTCAGTCAGTTTCAGGACGACATTTCCAGGAAACTTCAAAAACAGGAAGAGCGTATCTCCATGCTGAACACCAAGACCATGAGCCATCTGCGCCCCGCGCTTTCCGCCGCCGCCAACGAGGCCGCGCCGCACACGAAGGCGCTTGGCGCCTACCTGCGCACCGGTGACGATGACGGCCTGCGCGGGCTGGAACTGGAGGGCAAGGCGCTCAACACCGCGGTGAATGCCGAGGGTGGCTACCTCGTCGATCCGCAGACTGCCGAGATGATCCAGGGCGTGCTGCGCGGCGCGTCGAGCCTGCGGGCGATCGCCAACGTGGTGAATGTCGAGGCGACCTCGTTCGACGTGTTGGTCGACACCACCGACGTGGGCGCCGGCTGGGCCACCGAAACCGCAACCGCGACAGAAACCGACACGCCGCAGATCGAACGCATCTCGATCCCGCTGCACGAGCTTTCGGCGCTGCCCAAGGCGTCGCAGCGCCTGCTTGACGACACCGCCTTCGATATCGAGGGTTGGCTGGCCGGCCGCATCGCCGACAAGTTCGCCCGCGCCGAGGCGATGGCCTTCGTCGTCGGGGACGGAGTGGACAAGCCGACCGGGTTCCTGAGCCATACGACGGTGGCGGATGCGAGCTGGTCCTGGGGCAACCTGGGCTACGTCATCACCGGCACGGATGGCGATTTCGACATGGTAAACCCGGCCGACGCGGTGGTCGATCTGGTCTATTCGCTGGGCGCGAGGTATCGCGCCAACGCCGCCTTCGTGATGAATTCCAAGACCGCCGGCGCGGTGCGCAAGATGAAGGATGCCGATGGCCGCTTCCTGTGGTCCGACGGGCTGGCCGCCGGCGAACCGGCGCGGCTGATGGGCTATCCGGTGCTGATCGCCGAGGACATGCCCGATATCGCCTCGAACGCGATGGCGATTGCCTTTGGCGATTTCGGCGCCGGTTACACCATTGCGGAGCGGCCGGATCTGCGGGTGCTGCGCGACCCGTTCAGCGCCAAGCCGCATGTGCTGTTCTATGCCACCAAGCGCGTCGGTGGCGATGTCAGCGATTTCGCCGCAATCAAGCTGCTGAAGTTCGGCATCGCCTGATCCGGTGGCCAAGAGACCCCGCGCCCCGGTTTTCGGGGCGTGGGCGGCATGGGCGGGCTTTCGCGGCCTCCAGCCATTTGGTCCCCCGCATGAGCGGTGCGGGCCCGTCCATGCCAACCCTTCCCGAGGCAGTCTTTGCGGAGAAAAAACAACATGATGATGGTCGAAATGTCCTCAGTGTCCAGTGCCCTTCTGCCGATCACCGAGCTGACCGATCACCTGCGCCTTGCGTCCGGGTTTGCCGATGATGGCAGCCAGGATGCGCAGTTGGAAAGCAGCCTGCGCGCGGCGCTTGCGGCGATCGAGGCGCGGATCGGCAAGGCGTTGTTCCGGCGCGGGTTCAACTGGCATCTCAGCCACTGGCAATCGCCACTGGAACAGGTTCTGCCGGTGGCGCCGGTGGCCGCGATCGACAGCGTCAAGCTGGTGTCGCGGGCAGGGGTGGAAACGCTGCTCGACCCGGCCGGTTACAGTTTGCGGGTCGATGCGCACCGCCCGGCCATCGTCGCGGTCACGAGCCTGCCGAACCCGTCCACCGGTGGGTCCATCGAGATCGAGCTTAGCGCTGGATACGGCCTCGACTGGCACCGGATTCCCGCCGATCTGCGCCAGGCGGTGCTGTTGCAGGCGGCGGAATATTACGACGCGCAGGGCACCGGCGAGGCTGGTATGGCCTGCGGGGTCGCGGTGCTTATCGAGCCCTACCGCTCGGTCCGGATGCGGGGGCTGGGCTGATGGGCGCGCGTCCTGATCTGAGCCGGCGCCTGCTTCTGGAGGGGCCGGTGCGGGTGGCCGATGGCGCGGGCGGCCATACCGAAGGGTGGGTGCCGCTTGGCCAGCTCTGGGGTGAGGTCAAGCCGCGCACGGGACGCGATGCAGCGGGGCTGTCGCGGATGGGCTTCAAGATCACTGTGCGCGCGGCTCCGCAGGGCGCCCCGTCGCGGCCCACGTCCTCGCAGCGGTTCCGCGACGGGGCGCGACTTTTCCACATCGACGCGGTGACGGAGAGCGACCCCGGCGGGCGCTTCCTGATCTGCTTTGCCACCGAGGAGGGCGCGACATGAGCTATGGCATGACGGCGGCGTTGCAGATGGCGATCTACAATGTGCTGAGCGGCGACGGCGCGCTGGCGGCGATCGTCGGCGGACATGTTTACGACGCGCTACCGCCCGGCCCGCTGCCGCCGCTTCACGTGACGCTGGGTCCGGAGAAGGTGCGCGACCGGTCCGATGTCAGCGCCGGCGGCGCGGAACACGAGATCAGCGTCATCGTCACCAGCAGCGCGGCGGGGTTCCACGCGGCCAAAGAGGCGGCGGCGGCGGTGTCGGATGCACTGCTTTCGACGCCGCTGAGCCTGTCGCGCGGGCGCGTCGCGCGGCTGCATTTCTACCGGGCGAAAGCGCGGCGCAAGGCCGCGGACAGGCTGGTCGAGGTCTGGTTCCGCGCCCGGCTGGATGAGGACACGGGTTGAGGCAATACCTGAAAGTAACGGTGTAACATACTGAATAACGGAGATTAAAATGGTGGCACAGAACGGAAAGGACCTTCTGCTGAAGGTCGATCTGGATGGCAACGGCACCTTCCAGACCATGGCGGGGCTGCGCGCCTCGCGGCTCAGCTTCAACGCGGACACGGTGGATGTGACCAGTCTGGAATCGACCGGCGGCTGGCGTGAATTGCTGGGCGGCGCGGGGGTGAAGACCGCCGCGATTTCGGGGTCCGGCATTTTCCGCGATGCGGACACGGATGAACGCGCGCGGCAGATCTTCTTTGACGGGGAGGTGCCGGATTTTCAGGTCATCATCCCCGATTTCGGCACCGTCGCGGGGCCGTTCCAGATCACCGCGATCGAGTATGCCGGTACCCACGACGGCGAAGCGACCTACGAGGTTTCGCTGGCCTCGGCCGGCGCGCTTACCTTCACTGCGGCGCTCTGAGCGATGGTCAATCCGCATGCGGGCGAGGTGGCACTGGTGCTCGATGGCGAGGCCCATGTGCTCAAGTTGACGCTGGGTGCGCTGGCGGAGCTGGAGGACCGGCTGGAGGCGGACAGCCTGCCGGCGCTGGTCGAGCGCTTCGAGGCGGGGCGCTTCGCGGTGCGCGACGTGTTGGCACTGCTCTGCGCGGGGCTGCGCGGCGGCGGCTGGGACGGGACGCCCGTGGACCTCGCACAAGCCGAGATCGAGGGCGGCCCGATGCAGGCGGCGCGGGTGGCGGCGCGGCTTCTGTTTTTGTCGTTCCGGCCACCGCGATGAGCGCGCCCGAGCGCCTCTTTGACTGGCCCGGCCTGATGCGCGCCGGGATGCAGGGGCTTGGCCTGAAACCGGCCGACTTCTGGGCGCTGACCCCGGCGGAGCTGTTGCTGATGCTGGGTGAGCCGGGGGCGAAAGCGCCCATGGGGCGGGCGGGGCTGGACGCCCTGGCCGCCCGCTTCCCCGATGAAAAGGACGAGACCGATGGATGAGGATCTGGACGCGTTCGACGCCGAACTGTCGGCACTGGAAACGACACTGGGCGCAACCACGCAGATGGTGGCGACGTTCCATGGCGAGTTGCGCACGATGCAGGACGAGATGCTTTACACCGGGCGCGAGGTGCAGAGTCTCAGCCGTAGCTTCGGCGGGGGGCTCCGGCGGGCCTTCGACGGGGTGGTGTTCGACGGCATGCGCCTGTCGGACGCTCTCAGGCAGGTGGCACAAAGCATGGTGGACGCGGCCTATGGCGCCGCGATCCGACCGGTGCAGACTGCGGTTGGCGAGGCGTTGGCGGGTGGTGTCAATTCGCTTGTCTCCGCGATTTTGCCGTTCGAGAAGGGCGGTGCCTTTTCCGGTGGCAGGCCGACGGGGTTCGCACGCGGTGGCGTGGTCAGTGGCACGACGCCCTTTGCCATGCGCGGCGGGCTGGGTGTGATGGGCGAGGCCGGACCCGAAGCGATCATGCCGCTGACGCGCGGGGCCGATGGACGCCTCGGCGTGCAGGTGCAGGGCGGCGGCGCGCCGGTCACGGTCAACATGAACATCACGACGCCCGATGTGCAGGGCTTCCAACGCTCCCGTTCGCAGATCGCGGCCGAGATGAGCCGCGCGCTGTCGCGTGGGAAGCGTAACAGGTAAGGAAGGCAACCCAATGAAATTTCACGAGATTCGCTTTCCTGCCAATCTGAGCTTCGGCTCGGTCGGCGGGCCGGAGCGGCGCACCGAGGTGGTGACGCTCGCCAACGGGTTCGAGGAACGCAACACCCCTTGGGCGCATTCGCGCCGACGTTATGATGCAGGGCTGGGGATGCGCTCGCTTGACGATATCGAGACGCTGATCGCGTTTTTCGAGGCGCGGCGCGGGCAATTGCACGGATTCCGTTGGAAAGACTGGTCGGATTACAAAAGCTGTCGTCCGTCGCGCGAACCCGGCTTTTGCGATTGCGTGATCGGCGTGGGCAACGGGGAAACGCGGGCGTTCCAGATCGTCAAGGTCTACCGGTCGGGCGATGAAACCTATGCCCGCCCGATCACCAAACCGGTGGCAGGGTCTGTTGTGGCCGGGGTGGACGGCAATGAACTGGTCGCGGGCGTGCATTTCGAGGTCGATGCGACCACCGGGATTGTCACCTTCACCGATGCGCCCGACCCCGACGTCGCGGTGACAGCTGGGTTCGCGTTTGACGTGCCGGTGCGTTTCGACGTGGACCGGATCCAGACCTCTGTCGCTGGCTTTCAGGCTGGCGATGCACCCTCGGTACCGGTGGTGGAGATCCGGGTATGAGCGGCGCGGCAGGACTGAACGTGCACCTGCGCGAGGGCATCACCGAACTGGCCCGCTGCTGGCGGGTGACGCGCAAGGACGGCGTGCGCTTCGGCTTTACCGACCACGATGGCGCGCTGAGGTTCGACGGAACGCTGTTCAAGGCGGAAAGCGGCCTGTCTGCGGCGGCTTTGTCGCAGGGCACCGGGCTGGCCGTCGACAACACCGAGGCGCTGGGCGCGCTGTCGGATGACGCGATCACCGAGGCCGATATCGAGGCGGGCCGTTTCGACGGCGCCGAGGTGGAGGCATGGCTGGTGCAGTGGAGCGATCCGGACAATCGGGTGCTGCAATTTCGCGGGTCGTTCGGAGAACTGGACCGGCAGGCGGGGGGCTTCTCGGTCGAGTTGCGCGGGCTGGCGGAGGCGATGAACCGGGCCGAGGGCCGGGTTTATCAGCGCGGTTGTTCCGCGGTTCTGGGCGATGGCGATTGCCGCTTTGACCTGGCGACGCCGGGCTATGCGCATGAGGGCGCTGTGACCCGTGTCAGCGAACGGCGGCTGCTGGACTTCGACGGGCTGACTTCGTTTGAGCCACGCTGGTTCGAGCGTGGGCGGCTCAAGGTGCTGTCGGGCGCGGCCGAGGGGCTGGTCGGCGTGATCAAGAACGACCGGTTCACGACTGGCGTGCGCCGGGTGGAGTTATGGGAGGACCTGCGAGCGGAGCTTGCGCCCGGCGACCGGGTGCGGTTGGAGGCGGGGTGCGACAAGCGGCTGGAGACCTGCCGACTGAAGTTTTCCAACCAACTGAATTTTCGCGGCTTTCCTGACATTCCGGGGGATGACTGGATCATGGCCTACCCGGCACGCGGAGCGTCCTCTATGGATGGGGGAAGCTTGCGATGAGCCTTGTTGTTGACGCGGCGCGGGGCTGGATCGGGACGCCCTACGTCCACCAATCCGCGGTGCGCGGGGCGGGCTGCGATTGTCTTGGCCTGTTGCGCGGAGTCTGGCGCGAGGTGTTGGGGCCGGAACCCGAAACGGTGCCCGCCTACACGCGGGACTGGTCCGAACCGCAGGGAGAGGAGCGACTTTGGGCGGCGGCGCTCAGGCATCTGGTGGCAAAGCCGCTACCCGAAGAAACGCCCGGCGACGTGCTGCTGTTTCGCATGCGCGACGGCGCGGTCGCCAAGCATCTGGGGCTTCAGGCCGAAACCGGACCCGGCGCCAGCTTCATCCATGCCTATAGCGGCCACGGCGTGGTCGAGAGCGCGCTGACGTCGCCCTGGGCGCGGCGGATCGTGGCGCGTTTTGCATTTCCCGAAAGGACCTGAACGACATGGCAACGATCCTTCTGTCAGCCGCGGGCGCGGCCGTTGGCGGCCTCAGCTCGGGCACGTTTCTGGGGCTTACCGGCGCGGTGATCGGCCGCGCGGCGGGCGCCACGCTGGGCCGGGTCATCGACCAGCGGCTCCTGGGCGCGGGCTCCGATGTGATCGAACAGGGCCGCATCGACCGCTTTCGGCTGACCGGCACCGCCGAGGGGGCGCCGGTGGCGCGGCTTTTTGGACAGATGCGGCTCGGCGGGCAGGTGATCTGGGCCACCCGCTTCAAGGAACACGTCGCGGTCAGTGGCGGCGGCAAGGGCGCGCCACCGGTGCCGCGAACAGCCCGCTATTCCTACACGGTCAGCCTTGCGGTGGCGCTGTGCGAAGGCGAGATCTCGCGCGTCGGACGGGTCTGGGCAGATGGTGCGGAGGTGGCCAAGGGCGATATCACGATGCGCGTCTATCGCGGCACCGAGGACCAGCTTCCCGACCCGAAGATGGAGGCGGTCGAGGGCGCGGGGCAGGTGCCGGCCTATCGCGGGATCGCTTACGTGGTGATCGAGGACCTGGACCTCACACCCTATGGCAACCGCATTCCGCAGCTCGGTTTCGAGGTGACACGAGCGGCGCGGCCCAAGGGGCTGGACAGCCCGCCGCAGCCCTCAGAGGCGATCCGCGCGGTGGCGATGATGCCGGGAACCGGGGAATATGCGCTGGCCACGACACCGGTAAGCTACGCCTGGGGCTTTGGCAAATCCAGAACGGCCAATGTCAACACGGCCTCGGGAGAGGCCGATTTTACCCTTTCTATTCAGGCTCTTGAGGGGGAATTGCCCAATTGCGGCGCGGTTTCTCTGATCGTGAGCTGGTTTGGCGACGACCTGCGCGCGGGCCAGTGCAACGTGCAGCCCAAGGTGGACCAGAAACAGGCCGACAGTGCGCAGATGCCGTGGCGGGTTTCTGGGGCAACGCGGCACGAAGCCGGCCTTTTGGCGCAGCTTGATGGCCGCGCGGTCTATGGTGGCACACCGACCGATCAATCTGTGGTGGAGGCGATCGAGGCGCTGAACGCGGCCGGGCACGAGGTGATGTTCTACCCTTTCCTGCTGATGGAAATCCTGGAAGGAAACGGCAAGCCCGATCCCTGGGGTCTCGCGGGGGGGCAGCCCAAGCTGCCATGGCGGGGGCGGATCACCGGCGATTTCGCACCGGGCGTGGCGGGATCACCGGACCAGACAGCGGCGGCGGAGGCAGAGGTTGCCGCGTTCTTTGGCACCGCAAGCGCGGCGGATTTCAGCGTTGGCGCCGGGTCCGTGGGCTATGGCGGCCCGGCGGAATGGAGTTACCGGCGCTTCATCCTGCATTACGCGGCGCTGTGCGCAGCGGCAGGCGGCGTGGAGAGTTTCTGCATCGGGTCCGAGATGCGCAGCCTGACGCAATTGCGCGGGGCAAGCGGGTTCCCGGCGGTCGATCAGCTGATCGCGCTGGCCGCCGAGGTGCGCGTGCTGCTGCCGGATGCAAGGATTTCCTATGCGGCGGATTGGTCGGAGTATTTCGGCTACCACCCGCAGGACGGGTCGGGGGACGTTTATTTTCACCTCGATCCGCTTTGGGCCGATGACAATATCGACTTCATAGGCATCGACAATTACATGCCCTTGTCGGATTGGCGTGACGGGACCGATCACGCCGATGCCGGTTGGCGCTCGATCTATGACCTCGATTACCTGCACGCCAATATCGAGGGCGGCGAGGGCTTTGACTGGTTTTATCCCGGCGACGAGGCCCGAGATGCGCAGCGCCGTGTGCCGATTACTGATGGTGCTGAAGGCTGGGAGCTGTCGGAGATCCTGCAGACCGCGCCCGCAGGTCCATTGGGCGACTTTGCGAACGATCCGCTCGACAAGGGCACCACCGCGGTCTTTCACGCAAGGGTTCGCCTGCCGTCCGTCCCCGCCGACGCGTTGCTTTGGGAACATGGCGGCGCCGGGGTCGGGTCGTTCCTTGGACTGCGGGACGGGGGAACGGTTTTTCGGTTGCGCGCCGGCAATGGCTCGGTCGCCGTCAGCGGGTCTACCGAAACGACGGCCGTGCTGGACCTCGCGGTTGCCGACCTTCCCTTCGATGGCGGGATTCATGAGCTTGTCTGGGAGGTTTCCCCGAATGCTCCGGGCCGGGTCAGGCTGTGGATCGACGGCCATCTCAGGGGCAGTTCCGAGACGACGGATGGCGGCGCGCTGCACGGTGGCAGGTGGGCCGGGGGGGATACCGGGTTATACCTGTTCGGCGCGTCCAGCGTCACGATCGGGGAGCCGCAGACCGCCTGGCCCGAGGCCAGCGTTGGCGATATCGCGTTCTGCAAGGGTATCTCGCCGGTGTCGTCGCCCGAGGCGTCGTTCATCTACCGCTACAAGGATCTGAGCGGATGGTGGGACCAGCCGCATCGCGACCGTCGGGGCGGCGCGCCACTGATGACGCAAACGGCGTGGATCCCCCGCTCCAAACCCGTTCGCTTTACTGAAATGGGCTGCGCGGCGATCGACAAGGGAACGAACCAACCCAATAAGTTCCTTGATCCCAAATCCTCGGAATCCGCGATCCCGCATTACTCGAATGGCCGCCGGGATGACCTGATCCAGATGCAATATCTGCGCGCGATGACGAGCTATTGGCGCGACCCGGCGCATAATCCGGTGTCGGAGGTTTATGGCGGGCCGATGCTGGATATGGATCATGCCTATGTCTGGGCCTGGGACGCGCGGCCATGGCCGGCTTTCCCGAATGCGCGCGATGTCTGGTCGGATGGCGAAAACTATGCACGCGGGCACTGGATTTCGGGCCGTGCAGCGGCCGACCCGTTGCCCGAGGTCGTGGCCGAGATCTGCGAGGGTGCGGGCGTGACCGATTACGACGTGTCGGGGCTTTACGGGTTCGTGCGCGGTGCCATGTCGTCGGATGTGGAAAGTGCGCGGGCGCGGTTGCAGCCGTTGATGCTGGCCCACGGGTTCGAAGCGGTGGAACGCGAGGGGCGGCTTTTTTTCCGGTCCCGTGGCGGGCCACCGGACGGCACGGTTTTGCCCGACGCGATGGCGGTGGACGACGATGGCGCCGCCGCGCCGCGGTTCAGCCGCTTGCCCGAGGCCGAGATGGTGGGCCGCGTGCGGCTGGCTCATATTGAAGCGTCGGGTGCCTACGAAACCCGGATCGCCGAGGCGGTGTTTCCCGATGACGGCGCCGACACGATCAGCCAGAGCGACCTGCCGCTGGTCCTGACCGGGGCCGAGGGGCGCGGGATCGTCGAACGCTGGCTGGCCGAGGCGCGGGTGGCGCGTGACAGCCTGCGCTTTGCACTGCCGCCCTCGCGCCGTGATCTGGAAGCTGGGTCTGTCGTGGCGCTGGCGGATGGCAGCACCTGGCGGATCGACAAGGTCGAGGATCTGGGCGTGCGGATGGTCGAGGCGGTCCGCAGCGAAGCGGCAATCTACACACCGTCCGACACGGTTGACGAGGCGGTCAGCGTGGCGCCCTTCGTGCCGCCGCTGCCGGTCAGCCCGCTGTTTCTGGACCTGCCGCTACTGACCGGCGAGGAGGTCCCACACGCGCCCCATATCGCCGTCGCGGCGGAACCGTGGCCGGGGGCGGTCGCGCTCTACGCCTCGACCAGCGACAGCGGCTTTACGCTCAACAAGCTGATTGACGTGGTCTCGGCCGTGGGGGTCCTGGAAACACCGCTGTTCCGCGCCACGCCGGGGCTGTGGGACCGGGGGCCGGTCTGCCGGGTCAGGATGAGCACCGGCAGCTTGAGTTCGGCCAGCCCCGAGGACGTTCTGAACGGGGCCAATGCCGCCGCCGTGGGCGATGGCAGCGGTGCCAACTGGGAGGTGATCCAGTTCGCCGAGGCCACGCTGGTGGGTGAGGACCTGTGGGATATCCGTTTGCGCTTGCGCGGGCAGGCGGGATCGGATGGCATCATGCCCGAGGACTGGCCGCCGGGATCGTTCTTCGTGCTGCTCGACGGACGGCCGGCGCAGATCGAGCTGCCGCTCTCGGCGCGGGGTTTGCAGCGGTATTACCGGGTGGGGCCGGCGGGAAAGCCGCTCGACCATCCGGTTTACACGCAGGTTGCGCTGGCCTTCGACGGGATCGGGCTGCGCCCCTACGCCCCGGCGCATCTGCGTAGCGCCCCGTCGGGCGGAGACCGGCAGATTTCCTGGATCCGGCGCACCCGGATCGACGGCGACAGCTGGCAGGGCGGCGAGGTGCCGCTGGGCGAAGAAAACGAGGCATACCTGCTGCGCATCGCCGATGCAGGCGGCAGCCGGCGCGAGGTCGAACTGGCCACCCCCGACTTCACCTACACCACCGCGATGCAGGCCGCCGACGGGGTGAGCCTGCCCTACACGATCGAGGTCGCGCAGGTTTCCGCGCGGTTCGGACCTGGCCCCTTCACGAGGATAGAGATCAATGGCTGATACGATGAACCTGACCCTTCCGCTGCTGGCTGCGAGCCAGGCGCAGAAACACGTGACGGTAAACGAGGCGCTGCAACGGCTCGACGGGGTGGTGCAGTTGCGGTTGCGCTCACGCACGCTGAGTGACCCGCCGGCGACGGTGCTGGAGGGCGAGTGCTTTGGCGTGCCGCTTGGCGCGGTGAACGATTGGGCCGGGCACGCGGGCGAGGTGGCGCAATATGCCGGTGGCGGCTGGGTGTTCTTTACCCCGCAGCGCGGCTGGCGGGCCTTTGTCGAAGACGCGGGCAGCTGCGATCTGCATGACGGAAGCGGCTGGCGTCGGGGGGGCTTGAGCGTGACGCCGGGCGGCGGCGGCCTGCGCGCCGAAAGCATCGAGGCCGACGTGGTGATCGGGGCGGGGTCTTTGCTGGCCACCGGGCTGATCTTTCCGGCGCGCGCCATCATGCTGGGTGTGACCGGGCGCGTCACCGAGGCGATCACCGGCACGCTGTCCGACTGGCGTGTCGGCGAGGCGGGATCGGATGCGCGCTTTGGCAACGGGCTTGGGCTGGACCTGAATTCCTGGCTCGGCGGGCCAACCGACCCGGCGGTGGTCTGGGCGGATAGCGAGGTGATCCTGACCGCGAATGGCGGCGATTTCGCCGGCGGGCGGGTCACGCTGGTGGCGCATTACCTCGCCCTGTCGATCCCGGACGCGACATAACAAATCGTGAATACCCCGATCATGGGTTTCAACTTGGTTCGGGCGGCTTATCTGCGCTAGAACACATCTGCTTGTAACGCAGGAGGCTGCCATGGCGAAGACGCGCACACACTTGGCCGAACTGGACCCTGTTTGGACCCGTATCACCCGCGAAGCCGAGGAGGCAGTGCAAACTGAGCCGCTGCTCGGCGGGCTGGTGCATGGGTGCCTGCTGCACCACAGGTCGCTGGAGGCGGCGCTGGCCTACCGCATGGCGCAAAAGCTTGCCTCTGGCGAGATGTCGGAGCAATTGATCCGCGAAATCGCGGATGAGGCCTATCGTGCCAACCCGTCGATCGGCGAAACCGCGCGGGCCGATATCGTCGCGGTCTTTGAGCGTGATCCGGCCTGCAACCGCTTCATCCAGCCGCTGCTGTTCTTCAAGGGGTTTCAGGCGGTGCAGGCGTATCGCGTCGGCAACTGGCTGTGGCGGCAGGGGCGGCACGATCTTGCCTATTTCGTGCAGATGCGGGTGAGCGAGATGTTTGGTGTCGATATCCATCCGGCGGCGACCATCGGCAAGGGCATCATGATCGACCACGCGCATTCCATCGTGATCGGGGAAACGGCGGTCGTGGGCGACAATGTTTCGATGCTGCATTCGGTGACGCTTGGCGGCACCGGCAAGGCAGAGGAAGACCGCCACCCCAAGATCGGCGACGGCGTGCTGATCGGGGCGGGCGCCAAGGTGCTGGGCAATATCAAGGTGGGCTGCTGTTCGCGCATCGCGGCGGGGTCCGTCGTCTTGCAGGAGGTGCCGCCGGCGACCACGGTGGCCGGGGTTCCGGCGAAGATCGTCGGCGAGGCGGGTTGCGATCAGCCCTCGATGAGCATGGACCAGACTCTGAAACCCGGCTCCTGACCGCCAAAATCGAGAGCATCATGAAAAAGGGCGGCCGCGCGGCCGCCCTTTTCGCGTTTCCGATGGCCAGTATCAGGCCAGCATGGTCAACGGGTTTTCGAGATTGTCGACGATGGCATTCAGCAACTTGGCCCCGAGGGCACCGTCGATCACCCGGTGATCCACTGACATGGTGACCGACATCACGGTGGCCACGGTCAGTTCGCCATCGGCGCCGACGACCGGCTTTTTCACGCCTGAGCCGACCGCGAGGATGCCCGCATGCGGCGGGTTCACGATGGCGTCGAAATTGTCGATCCCGAACATGCCGAGGTTGGAGATCGCGAAGGTCCCGCCCTGATATTCGGACGGCGCAAGCTTGCGATCACGGGCCCGCGCTGCGAGGTCCTTCATCTCGGCCGACAGCGCCGAGAGCGATTTCATGTCGGCATCTTTCAGCACCGGCGTGAACAGCCCGCCCTCGACCGCGACCGCAACGGCCACGTCGGAAGGCTTGAGCTGCAGCACCCGGTCGCCGGCCCAGACCGCGTTGCAGGCGGGCACCTGTTGCAGCGCGTTGGCAAGCGCCTTGATGATGAAATCGTTGACGCTGAGCTTTATGCCGCGCGCCTCGAGCTGCTTGTTGAGCTTGCCACGGAAATCGAGCAGCGCGTCGAGCCTGATATCCCGGCGCAGGTAGAAATGCGGGATCGTCTGCTTGGCCTCGGACAGCCGCGCGGCGATGGTCTTGCGCATCCCGTCGAGCTTGATTTCCTCATACTCGCGCCCCTCGTACATCTTCGCCACCATGCCGGCGGAGGGACCGGTCGGCGCGGCGGCGGCCGGTGTGGCCGGTGTGGCCGGGACGGCGGCTGCGGCCTCGGGGGCGGCGGCGGGCTTGGCTTCCGCCTTTTCGACATCGGCCTTCACGATCCGGCCATGCGGGCCGGAGCCGCTGATCCGCGCAAGGTCCAGTCCCTTTTGCGCCGCGATCCGGCGGGCGAGCGGCGAGGCGAAGATGCGCTTGCCGTCCGACCCGCCTGGTGCTGCGGGCGCGGGCGCTGCCGTGGCGGCGGGGGCCTCTTCGGTCGCCTTGGGCGCCTCATCGGCCGATGACGCAGCCGCAGGCGCGGAAGAGGACGCACCGATATCGTCGACGCTTTCGCCCTCGGACAACAGCACCGCGATCGGGCTGTTGACCTTCACCCCCTCTGTACCTTCTTCTACAAGAATTTTGCCGATGGTGCCTTCGTCCACGGCTTCGAATTCCATCGTCGCCTTGTCGGTCTCGATCTCGGCCAGAAGGTCACCCGAGCTGACCTCGTCACCTTCCTTGACCAGCCACTTGGCCAGCGTGCCCTCTTCCATCGTCGGGGAGAGGGCGGGCATGAGAATTTCGGTTGGCATGATGCGCGCTCCTTACCGGTAGGTGACTTGCTTGACAGCCTCAAGGACCTCGGGCACCGAGGTGAGGGCGTGTTTTTCGAGATTGGCCGCGTAGGGCATCGGCACGTCCTTGCCGGTGCAGTTGACCACCGGCGCGTCGAGGTAGTCGAAGGCGCGGGTCATGATCGTGGCGCTGAGGTGGTTGCCGATGGAGGCGACCGGCCAGCCTTCCTCGATGGTCACGCAGCGGTTGGTCTTCATCACCGAGGCGATCACCGTGTCGTAGTCGATGGGGCGCAGGGTGCGCAGGTCCACCACTTCGGCCGAGACTCCGTCCTCGGCCAGCTTTTCCGCGGCTTCCATCGCGTAGGTCATGCCGATGCCGAAGCTGACCAGCGTCACATCGCTGCCTTGGCGCGCAATTCTGGCCTTGCCGAAGGGGATGGTGAAATCATCGAGCACCGGGACGTCGAAGCTGCGTCCGTAAAGGATCTCGTTTTCGAGGAAGATCACCGGGTTGGGGTCGCGGATCGCGGTTTTCATCAGGCCTTTGTAGTCGGCCGCCGTGTAGGGCATCACCACCTTCAGCCCCGGCACCTGCGCATACCAGGCGGCATAATCCTGGCTGTGCTGGGCACCGACGCGGGCGGCGGCGCCGTTGGGGCCGCGGAAGACCATCGGCGCGCCCATCTGGCCGCCCGACATGTACAGCGTCTTGGCGGCAGAGTTGATGATCTGGTCGATCGCCTGCATTGCAAAGTTGAAGGTCATGAACTCGACGATGGGTTTCAGCCCGCCAAAGGCGGCACCGACGCCGATCCCGGCGAAGCCATGCTCGGTGATCGGCGTGTCGATGACCCGCTTGGCGCCGAATTCATCCAGCAGGCCCTGACTGATCTTGTAGGCGCCCTGGTATTCGGCGACCTCCTCGCCCATCAGGAACACGGTGTCGTCGCGCCGCATTTCCTCTGCCATCGCATCGCGCAGCGCCTCGCGCACGGTCTGCGTCTTCATCTCGGTGCCCTCAGGCCAGTCGGGATCGCTGCCGGCGCTGACAGGGGGGGGCGCGGCGGCGGTCGCCGGTGCCTTGGCGGGGGCCTCTTCGGTCGCATTGGGCGCCTCATCGGCGGCAGGGGCGGGCGTGTCTGCGGCGGCTTTTTCTGCTGCGCTGGCGTCTTCGCCCTCCTCCAGCAGCACGGCGATGGCGGTGTTGACCTTCACGCCCTCGGTGCCTTCTTCTACAAGTATCTTGCCCATGGTGCCTTCGTCGACGGCCTCGAATTCCATCGTGGCCTTATCGGTTTCGATCTCGGCGATGATCATGCCGGATTCGATCGTATCGCCTTCCTTGACCAGCCATTTGGCCAGCGTGCCTTCCTCCATGGTCGGCGACAGGGCGGGCATCAGAATTTCGGTTGCCATATCGGTATGTCCCCTTCGGATCAGGCGTTTTCTTGCGGAATTTCGGCGGCGTAAATGTCGGTCCAAAGCTCGTCGAGCGCCGGTTCCGGGCTTTCCTTGGCGAACTCGGCCGCCGCGTTCACGACGCCCTTGATTTCCTTGTCGATGGCTTTCAGGTCTTCTTCGCTGGCGTGGCCGCCACCGAGAAGCATGGTGCGCACATGTTCGATCGCATCGCGTTCGGAGCGCATCTTCTGCACCTCGTCGCGGGTCCTGTATTTCGCCGGGTCCGACATCGAATGGCCGCGATAGCGGTAGGTTTTCACCTCGAGGATATAGGGCCCCTTGCCGGCGCGGCAGTGTTCCACCGCCGTGTCTCCGGCCGCCTTCACCGCCAGCACATCCATCCCGTCGACGATTTCCCCGGCAATGCCGAACGCCTCGCCGCGCTTGTGAAGGTCGGCGCTGGACGTGGAGCGCGCCTGCGCGGTGCCCATGGCATACTGGTTGTTCTCGATCACGAAAACGACCGGCAAGTCCCACAAAGCGGCCATGTTGAAGGTCTCGTAGACCTGACCCTGGTTGGCGGCGCCGTCACCGAAATAGGTGAAGGTCACGTTGTCGTTGCCGCGATACTTGTCGGAAAAGGCAAGCCCCGCGCCAAGCGGCACGTTGGCGCCGACGATGCCGTGGCCGCCGTAAAAATCCGTCGCTTTCGAGAACATGTGCATCGAGCCGCCCTTGCCGTGCGAATAGCCGTCCTGGCGCCCCGTCAGTTCGGCCATCACGCCCTTGGGGTCCATGCCGCAAGCCAGCATGTGCCCGTGGTCCCGGTAGGTGGTGATGCGCTTGTCGCCGTCTTTCGCGGCGGCCTCCAGCCCTACGACGACGGCCTCCTGACCGATATAAAGGTGGCAAAAGCCGCCGATCAGCCCCATCCCGTAAAGCTGCCCGGCCTTTTCCTCGAATCTGCGGATCAGCAGCATGTCGCGGTAATAAGCCATCAGATCTTCGGGTGAAACGTTTGGTTTTGCGGCAGATTTTGCTGTCGCCTTGCGTGCGGCCATGCGTGCCCCTCCTCTTCAACAAGCGTATAGTTTAACGTTGAACTACCGTTTATCAAAGATGCTGCAAGAAATCACCCAAAGATTTTCCGCCGGCCCTGACCTGCGGCGATGCGGCGTCAGGGCAGGACGATCTCGTCGGGCCGCAGGTAGCCAAGGCGCCGCCGCGCCTGGTCTTCGAGGAGGTCGAGATCCAGGTAATCATCCGACAAGCGCCGCGTCAGCAGGGCGTATTCGGCGGTCTCATTGCGCAGGGCGTCAAGCTCCGCCTCGTAGGCGGCGCGCTCGGCCTCGATCTGGATGCGGCGGAACAGGCCGTAATCGCCCTGCACCGCGGTAAAGGTGAAGTAGGCCCCGACCAGAAGCAGAAAGAGGGGCGCGAACAGCCCGGAAAAGGATCGTCGTCTTTGCATACCTTGCCTCGACGCCCCCCGTCTTGATGCGGAAGATCGGGGTGAGAGTCGCATATCTCGCGGCGAAAGGGAATCCCCCTGTTGCACGGCGGGAATCGCGGTATCATCATCTCATGACCGATCCGCGCGCCGACCTGCCGACCCACGAGGTGACCAACCAGCCGCCGCCGCGCGAAGGCGTCAGCCTGTGGGCGAACGACACGGTCCTGCGCGACCACGCGTTCGGCGCCGATGCCGACGCGCTGGCCGCCCAGGGTGCTGCTTTGGCGACCGAGGACGCGGCCCGCGCCGCGCAGGAGGCAGAGCGAATCGGTCCTGAACTGCGCCTGTTCGACCGGGGCGGGCGGCGGCTCGACGAGGTGTATTTTCCAGGCGGCTACCACCGGTTGATGGCGCTTGGCCTGTCGGCGGGCTACGCGGGCGGCCCGTGGACCGGCGACAGCCACGTCACCCATGCCGCGATGGTCTACCTGCACAGCCAACTGGAGCCGGGCACCTGCTGCCCGATGACGATGACCTATGCCGGTGTGGCGGCGCTCCGCGGCAGTGATCTGGCCGCGACCTGGCTGCCCAAGCTGACGGCGTGGGATTATGACCCGGCCATCGCGCCCGTGGCGCTCAAGCGCGCCGCGACGCTGGGCATGGCGATGACCGAAAAGCAGGGCGGCAGCGACGTGCGCGCCAACACGACCCGCGCCGCGCCCGATGGCGATGCCTACCGGCTGACCGGGCACAAGTGGTTCTGTTCGGCGCCGATGTCCGACGGCTTCCTGACGCTGGCGCAGGCACCGGGCGGGCTGACCTGTTTCCTCGTGCCGCGCTGGCTGGAGGAGGGGCGCAATGCCATCCACCTGATGCGGCTGAAGGACAAGCTGGGCAACCGCGCCAATGCCTCGGCCGAGATCGAGTATCACGGCGCGCGTGCGTGGCGGCTGGGCGAGGAGGGCGAAGGCGTGCGCCGGATCATCGAGATGGTGCATCACACGCGGCTCGATACCGCGATGGCGCCCGCCGGACTGATGCGGGCGGCGCTGGCGGAGGCGCATCACTGGGTCACGCACCGCACGGCGTTCCAGAAAAAGCTGATCGACCAGCCGCTGATGCGCGCGGTGCTGGCCGACCTGGCGCTGGATTGGGAGGGGACGACCGCGCTTGGCCTGCGCGTGGCGCGGGCCTTTGATGGCGATAGCGACGCGGATCGCGCCTTTGCCCGGATCGCGGTGGCGCTGGCGAAATTCCTCTGCAACAAGCTGTGCCCCGGCCTCGTCTACGAGGCGATGGAGGTGCTGGGCGGCATGGGCTATGTCAATGACACACCCCTGCCGATGCTCTACCGCGAGGCACCGCTCAATTCCATCTGGGAAGGCTCGGGCAACGTGATCTGCCTCGATATCCTGCGCACGCTGGCGCGCGAGGCCTTGGCGGGCGAGGCGCTGTGGGCCGAATTGCACGCGGCGACGGGGCAGGTCGCGGCCTATGACGCGGCGCTGCGCGCGCACCGGGATCGCTGGCCCGGCCTGCCGCCGGAGGCAGAAGCGCGCTGGTTCGCCGAAAGCCTCGCCCGGTTGCTGACCGCGGCGGTCTTGATCCGGCAGGCGCCGGGGGCCGTCGCCGCCGCCTATGCCGCGACCCGGCTGACGGGGGCGCGCGGACAGATCGCCGGCAGCCTGCCCGAGGGCGATGTCGGCCCGGTGCTGGCGCGGATCGGGTGACGCCGTCAATCCGCCGCAGGGGGTTGCATCCGGCGAACCTGAGTTTAGATTCGTTCTAAACAGAAACCGGAGCGAAAGGACAATCCCATGCGCCGCAATCAGGCCAGTGTCGCCGCCCTTCAACAAGCCCTGTCGATGGAGCTTTCCGCCTCTCAGCAATACCTGCTGCACGCCCATGTGCTGGCGGATTGGGGGCTTGGCAAGCTCGCCGGCAAGATGCGCGAGGAAATGCACGAGGAGCTTGGCCATGCCGGGCAGTTCATCGACCGGATCCTGTTCCTCGGCGGTGATCCCGACCTGACCCCGGCCAAGAAACCGGTCCGCGCCCACAGCCTGAAAGAAATGTTCGAGGTCGACCGCGCCGACGAGGCCGAGGCGATCGAGGTCTATTCGAATGCCGCCAAGGCCGCCTACGAGACCAACGATATCGGCAGCCGGATCCTGTTCGAGACCATCGCGCTGGACGAGGAAGGCCATTGGGGCTGGCTCGACCAGCAGCTCGACCTGCTGGAGCGTCTGGGCGAGGGCGTCTACATGCAAAGCCAGATGGGCGAAAGCGCAGCGGGCGCCGAAGCCTGAAGTACTGCCATGGAAATGGAAAACGGCGCCGTGTCGGGACCGCGGCGCCGTTTTGTCGTGACTGGGGGCCGCTCAGCCCGCGACCGAGGCGTCGTAAATCGACTGGATCGCGGCGTCGAGCGTGGCGTTGAACGCGGCGTCCGACTGGTCCGCCGACAGCCCCTCGGTCAGGGCGCGGCTGAAACTGGCGACCACGCCGGTCTGCCGGGCGAGTCGCGCGTTCGCCTCGTCGCGCGAGTAGCCGCCCGACAGCGCCACCACCTTCAGAACGCGCGGGTGACCGACCAGCGGTTTGTAGAGGTTGTCGACCTCCGGCAGGGTCAGTTTCAGCATCACCTGCCGGTCGGCGGGCAGCGCGTCGAGTTGTGCGGTCAGCGCCGCCAGCAGCAGCGCCTCGGCCTCGGCCTTGTCGGAGATGGAGATCGTCACCTCGGGTTCGATGATCGGCACGAGGTCATGGGCAAGGATCTGCTTGCCCACCTCGAATTGCTGGTCGACCACGGCCCTGATTCCGTCCGCATTCGCCGCCCCGACGACGGAGCGCATCTTGGTGCCGTAGATGCCCTGCGCGCCCGCGCGGTCCAGCGTGGCGTCAAGATCCGGCATCGGCTTCATTACCTGGCAACCGTTTTCCGCCGCCGCCAGCCCCTTGTCGACCTTCAGGAACGGCACGACGCCCTTTTCCTTCCAGAGGTAATCCGCAGTCGGCTGGCCCGCGATGCTGCGGTCCATCGTCATCTCGAACAGGATCGCGCCGACCACCCGCGCGCCGGTGAAGGCGGGCGAGGTCACGATACGGCTGCGCATCGCGTGGATGAGGTCGAACATCTCCGCTTCGGAGGAATAGGCGTCCTCCGCGATGCCGTAGAGGCGTAGCGCCTTGGGCGTGGACCCGCCCGACTGGTCGAGCGCGGCGATGAAACCCTGTCCGGCGCGGATGCGGGTCGTCTGGTCCTGATTGGGCATGTCTGATGATCCTTGGTGCTGCAAATGGGGCGGGCGCGACCCGCGACTTGTCTCCTGTTAGGACAGCCCCCGGCGGCGTTCAATTCTGTTCACGCTAACAGACGGGCGCAGCGGCGGATGGTCCCGCGCCGCGCCCGAACCGGCCATGCATTCCGCCCCTTACTCGACGCCGAACCACGCCCTGATCGCCTCTTCGCGCGTCTGGTCGAGGATGCGCGCCCACTGACCTGCTTGCTCGTCCGACATCCGGGTGGCCATCGCTTCAAGCTCATCCAAGATGGAGCGCGCCGCGCCGTCGCCCGCGGCAAGCGCCAGAAGCCCATGGAGATAGGCCACTTCGTAATTGCGGGGCGCGCCAAGGCCGGTCAGCGCGGCATAGGCCGTCTCGCGCAGGTCCCGCGCGGTTTCGTCGCCGGTATAGGCCGGGGCGTCGCCGGCATCGCGCTGAACCGCCAGAATGTCGGGCAGGTCGAGCCCGGCCTCCAGCCGGTCAAGCTCCGCAAAGGCGGCACGGTCGCCTTGTGCGGCGGCGTGAAGCGCGATCTGGTAAGCGTATTCCGGGTCGAGCGCGTCCAGCGTGTCAAGCGCCATCGCCATCGCCTGCGCGTTGCCCGCATCCAGCAGCGGGGTCAGCAGCTCCATCGCGATATCCGGGTCGCGCGGTGCGCCGACACCGGTCAGGAAGGCACGGGCATAGCGCATCAGGTCCGCCTCGCCGAGATCGCTGATGCCGCCGAACCAGCCCTCGATGAGCGCCGCATCCTCTGGCGTCAGGCGCATGTCCGGGCGGTCCCCCTCGGTCATGAGCGCCGGGCGCAGGTCGGCGACGAAGAGGGTGAAATCCTCGAAATGATCCTCGGTCAGGCGCACCGGCGTCTCGGGCGTGAATTCCAGCCGCAAGAGGCCCGGATCCCCGGCGAAGCGGGCAAAGGCGGCGGCGCCGGTTTCCAGCACCGCGTAGGCGGCGGCGCCGGCATCGCTGAGGTCGCCAACCGGCTCGGAGGGCAGGGGGGGCGGCGCGGGCGCCGGGGCCGGGCCGTCGGGGTCCTTGCCCTCCGTGGGCGGCGCCACCGGGGCTGCGTCGTCGGGCCGGGTGACGATCGGCGCGCCCGAGGCGTCCAGCAACTCGCCCGCCAGCATCGCGGTCAGCGTATCGGGGTCGAGCATCTGCGGCGGAATCATCGCCGCGAAGAGGCGCCACGCGCCGCGGTCGGTCAGCTCGATCTCGCCATAGGTGAAATCGACCACCGGTTCCTCGGTATCCAGATTGACCGCGAAATAATCGAAATCGGCGTGGCCGCGCAGTTCGGCCAGATCGCCCGACACGGCCTGGAAATCGACCGCCATGCCGGCGCTGGCAAAATCGTATTCGGCGCGCAGCTCGGCCCGGTCGAGCGCAAGGTCGGTGATGCCCAGTTCGGCGAGGTCGCGCCGGTCGCCGCGCGGCAGGCAGTCTTGCGTCATCTCGTAGCCCATCACGTCGATTTCCAGCGCGCCAAAGGCGATCTGATCGAGCGGCGCGGTGCTGATCACCACGCGATCCATGGTGAAGGTGCAGTCGGGCTGCTCATAGGGGGTGACGGCCAGCCCGGTCAGCACCATCCGCCCCGACAACGGGCTGATGTCGAGATGCGCATAGGTCACGTCGGCGACGCCGCGCAGCGCGGCGATGGCCCATTGGCCGCCGAGCGTCGCCAACCGGTCGAGGTTGAACAGGTCGCGCAAGGTGACGGTCTGCGCCGTGGCCGGTGCGCCAAGCCCGGCAAGCCCGGCGGCAAGCGTGGTGGACAGCAGAACGGATCTGGTCAGCATGGCAATACCCTTGAGTTGAAGGCTGAAAAACATGGGGTGCTTGCATGAAACGTCATCCGCTCCGGGTCTGGCAACCTTTTTCACCTCCGGTGTTCGCTGGACCAGATGGGCGGTCCAGTGATCGCCAGGAGCGATTTGCGAACGGTTGGCGCGAGCCGCGCGCGGGCACACCGCCCCGACTATTCGCTCCGTCCCGCCGAACCGAGCCTCACACCCGATCGCCTCCTGCACGTGGGCGGGCCCTTGGCAAGATGTAGAGCACAGGGCGTCGTGGCCGGTGCTGCCGCGCCAGTCGTCGCTGCCAAACCGGGTGCCATTTCCGTTTGCATGTGACATAACCACCCAAGGCCCTCAGTCGCGCTCCGGGCGGTCAATCGCCGCGTGGCGCGCCATGTCACATTGCAGAAACGCGCGCAGAATGTTCGAAGTCATCACCATCAGTTTCGCCTTTTTCTTTGGCCTCGCGGTGCGCCAGATCGGGTTGCCGCCGCTGGTCGGCTTTCTTGCCGCCGGGTTCGCCATCAACATCTTCGGCCCGTCTCTGGGCCTGCCGGACTATACCGGCGAAACCCTCGACCACGTCGCTCACCTGGGCGTCCTGATGCTGCTCTTTACCGTTGGGCTGAAGCTGAAGCTCGAACAGATCGCGCAGCCGCAGGTGGTGGGCGGAGCCTTGTTGCACTTCGCCATCTCGGTGGCGGTGTTCGTGCCGGGGCTCAAGCTGTTCATGGGGGTCGACTGGAACACCGCGCTGCTCATCGCCATTGCGTTGTCGTTTTCCTCGACCGTGCTGGCGGCGAAACTGCTGGAGACCAAGCGCGAGCTGGGCGCCTTTCACGGCCGCACCGCCATCGGCATCCTGATCGTGCAGGACATCATCGCGCTGGTGGTGCTGGCCATCTGGTCCGGCCAGACGCCGAATATCTGGGCGCTGCTGGTCTTCGCCGTGCCGCTGTTGCGCCCGGTGCTGCACTGGCTGCTGGATTTCGCCGGCCACGACGAACTCCTCGTGCTGATGGGCATGATGCTGTCGCTGGTTATCGGCGGCATGGGGTTCGAGGCGATGGGGCTGTCCTCGGAAATCGGCGCGCTGGTGATGGGCGTGCTTCTCTCGACCCATTCCCGCGCCAGGGAACTGGGCGCCTCGCTCTGGTCGCTCAAGGAAATATTTCTCGTCGGCTTCTTTCTCCAGATCGGGCTGACCGGCCTGCCGGATTGGGGTGCGATGGTTTTTGCCGTGGCCGTGGGCATCGCGCTGGCGTTCAAGGGCGTGCTGTTCTTTGCGATCATGGTGGCGTTCAAGCTGCGCGCGCGCAGCGGGTTCCTGTCGGCGCTGAGCCTGACCGCCTATTCCGAGTTCGGGTTGATCGTCGCGGCGGGGGTGCTGCCCGATTACCTCGTGCCGCTGGCCCTCGCTGTGTCGATCTCTTTCGTGATCTCGGCGCCGCTCAACCGCTATGCGCATGCGCTTTACGTGCGTTACGAGGACGGATTGCGCCGCTATGAACGCGACACCATCCACCCGGATGAGCAGCCCAGGAATGTCGGCGACGCGGATGTTCTGATCTTCGGCATGGGGCGCACGGGCAGCGCCGCCTACCGCGTGATCGAGGAACAGGGGCTGAAACCGCTCGGCCTCGACGCCGACACCTACAAGGCCAAGGCCCATCAGGAGGCCGGGCGCAACGTCATGTTCGCCGATGCAGAGGACAGCAATTTCTGGCGCAGTTGCAGGCTTGGCCGGATCAAGGCGGCGATCCTTGCCATGGACGATCTCGAGGCCAAGCTGATCGCTGCCCGCTCGCTGCGGCAACGCGGCTTCACCGGCCCGATCGTCGCACATGCGTTGCACGAATCGCACCAGGACCGGATCCAAGAGGCGGGCGCCGATTACACCTACCTGACCATGAACCAGGCCGGGATCAGCCTTGCCGAGCAGACCGCCGAGGCGATGGAAAAGCGGCGCGCCGGGCCAGTTTGAAAAGCCAGGACCAGCGCGGCAAGTGCGGTGTGGGCCGGGTCGCGCGCATCGGTGTCATCGGTATCGCGGCCCGCCTTGAGCGCGCGCGATCAGGCGCGCGGGCGGGCGCCGTCGCGGTCGGTGATCGCTTCGATGATCTCGGGGTGCAAGGGGGTCGCCGCGCGCCCGTCCGGGGTGGCGGTGACGAGGATGCAGGTGGCCGTTGCCGCAACCGCGCCGTCGCGGAAGATGGCGTTCTCCATCCGCCAGGATGTCCGTCCGTAATCGACGCTGCGCGCGGTGACGACGTAGCGCTCGGCCAGGTGCAGCGGCGCGCGGAAGTCGATCTGAAGGTTGCGCATGACGATGGTCGGGCGATCCCCTGACACGTAATCGGTGATGCCGTAATCCATGAAATAGGCGATGCGAACGTTTTCCAGCCAGCTGACATAGGCCGCGTTGTTGGCGTGGTTGAGCACGTCCAGCTCGTTGAAGCGCACCGCGTCGGCGATGCCGAAGGGCCAGCCCTCTGGCACCTTGGCGGCGGCGAGCGCGGCGGGCGACAGCGTGTCGAAGCGGGGCAGGGGCAGGGGCGTGGGCATGGTCGGCTCCTTGTCGGTGATCATCGCGCCATGTCCTGACCGGGCAGGTCGTCGCGCCGGTTGGCGGCGAGGAAACGGCGCACCGGGCCGTAATGCAACGCGCTGGCGTGGCAGGCAAGGTAGTCGTCGCCGGTGATCCGGCGGCCTTCCAGCGGGATGCAGGCAAGATCGGCGCTGACGGGTGCCTCGCGGTCCAGAACCGGGCCAAGGCCGAAGCCGCGCCGCACTGCCTCGCTCACCGCTTCACGGGTGGCGACCTCGAAGGCGATGCGCGGGGCAAGCCCTGCTGTTTCGAACGCCTTGATCAGCAGCGCGCGGGTGTAGCTGCCGGGTTCGCGCAGCACGATCGGTTCTGCCGCAAGCTCGGCCAGCGTAATCGCGCCGCAGTTGGCCAGCGGATGGGCCACGGGCACAAGAACGGTCATGTATTGGCGCTGGTAAAGCTGGCAATGATAGGGCGCGCGCGGCCTCGGCAGGCCGATCATGATGATATCGAGGTCATAGGAATCGAGGGCCGCGAAAAGGTCCGTCGAATTGGCGGCGCGCAGTTCGAGCGCGGTGCGTGGATCGGCCTTGCGAAACACCTCCGCCGCGTCGAGCGCGATCTGCGGCGCCGAGAAGCCGAAGCGCAGCGGTGCCGCGCGTGACCGCGCGATGTCGCGCACCGCGTTCAATGTGAGCGATAATTCCCCCAGGCCCCGACGCAGAAGCGGCACGATTGCCGCGCCCTGATCGTTCAGCGTCAGCCGCCGACCGCTGCGCCGGAAAAGCGAGACGCCCAGATCGCCTTCGAGCCGCTTGATCTGGGTGCTGACCGCCGGCTGGCTGATGCCGAGGGCGCGCGCCGCCTCGCCGACACCGCCGCAATCGACCACCCGCAACAGCAGGCGCAACCGCCGCAGCAGGGCGTCGTCGTCGTGGGGCAGGTCGGGCGGGATCCGGGATGGCATGGGCCAACGCATAATCTCAGTTTATGAAATCTGCGTAACGATAATGCCAGACATATTAGTTTCGCAGGCCGCAGCTAGGCGAAGGGCGGCGCAGCTCGAATCGGCGCTGGATCAATAAAAGCGAGCCGGACATATGAAATACCTTCTTTCCGTCAGCCTGATCGCGCTAGGCAGCGCGGCTTCGGCGAATTGCCCCGAGGCGACCGTGGCAGACATGATGGGCCTTGAGCCCGGGGCCTACCCACAACAATATGACCTGAGCGATTTCGAAGCCGCCGCAGGCTGCGAAATGACCTTCCGGCAAAACCCGGAGATCGCGGCGCTGAACGCCCGCATCCAGGGCAACCCCGACAGCCTTCCCGCCGTCGCGGACCGCCTGCCGGCCGAGCCGCTGGTGACCCTGCCCTACGAGATGATCGGTCAGTATGGCGGCACGCTCGACGGTATGTCGAACGCGACCGAGGCGGGCACCTCCGACCTTCTGTCGCTGCGCCATGTCAACCTCGTGCGTTTTGCCGATGACCTTGTCACCATCGTGCCCAACATCGCGCGCGACTACGATTGGAACGAGGATTTTACCGAACTGACGTTCACCCTGCGCGAAGGCCATCGCTGGTCGGACGGCGCGCCCTTTACCGCCCATGACATCGCGTTCTGGTACAACAACATGGTCATGGATCCCGGCGTGATCGAAAGCCCGCGCAACCTGTGGCTGGCCGATGGCGAGTTCTTCGACGTCGAGGCCGTGGACGAGACCACCGTTATCTTCCGCCTGCCCAGCCCTCTGCCCGGCCTTCTGGCCAGCTTTGCCGCCGACTACGCGCAGCCCTTCCAGCCGCGCCATTTCCTTGGCCGGTTCCACCCCGATATCGACCCGAACGCCGATGCCAACGCGCAGGCGCTTGGTTTCGCGGACGGCTATGCCGCGATCGAACACTATTACGGTGGGTCCGACTGGAAGGACGTGCCCTCGCCGCTGCTGCGTGACCCGTCCACCGTCGAAGACCTGCCCGCCGCCGTGCTGCCGACGCTGGAATCCTACATCACCGTGGAGGACACGACAGAGGGCCGGCACTACGTCGCCAACCCCTACTTCCACATGGTCGATACCGCCGGCAACCAGCTGCCCTACATCTCCGAGATGGACGAGCGGTATGTCTCGGACAACGAAGTGCGCGTGCTGCGCTTGGTCAACGGCGAGATCGACTACAAGTCGCAATCGGTGACGCTGCCGGACGCGCCGACGCTGCTCGACGGAGCCGAAGCCGGCGGTTACGCCATCGACCTGCGTCCGCAGATCGGCATGCCCGTCTTCGGCTTCAACGTCACCGCCGAGGACGAGGGCCGGCGCGCGGTCTTCGCCAACCGCGATTTCCGCGTCGCCATGAGCCATGCCATCGACCGTGAGGAACTCAACTCGGTCGCCTTCTTCGATCTTGGCGCGCCGCGCGCCTACATGCATTTCGACCCGGTTCCGCCGTTTGCCACCGAAGAACAGGTGACCTATGCAACCGCCTTCGATCCGGCGGCCGCAGGCGAGATGCTCGACACTGTCGGGCTTGTCGACAGCGATGGCGACGGGGTGCGCGAGCTGAACGGCGAGCCATTCTCGCTGAACCTGACCTTCTCGACGCAAGGCTTGCCCACCGTGGTGGCCGAACAGGTCGCGCAGCATTGGACCGATGTCGGCATCCCGACCTCGATCCGCGAAGTGACCTCGGACGAGTATCGCGCGGCGCAGGCCGCGAACGAGCTTGACGTGATCTCCTGGACCAAGGGCCAGCCGATCCCGATCGTTCTTGGCTCGGGCGAGCAACTGATCCCGCCCTTCGGCGGATTCTTTGACGCGCGTGTCGGCATGCAATGGAGCCGCTACCTGGAGACCGACGGCGCCGAGGGGATCGAGCCGCCGGAATGGACAGCGGAGCTGGCCGAGACCGTCGCCGCATGGCAGCAGCAGCAACCGGGCACCGAGGCATCGAACGCTCTGGGTCAGGAGATCATCCGGCAGATCCAGGACGGGTTCATGTTCATTGGCACCGTGCAGGCGCCGAACCCGGTCTACCATTCCAACGCGTTGCAGAACTTCCTCGCACCGCAGACCTGGAGCTACGAGTACTACCGCATGTACCCGTACCGCCCGCAGCAGTGGTGGCTGACCGAGTGATCGGCTGACAAGATCTTCGGGCGGCCCTGTCGCGGGGCCGCCCAAACCTGACGGAGACTTCCCCGAATGGCCGCCTTCGCCCGCTTCATCGCCTACCGCTTTTCCGCCGCCATGGCGACGATGCTGCTGGTCAGCCTGATCGTCTTCACGCTGATGGAACTGGTGCCCGGTAACTGCGCCGAACGCTACATCGCCTACAAGGCGACGCAAGGCTATGTCGTTACCGATGCCGATATCCGCGCCGAGGAGGTCCGCATGGGCCTGGACCGGCCCTACCTCGTGCGCTGGCTGGACTGGATTTCGGGCGTGTTCTTCCGTTTCGAGCTTGGCGAAAGCTGCCTGTGGCGCGTCGATGTCAGCCAGTTGATCGGTGACAAGCTGCTGATTTCGCTGGCACTGGCGGGGGGCGCGCTGGTTCTGACCTACCTCGTTTCGGTGCCGGTGGGCATCGCTTCCGCCGCGCTTCGGGGCGGCTGGCTCGACGGCAGTCTGCGCATCGTGTCCTATCTTGGCCTCGCGCTGCCCAATTTCCTTCTGGCGCTGGCCATCATGCTGCTCTCGACGATCTGGTTCGGTGACACGATGACCGGCCTTTTCTCGGAAGACTTCCGCAACGCGCCGTGGTCCTGGGCGCGGTTCGCGGATTTCCTGTCGAACGCCTGGCTGCCGATCGCGATCCTTGGCTGGTCGGCGATGGCGATCCAGATCCAGACCGTGCGCGCGCTGATGTCCGACGAGCAGGACAAGCTTTACGTCACCGCGGCGCGGGCGCGCGGGCAATCGGGCTGGCGGCTGCTGATGCGCTACCCGGCGCGGCACGCGCTGGGGCCGGTGGTCAATTCCGTGGGCTTCGACCTCAACCGTATCTTCAACGACCTGCCGATCGTGGCGGCGGTGCTGATCCTGACCGAGGCCGGATCGCTGCTGCTGGAGGCGCTGGCGCGCTCCAACGACCAGCAACTGGCCGGCGCCATCATCCTGACCATGACGATGACCATCGTGATCCTGAACTTCCTGACCGATATCCTGCTGGCGGTGATCGACCCGCGCGTGCGCAAGGGGTTCTTCGCATGATCGCGCTTGCCCGCCGCCTTGGCCGCCGCCGCGCCGCCGTCTCGAAAGAGGCCTATTTCACCGCTTCGCAGACGCAGCTGATCTGGCAACGCTTCCGGTCGAACAGGACCGCGCGCGCCGCCTTTTACGTGCTCTTGTTCTTCATCTTCTGCGGTGTCTTCGCGCCCTTCCTGTCGCCCTACAACCCGACCTCGGCGGGGCGCAATTCCGACTACACCAATGGCGCGCCGCAGATCCCGCAAGTCTGCGATGCGGCGGGCTGTTCGTGGCGACCCTTCATCCATGGCACCGAACGCTACCGGGGCGCCGACACCAATTTCCGCTGGGTCACGCGCCAGACGGAGGACCGCGCCTACCTGACCCTGCTGCCGCGCGGCTCGGAGTATCGCCTGCTGGGCCTGATCCCGATGGACCGCCACCTTTTCGGCGTCGAGACGGGCTTCATCCACGTCTTCGGCACCGACGCGCAGGGCAAGGACATCTTCAGCCGCACCCTGCACGCCATCGGGGTCAGCCTTGCCGTCGGCTCGGCCGGGGTGCTGATCTCCTTCTTGCTGGCGCTGTTCATCGGCGGCGTCGCGGGCTATTTCGGCGGCTGGGTGGATACCGTGCTTCAGGCGCTGATGGATACCGTGAAGACGGTGCCGACGATCCCTCTGTTCATGGCGGTGGCCGCCTTCATCCCCGACAGCTGGAGCGCCGAACAAAGGTTCTTCTTCATCTCGCTGGTGCTGGGCCTGCTGGGTTGGGGCACGCTGGCGCGGCGCATCCGAACCCATGTTCTGGCCGAGCGCAGCGCCGATTACGTGCTGGCGGCGCAGATGTCGGGGGCAAGCGCCGGCCACGTCATCCGCCGTCACCTGCTGCCCAGCTTCACAAGCTACATCATCGTCGATCTGGTGATTTCCTTTCCCTACATGGTGCTGGCCGAAACCGCGCTCAGCTTCATCGGCCTCGGCCTCAACGACCCGGTCAATTCGCTGGGCGTGATGTTGCAGAACGTCACCCGCGTCGACGTGATGCTGAATTATCACTGGTATTTCATCCCGGTGCCGATCTTCGTCATCCTCGTGCTGGCCTTCGTCCTCGTCGGTGACGGTCTGCGCGATGCCGCCGACCCCTATTCGGAGAAGCGCTGATGTCCGGGCTGCTGAGCATGCGCAACCTGTCGCTGACCTTTTCGACCGCCGAAGGCCCGGTGACGGCGATCGACGATGTCAGCCTTGATCTTGCGTCCGGCGAGGTGCTGGGTCTGGTGGGCGAAAGCGGCTCGGGCAAATCGGTTCTGGCAAAATCGCTGATGCGGCTGAATGCCGGCAACGCGCGTTATGGCGCCGGCAGCCGGATCGTGCTGCACGCCGATGGGCGCGACATCGACATCCTGACGCTGAAGGGCGCGAAGGCCCTCAGGCAGGTGCGCGGCGACAAGATCTCGATGATCTTTCAGGAACCGATGGCCAGTTTTGCCCCCGCGATCACCATCGGCAAGCAGATGGTCGAACAATTGATGCTGCATCGCGGCCTGACCGCCGCCGAAGCGAAGATGCTGTCGGTCGAGATGCTCGACCGGGTGGGCATTTCCGAGGCCGCCAAGCGCTTCGATCAATACGCGTTCGAGCTTTCGGGCGGCATGCGGCAGCGGGCCATGATCGCCATGGCGCTGTCAACCAAGCCCAGGCTGCTTATCGCGGATGAGCCGACCACCGCGCTCGACGTCACCATCCAGGCGCAGGTGATCGAGCTGATGAAGGAGATCGTGGGCGAGTTCGGCATGGGCATCATCTTCATCACCCATGATCTGGGCGTGATCGCGCAGACCGCCGACCGGGTCGCGGTGATGTATCTGGGCCGCATCGTCGAGGAGGGGCCGGTGCGCGATGTCATCCGGCGGCCCGCCCATCCCTACACCCAAGGGTTGATCAACGCGCTGCCCAAGCTGCACGACCTCGACGCGCCGCTGACCCCGGTGCCGGGCGATATCCCGTCGCCGCTGGAACGGCCCGCGGGGTGCGTCTTTCACAGCCGTTGCCCGGTGGCCGGGCCGCGCTGCCGCGTCGAGTTGCCCGAGACGCGCGCGATACGTCCCGGCCACCGCGCCGCCTGCCACCTGACCGAAGGGGTGACGGCATGACCGATGCCGCGATCCGCATTCGTGATCTGGAGGTGCATTATCCGCTCGGGCAACGGTTCCTTGGCAGGGCGGAGGTGCTTAAGGCGGTGGCGGGCATCACGCTCGACATTCCGCGCGGGTCCTTCTTCGGGCTGGTGGGCGAAAGCGGATCGGGCAAGACGACGCTGGGGCGCGCCACGTTGGCGGCGGCACCGATCTCCAAGGGCTCGGTCGCGGTGACGGACGCGCAGGGCGAGATCTTTGACCTTGCACATCTCGACCGCGACGCCGCGCGCCGCTTTCGCCGCCGGGCGCAGCTGATCTTTCAAGACCCTTATGCCGCGCTCAGCCCGCGCATGACGGTGCGCGACATCATCGCCGAGCCGCTGGAGGTGATGAAGCTCTGCAAGACCCGCGACGAAGTCAACCACCGGGTGCGCGAGATCGCCACCATGTGCCGCCTCAACGTGGAACATCTGCGCCGCTTCCCGCATGCCTTTTCCGGCGGCCAGCGACAGCGCATTTCCATCGCGCGGGCGCTTGTGACCAACCCCGATTACATCGTCGCCGATGAAAGCGTCGCCGCGCTCGATGTGTCGATCCAGGCCGATATCCTGAACCTTCTCAAGCAGTTGCAGAGTGACCTTGGGCTGACCTTCCTGTTCATCAGCCATGATCTGTCGGTGGTGGCCCATAGCTGCGATCATGTCGCGGTGATGTATCTGGGCCGGATCGTGGAAACCGCGCCGCCGCGAAAGCTGTTTACAAGCCCTCGCCACCCCTACACGCGGGCGTTGATCTCCGCGATCCCGTCGCTCGACCCCGATGACCGGGGTCGCGCCGAGCGGCTGGAGGGCGAGATTCCCAGCCCGGCCAACCCGCCCTCTGGCTGCGCCTTCCGCACCCGCTGCCCGATGGCGCGCCCGCTTTGCAGCGACGCGGCGCCGGAGTTGCGCACGCTTGCCGACGGGCACCGCGCGGCCTGCCACTTTTCCGAAGAGGTGACCGCGACCGAACGTCAAACGCCACAAACGCAGGACATGCCGGGATGATCATCAGGCCGGGCCGAAAGCCGGATGCGCCGGTGTTGGCGGCGCTCGTGGGTGCGGCGTTCCACGATTACCTCATTGGCATCGGCCGCACGCCGCCGGGCGATCAGGCGTGGCTGACGGATGCGCTTGCGACCGGGCGGGTGCATGTTGCGGAGGATGATGGGCGCCCGCTTGGCCTCTTGTCAGTCACCCATGACGCGGGGGCGGCGCGGCTGAGCGTCGATCACCTTGCCGTCGATCCCGCCGCGCAGGGGCAGGGCGTGGGCCGCGCCCTTCTGGACCACGGCGAGGCATTGGCGCGGGCCGGCGCCTGCCGCGAGATCCGCCTGCACACGGTTGCGCGCTACGACCACCTCGTGCAGTTTTACCAGCGCGCGGGTTTCGTGATTGTCCATCGCGGGCCGCATTCCAAGGGCGATGACGGGTTTGACCGCGCCTTCCTTTGCAAGACCATCCGGACGGGGAACCCAATCTTATGACGTACGACATGGCTGTTGTCGGGGCCGGTATCGTCGGGCTCGCGCATGCGCTTGCCGCCGCCCGGCGCGGCAAGCGCGTGGTGGTGATCGACCGTGACGCGCAGGCCAACGGCGCCTCGGTGCGCAATTTCGGCTTCGTCACCGTGACCGGGCAACAGGCCGGCCCCTGCTGGACGCGCGCCATGCGCAGCCGCGAGATCTGGGCCGATGTCGCGCCACGGGCCGGGATCGGGGTGCTGCAACGCGGCCTGACGGTGTTGGCCGAACGGGCCGAGGCATTGGCGGTGCTGGAGGCGTTCCTTGCGACCGGGATGGGCCAGGGCTGCCGGATGCTGACCCGCGACGAGCTGGCGGCGCAAGTCCCGATCACGGACACGGTGCAGGCCGCGCTTCACAGCCCGCATGAATTGCGCGTCGAAAGCCGCGACGCGATCCCCCGGCTCGCCGCTTGGCTGGAGGCGGCGCATGGCGTCACCTTCCTTTATGGGCGCCGCGTGACCGCCGTCAACCTGCCGCGGATCGACACATCATCCGGCCCGGTCGAGGCCGAGACCGCCGTGATCTGCCCCGGTGACGATTTCACCGGCCTCCACGCTGACCGCATCGCGGCGCAGGGGTTCTCCCGCTGCCTTCTGCACATGCTGCGAGTGATGCCGGCGCGGTCCACGCCCCTGCCGACCCCGGTGATGTCCGACCTTGGCCTTGCGCGCTACCTTGGCTACGCGGAGCTGCCCGAGGCTGCGGCGCTGAAGGCGCGGCTCGATACCGAACGGTCCGAGGCCCGTGCCGAGGGCGTTCACCTCATCGCGGTGCAATCGGCGGATGGCAGCCTCGTCGTCGGCGACAGTCACCGCTACGCGGCCACGCCGCCACCCTTCGCCGAGGCCCGTGTCGATGACCTGATCCTCGCAGAGCTTGACGCCGTCCTGTCGCTGCCCGGACGGCGCGTCACCGAACGCTGGACCGGCACTTACGCCTCCGCCCCCGACCGATTGGCCTGGACCGATCATGTCTCGGACGCCGAAAAACTGGTGATCGTTACGTCGGGCACCGGCGCTTCGACCGCCTTTGCCATCGCCGAGGAAACCCTCGACAGCCTTTATGGAAGGAAAGCCGCATGAGCCGCCTCAAGGCCGTGATCTTCGACTGGGCCGGAACCATGATCGACTTCGGCTCTTTCGCGCCGATGGGGGTCTTCGTCGAGGTCTTTCGCCGCTTCGGCGTGGAGGCCAGCATCGACGAGGCGCGCGCCCCGATGGGCCTACCGAAATGGGACCATATCCACACCATGCTGACCGCGCCAAGGCTCGCCGCGGCATGGCAGGATGCACATGGCGCGGCTCCGACGCGTGCCGACGTGGACAGCATCTACGCCGTCTTCGTGCCGATGAACGAAGAAGTCGTCGCCGATTACGCGGGCCTCGTGCCCGGCGCGCGCGAGACGCTCGACTGGCTGGCGGCGCGGGGCATCAAGGTCGGCTCCACCACCGGCTATACCCGCTCGATCATGCAGCGGGTGGCGCCGGCCGCTGCCGCGCAGGGGTACCGCCCGCTCAACATGGTCTGCGCCGATGACCTGCCCGAGGGGCGGCCCGGCCCGCTGGGCATGTACCAGTGTTTCATCGACTTGCAGGTTTATCCGCCCGAGGCGGTGCTGAAGGTCGATGACACGCCGCCCGGCATCGCCGAGGGGGTGGCGGCGGGCTGCCCCACGGTGGGTGTGGCGCTGTCGGGCAATATCGCGTGCAAGACGCCGAAGGAGCTGGCCGCGATGGACGCAAGCGCTATCGACGAGATCCGGGCGCGCGCCACGACCATCCTGAAAGACGCGGGCGCTGCCTATGTCATCGACACGGTGGCCGACCTGCCCAAGCTGATCGCGGCGACATGGCCATGAGCGATCGCCCCAACATCCTGCTGATCACCGCCGACCAGTGGCGTGGTGACAGTCTTGGCCTGATGGGCCACCCCGTTGCGCGCACCCCGCACCTCGATGCCCTGGCGCGCGAGGCGGTGGTGTTTCGCAACCATTACGCCACCTGCGCGCCTTGTTCGCCGGCCCGCGCCTCGATCTATACCGGGCTTTACCAGATGAACCACCGGGTGGTCAGCAATGGCGCCCCGCTCGATGCGCGGTTCGACAACATGGCGCTTGCGGCGCGGCGGGCGGGCTACCGGCCGACGCTGTTTGGCTATACCGATACCACGCTCGACCCGCGCGGGCGCGACCCGAATGACCCCGAGTTGCAAAGCTACGAGGAGGTTCTGCCCGGCTTCACCTGTCGCCAGCCGCTGCGCGAGGATGACCGAACCTGGATCACCTGGCTGGGCAAGCGCGGTCATGGGCCGGACCTGCTCGCCGATCCGCACAAGGTGGCCCCGGCCCCGGATGGCGGCGTGTCCCTGTCGCCGCCGGGCTACGCGGCCGAGGAAACGCAGACCGCTTTCCTGACCGAGGCGTTGCTTGACTGGCACACCGAGCAGGAGAGGGGCGCGCCGTGGTTCGCGCATATCTCTTTCCTGCGCCCGCATCCGCCGATCGTGGTGCCCGACCCCTATCTCTCGATGGTTGCACCGGACGACGTGCCCGCGCCGATCCCGCTGGCCGAGGCACCGCACACACTGGTGCGCATGACGCGGGAAATCTCTCCGGCAGCCGCGTTCCAGCCCGGCCTTGCGGGCCCCATCGCCGGGTTGACGGAGACGGATATCCGGCGCTTGCGCGCGCTTTATTATGGAATGGTGGCCGAGGTCGATGCCCGGATCGGGCACATGATCGAGACCCTGAAGACGCGCGGCGACTGGGACAACACGGTGGTGATCTTCACCTCCGATCATGGCGAGATGCTGGGCGATCACGGGCTTCTGGGCAAAGGCGGGTTCTACCGCGAGGGCCAGCACATTCCTCTGATGATCCGCGCGCCGGGGGCCGCACCGGGGCAGGTCGATGGCTTTACCTCGTCCGCCGATCTCTTTCCCACGCTGCTCGATCTCTTGCGGCAGGAGGGGCGCCACGCCCCCGATGGCACGTCGCTGATGCCGGCGCTGACGGGGGCCGACCGGGCCGGGCGCGACTGGGCCTTGTGGGAGTTCGATTTTCGCCACGCCCTCGGGGCGGACCGGCGCGCGGCGATGGGGCTCGATGCGCGCGCCTGTCACCTGATGGTGCTGCGCACGGCGACGGCGCACTATGTCCATTCCCCCGCCTTCGCGCCGCTTCTGTTCGACTTGAAGACCGATCCCGATTGCCGCGATCCGTTTGCCGCGCAATCGGCTGACGCGCGCGCGGGCATGGCCGAGATGCTCTTGCGCCGCATCACCATGCTGCGCGACGAGACACTGGTGCCGTAGCCTCTCGCCCGGTGGTGCTGCCGCTGCGATCGGGCGCGCGCCGGCTGTCCGTCAGTCCCCTTTCGGCGGCACCGGGGGGTCGTCATAGGCCGACCAGTCAAACGCGGTGCCGGTTTCCGGCAGATCCTTGCGGTCGGTGTTGCGCAGGATGTAGGCCTTGGCGATGAAATGCGCGCTCACCGGGGCGGTGAGGAACAGGAAGAGGGTGATCAGAAGCTCGTGAAACGACAGCGTGCCCCTGATCAGCAGGGAGTAGAACATCGACGCGATCAGCGCGCTGCCGATCCCCAGCGTCGTCGACTTGGTCGGCGCGTGCAACCGCTGTATCGTGTCGCGCAGCTTGATCAGGCCGTATGACCCGACCAGCCCGAAGATCCCGGCCAGAACGATGAAGATGGAAATCACGATTTGTGCGATATCGGTCACTTTTGGCCCCTCTATTCGATGATGTCGCCGCGCAGTACGAAGCGGCAATAGGCAACGGTGGACACGAAGCCGACCATGGCGACCAGAATCGACGCCTCGAAATAGATCGCTGTGCCTTGCAATATTCCATACAAGACCATCAGCGCGATCACGTTGATGACCATGGTGTCGAGGGCAAGGATCCGGTCAGCAGAATCCGGTCCGATGACGAGGCGCGCCATGCACAGCAAAAGGCCGATCCCGAAACAGGCGAAAGCGAAATAGAGTGCGGCGGCGATCATTCGAAAACCTCCTTCAGCGGCTGTTCGTAGCGGCGCTTGATCCGCGCGACATCGCCCTCGGGATCGTCGGAATGCAGGCAATGCACGAGGATCGAGCGTGCATCGGCCGACAGCATCGACGAAACCGTCCCCGGCGTCATGGTGATCGTGCCGGCCAGAACCGTGATCGCCTCGGGCGAGGTCAGATCGAGCGGCACGGTGACCCAGCAGGACCGGAAATCGGCGTTGCGCTTGAACAGGACCATGGCTGCGACGTGCACGTTGGCTTCCACGATATCCCACAGCACAACGAGGATGTAGCCGATCGCCACCAACGGGCGATGAAGCGTCGGGCGGTTGGGCCAATAGGGCGCGGTGATCATCGGCACGATCACGCCAAGGACACCGCCCAGCAAAAGGTTGCCCAGCGTGACATGGTTGACAAGGCCGAGCCAGACCAGTGTCAGCGCGAGACTGAGAAGCGGGTGCGGAATGAGACGGCTGATCATGTCACTCCTCCCCGCCTGTTCCGAGGACCGATGTCACGTATCCCTCCCGGTTGAAAAGCTGCCCTGCGGTGCCCTCAAGGTAGTCGCTCAACGGGCCCGCCAGCACGGTGATGATCGCCAGAATGCCGATGGCCGCCATTGCGGGCGCGATTTCGATCGCGCGCGCCGGGGCAGGGGTCGGGCCCGCGTTCTGGCCCGCGTTCTGGCCCGTGTTCCGGTCTTGCGCGTCGCCGCTGTCGACGGCGGTGGATTTCCAGAACAGCGTGCTGCCCGCGCGGGCAAATCCCAGGATGGTCATGAGCGACCCGATCAGGACCGCGCTCCAGGCCCAGCCAATCATGGATGGATCGCGCAGCGCGTCGAGAATCAGCAGCTTGCCCAGAAACCCGCTGAGTGGCGGCATCCCGGCCGCCCCGATCGCTGCCGCAAAGAACAGCGCCGCGAACAGGCCGTTCTGCACCGTCGCGGGCCGTGCTGTCAGTGCATCGCTTCCCCGCGCACGCGTCACCAGATCGGCGATCAGGAAAAGCGCCGCCGCCGCGAAGGTGGAATGCACGAGGTAATAAAGCGCCGCCGTCGTCGCGTCTGGCGAAAAGGCCGAAACCGCGGTCATCAGAGTCCCGACCGAGCCGATCACCGAAAAGGCGATCAGCGGCATCAATCGCCGTGTCCCCAGCACCCCGAAGCCGCCGACCGCGATGGTGAGAATGGCGGCGGGAAACAGCCAGTCGCCGGCCAGCCCCTCGGTCGCTTCGACGCCGGGACCGAAGATCAGCGTGTGCACGCGCAGGATCGCATAGACGCCCACCTTGGTCATGATCGCAAAGAGCGCGGCGACAGGGGCCGGCGCATTGGCATAGGTGCGGGGCAGCCAGAACTGCACCGGAAACAGCGCCGCCTTCAGCGCGAAGACGATCATCAGCAGCATCGCGGCGACGCGCACCAGCGCCGCCTCCTCCGGCGGGATCTCTTGCAGGCGCACGGCGAGGTCGGCGATGTTCAGCGTGCCGGTGGTGGAATAAAGCACGCCGAGCGCGAACAGGAACAGCGTCGAGCCGGCGAGGTTCATGACCACGTATTGAAGGCCTGCGCGCATCCGCGCCCGCCCGCCGGAATGGATCATCAGCCCGTAAGAGGCGATCAACAGGATCTCGAAGAAGACGAAGAGGTTGAAGATGTCGCCGGTCAGGAAGGCGCCGACGATGCCCATCATCTGGAACTGGAAGAGGGCGTGAAAATGCCGCCCGCGATTGTCCCAGCCGGTGGCGACGGCATGCACCAGCACGACCAGCGCCAGCAGCGCGGCGATCAGCACCATCAGCGCCGACAGCCGGTCAAGCACCAGCACGATGCCGAACGGAGCGGGCCAGTTGCCGAGGTAATAGACCTGCGTCTCGCCGCCCGCGACCACGAAAAGCCCGATGGCGATGGCCAGCAACGCCGCGCTTCCGGCCAGCGAGGCGGTGCGCGCCAACACGATGTCGTAGCGCATGACAAAGCCGATGATCGGGGCAAGCAGCGCCGGCAGGACGACGGGCGCGATGATCCAGTGGTTCATGGCGCCTTGTCTCCGTTCTTGTCGTTGCGGCCCTGATCGGTTCCGTCGATGTCGAGCCGGTCATCGTCGGTTTCCAGGTAGGCGCCAAGCGCCACCATCACCAGCACCGCCGTCATCCCGAAGGAAATCACGATCGCCGTCAGAACCAGCGCCTGCGGCAGCGGGTCGGTATAGCTCGCCTCGCCATAGGGTGACAGGATCGGCGGCAGGTTGATGGCCAGCCGCCCCGACGCGAACAGAAAAACGTTCACCGCGTAGGAGAGCAGTGCGAGGCCCAGAATGGTGGCAAAGGCGCGCAGCCGCAGGATCAGGTAGATGCCCGCAGCGGTCAGGACGCCGACGGAGCTTGCGATGACGATTTCCATCCTATTCCTCCTTCCCGGCCACCATCGGCCGCACCGACGGGTCGTAGTCCATCGGTTCGGGGTTGACGGTTTCGCCCGCATAGCGCGCGATTCGTGACAGGCTGTGCAGCATCAGCATCACCGCCCCGAGGACGGCCAGCAGTACGCCCGTGTCGAACAGCGCTGCCGTTGCAAGTTCGAATTCCTCGATCGGCGGGATGTGGTAGTGGTCGTAGCCGCTGGTCAGGAACGGCCTCCCGCCAAGCCATGCCCCGGCCCCGGTCAGCCCGGCGATCACAACGCCCCAGCCGATCAGCACATGGTAATCGACCCGTTGCCGCCGCTCGGTCCACGCAAAGCCCGACGCCATGTACTGCATCAGCAGCGCGATCGAGATGACGAGGCCGGCGATGAAGCCGCCGCCGGGCTGGTTGTGGCCGCGCAGGAAGATGTAGGCGCCGACGATCACCGCGACCGGCATCATGACCCGTGTGGCGATCACCACCATCAGCGGGTGACGGTCGCGCGACAGGGTGCTGTTGTAACCTGCATTGCGCAGCTTGCGCGCCGCCGGCCCGTTCAGAAGCGCCTCCAGTATCGCGTAGATGACCAGCCCGGCGATCCCCAGCACGATGATTTCACCATAGGTGTCGTAGCCCCGGAAATCGACGAGGATGACATTGACCACATTGGACCCGCCGCCGCCCGAATAGGAATTGTCGAGGTGGTATTGCGAGATTGTCTCGGTATCGCGCAGCAAAAACGTGTAGGCTAGGGCGCTGACGCCGGCACCCGCGGCGACCGCGATCACCGCGTCGCGCAGCCGCCGCGCAACGCTGCTTTCAACCGGCGACGTCTTGGGCATGTAGTGCAGCGCCAGCAACAGCAACAGGATCGTCACGGTTTCGACCGAGATCTGGGTCAACGCCAGATCCGGCGCCGACAGATAGACGAAGCCGACCGAGATCATCAGGCCGATCACGCTGATCACCACGAGGGCGAGGAATCGCTGCCGGTGCAAGAGGACGACCGATCCGGCCGCGACCACCAGAAGGAGCCAGCCGATCGCCACCAGCGGCGGGATCGGCAGAAGCTCGCGCGTCGGGGGGGGCAGGCCGCCGCCGCGCCAGGCAACTGCGCCCAGACCCGTGGTCGCGGCAACGAAGATCGCAAGATACCGCGACATCGCGCCGTCATGGGTGGCTTCGGTGATGCGCCGTGACACTCCTGCGAGCGCTGCAAAAAGCCGGTCGAAGATCACCTTGGCCTCGGGGCGCGGCAGTGCGGCCCAGACCCGGTCGAGCGGCGCGTGCATCGCCAACAGCACCGCGCCGCCCAGAACGGCGATGCCCGACATGTAAAGCGCCGGCGTGACGCCGTGCCAGATCTTCAGGTGGATATCGGGCAGCACGCCACCGGTCACCGCGCCGGCGGCCGTCACCACCAGTGGCTGCGCCAGATGCGGCAGGACGCCGATCCCCACCACCAGCACCACCAACAGCGCCGGCGCGGCCCACATTCCGAAAGGCGGGTCGTGGGGCTTGGCCGGGTAGTCGTCGCGCACCGGGCCAAGGAAGACATGCGCCACGAAGCGCAACGAATAGGCCACCGACAGAAGCGCGCCCAGCGTGGCCAGTACCGGCACCGCGTAGACGCTGCCCGCCCATGCCGTATGGGCGGCTTCCTCCAGCATCATTTCCTTCGACAGGAACCCGTTCAGCAACGGAATCCCCGCCATCGACAGCGCCGCGAGCGTGCCGATCGTGAAGGTCAGCGGCATCAGTTTCCGAAGGCCTCCAAGCCGCTTGATGTCGCGGGTGTGGGTTTCGTGGTCGATGATCCCGGCGGTCATGAACAGCGCCGCCTTGAAGGTCAGGTGGTTGATGATGTGAAACACCGCCGCGACCGCCGCCATCGGCGTGCCGAAGCCCAGAAGCATGGTCAGAAGCCCAAGGTGACTGACCGTCGAATAGGCCAGCAGCGCCTTCAGGTCGTCCTTGAACAGCGCGATCAGCGCGCCGAGGATCATGGTGATCAACCCGATGCTGGAGACGATGTAGAACCAGGCATCGGTGCCCGCCAGCGCCGGCCACATCCGCGCCATCAGGAACACGCCCGCCTTCACCATGGTCGCCGAATGCAGGTAGGCCGACACCGGCGTCGGCGCGGCCATCGCGTGCGGCAGCCAGAAATGGAACGGGAATTGCGCCGATTTGGTGAACGCGCCCAGCAGGATCAGGATCAGCGCCGGCAGATACCACTCGGAGGCGCGGATCTGATCGCCGGCGGCCAGGATATCGGTCAGGTTGTAGCTGCCCGCGATGTCGCCGAGGATCAGCATGCCGCCGATCATCGCCAGCCCGCCGCCGCCGGTCACTGCAAGCGCCATGCGCGCGCCCTGCCGCCCCTCGGGCAGGTGTTTCCAGTAGCCGATCAACAGGAAGGACGACAGGCTGGTCAGCTCCCAGAACACCAGCAAAAGCAGGATGTTGTCGGACAGCACGATACCCAGCATGGCGCCCTGGAAGAGCAGCAGGTAGGTATAGAACTGCCCCATTGGATCCTCGCCCGAGAGGTAGAACCGCGCGTACAGCGTGATCAGCAGCCCGACCCCGAGGATCATTCCCGCGAACAGCAGCCCGAGACCGTCAAGAAAGAACGCCGCCGACAGGCCAAGCTGCGGCAGCCAGCGAAGCTCGGCGGTGATGACCTCGCCCTGCAGCACCGCCGGTGCATGCAAAAGCAGCATGGTCAGCGCAAGGACGGTCGGTACGGCGGTGAACATGGCGCAGGCATTGCGACCGGCCCGGATCATGAGTCCCGGCACGAGCGCCCCGACAAACGGCAGCAGCGCGATGACGATCAGCGAGTAATCGGATTCGGTCACGAAATCATCCTGTTTCTGTACGTTTTGCCGCGAGTGTCGGCGCGCCCGGCGCGGGAGATCACGAACCCGATGATCCGTTCGCAGATCCTGTTCCACCCCGTGATGCGCCGGGGTCTTGCCCTGCTGCACTGCGAAAGTTTCCTAGAGAATGCGGGGATAGCTGTAAAGGTCATGCGGGGGGGATCGTGCCGATTGCCATCAGGTTGCCCGGCGTTTTCCGATTGCCGCTGGCTGGCTTGTCAGGCAACGCGCGCCTCGCGGCAGCGCTCCGGTGAGATCCGTGTTGCACATGCTGCGCCCGAGCATGGACAGGATGTTGTCGCAGTTCTCGACCCGCCCGCCGCAACAATCCGACAGCACGAAGTCGATCAGCCCGGCGATCGACGCCATGTTGGCGGCATAGCGGACCTCGCGCTTGTGGCGGGTGGATGTCACAAGGCCCGCGCGCCTGAGAACCGTGAAATGTCCCGATAGCGTGGACGGAATCACCCCGATCCGGTCGCCGATGGTCAGCGCCGGCATACCCTCTGGCGCGTGCTGCACAAGCAGGCGAAAAACGGCCAGCCGGGTCGGATGCGCAAGCGCGCCGAAAACGGCGATGGCGGTGGCCTGATCCATATTCCAGTGATGCCCGAATGGACGAAGCTTGACCAGTGCCTTTTGCTCCGTTAGCAGATCCTCATTTCGGCGTATTCCGAAATGGGGAAGCGATGTCCGGCACGGCGATCACATCCGAGGTGGATTTCAACGCCCCGGGCAAGCAGATGGGCTATCCGCGGGTGCCGCATTCGGAGCATCCTTCCGCCTGCGGCTGCGCCCCGCTGCCGATCCCGGTGATCGCAGGCGGCGCGGGGCCGACGCTGGTGGTCTCGGCTGAGGGGCACGGCGATGAAGATGAATACGAGGGGCAGATCGCCATGGCCAACCGTGCGCGCCGGGTCGAGGCCGGGGAGGGGCGCGGGCGGTTGATCCTGTTGCCGGTGCTGACCCTGCCGGCGGCGGAGGCGGGCCTGCGCCTGCTGACCGAGGCGCGCGACCTCCTGCCCTGTGCGTGGGTCTTCGCTGCCGAGCCGGCGCGTTTCGACGTCACGCGCCGGTCGCTTGCGGCAGGGCGGCGTATCGCCAACCCCAAGGGGCGGCGCACCATCTGCGACGCGATCACGACGCCGATCCCCGGCGCGATGACCTTGGCCATCATCCGCGCGCCACGCGCATGATCCGTCTGTGCAACCCGCATAACCCGGTGGGCCGGGTCCGGACGCGCGACGAACGGGCACGGCTGGGCGAGATCGCGCGCGCCCATGACCTGCTGGTGGTGGCGGATGAAATTCACGGCGACATCCGCTTTCCGGGCCATGCCCATACACCGGTCGCGTCGCTATCACGGGCCGATGCGCTGAACTCGGTCACCTGTCTGTCACCGGCCAAAAGCTTCAACATGACGGCCTGTTGCTGCGTCTTCACCGTGGTGCCGGACGACAACCGGCGCGCTGCGTTTCAGGCCGAGAACAGCCGCCTGACGGTGAACAAGAACAACGCCTTTGCCGCCGTCGCCATGCCGGCAGCCTATACGCAAGGCGGCGCGCGCCTGTCCCCGCGCGCGCCTGTCTGCCGCGCTGGGACAGGCTGGACCTTGCCATTCACGACCCGATGAAAGACCGACCATGACCGATACCCCGCAACTGACCGAAAGCGCCTTTCAGGTCGTTGACACGGCGCGGCTTTTCGCGCCCGACCACGACGACCGCAAACCCCGCATCCTGCTGCTCTACGGCTCGCTTCGCACGCGGTCGTTCAGCCGCCTCATGACCGAGGAAGCCGCCCGCGTGCTGAACCGGCTTGGAGCGGAGGCCCGGGCCTTCGACCCATCCGGCCTGCCGCTGCCCGACGATGCGGCGGCCGATCACCCCAAGGTGCAGGAGCTGCGCGACGCGGTGACATGGGCCGAGGGCATGGTCTGGTGCAGCCCCGAACGCCACGGCGCGATGACCGGGGTGATGAAGACGCAGATCGACTGGATTCCGCTGTCGCTGGGTGCGGTGCGGCCCACGCAGGGCAAGACGCTGGCCGTGATGCAGGTCTGCGGTGGATCGCAAAGCTTCAACGCGATCAACCAGTTGCGCATTCTGGGCCGGTGGATGCGCTGCCTGACCATTCCCAACCAATCCTCCGTCCCCAAGGCATTCCAGCAATTCGGCGACGATGACCGCATGCTGCCCTCGCCCTACTATGACCGGATGGTCGACGTGATGGAGGAGCTGGTGAAATTCACCCTGCTGACGCGGGGCCGGTCCGGCTACCTCGTGGATCGCTACAGCGAGCGCAAGGAAAGCGGCGAAGCGTTGATCGCACGGGTGAATCGGACGGCCAGTTGATCGGGGCGCGCCGGTTGCCAGCTACATCATGAACGGCAGGAAGCGATAGCGCGCGATCCCGTCGACCAGCAGGTTGAGCGCCCAGATCACCAGGGCGAAGGCGGCCATGCAGATGGCAAGGTTCAGCGTGGTTTGCAGGACGCGTTTCCAGGTCCGGTCGCGGGTGGCGAAGATCGGCACCTCTGGGCGCAGCAGGAAGCGCGAGGCGAGATAGACGAACAGCATGGCGCTCGTCGTCCAGTGCAGCAGGTCATAGGGCAGGGCCTGGGCATTGACGGCGAGGTAGCGGGTGAAGCCGACCACGAGGCTCCAGCGCAGCACGCTGAAGGACTCGCCCGCGACCGCCTCCAGCCGGCGGCCGAAGGCGGTTCGGGCGGTCTCGTCCGAGAGGGTTTCGATCCAGCGGCTCATGATGCGACTAGACCAGCCCGGCGGCTGGCGGTCCATGGCGGCTGGCCTGCCCTCGCGCAACTGTGGCCGGACGTGAGCATCGCTTGATCCGCAGGCTTGATGGCGCGCGGTTTCGCTGCCATTGATGGCAAGGCAACAGTCACCGGACCCGCTCGCATGCCCCAGACCATCCACATCCTGAACGGCCCCAACCTGAACCTTCTGGGACAGCGGGAACCGGATATCTACGGGCACGAGACGCTGGGCGACGTGGCGCGCGCCTGCGGCGAGGTCGGTGCGCCGCTCGGGCTGGAGATCGACCTGCGCCAGACCAACCACGAGGGGCAGCTGATCGACTGGATCCACGAGGCCCGCCAACAGGCCGCCGGGATCATCATCAACCCCGCCGCGCTGACCCATACCTCGGTGGCGCTGCTCGATGCGCTCAACGCCTACGAAGGCCCGGTGATCGAGGTCCATATCAGCCAGGTCCACAAGCGCGAGGCGTTCCGGCATCATTCTTTCGTCAGCGCCCGCGCCGACGCCGTGCTGGCCGGGTTCGGGGTGCACGGCTACGTGCTGGCGACCCGCCACATGGGGCACCTTCTGGGGCGCTAGGGCTTTGGCTTTTCATTCCGGTCACGTTATCGTAAACCCCGGTTTCAATCGGAGTTGTCAATCGTGCTCGACAAGCTGGAAATGTTCATCGCGGTGGCGAAAGAGGGCCATTTCGGCCGCGCCGCGCACAGTCTCGGGATCACGCAGCCATCGCTTTCGACTGGCATCAAGCAGCTTGAAGAGCAACTTGGCGTGCAGCTGATCTTTCGCGGCTCTCGTTACGGCGGACTGACCCCGGAGGGGCAGAGCGCCCTGGTCTGGGCGCGCAAGATCGTCGGTGATGCGCGCCAATTGCGCGAGGAAATGCGCTTTTCGCGGCACGGGCTGGCCGGGCAACTGCGCATCGCGGTCATTCCCACGGCGCTGACATGGGCGGGGCGGCTGACAAACCGCTTTTCGCAACTGCACCCGAATGTGCGCTTTACCGTGCTGTCGCGCACGTCGATCGAGATCCTGACGATGATCGAGAATCTCGACGTGGACGCCGGCATTTCCTACCTCGACAACGAACCCACCGGGCGGGTCAGCCGGGAGCCTTTGTACGAAGAACGCTACATGCTGGTTTGCCGCGACGATTCGGGTTTCGCGGGCCGGGCGGAGGTACGCTGGCGCGACCTGGCGGGGCATAACCTCTGCCTTCTGACGCCGGACATGCAGAACCGACGGATCATCAACAAGAATTTACAAGCCGCCGGGGTTCCGCCACAGGCGGCGATCGAGGCCAATTCGACGGTGGTTCTGGTTGCCAATGTGCTGGCCGGTGGCTTCCTGACGGTGCTGCCGGCGGATATCGCGCGCTTTCTCGTGGGCGGAAAACCGATTGAAATCATTCCGCTTTCCGGGGCCGGTCGGGGCCATGCCGTGGGTCTGGTCGCGCCCTACCGCGAACCCCATACCCCGGTGCTTGCCGCGCTGTTGTCTGAGGCGCGGCGCATGTCAGAGGGGCGCATGTCGGAGGCAGGTTGATAGATAAACGCTATCGACCAACGGAATACCGATATTGAATCGTGAAGGTTTAGGGTGTGATTGGGGGCTGCAAAAAGACCGGAGCCAGCCATGCCCAACCCCATGCCAGCACCGACCGAGGAGGAGATCCGCGATATCGTCGCCGGGCAGCTTCACCTCGAAGGGCCGCTTCTTCCCATCCTGCACGCAGTGCAGCGCAGCTTTGGCCATGTGCCGCAGGCGGCGCTTGGCGTGATTGCCGAGGCGCTCAACATCACCCGCGCCGAGGTGCATGGCGTGATGAGCTTTTACCACGATTTCCGCGAGGTGCCCGCCGGGCGCCACGTGGTGAGGATCTGCCGGGCGGAGGCCTGCCAGGCGATGGGGGCGGACGCGCTCGCCGCGCGGACGCTGGAAAAACTGGGCACGGCCTGGCACGGCACCACGGCCAACGGTGCGGTGACGGTGGAGCCGGTCTATTGCCTCGGCCTGTGTGCCTGCGGTCCCGCCGCGATGGTGGATAACAGGGTGGTGGGCCATGTCGATGACGCGAAGATGGATACGCTGCTGTCGGAGGCGGGCGCATGAGGATCTGGGTTCCCCGCGACAGCGCCGCCAAGGCGCTCGGCGCCGACGCGGTGGCGGAGGCGGTCGCGGTCGAGGCCGCGGCGCGTGGTCTCGACGTGCAGATCGTCCGCAACGGCACCCGTGGCATGATCTGGCTGGAACCGCTGGTGGAAGTGGAACAGGACGGGGTGCGTATCGGTTACGGGCCGGTGTCGCCGGGCGATGTGCCCGCGCTGCTCGACGGCAAGATGCGCTCGCTCGGCCCGGTGGAAGATCTGGACTGGATGCAGCGGCAGGACCGGCTGACCTTCGCCCGCGTCGGCGTGATCGACCCGCTGGACCTTGCCGATTACGAGGCGCATGGCGGTCTTGCGGGGCTGCGGCGCGCGATTGCCATGACGGGCGCGGAGATCGTCGCGGAAGTCACCGGGTCCGGCCTGCGCGGGCGCGGTGGCGCCGGGTTCCCGACCGGGATCAAGTGGAACACGGTTCTGAACGCCGAAGCCGACCGGAAATACATCGTCTGCAACGCCGACGAGGGTGACAGCGGCACCTTCGCCGACCGCATGATCATGGAGGGCGACCCGTTCTGCCTGATCGAGGGCATGGCGATTGCCGGGCTCGGGGTGGGCGCGACCAGGGGCTATGTCTACCTGCGCTCGGAATACCCTGACGCGATCGCGGTGATGCAGGCGGCGTTGCGCGTCGCGCGCGGCGCGGGGGTTCTGGGGCCCGATGTGCTGGGCTCCGGCACGGCGTTCGACATGGAGATCCGCGTCGGCGCCGGGGCCTATGTCTGCGGCGAGGAAACCTCGCTGCTGAATTCGATGGAGGGCAAGCGCGGCGTGGTGCGCGCCAAGCCGCCGCTTCCGGCGCTGGAGGGCTTCCTCGGCAAGCCCACGGTGGTCAACAACGTCCTCAGCCTTGCCACGGTGCCGGTGATCTTCGAGAAGGGCGCGGCGCATTACGCGGGCTTCGGGCTGGGCCGGTCCAAGGGCACGATGCCGATCCAGATCGCCGGCAACGTGAAACGCGGCGGGCTGTTCGAGACCGGGTTCGGGATGCCGTTGGGCGACCTGGTGAACGAGGTTGCGGGCGGCACCGCCACCGGGCGCCCGGTGAAGGCGGTGCAGGTCGGCGGGCCCCTGGGGGCCTACTTTCACCCCGACCAGTTCGACACGCCGTTCGGCTACGAAGCGTTCGACCGGGCCGGCGGGTTGATCGGGCATGCCGGCGTGGTCGTGTTCGACGATTCTGCCGACATGCTGAAGATGGCACGCTTCGCAATGGAATTCTGCGCGGTGGAAAGCTGCGGCAAGTGCACGCCCTGCCGCATCGGCGCTGTCCGGGGCGTCGAGACCATCGACCGGATCGCGCAAGGGGATGCCGACGCGATCCCGCTGCTGGCCGACCTGTGCGAGACCATGAAGGACGGCTCGCTCTGCGCGCTTGGCGGCTTCACGCCGTTCCCGGTGATGTCGGCGCTGGAACGGTTTCCCGACGATTTCGGGCGCCAAAGGGAGGCTGCGGAATGAGTGGGGCCAAGGACAGTTTCGCCGCCTCCGGCGACGACCCGCGCCTCTTCGCTGCCGCTCATCGGCGCGGGCGCGCGATCAAACTGGATGTGCGGGATGGGGACGTTGCCGGGGGCGCTGCCCCCGTCGCCTTGCGGCGACTCCCCCGGAGTATTTGCGCCAAGAAGAAGGTGCAGGAGGTTTCACGATGAAAGACCTTGTCATTCCATGGGGCGCCGAGCGTGATTTCGGCACGCCCGCGAAAGTGGGCAAGCCGGTCACGCTGACCATCGACGGCTTCGAGGTGACGGTGCCCGAGGGCACCTCCGTCATGCGGGCCGCATCCGAGGCGGGCTTGCAGATCCCTAAGCTGTGTGCCACCGACAGCGTCGAGGCCTTCGGGTCGTGCCGCCTGTGCGTGGTGGAGGTCGAGGGGCGGCGCGGGACGCCGTCGTCCTGCACCCTGCCGGTGGCCGAGGGCATGGTGGTGCGCACCCAGTCGCAAAAGCTCAAGAAGATCCGCAAGGGGGTGATGGAGCTTTACATCTCCGACCATCCGCTCGATTGCCTGACCTGCGCGGCCAATGGCGATTGCGAATTGCAGGACATGGCCGGCATGGTCGGCCTGCGCGACGTGCGTTACGAGGCGCCGAAAGCGGGCCGTTTCGCCAACCATTTCATCGCCCGCGACACCAGTGGCGAGGCAAACCCCGACTGGCTGCCCAAGGACGACAGCAACCCCTATTTCACCTATGACCCGTCGAAATGTATCGTTTGCAGCCGCTGTGTGCGCGCCTGCGAGGAGGTGCAGGGGACCTTCGCGCTGACGATAGAGGGCCGGGGCTTTGACAGCCGGGTCTCGGCCGGGGCGGCGGGCGACGATTTCATGTCGTCCGATTGCGTCAGCTGCGGCGCCTGCGTGCAGGCCTGCCCGACCGCGACGTTGCAGGAAAGATCCGTCATTGAACTGGGCACGCCGGAACGCGCCGTCATCACCACCTGCGCCTATTGCGGGGTGGGCTGTTCGTTCAAGGCGGAACTCAATGGCGACGAGCTTGTGCGCATGGTGCCTTACAAGAACGGCAAGGCCAATCGCGGGCATTCCTGCGTCAAGGGCCGGTTTGCCTATGGCTATGCCACCCACAAGGACCGGATCCTGAACCCGATGATCCGCGACAGCATCGACGAGCCGTGGAAAGAGGTCAGCTGGGAAGAGGCGCTGGGATTTGCCGCCAGCAGGATGCGCGGCCTGCAAGAGACCTACGGCAAGAAGTCCATCGGTGTCATCACCTCCAGCCGGTGCACCAACGAGGAGACCTTCCTGGTGCAGAAGCTGGCGCGGGCCGTGTTCGAGAACAACAACACCGACACCTGCGCGCGGGTGTGCCATTCGCCCACCGGTTATGGCCTCGGCCAGACCTTCGGTACCTCGGCGGGGACGCAGGATTTCGACAGCGTCGAACATACCGACGTGGTGATCGTGATCGGGGCCAACCCGACCGATGGCCACCCGGTCTTTGCCAGCCGCCTCAAGAAGCGGCTGCGCGCCGGGGCGAAACTGATCGTGATCGACCCGCGCCGGATCGACCTTGTGAAATCGGCGCATATCGAGGCCGCCCATCACCTGCCGCTGCGCCCGGGCACCAACGTTTCTGTCGTGACCTCGCTGGCGCATGTGATCGTGACCGAGGGGCTGATGGATGAGGGGTTCATCCGTGAGCGCTGCGACTGGGAGGAATTCCAGGACTATGCGGCCTTCGTTTCCGACCCGCGCCACAGCCCCGAAGCCAACGAGAGGCTGACCGGCGTCCCGGCGGCGGAGCTGCGCAAGGCGGCGCGCCTTTTTGCCACCGGAGGCAACGGCGCGATCTATTACGGGCTGGGCGTGACGGAACACAGCCAGGGCTCCACCACCGTGATGGGGATCGCCAACCTTGCCATGCTGACCGGCAATATCGGCCGCAAGGGCGTCGGCGTGAACCCGCTGCGCGGGCAGAACAACGTGCAGGGATCCTGCGACATGGGGTCGTTCCCGCATGAACTGCCGGGCTACCGGCATGTCAAGCACGAGGATGTGCGCGAGGTCTTCGAACAGGCCTGGGGGGTGGAGATCGACCCCGAACCCGGCTTGCGCATCCCCAACATGCTGGATGCCGCCGTCGAGGGCACGTTCAAGGGGCTCTATTGCCAGGGTGAGGATATCCTGCAATCGGACCCGGACACCAAGCACGTGGCCGCCGGCCTTGCCGCGATGGACTGCGTCATCGTGCATGACCTGTTCCTGAACGAGACGGCGAATTACGCGCATGTCTTCCTGCCCGGCTCGACCTTCCTGGAAAAGGACGGGACGTTCACCAATGCCGAACGCCGCATCAACCGCGTGCGCAAGGTCATGGCGCCGAAGAACGGCTATGCCGACTGGGAGGTGACGCAGGAACTGGCCAACGCGATGGGGGCGGGCTGGCATTACACCCATCCCGGCCAGATCATGGACGAGATCGCGGCCACGACGCCCTCTTTCGCCGGGGTCAGCTACGAGGTGCTGGAGCAAATGGGATCCGTCCAGTGGCCCTGCAACGCGGATCACCCCGAGGGCACGCCGCTCATGCATGTCGACGGCTTCGTGCGCGGCAAGGGGCGCTTCATCGTCACCGAGTATATCGCCACCGATGAAAAAAGCGGCCCGCGCTTCCCGCTGCTTCTGACCACCGGGCGGATCCTGTCGCAATACAATGTCGGCGCGCAGACGCGGCGCACCGCAAACTCGGCATGGCATGAGGAAGACGTGCTGGAAATACACCCTCACGACGCCGAGAACCGCGGCCTCAAGGATGGCGACTGGGTACGGCTGGCCTCGCGCTCGGGTGAAACGACGCTGCGCGCGAAGGTGACGGACCGGGTCAGCCCCGGCGTGGTCTACACCACCTTCCACCACCCCGACACGCAGGCCAACGTGGTGACCACCGATTACTCGGACTGGGCCACCAATTGCCCCGAATACAAGGTGACTGCGGTGCAGGTCGCACCGTCGAACGGGCCTTCCGAGTGGCAGCAGGGCTACGCCGCACAGGCCGAACGGGCCCGGCGCATCCTGCCGGCGGCGGAGTAGCGCCGTGGCGCGGCCGCTGTCCCGGTCTCTCTCGGGCCTCTCGGTGCAGGGCGGCGGCGGTCTTGCCGTGCGCCGCAACCTGCCCGAGGAGGTGCCGGTCGCGGTGGTCTTCGACGGCACCACGCAGGCGGTGATGATGGCCAGCCCCGGCGACATCGCCGATTTCGCGCATGGGTTTGCGCTGTCGGAGGGCTTTATCGTGCGGCTGGACCAGATCGACAGCTTCGAGGTGGTCGAGCACGGGTCCGGGATCGAGGCGCGCTTCTGGCTGACGGGCGACCGGGCAAAAGCGCTGGACACGCGGCGGCGCCGGATGATGGGTCCTGTGGGCTGCGGCCTGTGCGGTATCGACAGTCTCTCGGAAGCCACCCGCCCGCTGCCGCAAGTGACCGGTGATAGCTTGCGGATCGCAGGCGAAGAGGTGGCCCGCGCCACCGACGCGCTGCGCGCGCGGCAACCGTTGCATGACCAGACCCACGCGGTGCATGCGGCGGGGTTCCTCGTGCCGGGGCAGGGGATCGTGCTGGCGCGCGAGGATGTGGGCCGGCACAACGCGCTCGACAAGCTGATCGGCGCCATGGCGCGGGACGGAATCGACGCGGCCAAAGGCGCTTTCGTTCTGACCAGCCGCGTTTCCGTCGAACTGGTGCAAAAGGCCGCGGTCATCGGCTGCCCGATGCTCATTGCCGTCTCCGCCCCGACGGCGCATGCGCTGCGTCTGGCCGACGCGGCCGGCATCACCGTTGCCGCCTTCGCGCGTGGCGATGGCTTCGATCTTTATTCCCACCCCTCTCGCATCATCACGGAGGGCTACGATGTCCCCTGAGAAAATGGTCACCATGGCCAACCAGATCGCCGGTTTCTTCAAGACCCAACCCGGCGAGGATCAGGCCGAACGCGTTGCGGACCATCTGCGCGATTTCTGGGAGCCGCGCATGCGCGGCCAACTGCGCGCGTATGTCGCCGAGGGCGGTGACGGGCTGGACGATCTGGTGATCGCGGCGGCGCGCAAGATCTAGGGTTCGAAGCCTGACGACAAGCCAGCCGGTGTGTGGCAGGCGGGAACAGGGAAGTCGACCCTGCGGGGCGCAGCGCACGACGGGGCGTGACGTTGACATGGTCCGGGTCCGGCTTGAAGCTGCCATGCGCCTTCCTGTTCCCCGCGCGGAATCAAGGCCGAAAGGCCGCCGCGCGAGCGCCCATCCGCCCCCTGGGGCGGGCGCTTTGCGGCGTCTAACTCCTTACAATCGCCGCAGTAATTGTCACCATAAAACGCGCCGCCCAGCCGTTGCAGCGGCCACCCGGCGAACGGCCGCTCGCGCGGCTCCCCGCTTCGTCTTCAACCGTCCGCTCAAGCCCGGTTCACGCCCCCCCCAATCCCGCCAAGGCCAGGCACCCGCAAACCGCGCCGGGCCGTCATCGCGCCGCTTGCGTCCTGCGGTGACCATCATCCCGCCCGCGATCTTGTCCGTTTCGGCCATATCGTGCGCTTGAAGCTGGCTGGGTGACGTGACACAAGGCGCCACCCTATACCCCCTTTTGTATGCGACCGATGGGAGGGCCGTGATGCTGGACATTGCTGTGATGCGCGACAGGCTGGCCGAACACTATGAGCTTGCGCCGAATGCGGACCTCGCCGAGGATCTGGCCGATCTCTACGCCAAGATGGACCGCGTCGTACCGCCTGCCGACTGGGCGATGCACGCGCCCTACGTCGCCGCGATCAACCGGTTGAAGCGCGAGCGCAACGCCGTTGTGCTGGCGCATAACTACATGACGCCGGAGATCTACCACGGGATCGCAGATTTCGTCGGCGACAGCCTGCAACTGGCGATCGAGGCGACGCGGACCGACGCTGATGTGATCGTGCAGTGCGGCGTGCATTTCATGGCCGAGACGTCGAAGATCCTGAGCCCTGGCAAGATCGTGCTGATCCCCGATACGGGCGCGGGCTGTTCGCTGGCCGAAAGCATCACCGCGGAGGGCGTGGCCGAGATGCGCGCGCGCTATCCCGGCGCGCCGGTGGTGTCCTACGTCAACACCACCGCAGAGGTCAAAGCCGCCTCCGATATCTGCTGCACCTCGTCCAACGCGGCGCAGATCGTCGCCGCGATGGCAGGCGACACGGTGATCATGACCCCCGACACGTACCTTGCGCAGAACGTCGCCCGCGAAGTGCCGCAGAAGAATGTGGTCTGGTGGGAGGGGTCGTGCATCGTGCATGAGCGCTTCACCGCCGAGGATATTGCGGCCTTCCGTGACTGGAACCCCGACACCCGCGTCATCGCGCATCCCGAATGCCCCCCCTCGGTGGTCGATGCCGCGGATTTCTCTGGCTCCACCAAGGGGATCATCGACTACGTGTCGCGCGAGAAGCCTCGAAACGCGATGCTTCTGACGGAATGCTCGATGGCGTCCAACATCGCCGACGCGCTGCCGGAGGTGGACTTCGTGGGTCCCTGCAACATGTGCCCCTACATGAAAAAGATCACGTTGGAGAAGGTGCTCTGGTCGCTGCACACGATGTCGCCCGCGGTCGAGGTGGAGGCACAGACCGCCGAGAAGGCCCGCCGCGCGGTGCAGCGCATGATCGACCTCAGCCGGCAGCTGGGGATCTGACCCAGGTGATCCGAACCGACCGCATTGTGATCGTTGGCGCCGGGATCGGCGCGCTTTACGCGGCTTTGGAACTGGCGCCGCGCCCGGTCCTGATGATCTCGCCCGAGGCATTGGGCGACGGCGCCAGCAGCGCCTGGGCGCAAGGCGGGGTGGCTGCGGCGATGGCCGACAGCGACAGCCCCGAGGCGCATGCCGCCGACACGGTGCGCGCCGGGGCGGGAACGGTGGATGCCACGGTTGCGGCGATGGTCGCGCGCGTGGCGCGGGCGCATATCCTTGACCTCACGGCGCTTGGCGCGCCCTTCGACCGCGACGCCGCCGGTGCCTACGTGATGAGCCGCGAGGCGGCCCATTCCGCGCCCCGCGTGGTGCGGGTCGCAGGCGATCAGGCGGGGCGGCAGATCATGCGAACGCTGATCGCCGCGCTCAGCGAAACGCCTTCGGCGCAGGTCATCGAGGGGGCGCTGGCGACCCGGTTGCAAACCGAGGGCGACCGCGTGACGGGTGTCTGGGTCACGTCGGCGGCGGCGCCCTCCGGCGAGGTGCTGATCGAGGCGCCGGCGGTGCTGCTTGCGGGCGGCGGATCGGGCGGGCTTTATGCGCAGACCACCAACCCGCCGCGCATTCGCGGGCAGGTGATCGGCATGGCGGCGCGGGCCGGGGCGCTCATGGCGGACCCCGAATTCGTGCAATTCCATCCCACCAGTTTCGATATCGGCGAGGATCCCGCGCCGTTGGCGACCGAGGCGTTGCGCGGCGAGGGGGCGGTGCTGATCAACCGGCACGGCGCGCGCTTCATGACCGGCGTCCACCCCGACGCAGAGCTTGCGCCGCGCGATATTGTCGCCCGCGCCATCTTTGCCGAAACGCAAAGCGGCAACCGACCGGTTCTGGACACGCGTGCTGCCCTCGGGGCGGATGTTCTGACGCGTTTTCCCGCCGTGGCAGAGACCTGCGCGCGTGCCGGGATCGACCCGGTGACGCAGACCATCCCGGTCGCGGTCGCGGCGCACTATCACATGGGCGGTATCGCGGCGGATGCGCATGGGCGCAGCAGCCTCGCGGCGCTCTGGGTCTGTGGCGAGGCGGCCTCGACCGGGCTGCACGGCGCCAACCGGCTGGCGTCCAACGGGCTATTGGAGGCGCTGGTCTTTGCCCGTGCCGCAGCGCGCGACATCGAGCGAGTGGGCGCGGTGCCTGCGCCCGCTGCCGAGCCGGTCGCGCTGTCCTTTCCCGAGGGCGGCCTGGCCGCCGACCATGAGGCGTTGGCCGACCTGCGCCGCACCATGACGGCCCATGTCGGCGTGCGCCGCAACGCCGGCGGGCTCAAAGCCGCTCTTCGCGTCATCGCCCGGCTTGAAGCGGCGCATGCGGACGACCCGTCCTTCTGCAACATGACCGCCACCGCAACGCTCATCGCGGCTGCCGCACTTCAGAGGACCGAAAGCCGCGGCGGCCATTGGCGCGACGATTACCCCAACCCTGACCCGCGCCTTGCACATCGCACGATGATCCGCCTTTCCGAGGCGCTTTGCCTGCGCGAAACCGCCCTGAACGAGACCGCCGATGCCCCATCCTGACCTGCCCGACCTGCCCGACCTGATCCTTGAGCCGCTGGTGCGGGCCGCGTTGATGGAGGATCTTGGATCCTGCGGCGACGTGACCACGCGCGCGGTCATTCCCGACGGGGTGCGCTACGCGGCGCGGCTGCGCGCAAGGCAGGCAGGGGTCGTATCGGGGATGCAGGTCGCGCGGATGGCCTTTCACCGTGTCGACCCGACGCTGGAGGTCTCGGTGCAGCGCCCCGACGGGGCGGCTTGTGCCCCCGGCGAAACGCTGATGACGGTCGCGGGCCGCGCCGCTTCGATCCTGTCCGCCGAGCGCGTGGCGCTCAATTTCGCCGGGCGGCTTTCGGGCATTGCGACGCTGACGGCGCAATTCGTCGCAGCCGCCAAGGGCACGGCTGCCCGCATCACCTGCACCCGCAAGACGACGCCCGGCCTGCGCTTGGTCGAGAAACAGGCGGTGCTGCATGGCGGCGGTTTCAACCATCGTTTCAGTCTCTCTGACGCGATCCTGATCAAGGACAACCACATCGCCGCGGCGGGCGGTGTGCGCGCGGTGCTGGAGGCGGCCAAGGCCACGGCCAGCCACATGATGCGGGTCGAGATCGAGGTCGATACGCCGGATCAACTGGCCGACGTGCTGGCGGTCGGCGGCGCCGACGTGGTTCTGCTTGACAACATGGACAACGAGGCCTTGCGCGCGGCGGTGGCGCTGGTGGCGGGGCGGTTGGTGACGGAGGCCTCTGGCAACATGGCGCTGGCGCGGATTGCCGGGGTGGCGGCGACGGGGGTCGACTACATCTCGGTCGGGGCGCTGACCCATTCGGCGCCGGTGCTGGACCTTGGACTCGACTTCTGATCCGTCGGCAGGTCGGCGCGGAGGACGCGGAGGACGCGGAGGACGCGGCGGCAATGGACAGCGCCGGGGCAGGCTGCTAGCAGAACGCCAGCTTTGAAGGAGTGGGCCATGAGCGATGACAGACAGGGGCTGACCTACGCCGGGGCGGGGGTGGATATCGACGCGGGCAATGCGCTGGTAGAGCGGATCAAGCCTGCCGCCAAGGCCACCGCGAGACCGGGCGTGATGGCAGGGCTGGGCGGCTTTGGCGCGCTCTTCGACCTGAAGGCCGCGGGCTATTCCGACCCGGTGCTGGTGGCGGCGACCGATGGCGTCGGCACAAAGCTGCGCATCGCGATCGACACCGGCCTCTTTGAGACCATCGGTATCGACCTTGTCGCAATGTGCGTCAACGATCTTGTGTGCCAGGGAGCGGAGCCGCTGTTCTTCCTCGACTACTTTGCCACCGGCAAGCTGGAGGTCGAGGCCGCGGCGCGGATCATCGAAGGCATCGCGCGCGGCTGCGAAGTGTCGGGTTGCGCGCTGATCGGCGGTGAGACGGCGGAAATGCCGGGCATGTATGCGGGCGGCGATTTCGACCTTGCGGGCTTTGCCGTTGGCGCGATGGAGCGCGGCGCGTCGCTGCCTGCGGGCGTGGCGGCGGGCGATGTGCTGCTCGGCCTCGCCTCGGACGGGGTGCATTCCAATGGGTATTCGCTGGTGCGCCGGATCGTGGAACGCGCGGGCCTGTCATGGGACGCTGCGGCGCCTTTCGGGGGCGAAAGCCTGGGATGCGCATTGCTGACGCCGACGCGGCTATACGTCAAGCCGGTGCTGGCGGCGCTTCGTGCGGGCGGCGTGCACGGGCTGGCCCATATCACCGGCGGCGGGCTGACCGAGAACCTGCCGCGCGTCCTGCCCGAGGGGCTGGGGGCCGACGTGGATCTTGGCGCCTGGATCCTGCCGCCGGTCTTCGGCTGGCTGGCGCGGGAAGGCGGGCTTGGCGAGGCCGAGATGCTCAAGACCTTCAATGCCGGGATCGGCATGGTGCTGGTGGTCGATGCCGGCCGGGCCGAGGCGCTGGCCGCATTGTTGGAGACCGCGGGCGAGCGCGTGGCGCGGCTCGGCACCGTGCAGGCCGGGAGCGGCGTGCGCTATACGGGGTCCCTTCAGGGATGAAACGGGTGGCGATCCTGATTTCGGGGGGGGGGTCCAACATGGTGGCGCTGGCCGAGAGCATGACCGGCGATCACCCGGCGCGGCCCTGCCTCGTGCTGTCGAACCGGCCTGGCGCCGGCGGGCTGGCCAGGGCCGAAGCGATGGGAATCGCGACTGCCTTGGTCGATCACCGGCGCTTTGGCGCCGACCGGGCCGGGTTCGAGGCGGCGCTGGCGCAGGTGTTGGATGCGGCCCGCCCGGATATCCTGTGCCTTGCGGGTTTCATGCGGGTGCTGACGGAAGGATTCGTCGGCCGCTACGCCGGCCGGATGCTGAACATCCACCCGTCCCTGTTGCCGAAATACCGTGGCCTCGACACCCATGCCCGCGCTTTGGAGGCCGGCGACGAGACGCATGGCTGCACCGTGCACGAGGTGACGCCGGAACTGGACGGCGGGCCGATTCTCGGGCAGGCGCGGGTGCCGGTGCTGGCAGGCGATACGCCCGAGACCCTTGCGGCGCGGGTGCTGGTGCAGGAGCACAGGCTTTACCCCTTGGTTCTGCGGCGCTTTGCCGGCGGTGACAGGCGTCCGGTTCTGCTGTCCTGATACGGGTTCGTCGCCTTGCGGCGCCGATCCGCGCGCCGCTCTTCGGGCGCCTGCGGGCGCCCTCATCGCGGCGCACCGGCGGGCTGACCCGTCTGGGAGCCGATCCGGCGCCTGCGACCGTGACCGCCGCCGGGACGCCTCCGGCGGGAGTATTTTTACAAAGAAGAAGGGGCAGGGCGCGGCCTTTTCTTTCGCCGCAGGCTGGCCTATCACGGGGCTCAAACCGGGCCGAGGCCCCGACCTGACAAGACCAAGAAGGATGGCAACCCCTTGCCCAAGACCCTGACCACGACCGAGGCGCTGGCCGCCTTTTGTGCCCGCGCCGCCAACGTTCCCTATGTCACCGTCGACACCGAGTTCCTGCGCGAACGCACCTATTTCGCGCAACTTTGCCTTGTGCAACTGGCCCTTCCCGGCATCGACGAGAGCGACGCGGTGCTGGTCGACCCATTGGCCGATGGCATGTCGCTGGCGCCGCTTTACGACCTCTTTCGCAATGAAAACGTGGTCAAGGTGTTCCACGCAGCACGGCAGGATCTTGAAATTTTTCATGTCGATGGCGACGTATTGCCCCGACCGCTGTTCGACACGCAGGTGGCGGCGATGGTCTGCGGTTTTGGCGAGCAGGTGGGATACGAGACGCTGGTGCGCAAGATCGCCAAGGCCGGTCTCGACAAATCAAGCCGCTTTACCGACTGGTCGCGCCGGCCGCTGTCGGAGGCGCAGAAGACATACGCGCTGGCCGATGTCACCCATCTGCGCCAGATCTACGAATACCTGTCTGCCGATCTGGCGCGCACCGGGCGCACCGCGTGGATGCAGGAGGAGTTGCGCACGCTGACCGACCGCGACGCCTATGTGGTCGATCCGGAAAACGCCTGGAAGCGGGTCAAGACCCGGACCAATTCCGGCAAGTTCCTTGCGGTTCTGCGTGAACTGGCCCGATTGCGCGAGGAAACCGCGCAAAGCCGCGACATCCCGCGCAACCGGATCATGAAGGACGATGTCCTGGTCGAACTGGCTTCGACCAGGCCGGCGACGGTGCAGGACCTTGGCAAGTCGCGGCTGTTGCAGCGCGAGGCGCGCAAGGGCGACATGGCCGAGGCGATCCTCGCCGCCGTCAAGCGCGGGGTGGAGATGGACCCCGCCGACCACCCGAAACCGGCGGCTCTGCCCGACCGCTCGGCGCTGAACCCGGCGCTGGCCGATTTGTTGCGGGTGCTGCTCAAGGCCAAGGCCGAAGAGGCGGGCGTGGCGCAGAAGCTGATCGCATCGAGTGCCGACCTCGACGGCATTGCCTGCGGCGGGCGCGAGGGGCTCTGGGCGCGGGGCTGGCGCAAGGAGGTATTCGGCAATGATGCGCTGCGGCTGTGCAACGGCGAGATCGCGCTGTCGGCCAAGGGTCAGCAGGTGAAGATCGTTCCGCTGCGGTAAGTCATTGCGGCAGATCAGTTGCGGCGCACACTGCGGCGGTTTTCCTGCGCGATCACGGTGATCGAGCGGATGCCTTCGAGGTCGTGGCGACTGAGCGATGTGGCGGTCACGATCTCGCGCGATCGCGGCGGACCGACGCGGGCGGCCGGGTCGGTTGGCTCGAACACGCGGAACTCGAACACCAGTTCGCGGTCGTCGTCGCTGACCAGCACAAGGTCGGCCTGCCAATAGCCCTGACGCGGCGGCAGGCCGACGGCGCGGACGATGGCGCCGCCCGGCAACGGGTCAACGTCGAGCGCGGTCAGATCCCGGATCAGTGTGCGGTTGTCCACCGGACCTTGCGCGGCGGTGTCCTCGGCTGCGATCCGGTCTTCGCGGGCACTGCCGAACCAGTTCATCGGGTTGAGCCGCGAGGCGCAGCCGGTCAAACCGAGCACCACCACAAGGGCCACGAGAATACGGGTCGTCATCGTTTGCCTCCGCCTGTCACCGGCGTCTTGCGTAGCGCATCGGCGCGGGGTTGAAAAGCGCCTCTGGACCTTTGTCCTGGGGCGGCCTACCTCGTATCCGGAAACAGGACGGAGACGGCAATGACCACCGAAGCGTTTGAAGAGATCGCCGATACCTTCGAATTTCTCGACGACTGGGAAGAGCGGTATCGCCACGTGATCGAACTTGGCAAGGCGATGGACCCGCTCGAAGAGGCGTTTCGGGTGCCCGCCACCAAGGTCGACGGCTGCGCCAGTCAGGTCTGGATCCTGCCCGAGATCGACGGCGACGGGCCGGGGGCGGTGTTCCGGTTTCGGGGCGACAGCGACGCGATGATCGTGCGCGGGCTGATCGCGGTGCTGAAGGCGCTGTATTCCGGGTTGAGTGTTTCGGAGGTGCTGAAGGTCGACGCGGGTGGTCAACTGGCGCGGCTCGGGCTGAACGATCACCTGTCTGCGCAACGCTCGAACGGGCTGCGCGCAATGGTGGAACGGATCCGGCTTCTGGCGGCGCAAACCGCCGGGTAAGTTACCGCGCGGCGACGCTGGCAAGCTCCGCCGCAAGGTCGCCGTAGCCGGTGAAGCGCCGCTCGAAATCAAGCTTCAACAACGCCGCGCAAGACTTTGCTTTTGCGGTCAATTCAGGGTTTTCTGTCTGGGCCTGGTAGACCAGTTTCGTGTAATTTCCGAAATACATGTCGCGCAAGTCCGGGTGGCGGTCGAGGCCGAGCGGTCTGGTCACGAAAGCGTCGAACTGGCGCACGAGAAAATCGGTCAGGTAAAAGGCGGTGATCTCGTCGTCATGCGCGGCGAAGGCGGCGTTGCCTTCGAAGAACGAATAGCAATGCGGTCCGCGCAGCATCTCGACCCCGAGTGCTGCGCAGCGCGCTTGCAACCGCCCGCCGGTGCCGCAATCGGCATAAACAACGAACACCTCGTCATAGTGCGCGCGGTGGGTTGTCACCGCTGCTTCGACGGCATCGGGGATCTGCTCCGGCGTGTTGTGCAGGATCGCGGGCAGGCAGTGCAGGTCAAGGTGATCCCAGCCGTTCATCCGTTTCAGTGCCAGAATTTCGTGCGCAAGCGCCCCGCAGGCCAGAAGCAGCACCTTGCCGGTGCCCGCGGGCGGCAGGCCGGCGCGGGTCAGGGCTGCATCTTGCGGCGCGGCGCCCGCCGGCAGGGGCGCCTGTGGCAAGCGGGGGCTACGCCGCATCGGTTCAGCCCCGTCCGCGCATGAGGTGCAGCAAAAGCGCGGCAAGCACCGTCACCGGCAGAACGGGGAGAAGCGCCTGTGGCCCGCCCGCGAGCGTCGCGGCCACGAAAACGGTCAGGCCGGCCGCCACGAGCACCGAGACGATGAGAATGAGAAAGCGCTTGTCCATGCCGAATATATAGGCCCTCGCCGGGCCGCTGTCAGGGGCGCGCGCGACCCTCCGCCGTCTGCACGCGACGCCGCCCCAGTTGCAACAGCGCAAGTCCCGTCAGAATGACCGCCCCGCCCAGCCAGTCGAGCGGCGCCGGACGTTCCCCCAGCACCAGTGCCGCGACCGCGACCCCCACCACCGGAACCAGCAGCGCAAAGGGTGTCACATGCGACGCCGGGTGGCGCGCCAGTAACGCGCCCCAAAGCGAAAAGCCAAGAACGGTCGAGGCGAGCGCCACGTAGATCACTGCCAGCCAGCCTTCGGGCGGCATCCCGGCAAGCGTGGCGAACGGCGCGGGGCCCTCGACAGCCCGCGACAGGGCCAGCATGGGCAAGGGTGGCACGAGGCTGGCCCAGACAAAGAGCGCCAGCGTGTTCACCGGGCCGACGTGTTTGAGAACGAGGTTGCCAAGCGTCCAGCAAAGCGCCCCGGCAAGGATCAGGGCAAGCCCCGTGGTCGTGACATTGCCGCCCGCGCTTGCGGCAAAGATCGCCAGTCCGGCACCGGCAACCGCCAGCCCGAGGCTTTGCGCGGCGCTGATCCGTTCGCCGAAGACGAGAAACGAAAGCAGGATCGTCAGCGGCGCCTGCGTCTGGATCAGGAGCGAGGCCAGCCCCGCCGTCGCATCGGTGCGCAGCGCTGCAAACAGGAAGGCGAACTGCCCCATGTTGATCAGCGCCCCGACGGCAAGGATCTTTCCCCACGGCAACGCCGGGCGTTTCAGCAGCACAAGCAGCGGCAACAGGATGGTGAAGCGCAGCCCGACGAACAGGAACGGCGGCAGGTGGCGCAGGGCGATCTCCATCGCGCTGAAATTGCTGCCCCAGGCCAGCACCACCAGCCCGATCAGCACAAGGTCACGCGGTGGCATTCGCCGGAATTTCCTCGCGGCCGGCGCCGGTCAGCAGGAAGACGCGCCGCCCCTCGATCGCCACCGCCGAGAGCGGCCCGCCATAGGCCGCACCGGTGTCGATCGCCAGCCGGTTGCCGTGATGCTCCACCTTGTCGACCGAGCTGTGGCCATGCACGACAAGCGCTCCGTGATCGCTTCGATCATTGAGAAAGTCCTGTCGGATCCAGTAGAGATCCGCCGGATCCTGATCGTCGAGCGGCAGGCCGGGCCGGATACCGGCGTGAACGAAAAGGCACGCGCCGTGGCGGGCGGAGAGCGGCAGGGCGGCGAGGAAGGCGCGATGCGCCTCGGGCACCCTGGCGCGCGCCTCGGCGTGGCGCTGCGCCTCGGGCAGGTCGGGGTCGATGCCGTAGGAGGTCAGGGTCTCGCGCCCGCCAAGGCGGGGATGCAGCCACGCAAGATCGCTGCGCAGGCGCGGATCGGTGCGCGACGGGGCAGCAAGGAACTCTGCGAACATGTTGTCGTGATTGCCCTTGAGCACGGTCAGCCGCGGATCCTCGGCAGTCGCTGCCATCATGTAGTCGATCACGCCGCGGCTGTCCGGTCCACGGTCGACGAGATCGCCGACCTGCACCACCGGCGCATGGTCGTCGCCGGTCGCAGCACGATCCGCCGCGATCCGCGCCATCGCGTCCTTGAGGGCGTCGAGATGGCCGTGAATATCCCCTATGGCGTAGACTCTCATGTGCGCAGATGAGGCATCTCGGGCGGAAATGGCAAGGGCAGAGTTGGTGTCGCTGCGCCGGGCGCGTCGATCCGGCGCCTCTTCGCTGCGCTCATCGGCAGAATGCACCGGGTGCGCGGGTGGACCGAAAAGAAGCACGCCCGCGCCGGTCACGGGCGCGGGCACGGGCGCAGTCACGGGCGCGGGCGTTTTCGGGACCCTGTCGGGCGCCGGTGCCTCAGCCCGCCGCCATCTGGTTGTGCCTGCGCGCGATCAGCTCTTTGGCGGTTTCCACCGCCACGGCGGCGTCGCGGCAATAGGCGTCGGCACCGATGGCGCGGCCGAATTCCTCGTTCAGCGGCGCGCCGCCCACCAGAACGATGTAGTCGTCGCGGATGCCGTTCGCGACCATCGTGTCGATGACCACCTTCATGTAGGGCATGGTCGTGGTCAAAAGTGCCGACATGCCGAGGATGTCGGGCTTTTCGGCTTCCAGAGCCTCGAGGTAGCCCTCGACCGCGTTGTTGATGCCGAGGTCCACCACTTCGAACCCGGCGCCTTCCATCATCATCGACACCAGGTTCTTGCCTATATCGTGGATATCGCCTTTCACCGTGCCGATCACCATCTTGCCGACGCGCGGCGCGCCAGTTTCGATCAGCAGCGGCTTGAGGATGAACATGCCGCCCTTCATCGCGTTGGCGGCAAGCAGAACCTCGGGGACGAAAAGGATGCCGTCGCGGAAATCCTTGCCGACGATGGTCATGCCGCCGACGAGTGCCTCGGTCAGGATCCGGTAGGGTTGCCAGCCACGTTCGAGCAGGATGTTGACGCCTTCCTCGATCTCTTCCTTGAGACCATCGTAGAGGTCGTCGAACATCTGCTGGACAAGCTCTTCATCGTCGAGCTCCGAAAGGTTGATTTCGTCTTCATCGGACATGTTTGCTGGCTCCCGGCTCGGGGGGTTGCGAGGATGGGGTGACTTTTGCGCGCACTGCGCCCGCATGACGCGCTCTATTGCGACACGCATCGCGCCGCGACCGACCTTCAGGTGTTGTTCGATTGCGTATGTTCTTTTTATGTTCTAACCTCGGCCCATGGCATCCGAGCAGATCCTGGACAAGGCCCGCCGCAAGGGGCGCGGGGCAGGGTTCAATCCCGACCCCCGTTTCGAGCGGTTGAGCCGCCGCGCCGAGGCCGATGGATGGCCGCGCGAGGCGGATCTGCCGCCGTTGCGCACCGAGGTGACGGTGGAACGCCCCCGTCAGGTGATCACGCGCAATGCCTCGCCCGATCTGGGGTTTGACCGGTCGATCAACCCTTACCGGGGCTGCGAGCATGGTTGCATCTACTGTTTCGCACGGCCAAGCCACGCCTGGCTGGGCCTGTCGCCGGGGCTGGATTTCGAAACCCGGCTGATTGCCCGGCCCGATGCACCGGCGGTGCTGGCGCGGGAATTGTCGCGCAAGGGCTATCGGCCCGCGCCGATCGCCATCGGCACCAACACCGACCCCTACCAACCCGTTGAGCGTGACCGGGGCATCATGCGCGGGCTGCTCGAAGTGCTGCGCGAGTTTCGCCATCCTGTGGGTGTCGTGACCAAAGGCACCCTGATCGAACGCGACATCGACATCCTTGCCGAGATGGCGGCGCAGGGGTTGGCCAAGGTGGGAATATCCGTGACCACGCTGGACGCGGGGCTGGCCCGCGCGATGGAGCCGCGGGTGCCGTCGCCCGCGCGGCGGCTGACCACCGTTGCGCGGCTGGCCGAGGCGGGTATCCCGGTGCGGCTGATGGCGTCGCCGATCGTGCCGGGGCTGACCGATCACGAGATCGAGCGCATCGTTGCGGCGGGCGCCGAGGCTGGCGCCCGCGCGGCCAGCATGATCGTGCTGCGCCTGCCGCGCGAGGTGGCGCCGCTCTTCCGCGCATGGCTGGAGGAGCATTATCCCGACCGCGCGCGGCGCGTCATCGCGCGGATTTGCGAGGTGCATGGGGGGCGCGAGTATGATCCGGCCTGGGGCAAGCGGATGAGCGGGCAGGGGGTTTACGCGGAGTTGATGCGGCGCCGCTTCGACCGGTCGCGCAAGGCGGCGGGATTGGCGCGCGATCTGCCGCCTCTGCGTCGTGACCTTTACGCGCTGCCGCCACGCCCGGGTGATCAGCTGAGCTTCTTCTGAGGGGACGGGAGCGAGGGGCCAGCCCCTCGCGCTCCCCGGAGTATTTTTCGCCAAGAAGAAGAAACATTTCGGAAAAATTGATCGCGTTCGCGGATGGGGCCACGGCATGGAGATCAGCCGCGCGAGCGGCGGCGCGGGCGGCGGGCCGGGGCGGTGTTTTCACCGGTGCCGTCGTTGTCTGACGAAAAGGGGCCGATCTCTGCCGCGATTCGGTCCAGTGTCGGGGCCGGGCCCGTCGGGGTCGACTCAAGCGCCGCGCGCATGGCGACGAGGTGCTCGGTCTGGGTGCCGCAGCAGCCGCCGATGATCTTTGCCCCCGCATCGCGCGCCATGACCGCGTATGTGGCCATCAGATCGGGCGTGCCGTCGTAGTGGATATGGCCGTCCACGTATTTCGGGATGCCGGCATTGCCCTTGGCGATGTAGGGAATCTCGATGCCCGAGGCGCTAAAGCCCAGAACAGTGCGCAACAGGTCCGACGCGCCGACGCCACAATTTGCGCCGAAGGCGAGTGGCGGGTGGTCGAGCGTGGCGACAAGCCGCGCCAGATCCTCGGAGGAGAAGCCCATCATCGTGCGCCCGGCTGTGTCGAAGCTCATCGTGCCGCACCATGGCATGCCGGCAAGCCGCGCGGCCTCGGCGGCGGCCTTGAATTCCTCGGCGGCGGAAATCGTCTCGACCCAGAGCACATCCGCGCCGCCCGCTTTCAGGCCCTCGGCCTGTTCGTGGAACATCTCCACCGCGCTGTCATGGGTCAGGTTGCCCAACGGATGCATGATTTCGCCCGTCGGCCCCATGGACCCCGCGACAACCACCGGCCGTCCGGCGGCGTCGGCAACCTCGCGCCCGATTTGCGCGGCGGCTTTCGACAAGTCGAAGGCCCGGTCCTGCGCGGCGTGCAGTTTGAGCCGCGCGCGGGTGCCGCCGAAGGAGTTGGTCAGGAAGATATCCGACCCTGCATCGACCGCGCCCTGGTAGAGCCGGGCAATGCGGTCGGGGTGGTCGACGTTCCACAATTCGGGTGCATCGCCTGATTGCAGCCCCATGTTGAACAATGTCGTGCCAGTGGCCCCATCGGCCATCAGCCAGTCACGCTCGGCCAGCAGCATGGACAGCAGATCGGTCATTTTTCATCGTCTCCGGGTTGAGCGCGGGGTCTGTCTGAACCCGGGCTGAAAGCGAAGCAAGCGCATAATTGTCAAGAAGATTATGAGCGGCGCTTGAGAGCGGAGGGG